>Ga0075012_10003201_pt1 | contig 15777 bp, 15 predicted proteins | sample All_14_2_FD_71474 | JGI IMG/M metagenome (GOLD analysis project Ga0075012, IMG submission 71474) | Freshwater microbial communities in response to fracking from Pennsylvania, USA - Allegheny Zone_MetaG_DW_15 | ecosystem: Environmental > Aquatic > Deep subsurface > Groundwater > Drilled... | reverse complement strand
GGTCAAATCCAATCCCGGCAAGCTCAACTACGGCTCTGCGGGCAGCGGTACCTCGCACCACCTCGCGGGGGAACTGTTCAAGCAGCAGACCAGGACTTTCATTACCCACATTCCTTACCGAGGGGCAGGCCCCGCGCTCAATGATCTGATCGCTGGCAATGTGGACATGATGTTTGACGGTCTGGGCTCTTCAGCGGCACACATCAAGGGCGGACGTATCAAGGCTTTGATGGTGTCGGGCAACAAGCGCAGCGCGGCATTCCCCGACGTACCTTGCGCCGCTGAGTTGGATCTGCCTGACTACAACGTCACCACGTGGTATGGCATTTGGGCACCCGCGGGCACACCCGCCGATGTGCAAGCCCGTGCCATTGACGAAATCAGCAAGGCGGCCAGCACCGACGAAGCCAAGGTCGTTTGGGCTGGGCAAGGCGCTGAATTTGCCAACCTGCGCGGTCCTCAGTTCGATGCCTTTGTGAAGGGTGAGGTACGCAAGTGGGCTCAGGTGGTCAAGGCCTCTGGCGCCAAGCTCGACTGACGATGAGCGGTGCCGTTTTACTGCAATGCGAGGGTCCGCTGGCCCGCGTAACGTTGAGCCACCCGGACCGCTTCAACGCCATGTCGCGCACGATGTGGCGCGGGTTGAAGAGCGTTTTCGATGATCTGCAGACCCGTTCAGATGTTCGCGCTGTGCTGGTGTGTGGGCAGGGTGGGCATTTTTGTGCGGGCGGCGATATCAGCGAATACCCGACATTTCGTTTTGAGGAGGCAAGCCTGCGCGACTTTCATGAAAACGACGTGTGGGGTGGCCTGAGTGCCATGTTGGCGTGTGATCTGCCGGTGTTCGCCCAAATTGAAGGCCATTGCATGGGGGCTGGGGTCGAGATCGCCAGCTGCTGTGACATTCGCCTGGCCGGGCAGGGTGCGCGCTTTGGTGCGCCCATTGCCCGGCTGGGTTTTCCCATGGCCCCGCGCGAAGCCCAGTTGGTGGCTCGCGAAGCAGGACTTGCCACAGCGCGTGAAATGTTGATTGAGGCTGCCGTGCTGGACGCAGTCGAGATGAAGGCCCGCGGTTTCTTGCAGGCTGTCTGGCCCGATGCCGATGTGGCTCACCAGGCGTGGGCACGGGCGGTACACGCAACACAGTTGGCGCCGCAAGCGGCACGGCTCAACAAGCAAACCCTGCGGTGTCTCACAGCCCAACCCCTTGCTCCCGATCTGATGCTGGCTGCCTACCGCTACGCGGACAGCGCCGAACACCGAGAAGGTGTCAGCGCCTTCTTGGCCAAGCGCAAACCTGCTTTTTAATTTATTGACCTCATCCACACGGAGACCTGTGGCAACCCCCATGAGCAACCACAACCTGTTCGCTGCGCTGCGCGCAGCTTTCCCACAAGACCTGGACCGCGTGGCGGTGGAAACCGTGGACCCCGATGGCCCCGGCCTGTGCTACAGCTGGCGCGATCTGGACCGAGCCACCGCCATGATGGCCAACTTGCTGGCTTCGCTGGACCTGCCTGCGGGTGCCCGTGTGGCTGTGCAGGTTGAAAAATCGGTGGAAGCGCTGGTGCTGTACCTGGCCACGCTGCGTGCGGGCTATGTGTTCCTGCCGCTCAACACCGCTTACCAGAGCACTGAGATCGAATATTTTGTGGGCAACGCTGAGCCCGCCGTGGTGGTGTGCAGTCCGGAAAATTTCGGTTGGGTGTCCAAGATTGCCTTCAACGCCGGCACGCGCCACGTGTTCACCCTGGACGACGCGCGCAACGGCAGCCTGCTTGAGCGCGCTGCCCACCACAGCGATGTGCACGAGCTTGCTGTGCGTGCAGCAGACGATCTGGCTGTGATCATCTACACCAGCGGCACCACTGGGCGCAGCAAAGGCGCCATGTTGTCACACGGCAACATGCTGAGCAACGCCCAGGTGTTGCAGTCTTACTGGGCCTGGCAGCCGGACGATGTGCTGATCCACGCTTTGCCTATTTTTCATGTGCACGGGCTGTTTGTGGCCATTCACGGCGCGCTTATCAATGGCAGCCCCATGCTGTGGCTCAACAAGTTCGACGCACCCACGGTCGTTTCGCTGTTCCCGCGTGCCACTGTGTTCATGGGAGTGCCCACGCTCTATGTTCGAATGCTGGCCGAGCCGGCCTTGACACCTCAGCAAGCCGTCCACATGCGCCTGTTCATTTCAGGCTCAGCACCCTTGCTGATCGAAACATTCAATGAGTGGCGCGTCCGCACCGGGCATACCATTCTGGAGCGTTACGGCATGAGTGAGACGGTGATGCTCACGTCCAATCCCTGCGGTCCTGATGCCCGCTACATGGGTGAGCGCGAGCGGCGCGGTGGCACGGTGGGTTTCCCGCTGCCGGGTGTGGCGTTGCGGGTGGTGGACGATGCCGGCCAGCCGCTGCCAGTGGGGGAGATTGGTGGCATTCAGGTGCGCGGACCCAATGTGTTCAAGGGTTACTGGCGCATGCCGGAGAAAACGGCTGAAGAATTCACCGCAGACGGTTTCTTCAAGACGGGCGATGTAGGCTTTGTGGATGTCCGGGGTTATGTGTGCATCGTGGGGCGCAGCAAAGACCTCATCATCTCTGGCGGCTATAACGTGTATCCGGCCGAGATTGAGGGTTTCATCAACGAACTGCCTGGCGTGGCTGAAAGCGCGCTGGTGGGTGTGCCCCACCCCGACTTCGGTGAAGTGGGCGTGGCCGTGGTGATTGCCAAACCCGGTGCTACGCTGGACGCGAAGCAGATCGTTGCCGCACTCAAGTCGAGCCTGGCCAATTTCAAGATCCCCAAGCGGTGCTTTGTGGTGAACGAACTGCCCCGCAACACCATGGGCAAGGTTCAAAAGAACCTGCTGCGCGAACAGTACAAAAACGCGTGCGCCTGAAGGAAAAACGCGCCGCGAAGAATGGTTCGGGGCGCGTGAACAAGACCAGAATGCGGTGGAACCGGCTTCGCCGGGTCACTCGCGTTGCCCGCTGCGGGGTGGCGCCGCAGGCGGCGCAGGGGGAAAGCTAGCGCAACACCAACACCGGCGTGTGCGAATGTGTGAGAACCTGTTGCGTTTCACTGCCCAGCAGCAAGCGTTTGAGTCCACGACGACCGTGTGAGGCCATCACGATCAGGTCGCACTTGTTGCGCTTGGCTGCGGCGATGATGGCCTCGGCAATCAGGTCAGACTTCACCGTGATCGGCTTGACCTTCACTTCGCGCAATTGACCTGCCGATTTCACAGCGTTGACGGCCGCCATGGCCTCCTCCTGCCATTGCTTTTCAATGCGTTCCACCTCGGCAGCGGCCAGGGCCACACCGCCTTCAAAGTAAGTTTGTGGATAACGGGGTACGACTTTCAGCGCCACCACTTCTGCACCCGTCAGGTCAGCCAGGTCGATGGCGTGCTCCACCGCTTGTTGTGAGAGTTTGGAGCCATCGGTGGCCACCAGAATACGTTTGTACATGCGGTTTCTCCTCGAAAGTTGCTAGGGAACCCATAGACTAGCAAACACCGACCCATTCAGGTTGACTTAAATCAAGCGCATGGAACCTGACTTCCTTTACCCTCAGCGCATGAACGAGGCCACTACCGTGCCCCCGGTAGGGCTTCCACCTGCCGCTCCGCGCTTGACCGGGGCAGCGCCCGCGCAGGCCAATGCCTCGGTGCCCGAGCCGCCCAGTTGGCTTGGGGAGCACCGCGGGCCCCTCGACGTCACAGACAATTTTGCCGTGCTTGACGATCCGGTGGAGCAGCGTGAATTCACGGAATTCAGTGACGTCGATGGCCGCAATACCGCCGAGTCGGTATTGATGGTGCAGGGCATGTACTGTGCCGCCTGTGCCGACACCGTTGAGACGGCATTGCAGCACCTTCCGGGCGTGGAGCGCGCCCATGTGCACGCCGCCACCCGGCGGCTCACGCTGCGCTGGAACCCAGAAAAAACCACCATGTCCAGCCTGGCGCGGGCCGTGGGTGACACCGGCTACCGCTTGCTGCCCATGCAGCAAGCGCTCTCTATCAGCGAGCGGCTGCGCGAAACCCGTCAAGCACTCTGGCGCTTGTTCGTTGCCGGTTTCTGCGCCATGCAGGTCATGATGTATGCATGGCCAGCCTACGTAACCGAACCGGGCGAAATCCCCGCCGACATCGACCAGTTGCTGCGCTGGGCCAGTTGGGTGCTGAGCCTGCCGGTGGTGTTTTTCGCCAGTGGCCCGTTTTTCAGCAGTGCGTGGCGCGACCTGAAGCATGGCCGTATCGGCATGGATACGCCGGTCTCTATCGGTATCCTGGTGACCTTTCTGGCCAGTTCGGCGGCCACCTTTGATCCCACGGGCCCCTGGGGCTACGAGGTCTGGTACGACTCGCTCACCATGTTTGTGTTCTTCCTGCTGGGCGGGCGCTACCTGGAGCTGAAAGCCCGCGACCGCACCGCCGGTGCGCTCGACAGCCTCATGAACCGCTTGCCTGAAGTGTGTGACCTGCAGAAATCCGATGGCCGTTTTGAGTCCGTGTCCATTCGCCGGCTGGCGCTGGGCGATGTGGTGCGGGTGCAGGCTGGCCAGGCGTTTCCGGGCGACGGCGCGGTGCTCAGCGCAAGCGCCACGGTGGACGAAGCACTGCTGACCGGTGAGTCACGGCCCGTCACGCGGCACCAAGGGGAGGGTGTTGTCGCCGGCAGTTTCAACCTGGGCGGCCCGGTGCTGTTGCGTGTGGACAAGCTGGGACGCGACACACGCTTTGCCCAGATCGTGTCGCTGATGGAAAAAGCGTCTACCGAAAAGCCCCGCCTGGCCATCCTGGCCGACCGCATTGCGGCGCCCTTTTTGGTGGCGGTGCTGGTGGCGGCGGCGTTTGCTGGCTGGTACTGGTGGCAGATAGACCACTCCAAGGCGCTGGCCGTGGCGGTGGCGGTGTTGATCGTTACCTGCCCATGCGCCTTGTCGCTGGCCACGCCGGCGGCCATGCTCACGTCGGCCGGTGCGTTGGCCAGGCGCGGCATTCTGGTGCGCCGCTTGCAGGCTTTTGAGTCCCTGGCCAACATCAATGCGGTGGTATTCGACAAAACCGGCACCTTGACGCATGACCGCCTGTTGTTGGCACATGTACGTACCCGCGCAGGCGTCAGCCAAGACGAGGCGCTGTTGCTGGCTGCAGCCATGGCTGCGGGTTCATTGCATCCGGTATCGCGTGCCATCGCGTTGGCGGCTGGCGGTCTTGAAAACCTGCAGACACCTGCATTGACTGACCTGGCCGAAGTGGCCGGGCAGGGCATGCAGGCCTTGCGCCCCAACGGCACGCGTGTGCGTTTGGGTTCGTCGGCCTTTTGTGGCCTGGACGGTGCCGATGCACGGGATGTGAGCGACGCGCCTCGCGTCTGTCTCTCGGACGAGCAGGGTTGGCTCGCCACCTTTGAGTTGCAGGAAGGCTTGCGAGACGATGCCCAGGCCGCCGTGAGTGCACTGCGCGCTATGGGGGTGCGTACCTGGCTGCTGTCGGGTGACCGCGAAGCCGCCGCGCAGCAGGTGGGGCAGGCCGTGGGCGTGGACCATGTGATCGCCGGCGCCTCACCGGAGCAAAAACTGGCTGAGGTGACGGCTCTTCAGGCGCAAGGCATCCAGCTGGCCATGGTGGGCGACGGTCTGAACGACGGCCCGGTGCTGGCGCGCGCCAACACGTCGTTCGCGCTGGGCCATGCCGCGCCCCTGGCGCAGGCGCAGTCCGATTACGTCATTCAGGGGGGGCAGGTCATGGATGTGGTGCTGACCTTGAAGCAAGCGCGTTCCACGCTGCGCATCGTGCGGGAAAACCTGATGTGGGCCGCGCTTTACAACCTGGTGTGTGTGCCGCTGGCGTTGCTGGGTTTCATGCCACCCTGGCTGGCCGGGCTGGGCATGGCCGGCAGTTCCTTGCTGGTGATCGGCAATGCCTTGCGCCTGGCCTCTAAAGTCCCATCGCGGCTCTCTGATACCGCCCCGGGTAGCCCCTGAAGGCGTACCATGCAGCGGCAAGGCAACCGGTGTTTGAAGTTTGAATTTTCTGGGTTTTGACCATGGATATTTTGTATTTGTTGATCCCCATTTCCATTCTGTTGGTGTTTGCCATCATCGGTGTGTTCTGGTGGGCGCTTCAAAAGGGGCAATTTGACAACATCGAACGGGAGGGCGATCGCATTCTCAGAGGCGATTGATATAAGTCAAGGCGGAAGAGGGGGTCCGTGAGGACACTTCACATAGTGACATTTACGAGGAGTTCTGTATGTCCGTAATAACAAAGGCCAGCCAGTCGGCGGTCTACGACGACGGTGTTGTCCGTGGTTTTGCCATCATGTCCGTGATCTACGGCGTGGTAGGCATGTTGGTGGGTGTGATCATCGCAGCCCAGTTAACCTGGCCCGAGCTCAATATGGGCATTGAGTGGTTGAGCTACGGTCGCTTGCGTCCGTTGCATACCAATGCGGTGATTTTTGCGTTTGGCGGTAGCGTGCTTTTTGCAACCAGCTACTACGTGGTGCAGCGAACCTGCCACACGAAACTGTTTCTCAACAAATTGGCCTGGTTGACGTTCTGGGGCTGGAATCTGGTGATCGTCTCGGCGGTCGTCACCTTGCCCATGGGTCTGACCCAGGGCAAGGAATACGCTGAGCTGATCTGGCCCGTTGACCTGTTGATCGCCGTGGTCTGGGTCTCTTACGCGGTCGTGTTCTTTGGTACGGTGGGCATCCGCAAGGTTCGCCATATCTACGTGGCCAACTGGTTCTTCGGTGCCTACATCATTGCGGTGGCGTTGTTGCACATCTTCAACAACATCCAGTTGCCCACCAGCGCGACGCACTCCTACTCGGTCTATGCCGGTGTTCAGGATGCCATGATGCAGTGGTGGTACGGCCACAACGCGGTGGGCTTCTTCCTGACCGCTGCCTTCCTGGGCATGATGTACTACTTCATCCCCAAGCAGGCCGAGCGCCCGGTGTATTCCTACCGCCTGTCCATCGTCCACTTCTGGGCGCTGATCTTCACCTACATGTGGGCGGGTCCTCACCACCTGCACTACACCGCGCTGCCTGACTGGACGCAATCCGTTGGCATGGTGTTCTCCCTGATTCTTCTCGCTCCCAGCTGGGGCGGCATGATCAACGGCATCATGACCCTGTCGGGTGCCTGGCACAAGCTGCGTGATGACCCCATCCTGCGTTTCCTGATCGTGTCCCTGTCGTTCTACGGCATGTCCACCTTCGAAGGCCCGATGATGTCCATCAAGACCGTCAACGCGCTGAGCCACTACACCGACTGGACTGTCGGCCACGTGCACTCGGGTGCTCTGGGCTGGGTGGGCCTGGTGTCCATGGGTTCGCTGTACTACCTGATTCCGCGCCTCTACGGTCAGAAAAAGATGTACTCGGTACCTGCCATTGAGCTGCACTTCTGGGTAGCCACCATCGGTATCGTGCTGTACATCGCCGCCATGTGGATTGCCGGTGTGATGCAGGGCCTGATGTGGCGCTCGGTCAACCCTGACGGCAGCTTGACCTACACCTTCGTGGAGTCGGTGAAAGCCACCTTCCCGTTCTATGTGATTCGTCTGGTCGGTGGTCTGCTGTACCTCGGTGGCATGGTCGTCATGCTCTGGAACGTCATCATGACCGTACGTCAGGGTCGCGTTGTGCCGGTCCCAGTAACGGCTGTTAACCCTGCACACGCCTGAGGAGAAGCAACATGGCAAACAACGAAAAACTTACGGGCCACGCCAGGATCGAGACCAACAACTTCCTCATGATCGTGTTGATCACGCTCGTGGTGGCGGTGGGCGGTCTGGTCGAAATTGTTCCCTTGTTCTTCCAGAAGTCCACCACCCAGCCGATTGAGGGTCTCAAGCCTTACAGTGCGCTGCAGTTGGCCGGTCGGGACGTGTACGTCAGCGAGGGCTGCTACAACTGCCACTCGCAGATGATTCGCCCCTTCCAGGCAGAAACCCTGCGCTATGGCCCTTATTCGGTGGCTGGTGAATTTGTGTATGACCGTCCATTCCAGTGGGGTTCCAAGCGCACAGGCCCGGATCTGCACCGCGTGGGTGGCCGCTACAGCGATGAATGGCACCGCATTCACCTGACCAACCCGCGCGATCTGGTGCCCGAGTCCAACATGCCTGCCTACCCTTGGCTGGCAGAAAAAATGGTCAACGAGACCCAGTTGCCCAAGCGCATGGAAGTGCTGCGTACGCTGGGTGCGCCTTACACCGACGAAGAGATCGCTGCTTCGGTGGAAGACGTCAAAGGCAAGACCGAAATGGAAGCAGTCATTGCCTACCTGCAGGTGCTGGGCACCGCTCGCAAATAAATACGGAGCTTCGTCATGGACATCAACGACCTGCGCAGCATCGTCACAGTGGTCAGCCTGCTGACCTTTGTCGGCATCGTGGTCTGGGCCTGGTCCAAACGCAATCAGGCCAACTTTGACGAGGCGGCCCAGCTGCCCTTCAAAGAAGACTAAACCGCGGCACCAACAAGAGAAACATCATGAGCGACTTTACAAGTGAATTCTGGCACTACTACGTGGCTGGGCTGACGCTGGTCAGCATCATCGCCTGCCTGATCCTGCTCTGGATCAGCGGTACCACCAAGGCTGCCACCCACGCCGACAACACCACCGGTCACGTGTGGGATGGTGACTTGGCTGAGATGAACAATCCGCTGCCCCGCTGGTGGGTGTATCTGTTCGTCATCACCGTGGTTTTTGCGCTGGCCTACGGTGTGCTGTACCCCACGTTTGGCAAATACCAGGGCGTGCTGGGGTGGACGTCCCAGGGCCAGCACACGGCTGAGGTGAACAAAGTTCAGGAAGCCATTGCACCCATTTATGCCAAGTTCAGCGAAATGAAACCCGAGCAGTTGGCGGGCGACGCTCAAGCCATGGCTGTGGGTGAACGTTTGTTCATGAACTACTGTGCTCAGTGCCACGGATCCGATGCCCGTGGCGCCAAGAGCTTCCCTAACCTCACCGATGGTGACTGGCTTTGGGGTGGCGACCCAGAAGCCATCAAGACCACGATCGCTCAAGGTCGCAACGGCGTGATGCCCCCCATGGGCGCCGCTGTGGGCGGTCCAGAAGAGGTTCGCAATCTGGCCCACTATGTGCTCAGCCTGTCGGGCAGCCCGCACGACAGCGTGCGTGCTGCGCAAGGTAAAAACAGCTTTGGCGCCTGCGCTGCCTGCCACGGCATGGACGCCAAGGGCAACACCGCTATGGGTGCGCCCAACCTGACAGACGGCGTGTGGCTGCACGGCTGGGGTGAAGAAGCCATCATTCGCGCGGTTAACAACGGTATCAACAACCAGATGCCCGGCCAGTCGGCGCTGCTCAACGAGGCGCAGATACATGTGCTCAGTGGCTACGTTTGGGGTATGTCCAACAAACCGATCAACTGATCGCCGATCGCCTCTGGCTCTTGACGAAGTGGCGGTTGTGATGACCGCCACTGCCTTTTATTTGCTTCCAACACCGGGTTCCCCGTGAGTTCCGATACACCAGACAGCAACGCCAGCAAGCCCATCATTCCCATCACTGCTGTATCCCCCCGGGGAGCCAAAGAGGATGACGAGGAGATGGTTTCTCTGTATGCCGCGAGGCAAAAGATCTACCCGCGCTCGGTATCGGGGGTGTTCTCAAACTGGCGATGGATCACGGTCTGGATCACACAGATTGTGTTTTATGGTCTGCCTTGGCTGGAGTGGAATGCTCGCCAAGCCGTTTTATTCGACCTGGAAGCGCGGCGTTTCTATATCTTCAGTTTGGTGCTGTACCCGCAGGACTTCATTTACCTGACCGGTCTCTTGGTCATCTCTGCGCTGGCGCTGTTCTTGTTCACGGCCGTGGCCGGTCGCCTCTGGTGTGGGTATGCATGCCCACAAACGGTTTACACCGAGATTTTTCTCTGGATCGAAAAGAAGGTGGAGGGCGATCGTTCGGCCCGCATGCGCCTGGACCAGGCTGCTTTTTCTTCACAGAAGTTGGGCAAAAAATGGCTCAAGCACGCACTGTGGATTGCTTTCGCGCTCTGGACGGGCTTCACCTTCGTAGGTTATTTCACGCCCATTCGTGATTTGGCTGCGTTGTCTCTGGCGGCATCGCTGGGCCCCTGGCAAACCTTCTGGGTGTTTTTCTACGGATTTGCTACCTATGGCAACGCAGGCTTCATGCGCGAGCAGGTCTGCAAATACATGTGCCCTTACGCACGCTTCCAGAGTGCGATGTTCGACAAAGACACCATGATCGTCACCTACGACGAAAAGCGTGGTGAGCCACGCGGCCCGCGCTCGAAGAAGGCCGATCCGCTGGCGTTGGGACTGGGTTCTTGCATTGACTGCACACTCTGTGTTCAGGTCTGCCCAACGGGTATCGATATTCGCAAAGGGCTGCAGTATGAATGCATCGGCTGCGGTGCCTGTATTGATGTCTGTGATGAGGTCATGGACAAGGTGGGTTATCCGAGAGGCCTTGTGAAGTACTCTACCCAGAACGGGATTGCCCAGGGCTGGAGCACGGCCCAAATGATCAAGCGTGCCTTCAGGCCCAGGGTGCTGGTGTACACCGGTATCCTGGCGGCGATCACGCTGGCCGTCATGGTCAGCTTGTTCATGCGCAAGCCGCTCAAGGTCGACGTGATCCGCGACCGGGGCGCATTGGCGCGCATGGTGGAGCAGGGGCGCATTGAAAACGTCTTCCGCTTGCAAATCATGAACGCAACTGAATCCACTCAGCGCTACGTCATCACGGTTTCTGGTTTACCGGGTGTCACCATCGCTTCGGAAAACGAAGTCGAGGTGCTGCCTACCGAGGTCCGCTCGGCTGCGATCCGTGTGCAGATTCCGCCAGATGGCGCAGCCCCGGGCTCACATCCCATTCAGTTTGAAATCCGTTCGGTCGGTGATAAGCCAGTCGAAGTGTCCGAGAAAGCCGCCTTTCTCGTCCCGCGCTGATGACGCTCAACGCTTCTTGACAATTCCTTTCGGAGATACCACATGAGCAACGCGCCTTTGACCCAGCCTGCCATCAAAGCAGATCTCCCTTGGTGGCGAATCCCACACGTGGTATTCGTTCCTGCCATCTTGTTGTGTGGCGTGCTGGCCACCAGCACCATGGTCGTCATTTCTTCCATGGACCAAGATCCGGTGCTTGACAAAGAAGTGTACGAACGCGAACGCAGGGCAGCACTGGCACTGGAGGGTCAGGCACGAATGGATGCCTTGATGGCTGTACAACCAGCCAACCAAGGTCGCAATCATGCCGCTTCTCCTGTGATTCCCTCTGAAAAGTAAGCGTCGGCCTGGCCACTTTGGCGACTGTGTCGGGGTGGTTTACGCTTTAACAAAAACGAATATGGAAGAGGAGATACATCTATGTGGGTACAGCGTTTGATGTGGATCGCATGGCCTGCCTTTTTGGTGGCGGCTGTGCTGGAAATGGTGGTGTTTGCTTTTGTGGATCCCAGTGATCTGCACTGGTTTGGCTCTCCGCTGGCTTTGTCTCGCGAGGCGGTCTACACCTTGGCCTTTTTTGTCTTCTGGGGCGCTACGATGGTATCCAGCGCCTTGACGACTTTGCTTGCCATGTCCCCGTTTGAGGTCAATCGTTGCCCGATTCCTGAAGGCGAGCGCCCGTCCGACTGCGCAAAGAGCGGCAACTGCGGTTGAAACTGCGCACCCTTGCTAGCAAGCATGCAAAAGCCCCGGATTGGTGTTGACGCCAATCCGGGGCTTTCTGCTGGGTCAGTGCCCAAGTTTCCGTTGGCTGGCGCTGTGAAGTCAGCGGCAGGTTTGTGGATTCACGATTTGCTTGAGCCCGTCGGTGCTCTTGATGTGCACATAGCGCTGCTTAACCTCAATGATGCCTTCGTCAACGAATTTCGAGAATGTACGGCTCACGGTCTCCAGCTTCATACCCAGGTAGCTGCCGATCTCTTCTCGAGTCATGCGCAGAATCAGTTCAGACTGTGAGAACCCTCGGGCATGCAAGCGCTGCACGAGATTGAGCAAAAACGCGGCTAGCCGCTCTTCAGCGCGCATGCTACCCAGCAGCAGCATCACCGAGTGGTCACGTACGATTTCACGGCTCATGATCTTGTGAACATGGTGCTGCAGCGTGGTGAATTCGCGCGAAAGCTCCTCCACTTGGTCAAACGGCATCACGCACACCTCGGCATCTTCCAGCGCAATCGCGTCGCACGAGTGGTGGTCGCTGACGATGCCGTCCAGACCAATGATTTCACCCGTCATCTGGAAACCAGTCACCTGGTCGCGACCATCGGCGGTTGTGACGCAGGTTTTGAAAAAGCCAGAGCGCACGGCAAAGAGCGACGTGAACTTGTCACCCGTGTTGAACAGGGCAGAGCCGCGTTTGATGCGTCGGCGTGTGGAAATCACTGCGTCGAGCTTGTCTATTTCTTCGCTGTTCAGCCCCATGGGCAGGCACAACTCCCGCAGGTTGCAACTTGAGCAGGCGACTTTGATGCTTTGAATGTCCATAATTTTTCCAGAATTGCAGGGTTAGCTTAACGCATAGGCCCGAGCACTGTCGAGAAAAGGCCGGGCTTGAGCGTGGTGGCCGCCCTGGGGACAACCCTCGGTCAGACCGATGACTTGATCAAGATCAAAGGCGGCGGCGCGCCGATGCGGCACAGTCAGCGCTCAGAACTGGAGAACTGTTTGTGAGTCACGCTATTTCCAACGAGTTGCTCAAGCGATTCGATATTCCCGGGCCCCGGTACACCTCGTACCCGACGGCGGACCGATTCATTGAAGCTTTTACCGAGCAAGACTACATACAAGCGCTTGAGCAGCGCCGGGCAGGTTCTATGGCGCTGCCGCTGTCGCTGTACGTGCACATTCCGTTTTGTGAATCGGTTTGCTACTACTGCGCCTGCAACAAGGTGATCACGAAGCACCACGAACGCGCTGCTGAATACCTGCGTTACCTCTCGCGCGAGGTGGAGTTGCAGGTGCAGCATTTCGGGAAGGGCCACAGTGTGTCGCAGCTGCATCTGGGCGGCGGCACCCCCACTTTCCTGTCCGATGCTGAACTGGAAGATCTGATGTCGATGATCCGGCGCAACTTCACGTTGGTGCCGGGTGGTGAGTACTCGATTGAAGTGGATCCTCGCACCGTGACCGACCAGCGGCTACAGACTCTGGCGCGCTTGGGCTTCAATCGCTTGAGCTTTGGCGTGCAGGATTTTGATCCGGCCGTGCAAAAAGCGGTTCACCGGGTGCAGCCAGCAGCGCAGGTTTTTGCCTTGGTGGAGACCGCCCGCAAGATCGGGTTTGAGTCGGTCAACGTGGACTTGATTTACGGCTTGCCGCTGCAAACCCCGGAATCCTTTGCGCGCACCCTTGCTCAGGTCAATGAGTTGCGCCCTGACCGCATCGCACTCTACGCCTACGCCCATTTGCCTTCGCGCTTCAAGCCGCAGCGCCGCATCATTTCGGCCGAGTTGCCCAGCGGTGGCGACAAACTCGCCATGCTGTCTGCTTCGCTGGACGCGTTCATGGACGCGGGCTATGTGTATGTGGGCATGGACCACTTTGCGTTGCCGACCGATGCGCTGGCCGTGGCCAAGCGCCAGGGCCGCCTGCACCGCAATTTTCAGGGCTACAGCACCCAGCCCGATTGCGACCTGATTGCCCTGGGGGTTTCGGCCATCGGACGCATTGGCGCCACCTACAGCCAGAACGCCAAAACGCTGGACGAGTACTACGACGCCCTGGATCAAGCGCGCTTGCCCATCGTGCGTGGCTTGGCGTTGACACGGGACGACCTGCTGCGGCGATCCGTCATCATGTCGCTCATGTGCCAAGGCCAGTTGCACTACGAGTCGATCGAGCTTGGCCACCTGATCGATTTCAAGTCGTACTTCGCGCGTGAGTTGGAAGTGCTTTCCGGTCTGGTGGAGAGTGGCTTGGTCACGATGGATGACTCCGGTGTAGAGGTCACAGCCACCGGTTGGTTTCTCGTGCGCGCCATTGCCATGGTGTTTGACAAGAACCTGCAGGTGGACCTGGACCGGGCCCGGTTCTCCAAAATCATCTGAATCTGAGCGTATCGGCGGGATACAACTGGCGCTGGCGCCGTTTGAGTCCGGCCTGCGCTACAGTGACCCATGCAGACTTCAATGGCGATCACCGCCCTGTTCATGGGGCTCGCGGGTGGGCCCCACTGTGTGGCCATGTGCGGGGCCGCGTGCGCGGGCATCAGCCGCGCGGCGGGCGAGCGCAGCACCCGCGCGCTGTGGACCTTTCAGTTCAGCCGCATGGTGGGCTATGCCCTGTTTGGTGCCTTTGCCGCCGGTTCGGTGCAAGGGCTGGCTTGGTTGGGCACCAACACCGCAGTGCTGCGCCCCGTGTGGACCATGTTCCATGTGGCCGCCCTCTTGCTCGGTGCCGTGCTGATCTGGCAGGCCCGTCAACCCACCTGGATTGAAAACCTCGGCCAAAGTATTTGGCGTAAAGCCCGTCCCGTGATGGCGGCGATGGGGCAGCGAGCGCCCGTGGTGTTGGGTGTCGCATGGGCGCTCATGCCTTGCGGCCTGCTGTATTCGGCCTTGCTGGTGGCTTCCTTGTCGGCCGATGCGGTGGAGGGCGCCGCCATCATGGCGCTGTTTTCCATCGGTACCTCCATTTCGCTCACGGCCGGCCCTTGGCTGTTGTTGCGCTTGCGGGGTGGTCGCTCAGGGGCGTGGGGCATCCGCCTTGCGGGTGTGGCGCTGGCAGCCACATCGGGCTGGGCCCTGTGGATGGGTATCACCAATCCGACCGGGCTTTGGTGTGCCTGATCTCTGTCGCTGAATGAGGCCGGCCTTTTTCAGCCGGCATGGGCACGCCGGCCGGGCAGGGTGGCCAGCACCAGACCCAGCAGAGCAATGCCAAACGCTACCACTTGCAAGCCCGTCAACCGTTCACCCATGAACAACACGCCGATGGCCGCAGCGCTCACCGGCAGCATCACCGTGAACACGCCGGCTTGTGAGGCTGGCACGGTCTTGAGTCCAGTCATCCAGAGCCACACGGTCCACATGCTGGCCGCCAGACCATAAAACACCAGCAGCCCCCAAATGGGTGCCTGCACGGCGCTAAAGTCAAACTGCCAGGCCGCCCAGATCCCGAAAGGCGTGACCAAGGCAAACCCCCATAAATTGATGATGGCCGAAATGCGCTTGGGGCTCAGGCCATCGGTCAAGCGCTTGCCAATGACCACATAGGCCGCCTCGCAGATCACCGCCGCAAAAACCAGCAGGTTGCCCAGCAGGCTGCGGCTGATACCGAAAGGGCCGCTGGTGTCAGCCAGCATGGGCATGCCCGGGTCTGCTTTCTGCAGGGAAAACAGCCCGATGCCGATGGCCGCACAGGCAATGCCCGCCGCGCTGCGCCACCCGATGCGCTCACGCAGAAACAACCAGCTGAGCACCGCGACCACCGCCGGGATGGACGACATGACCACCCCTGCCGCCACGGCAGTGGTCATGCTCACCCCAAACAGCATGCAGATCGAAAACAGAAAGTTGCCCAGGAAGGATTCGAGAAACAGCAGGCGGCGCGTGTGGCTTGACATGGGGGCCTCGTTGGCTGGCTTGCGCAGCCACCGCCACATGGCCAGGCCGCCAATGCCAAAGCGCATCCAGGCCAGCAAAAACACCGGAAAGACCAATACCAGTGGCTTGGAAAGCGCCACATAGCTCCCCACCAATGCCATGCTCAGGCCCAGGCTGGCGTAGGCCCACCA
>Ga0075012_10003200_pt1 | contig 15782 bp, 12 predicted proteins | sample All_14_2_FD_71474 | JGI IMG/M metagenome (GOLD analysis project Ga0075012, IMG submission 71474) | Freshwater microbial communities in response to fracking from Pennsylvania, USA - Allegheny Zone_MetaG_DW_15 | ecosystem: Environmental > Aquatic > Deep subsurface > Groundwater > Drilled... | reverse complement strand
TGTACGTCATGCTGGGCGTGACCTTTACCGACCTGCGCACCAGGCGGCTCAAGCCCCATACGCCGCTGGCCTTCCTGCTGGGGGCCTGCGCCTTCCTTTTCTTCGCCCGGGCGCCCGGGCTGGCGCGCCAGCCCGCGCTGGCCGAGTTCCACCGCGTGCTGGAGCTCTTCGCGGCCGGCGGCTGGGGCAACGTGATGACCGCGCTGACGGTGCTGGTGGCCCTGGGTTCGCTCGCCGTCATGGCCGTTTCGGAGATCGCCTTCGGGTTGAGCCCCCTGCTCTACCGGCTGAAGATAATAAAGGCGCTGCCGGTCCGTTTCGATTTCAGCCGCGCCGGCGGGCGCGGGGTGGCGCCGGGGCTGGCACGGTCCTGGTTCATACTCACCCTGCTGGCCGGCGGGGTAGCCATGGGCGTGTACTGGTGGCCCCGGCTGCGCGCGGCCGGGGAGGCCGCGGTGCCCGCCCTGCAGAGCCGGGCCCAGTCGCCAGAGGCCGCCGCCGCGGCGGCCAGGCTGGGGCGCGTGCTGCCCGCCGTCTCTTTCTCAGCCGTGAGCGCCCTGCCCCGCGGGGGCACCGTGGCCGACCTGGCCGTGCCGGTCTTCCGCGGCCTGCTGGCGGCCCCGCGCGAGGCGGACCGCTGGCTGGCGGCCGCCGCCCTGGACCGCCTGGACCCGGCCTTCCGCATTTCCAGGGAAGAGCTTTTCCGCTCTACGCCGGCCGCGGCGCTGCCCTGCGCCTGGCAGGGGCAGGCCTTCGAGGTGCTCATGGCGCCGCTGCCGGGGGACGACCCGGACAAGACCATTACCTATTGGATAGCGGACGGGCGCGGCGTGCATTTTACCGGGGTGGGGCCCGGTGAGCTGGCCGCGGTGGCGGGCTCCAGTTCCTGCGCCGTGGCCGCTTTCGGCTCCCAGGGCGGCTCGGTGCTGCTGGCCTTTGCGGAGGCGCCGCAGGCGCGCGGCGGCGCGGCCAAACTCTGGCTGTCCGCCTACCGCCCTGACCGCCGGGAAGTCGCCGCAACGGTCAATGCCGCGGCCAACGCTTCCGGCGACTTCTCGCTGTCGGGCGAGGGGCCGGGCGTGGTGCTGGCCGACGCCCCGGTAAGTTCCGCTCCCGCGGCCTGCCGGGGGGACTGCGGTTCCGTGCAGGGCAGCCGCGTGCTCTCGCTTACCACCGAACACCTGGCGGAGTACCGGGGCGCCGCCCTGGCTGCGGATGCCATTAAGGTAATTCCCCTTTCCGAGCGCACCTACGCGCGCAGCGGGCTGCGGCGGCATTTCAAAAACCTCGCCAGTTTCGAGGCGGCCTTCCGTTTCGACCCGGCGGCCGGGTTCCTCAACCGCTGGTACCGCCTGGCCGCCCTGGCCGACGGCCGCACCTGCGTCAGCGCGGCCCTGGACCCTTCGCTGCCCGGCCTGGGAGAGACAGCCGTATGGGCCTGCGACCGGTGATCAAAATGAGTCGCAAGGCGCCCAGCCACCGTCATAGCCCGCGCCGGCGCATAGCCTGGATAGTTTTGGCCGTGTTCCTTCCGGCGGCGGCTTTCCAATGGTACGCCTACAAGGACGTATACGTTTCGACCGCGCGGCGCGCCGCGCAGCGCGCTTTTCCATGTTCCTTCCCCGTTACCTACGCCGTCGGCGCGGTAGATCCCAAATTTAATGTCGCGCCCGAAGAATTGGCCGCTTACCTCGAAGAGGCTGAAGCCCTGTGGGAGGCCGCCGCCGGGCGGGACCTGTTTGAGCGGGCGCCCGGGAGCGCCGACGTGGCCGTGAACCTGGTCTACGACCGGCGCCAGGCGGCGCTGGACATGCTCAGGGGCTTCGGCCTGGTCGCGGACCAGAGCCTGGCGGTCTACAAAAAAATGAAGGACCGCTATGACGCCGTTTCCGCGCAGCTTGGCCCGCGGCGGACCGCCCTGGCCGCCAGGCGGGCGGATCTCGCCAAAGGCGAAAAAGATTACAACGCCATAATAGCCGAGTACAGCCGCCGCGGCGCCGCCAACGACCGCCAATTGAAGTCGCTGGCCCTGGCCAAGGCCGCGCTGGAGCGGGAGTCGGAGATAATAGAGGGGCTGGAGCGCGGCGTTGAAGCGGATGCGGACCTGCTCGACGCGCTGGCCACCACCATGAACCAGTTTATAGTAGTGCTGGAGCTGAACGAGGAGCAATACCGGCGCGAAGGCGCGGCCATGGGCGTCTACGAGGAAGGGATATACGCGGTGGAGGACGGCCTGCGCAGGATAGACGTCTATAAGTACTCCGGGCGCGACCAGCTGGTGCGGCTGCTGGCGCACGAGATGGGGCACGCGCTGGGGCTCGGCCATGTTTCCGGCGCGGATTCCCTTATGAACCAGCTAGACAGGGGCGGCAGCCCTGCCTTGACGGCGGAAGACCTGGCCGGGCTGGACGGGGCCTGCGCCTCGCCGCTGCGCGGTGCGGGGGTCAGGCGAAGGCTCTGAACGAATGGGGCGGCGGCCGGTTGAAAACCGGGTAAATACAGCGTATTACCACAGTTTTATTGCCCGAAAGACCTATATAAAATAAGGACTTTTGGCGCATACGGACTTTCTCGAAAATTGGTCTAATATGCCCCTAGGGGAATTTAGTTTTGTAAGGCATTAATCCAAACAGACAGGAGACAGAAAATAGATGAAACAGGTTAAAAATATCGGTATAGCCGCCATGGCGCTTTTCCTGGCCGGCTGCGATGACATAAAGTTCAACGGCAATATGAACGTGCTCGAGCAGATCACCTTCAGCCAGAGCCAGGGCAAGACCGTCGTGGTCGCCCCCGGCCAGTTCGACACCAAGGTTACCCTGAGCGGCAACAACAGCAAGAAGAAGATCAAGTTCGAAATAAAGAACGCCGATCCCGCCACCGAGGTCAAGCTTGAGTTCGACAAGAACATCAACATCGGCGAGACCTTCACCATCACCGCCGCCCAGCTCAAGCAGAACTTCGACCTCGCCGGCACCATGGCCACCAAGGTCGAGCGCTCGCCCGAGTACTCCTCTTACGAGAGCTGCACCTACCAGTACCCGCAGACCGTCTGCCGCGGCGGCTCCACCAAGAGCTCCGACGAAGCCGTGGCCGCCGAGGTGTCCGAGTTCGCCGCCGTCGCGGCCGTGGAGACCCCCGAGGCCTCCCAGCCCGAGATGGTGGACGATTCCCGCAACCACCCGTATCCTGGCAGCTACAACGTCCCGCCCCCGCATTACACCCCCGTCTGTCACACCGTGTGGGTGAACCGCCCGGGCCAGCGCTACGTGCGCTACTTCATCGAGACCACCCTGCGCGACATTGACGCTTCCTTCGTGCAGGCCGGCAGGAACCTCGGTTCCTTCAAGGGTCACTCCAAGCAGAACGAGACCATCTACACCTACCAGAGCGACTGCCGCTAATAGGTTAGATAGTCCAAAAAAACCGGGCTCCGCGAGGGGCCCGGTTTTTATTTTTGGGGGAAGGCGTCTTAGGGGCAGTCTGAGCCGTCGCAGGGGTTAAGCACGCAGTGCTGCTCTTCGAAGCGGTTCCCGAGAACATCCCAGATGGAGACATAGCTGATATACAGGCCGTTCTTCCAGGGCTGCAGCACGGCTATGCCGTCGTTATTCAGCGTGCGGTTTACCTGGGAATAATCCCCGCCGCAGGAATAAGCGGCGCCCCTGGGCTGCAGGTAATAGGAGTGCACCAGTTTCCGCTCCTTGTCGAAGCACCAGGAGCAGTTCTTGATGGCGGCCTCCAAGCCCTCGTATTTATGCCTGCCGGCGTAGACGGCATAATAGGCGTCGGGGCCATTGGAGATCAGCAGTATCCTGGCCAGCCAGCCCGGCTCGTAACCGATAATGTAGGCGTCAGGGGTGCTGTCGCCGTTGAAATCGCCTATTACCGCGGACGGGCTGGAACCGGGGGAGTAGCAGTAATGCTCCAGCACCTTGGCCGAATATTCTTCCAGCGGGCGCAATTTAAAATCCGGGCTGAACCTGGCGAGGAATTCCAGCATGAGCGGGGTGAGCCGCGCTTCTGAGGGGGCCTTGCCGGCGTTGAGGGCCTTGCATGAAACGTTCACGGTGTTGCCGCCGCCGGTCCTGACCTCTCCAGTGCCGTCGGCCTTGGGCCTGGGGGCGGAGGGGAACATGGCGCCGTAGCTTTCCGGGCTGGCGAACTTGGCCTGCGCGTATGAGCCGCGCGCCGCCGCTACCGCTACTTTCTTGGCCTCCGCGGGGTATCCCCCGAAGGCGCCGGCGCTGCCACCGGCTGCGGCCCCGGCGGGGGCCCGGACTGGGGTTTCCTCCCGGCTCGGGGTAAATTCGTTGGCGGACATATCCTTTTCCGCGGCCGGCGCGGCTTCCCTTGCACTAAAGCCTGGTTCGTACAGAGAGCCGCCGGAGCGGTCGCCGAAACCCGGCGATAAGCTGTAATTATCGTCGGTCTTGGTAAGATTGAAAACCACCAGCAGGGCGGCGGCGGCGGTGGCGAAGGCCAGCGCCGGCTTCAGCCAGGGTATGGCCGCCCGCGGTTTCTCTTTCAGCACCGCGCCCTTCAATGCCGGCGGCACCGGCTCCATGGCGTGGGCCTTCATCAGCCCGGAGACTTTCTTCAGGCCGGCCAGTTCGGCGCGGCAGTCGGCGCAGCCGGCCAGGTGCGTCTCCAGCGCCAGGCGCTCGCCCTGCGGCAGTTCGCCGTCGAGGTAAGCCGAAAGGTTTTCCCTGCAGTTATTATGATCCATATAGTTCTACAGATCGCCCAGTTTTAGTCTCAGGGCCTCGCGCGCCCTGGATATGCCCGATTTCACCGTGCCCAGCGGCTTCTCCATGATCTCGGAGATCTCAGCGTACGAGCGGCCGTCTATTTCGCGCAGTACCAGTATGGCCCGGTCCTCGGGATCCAGCTGCGCCAAAGCCTGTTCCAGCGCCGCTTTCTCGTCCTTCTTCTCCAGCGCCTCGTCCACAGGCGCTTCGGGGGCTTTCACCTGCAGGGCCGGGGCTTCCCCGTCCCCGCTCCCGCCCCAGTCCAGCGACAGCGTCTTCCAGATGGACCGCCGCTTCTCGCCCCGCACCCGGTTCTTCCACACATTTACGGTGATGCGGTATAGCCAGGTGCCGGCGAACGAGTGCTCCCGCAAATTGCCCAGCCCGCGCACCGCCTTCAGGAAGGCGTCCTGGGCGATGTCCTGCGCGTCGGCCTTGTTGCCGCTCAGCCGCAGCGCCAGGTTATAGACCATGGGCGAGAACTTTTCGAACAGCTCTTCAGCGTCCGTAACGTCCTCCCGCTGCCCTGCCGGTTAGACACCGGCCGGCTGAAAAGGTTCCAAGGTTATAGCGCATTTTAAATGTTTCCCCGTAAAAGTTTAGCAAAACGGGGAACAGGCGGGAACTTTTTTGAGGAACCGGTGTCTAACGGGGGCAGGGCAAATACAGGAGGCTATATGAAGACCATGACCCTTATCCGCAAAATGCTGGCGCCGGCGCTGATCCTCTCGCTCGCGCCCCTGGCGCTGGCCGAGGTTAAAGACCTGGGCGAAGGCTCCATGCAGGTGGTGACCGGGGGGGACGAGACCAGGATACTTACACTAAAGCATACCGAGGTGAAGGCGGAGATCTCCGGCTTTGTGGCCGAGGTGCGGGTGACGCAGGTGTTCGCCAACCCCGCCGACGGGCCCATAGAGGCGGTTTACGTCTTTCCCCTGCCCGAGAACGCCGCCGTCAACGAAATGGAGCTGAAGGTGGGCGACCGCACTATAAAGGGACAGATAAAGAAGCGTGAAGAGGCCCGCAAGATCTACGAGGACGCCAAGGCGCAGGGCAAGACCGCCGCGCTGCTCGACCAGGAACGCCCCAATATCTTCACGCAGTCGGTGGCCAATATCCCGCCTGGCAAGGAGATAAAGGTCACACTTAAATACATACAGAACCTGGACTACGACCACGGGGTTTACAAGTTCACCTTCCCGATGACCGTGGGCCCCCGCTATATCCCGGGAGAGGCGAAAGGCAAGAAAGGGGGCGGCTGGGCCGACGACACCGACGAGGTGCCCGACGCTTCGCTCATCACCCCGCCCGTGGTCGCTCCCGGCCAGCGCTCCGGCCGCGACATCTCGGTGGAGGTGCGGCTGAACGCGGGGCTGCCCATGAAGAATATAAAGAGTTCCTCGCACGAAATTACGATCAAGAGCGTAAGCGAGCGGGAGGCCGAAGTGGGACTGGACCCCGAGGACCGCATCCCGAACAAGGACTTCCTGCTGACCTACGAGCCCGCCGTCAGGGCCGTGGACGCGGGGGTACTGGCCCACAAGGACGGGCGGGAGGGCTATTTCACGCTGATGGTGCAGCCCAACGCCGACTTCCCGCTGTCTCAGATAACGCCCAAGGAGCTTGTCTTCGCGCTGGACGTATCCGGCTCGATGGGCGGCTTCCCCATAGAGACCGCCAAAGAGGTGGCGCTGCGCTGCCTGGAGGGGATGAACCCCGGCGATACCTTCCAGGTCTTCACCTTCGCCTCTGGCAACCAGCTGCATTTCGAGCGGCCGCTCGCGAACACGCCCCTCAACGTGGCGCGGGGGCGCGAGGCCATCAATAACCTGAGCGGCGGCGGCGGCACCGAGATGCTCGACGCCCTGAAGAAGGTGCTGGAGTTCCCCAAGGACCCCGAGCGCCTGCGCATAGTGCTGTTCATGACCGACGGCTTCATCGGCAACGACCCGCAGATACTCGGGTTCGTTAAGGAGCACTTGAACGGCAGCCGCATCTTCCCGCTGGGCGTGGGTTCTTCGCCCAACCGCTACCTGCTCGAGGAGATGGCTATCCTGGGCAAGGGCACGGTGGAATACGTGCGCCAGGACGAAAAGCCCGCTAAGATAGAGAAGATGATAGAGCGCTTCTACGACAGGATCTCCAGGCCGGTGCTGACCGACCTGGCCGTGGACTGGAACGGGCTGGAAGTGCTCGACGTCAGCCCCGCAGTAACGCGGGACCTGTTCGCCGGGCAGCCGGTGTTCCTGCACGGCAGGTACCACGGCAGCGGCAAAGCCACCGTCACCCTGAGCGCCAAGCTGCGCGGCAAGCCCTGGAAGATGCCGTTGAGCGTGGACCTGCCGGCCAGGGAGACCGCCAACGCCGCCATGGGGCCGCTGTGGGCGCGCTCGCGCATCACCGAGCTGTCGCGGGGCCTTTTTAACAACGCCGACGACGGCCTGATAGCGCAGGTGACGCGGCTGGGCCTGGAGCACCAGCTGGTCACGCAGTACACTTCCTTCGTGGCGGTGGACGAGGGCGGCACCAAGTTCGGGCAGAAGCCCATGCTGGTGCAGGTAGAGAGCGAACTGCCCGAGGGCACCCGCCATGAGGGCTTCTTCGGCCGCGCCGCGGCCGCGGTGAGGGGTTCCATAGCCCAGGCCAAGTATTCTCCCGCCGGCTATTCCTACAGCTTAGGTTTTGGCAGCCGCGACGGGAGCGGTGGCATGCTCCCTGCTGCGGAGAAGAAGAATGAAAGCGTTCCCAACAGCGTAGCCAACCTGGCCGGCAAGTTCCTCACCGTGCCCTCGCGCCGGCTGGCCAGGCAGCTCTTGTCCATGCAGGACGACAAGGGCTTCTTCCTGGAGCCCGGCGGCGACAAAGCCACCGTGGCCGACCACGCCCTGGCCCTGCTGGCCCTTGTGAAAGCCAGGACCTTATATGGCGCAGAGATGGACGGAGCGGTTAAGTCGGCCTGGCTGTGCCTGCGCGACCGCACCGAGGGAGCGGGCGGCAGGGAGACGGTGGCCAACGCGCTCAAGAGCGGGCCGCACGCCAAAAGGGCCGTGGTGACAGCCGAACTGTCCGCGCTGGCGTCCGAGCTTGAAAAGCTGAAATAGATAGGGCTGAGAAAACGCAAAGGCCGCCTTCGGGCGGCCTTTGTCTTGTAACGGGGCGCGGCCGCCTTGCCCTGCAACGGCGCCCTTAAAAATGCTAAAAAACTATGCGGGTTTTAAGCTGAACCGTCCCGGAGGTCAAGTATATGAAGACAACTTTCAGATCCCTTTGCGCCTTGTCCCTGGCCGCGGCGCTGGCCATAGCGGCCTACGCGGCCGCCAGCAGTTACTCCTGCAGCGTGCCGCAGGGCTTTAATTTTCAGAAGGACGAGCAGGTTACGGTGGGGCATATCAACTACCTGAAGATAGGGGATAAGGTCCTGGCTTCCGACCTGAACGTGACGGATCCGGAGAACCTGGCCAAAGTGGTAAAGGTTTTCGGCATAGTTTCGGGTATAAGCTGGAACGGCGGCTATGCCGAACCGGTAAACTTTTCGGCCCAGGTTTCGGTGGACAATAAGAACAAGCTGGCCACGCTGCAGCACAAGAGCATGGCCAATACCGAAGTGGAAGTGCAGTTCACCGTCTACGATTACGACTATAAAGCCAAGCGCTACTACAAATGTTTCCACTCCAACGATCTAAAGCTCAAGGGCCTGGTGTTGAAGAGCGGCGGTGAATTGGCCATGAACATCGACATGGACCAGAGTTCCGAAGTGGTCAGCCCTAAAAACCACACCTTCAGCCTGGGCGTGATGCCGCAGGACGCGGCGCAGCAGATACACCTGGCGGTGGCCCTTGGCAGCAAGTTTGTAAAGCAGTGGGGCGTAGCGGCTTCCAAATAAGGCTATGGCCCCCTTCGACAAGAATCCCAAGGACCCGCTGCACGGAATCACGCTCAAGGAGATACTCGAGCGCCTGCTCAAGCGACACGGCTGGGAGGAGATGGGGCGGCGCGTAGATATCCGCTGCTTCACCACGGACCCCAGCATAAAATCCAGTCTCACTTTCCTGCGCAAGACGCCCTGGGCGCGCCAGAAAGTGGAGGCCTGGTTCATCCGCGAACTTCTGACCTACCGGCCCGAAAAGCCGGAAGACGCCGGCCGCTGACGGCGGGGGAACGGCAATTATTTTTTTATGACAGGACTTTGGCGGCGGCGGCGGCCAGGGTCATGACACCCTTGACGTGGCGCGGCGCGGGGTTGCCCGTGCGTTCCACGGCCAGTTCCAGCCTGCTTTTATCCAACAGCAGAAAAGAAAAACCCTTGCCGGGCCCGAAGACGGGCCCGTCTTTTGCGCCTATGGCCCGCAGCAGGGCCGGCGCGGCCTCCGGCGGTTCACAATAGACGGCGTACCGCTCCCAGCCCGGGGGCTTCTCCGCCTTGGGCAGGCCCAGCGGCAAGCCCAGCGGCCTGTTGAGGAAATTGCCAGGGTGCACCAGCAGGCGGCGTCCGGACCAGGCTTTCAATTCGCAGCGCACCTGCAGGGCGAACGAAGGAGGGGAGCTCTTCTGCGCGGGGAACTGGGTCAGGTTCACAAGCATCTCCGTCCCGTTCCAGGTGCCGCGCGCGTCGTACTTGCCGTCGCGGCCCAGCGGGCCGCTGTCGGCCATGGCGAAGCCGTGCGGCGCCAGCATGAACAGCAGGTCCGGGTCGGTCTGGTAGTTGATGGCGTAATAGGCGGCGTAAAGGCTGGCGGCCAGGCCGGCGAGGCCCAGGTAGGAATAGAGGTTCCACCGCTGCGGCATATCCCCCGCGCCAGAAAGCTGCAGGATGAGCGTGATAACGCTGACCAGGCCGCCGCAGAACGCGGCCGCGCCGGTGAGCAGGCGCAGCGTATTGGAGAAACCGGCCGGCCCCTCCAGGGCTGCGCGCCCCGCCAGGTAGGCCAGCCCGGCGGCGAGCACGAAGAGTGTGAAGCCTACGCTCCAGGGATTGAAGCCGTGCGGTGAAAGCTGCAGGCCCACCAGCCCCACTATGACCGCCGCCATGACCGAGTAGCGCAGGCGAATTTCGGCCATGGCCCGGGAAAGCTTTTTGTTCCCGTCTAGCAGGCCCGGCACCGCTCCCGCGGCCAGGGCCACCCTGTAGAGCGGCAGCAGCAGCAGGAGCGCGCCGCCGCCCGTCAGCGCCAGCACGGCCGCCAGGGAGTCCCCGCCGGAGAAGCGCGTCTCCAGCAGCAGGAAGCCGGCGCCCATCATCAGCAGGCCCGCTATGGCGATGAATCTGGAGAGCATACGGCTAAATAATACAAAAAGAGCGGGCGGCGGGGTCCCGTTTTCTTTCCCCGCTGGCGGGCCGTAAAAGGTAAAATTACATTGGAGAGGCGGCTGTAGAATGCAACTGTCCGAAGATCAAGAAAAAGCGCTGAGTAAACTCCTGGCCTGGTACAAGGACCCGGGGCGCAGCCGCTTTATAACGCTGGGCGGCTACGCCGGCACCGGCAAGACCACGCTGATAGCCGTGCTGAGAAACGAGCTGCTGCGCCTGGACAAGGGCCTGCGCTTCGCTTTCTGCAGCTATACCGGCAAGGCCGCGCAGAACCTCAAGAACAAGCTGAAGGAAGCCGGCGCCCTGAGCGCCAGGGATTCCGTCAGCACCATCCACGGCCTCATCTACAACCCGCGCGAGGACTCCGACGGCCGCATAGCGGGCTGGGACCGCAAGGACGAGCTGGAGCGCGGCCTCATCATAGTGGACGAGGCCTCCATGGTGGACGCCCTGATCTGGACGGACCTGCTGTCCTACGATATCCCCATCATCGCCGTGGGCGACCACGGCCAGCTGCCGCCCATCTCGGGCAATTTCAACCTGATGCAGGCTCCCCAATTGCTGCTGACGCAGATCCACCGCCAGGCGGCGGACAACCCTATCATAAAGGTGTCGCAGTTCGCCCGCACCACGGGGCTGGTGCCGCCCGAGCGCTACGGCCCCGGCGTCGTAAAGTATCTTAAAGAGGACTGCGACGCGCAGGAAAGATCCGGCGAACTGCTGGAGAGCTATTCCCCGGACACGCTCATCCTCTGCGGCTACAACAACACCCGCGTGCGCATCAACCAGTTCATGCGCGCCGCCCGCGGCTACGAGACGCCCAAGCCCTCGTCCGGCGACAGGGTGATCTGCCTGCGCAACAACCACAGGAAGGGGATCTACAACGGGATGCTCGGCACCGTAGAGAACATACTCCCGGCGCAGAAGGACTGGTATCAGGCCGAGATACAGCTGGACGACAGGGAAAAGCTCTACGATGGGCTCATCTACGCCCCGCAGTTCAACGCCAAGAGCGGCGTGAATTTCACCAAGGACCGCAAGCTGGCCATGCAGGGCGACCTGTTCGACTTCGGCTACGCGCTGACCGTGCACAAGGCGCAGGGCGGCCAGGCCAGGCGGGTGGTGCTCTTCGAGGAGCGCTTCGCGCAGATGGACGACGAGATGTGGCGCCGCTGGCTCTACACCGGAGTCACCCGTGCCGAAGAGGAACTCTACCTGTTCGGCTGAGGCGCCGGCCGTCCTAAAAATGTAAAATCTGTAAATCTTGCGGGCATAAGGCGGGGGATAAATGAGGAAGATAATAACGATCTGTGTGCTGCTGGGGCTGGCCGCGCCGGCCGGGGCCGGCTACGGCGAGGCCTTCGCCGCCCTGCGCCTGGACGAGGCGCAGGCCAAGGCCCTCGACGGCTACCTGGCCCTCGGCAGCGACGGCCTTGCGGCAAACGAGGAGGTGGAGAAGGTCCTGGCCGCCAACGCGCAGGCCATAGAACTTTTTATCCAGGCCTCGACCGCGCCCAACGCGGGCTACCTGTTCGGCCCCAGGCCGGAGCGGCTCAGCTCCTCCTCGCCGATGATAAAATTCGGGGATTACCTGAAACTCTACCGCCTCCTGCTGCTGGACGCCAGGGCCAAGTCCGAGGCCGGCTACCTGGCCGAGGCCGAGCGTAACCTGCTGGGCGCCGCCGGCTTCATGCTGCAGCTCACGGCCCAGAAATACAGCAAGCTGCTGGCGGATATGGTGCACAACCTGTGCGTGCAGCAGGCCTATCCAATAATAGCTGAAAGCATACGGGGCAACAGCGCTTCCGCGGCTTATCTGAATTCCCTCTCCTCCCTGCTCGCGCGGAACTACGCCGCCCTGGATTTCATGAGGGCCGCCATGCTGGAGGAGGCTGAGATCCTGAAAGGGACCGTGCGCGAATCGGTCAACGAAGCCTCGGTAAAGACCGAGAGCGACAAAGCCTCCATGTTGAACGGCCTGGTGCTCAAGCGGCTGGGCGACAGGGAATATTTCGAGATGACCTACGCCAGGACCGACGCCGTCGCCGACGCCCGCGCCGCGGCCTGGATTAAATCTTTCGAGGCCAACGACGGGGCCATTGGCGGCCAGTTCATCGATAAACAGGTGGGAGAGCTGGAGGCCAAGGTAAAAGAAAACGGGACGCTCGGCATCATGGGCGCGTTCAAGGTGATGCTCCTGGGCGGCAGCGGGCAAAAATCCAAGATGGCGGATTCGACGGTACACTCCCTGGCCGCCGTGAACGTTCCCGGTTACGAGAAACTGGTGCCGCGCTATCACACCGCCTACTGCATGCTGGGGGTTCTCAGGACGGCGCTGGCCGTAAAGGCCTACCAGCGGCGTTCCCGCGGGCGCCTGCCGCCCAGCCTGGACAGCCTGGTGCCGGATTACCTGCCCGAATTGCCGCGGGACTCCTTTAATAAATTTTCACCGTTCAATTTTATAAAGGCCGGCAAGCGCTTCGCCGTTTACGGCTACGGCCCCGACCGGGCCGACGGCAAGGCCGCGTTGCGGCTGGACGGCAAAGCTTTTTTCGACGACCCGGCCAAGTCGGCCGGCGACATAGTCTACGCGGAGTAAGCGCATGGACACGGGGATCATAAGGTTCGAACCCAGGACGGCGCCCGAAGAGCTCTGGCGGGCGCATTACGACCACCTGGACGCCATCAGCCTGGAGCTGGACCCGGAGGAGCCGCTGCTGCCGCGGGCGAAGCGCCGGGCCCTCCTGCTGTCCGCGCAGGATATCCCCTACACCAACAAATATTACTACCTGCTGCCGGCCGACGGGGGGAAGGCGGCCGGCTACGCCTCCGCAGCGGTCGAAACCCCGGCTTCGCCGACCTACGCCGCCAACAGGCATAACGCCAATATCAAGCTCTCGGTGCTGCCCGGCTACAGGCGCAAGGGGCTGGGCACCCGCCTGCTGCGGCATCTGGTCGCCGAAATGGCCGCGCAGGAGCCCTCGGTCACCGAATACCTGACTCCGGTGATGACGGAGCCGGGCTTTAAATTCCTGGACGCGCTGGGCGGCACCGTTTCGCTGGTGCACGGCGAGAACCGCCTCTACCTAAGGGACCTGGACTGGGGGATGGTGGAGGCCTGGGCCGCCGAGGGCGCGCGCAGGAACCCCGCTTCCGCCATAGTCGCCGCAGAGGCCATTCCCGAGGAGGACATCAAGGACTTTTGCCGCGTCTACAGCGAGACCATGGCCCAGCAGCCCTTCGGGGATATCTCGCTGAAAATAGAGATCACGCCCGAACAGGTGCGGTTGGGCGAAGCCACGGCCCGAGAAGCCGGGGCCGTGCATACTACCATCTACTCCAAAGAGGCCGACGGCAGCGTGAGCGGCCTGACCGAAACCCAGTACATGCCGGAGCTGGGCCACCGCGTCTGGCAGATGCTCACCGGCGTGCGCGCCGACTGCCGCGGCCGCGGCTTGGGCAAACTGCTGAAGGCGCTGATGCTGCTGGATATCAGGAAAAAATACCCGGGCGTGAAATACGTGGTAACCGGCAACGCCGACGCCAACGCGCCCATGATGGCCATAAATAAAGCGCTGGGCTTTAAAAAACACCGCCCGGTGCTGATCTACAAGCTGAAGCCGGGCCCCGCCCTGCTGCCGCCGAAAGGATAGAGGATATGAACCTGAAAGCCATGCTGAAGTTCCTCGTTTACTCCCTGCTGCTGATGGCGGCGGCGCTGGCCGTGGCCTATTACACCCTGCCCGTCAACCGCATCAACATGCGCTCGCGGCTGGTGATGCTGGGGGATTTTAACGGCGACAACAAGTGGGACGCCTCCGACGCCGCCCTCCTCGACGCCGTGGCGGCCGACCCGTTCTCGCTGCCGGCCGAGACCGTCTTCAGGGCCGACGTCAACCACAATGGCCTGCTGGACGAGGAGGACCTTTACTTCCTGCGCGAGCTCTACAGGACCGGCGACCCGTATAAGGCGCGCGATCACTTTACCTCTAAAAAGCACGTCTTCCCTTACCCGCGCGATTTCTTCCGCTACGTGCCCGAGACCGAGTACATACAGCACCCGGTGCTGGCCGTGGAGCACAAGGCCGAGGCCTCCTCTCCGCTCAAGTTCCTGGCTCAGGCGCGGCTGAAGACCGCGTTCGGCTACGGCGACGCTTTGCTGCGGGAGATCTACAGCGAGGGCGTGCGGTTCTCGCTGGCCTACGCGCGCCGCGCGCCGGGCCTGCTGCCCAAGGAGAGGGCCCACGCCGAACTGAAGATAGCCCGCTGCAACAGGCTGTGGCGCGAGGGGGACCATTACGAGCTGCTGCTCGAAGTTATGGCCCTCACCGAGGACGCCGAGACCCTGACCGTGCGGGACCAGCCGAAGTTCGTGGCGCAGAGCCTCTACTTCCGCGACCACCTGCGCGACCTGCTGGCTTCGAAGCTCTACAAGGATTTCGAGGCGGGCAGGGCGCCTGCCGGAGAAGTCTTTAAAGTGATGGAGCGGTACCTGCTCGAGGATATGGGCATAAAGGCCGACCTGGCCAATATGTCGCCGCCGCGCGACTTCCTGGAACTCAAGAATTATTCCGACCGGCTGCGCTGGCAGTATTACAAGAGCACCTCCAGCCGCGGGGATTTCCGCAAGCTGCTGCTGTTCGCCCAGTACGACCGGCGCTACCTGCGCGCGGCCGCCCGCACCACCCGCAAGCTGGACGACGCCCCGCTGGAGAACCACAACCTGCCCATGGTGCTGCTGTTCAGGGAGGCCCTGGCGATAAAGGAGGGCAGCAAGCTGGCGGCCGTGGGGCTGATAGACGAGGCCGTGCGCGTGCCCTTTGCCTGGGTTAAAGTCATTCCGCGCGGCAAGCTGCCCGCCAGCGTGGCGCTGGAGAACTTCCTGCTGCCCGGCAACAAGGAAGACGGCTCCGATAAAAGCCGCCACTGGAACGTCTTCGGCGGCATCAGCCTCTACAAGTCGCCCGAGAAATCCCTGGAGCTGGCCCTCGCGCGAGAGGTGAAGGATTTCAACGAAAAGCCGTCGCCGCACGCCATGACCGAGTTCATCCGCGACACCATGGCCAACCTCAACGGCATCTACTACGTGGTCAGCATCAACCCGGACCTCTTAAGGAAATAACCATGGAATATATAGCCGTCCCCGTAGCCGCGTTCATCGCCTCCGTGCTGAGCTTCTACTCGGGCTTCGGCCTGGGCACGCTGCTCATGCCCGTGCTGGCGCTGTTCTTCCCGCTGCCGGTGGCCATAGCGGCCACGGCCGTGGTGCACGGCAGCAACAACCTGTTCAAGATAATCATGGTCGGCGTGAAGGCCGATAAAGAACTGGTGATGAAGTTCGGGCTGCCCGCCATAGCGGCGGCTTTCGCCGGGGCCTGGGCGCTGCATATCTTTACCGCCCTCTCGGGCGGAGCCTCCTATAGCTACCCGCTGCTGGGCAAGACCGCCGTCATAACGCCCCTTAAATTCCTGCTGGCGCTGCTGATGCTGGGTTTCGCGGCGGTGGACATACACCCGTCGCTCAAGAAGATGAAGTTCGACCGCAGGTACCTGCCGCTGGGCGGGCTGCTGTCGGGCTTCTTCGGCGGGCTGTCGGGGCACCAGGGGGCGCTGCGCTCGGCCTTCCTGGTGAAGACCGACGTCACCCCGGAGGCCTTCGTGGCCACCAACGCCGTCATCGGCTTCATGGTGGACCTGGCCCGCATGCTGATCTACGCCTATAC
>Ga0075012_10003196_pt1 | contig 15793 bp, 12 predicted proteins | sample All_14_2_FD_71474 | JGI IMG/M metagenome (GOLD analysis project Ga0075012, IMG submission 71474) | Freshwater microbial communities in response to fracking from Pennsylvania, USA - Allegheny Zone_MetaG_DW_15 | ecosystem: Environmental > Aquatic > Deep subsurface > Groundwater > Drilled... | reverse complement strand
ACCGTCGCGCAGCGCCGCCATGACGCGCTTCAGGTTGACGGCGCCTTCGGGCGACAGGCCGGGCGCGACTTCCTGGCGCAGCAGGGTGCGGGCGCTGGCGATGATCTCGTCCGGGGTCGGCCTCATGCGGCGGCTTCCTTGTCTGCGGCGGCAATCGCTTCGAGCAGCGGTTGCAGGATGAAGCGCGCCGTCACGGTCATGCGGCTCGCATCGCCCTCCGTCATCCAGCGCAGCGCGGCCATGGTCATATAGGCAAGCTTGTAGATGGTGAAGACACCCCAGAAAGTGACGGCCGCGCGATCGACCGCATTGTCGCTCGCCGCTTCGTAGCGGGCGATGACATCGTCGCGGGTGAAGGCGCCGGGGATCAGGTGGTCGCGGGCATAATAGGGGCTTAGATACCAGCCCAGATCCTCCAGCGGATCGCCCACGCCGACAAATTCCCAGTCGAGGATCGCGCTGATCCGGCCATCCTGCACCAGCATGTTCGCCGGGCGATAATCGCCATGGACGATTGTCCTGCGGGTGGGCGGGGGCGGCAAGTGACGCCACAGCCACCAGGAGGCGATGTGCAACTCGACGACCGGCTCAAGTTCCAGCGCGGCGATCGCATCGTCATGCGCGCGCAGCCGCTGTTCGGCCGACCCGTCGCCGCCGAAATCGCCGGGCGGCGGGGCGATGCGATGGAGCGCGGCAAGCTGATCGATCATCGACTGGCCGAGCGTCACGCGCTGCGTAAGGTCCAGGCCCAGTGTGTTGCGGTCGGTCAGCACGCCACGCTCGGCGATACCCGGACGCCGTTCCATGATCATCGTCTGTCGATCGAAATGCGTGCCGTCCGGATCGAACCAGTGGATCGCCGGGGTTTCGACCGGTGTCGGCTCCAGCGCCTTGAGCACCGCATGTTCAAGGCCGCGGCCGTGGAAGGTGAATTCATTGTCGGCGCCGCTGCGCAGGATCAGGGGGTGGGTCTGTGCGCCGCTGCCATCGTCCCAGCGACCGTCGAGCGCCCAGATTTCCGATGAATTGCCGCCGCGCACGCGCCGCAGGCCGGTAACCTCGACGCCGCCGGCCACGCCATTGGCGCGAGCGAGCGACTGGAGGCTGGCGAGTATCTGCTCTTCGGTCATGTGTCAGGCACGGCGCGGGCGGTGGGCCTCGGCATATTTGCCGTAGCCCCGGCGGATCAGATATTCGATTATGCCGTAGCCGGTTTCGCCGTTGCAGCGCGCCTCGAACAGATGGTCGCTGGAATGGGAGTTATAGCCGCGCAGCGCCTCCGCATCCGACAGGTCATAGCTTTCATGCTCGCTGTGCGCGGCGTCGAACCATTTGCCCTGATAGGTGCCGTAGCCGCCGCCCTTCAGATAGGCGCGGCCGGGGCAGGCGGTGATATCAATCTCCAGCGGCGGGGCGTCGAACCGATCGATGGTGATGCGGCCGCCCACCAGCGTCTGAACGGGCGCATCGCGTAGCCAGGTCAGGTCATGGTCGACGCTGCGAATCTCGTCCTCTTGTTCCGGTGCACCCGCGGGCCGCATGATCGATGCCGACAGATGTGTCGGGCGGCCGGGCTGCGATTCGAACATGTAGATGTGGATCGAAAAGGACGGGAACTGGATCGGAATGAAGGCCAGGAAATTCCATTCGACCGACGCGACCGGCGGATCGCCGGGGACCGCCGACATGGGCCGCATGCCCCAGCTATGGTCGCGCACGCCCCACCAGCGGTCGGGCGTTACCTCCATGCGTTCGTCGCCGAAGACGACATGGCCGCTCAGTCGTCCGGTCTGCACGTAGCGGACAAGGTCATGCGTCACGCGGTTGCGGTTGACCTCGAAATGGCGACCTTCGAGCGCCGGCGGGACCGATGCATCCCAGGTGAGATCGTAGGAAATACCGCTGTCATTGGGCGCGAGCGTAAGGCGCAGCACTTCCAGCGGCTTGATGACGTCGACCGTGAAAGGGCCGACCGCCACGTCATGGAAATTCGGCGTCAACTGGCGCGAGCAGCGCAGGTTGCGCTGGATGTCGCCCTTTGCCGCGATCGCGAAGCCGTCCATCACGTCGCGGTTGGGATATTTGCCAAAGCCGGCGGACAGGACAAAATCCTGCGCGACGACGTCGTGGATGGAGAACCAGTAGCGTTCGCGCCAGTTGGGATCGCTCGTGCCGACCACGTGGTGCGGCAGCGGGATCTGATGCGTGAAATATTCGTCGGACGGGCTGAGGATCAGGTGGTTGCTCATGGTCTCGCCAAATGCTGTGCGTGTCGGATGAAGATGATGCGCGCTAGGGCTTTTTCTGCATCAGGCCGGGCATGCCGGCGGGATTGCCCTCAAAGCCAAATTGCTCGCGGTTGTGATAATGGCAGAGCTGGTGGACGCTGAATGCCATGTCCAAAGCCGCGCGCTGGCCCTGAAGATCGACGGCGCCGTTGATCGCTTCCTTCGCCAGTTTGACAGCCAGAACCGGTTGGGCGGCTATACGGGACGCCATCGACAACGTGAAATCGGCCAGTTCTTCGGGCGGAACGACCTGGTTGACCATGCCGAACGACTTGGCTTCCGCTGCGGTCCAGCTGCTGCCGGTGAACAGAAGCTCTTTTGCCTTGCGACTGCCCAATTCCCATGGATGGGCGAACCATTCGACGCCGCAGACGCCCATCGCCACGGTCGGATCGGAAAACACGGCATTGTCGGCAGCGACGATAAGGTCGCAAGCCCAGGCGAGGATCAGGCCGGCGGCGATACAGTTGCCGTGCACCTGTGCGATGGTCGGCTTGGCAAGGTTGCGCCAACGGCGGGTAAGGTCGAAGAACATTTCCCGCTCGCGCGCCATATAGGCGTGTCCGCCCGGCTGGCCATAGCCTGCGCCGCCTCCGCGTGCCTCGAAGCGCGCGACCGGTTCATCGGTCAACAGCTTGCGCAGATCATGTCCGGCGGAAAAGTCCGGCCCGTCGCCGGACAGAATGATTGCGCGTACATTATCGTCGCGCAGCGCATCGTGAAACGCGTCGTCCAAAGCATAGAGCAGATCGACGCTTTGGGCGTTGCGGGCCGGGCCGCGATTGAGGACCAGCCGGGCAACGCCTTCAGCCGGTCGCTCGAACCTGATCAAAGCATCATCCATGTCTCTTCGCCTCTCCTTTGGCCATTGTGCCGGATTCGGCGACATTCCACCATAACCGCTATACGCTCCTTCGATGACCCGACAGCTACTGTCAAACCATTACTGAACATATACAATAATGCAGCGTATCATTATCGGTATTACACTGCTATCCGCAAGTCGCCTTGGCGGCGCGGGAATGCTCCCCTATCGTGAAGGCGTCACAAGCTAGAACGAGGCGGATGCAAAGTGAATGATCGCGTGGCCCAGGCCGGACTTTCCAAGCCCGAGAGCAAGGGGCCGATGCCGAGCGCGCCGCAGCGCGACCTGCGGCTAAACTTTCTGATTCACGATGTGTCGCGCATGCAGATGCGGGTTTTCGATTCCTTTATGGAGCCAATCGGCGTCACGCGCGGGCAGTGGCTGGTGGTGACGTTCCTGTCGCGCCGGGACGGCATGACGCAAACGGCATTGGCTCAAATGCTGGACATGACCCGCGCGAATCTGGGGGCTTTGCTCGATAAGCTGGAGGAAAGTGGCCTGATCACGCGCGTGCAGCATCCGGTCGATCGCCGCGCAAAATGCGTGTTTCTGACGGTCAAAGGCAACAAGCTGATCGAGCGCATTCGAGACACGCAGCATAGCTATGCGGACATCGTGCTGCACGGCTTGACCGATGCGGAGCGCGACACGCTGCTGGGGCTGCTCGGGCGCATCAAGAAGGCCATCCGGGCGATCGACTTGCCGCTGCCGCAGCGCGAGCAGGACTGACCGGCGGGCCAGGGGTCCGGCAACGCTTCCAAAAAATCGCACCCTGGGACAATTGCGTAAACCGCAATAGCCCGTTGACGCAGATATGTTAAAGGTACAATACAATAAGCAAGCGTTCATATGTGGCGCTATGCACGAAAGGGAGAGAGAATGACCGCGAGCAAGGTGAAAGGATTGATGCTGGTTTCGGCGGCGCTTTGGGTGTCGCCGGCCGTGGCACAGCAATCCGCGGATGCGCCCGCGCAGGATCAGGGTGCAGCGGCATCCGGGATGGAAGATATTGTCGTCACAGCGCAGCGGCGCAGCGAGCGGCTGCAGAATGTTCCGATCGCCGTGTCGGCCGTAGGCCAGACCGCGATGCGCGAAATGGCGGTGAGCCGCCCGTCCGATCTGGTCGCACAAATCCCGAACCTGAAGTTCCAGGCGGCGCAGGGCGGTCAGGGCCTGCCCATCTTCAACATTCGCGGCGTCACGCTGCTCGACTTCACCGACACCAACGAAGCGTCGGTGGCGGTCTATGCCGACGATATCTATCTGGGATCGCCGAACCTGGGCAACCAGCAGCTGTTCGACCTGCAGCGCGTGGAAGTGCTGCGCGGGCCACAGGGCACGCTATATGGCCGCAACGCTGTCGGCGGCCTCATCAATTACATCAGCAACCGGCCGACGGACACGCTGGAGGGCTATGTCACGCTTGGGTATGGCAAGGATAATGACGCCATCGTTGAGGGGGCCGTTTCCGGTCCGCTGAGCGAAAGCGTGCGTGGGCGCCTGGCCGGGCGCTTCCAGCGCCGCGACGGCTGGCAGACGAACGTCATCAACGGATCGCATTTCGGCGACATCGACCATGCGGTCGGCGTCCGCGCGATCATCGATGCGGACCTGAGCCCCACGTTCAAGATTTCGCTGCAAGGCAACTACAACAACTTCAAGGGTGAGGAAGAAGAGGCGGGCTTCTATGGTGCGCGCGTGCCGGGCTCCAATCCGGGCGTGCGCTGCTCGGATGCGGCGATCTTCGCGTCCCAGTGCACCAACGGGTCGGGCTATATCGATCCCAGCCCGTCGCCGCGCCAGGTCGCGTCCGACCTGACCGAGCAGCCGGTGTTCGTGCGCAGCCATGGCGGGCTTGCGCGCGCGGAATGGGATCTTGGCTTTGCCACCATCACGTCACTGACCGGCTACTACTACGCCAAGCGCTCCAATGATTTCGATGCGGACGGATCGCCACTGCCGGCGCTGCGCTTCATCACCGCGTCGACGCATAAGCAGTTCAGCCAGGAACTGCGCATCGGCGGCACATCCGGCATACTGACATGGACGACGGGCGCTTATTACTACACGGACAAGCGCTTCTTTACGGTCACACTGCCGCAGGCCGGCGGCCTTGGCGACTATGTCGATCAGGACATCGACACCTGGGGTCTGTTCGGACAGGCGACCGTTGCCGTCACACCGACCGTCAACCTGACCGGCGGCATCCGCTACACCCATGACAAGCGGGAAGCGGATATCGTGCGGGTGAGCAGCGGCGGTGTGCCGCTGGAGCGCGTCGGTACGCAAACATGGGCGCTGAACATGGGCTTCAAGGGCGGCAAGGCGACGTGGCGCGCGGCGGCCGACTGGCATTTCGTGCCGGAGCATATGGTCTATGCCAGCGTGTCGACCGGGTTCAAGAGTGCAGCCTTCAACACCAACGTGCCGCCGGCCAATTCCGCCGACATGATCGTGGCGCAGCCCGAAACCATCACGTCCTACGAGGCAGGCCTGAAGGGCGATTTCGGCCGCATCTTCAGCTACAATGTGTCGGTTTTCCATTCGGACTATAAGGATATCCAGGCGCAGGGCACTTTCGCCGATCCGACGCCGCGATCGCTGTTGAGCAACATCGGCGACGCGAACATCGATGGCCTGGAAGCGGAACTGCGGGCGCAGCCGACGAGCCGTCTGTCCGCCAAGCTGGGCGTCGGTCTGCTGAAGACCGAGATCATCGCGCCCGGCGGAACCTTTAACGGTGTGCCGCTGGACGGCAACGAACTGGTCATGGCGCCCAAGCGCAGCCTGAGCGGATCGCTGCGGTACGGGCTGCCGCTGGAAGGCATCGGATCGCTGTGGGTGTCGCCCGACTTCAACTATCAGAGCGCCGTCTATTTCGGACCGGACAATCTGCTGACCGAACGGCAAAAGGCCTACACGCTGGTCAACCTGCACATCGGCTGGGAGGATGAGGATAAGAAGACGTCCATCCAGGCATTTGTGAAAAACCTGACCAACGAGCATTATCTGATCCACGCGACGGATTCCGGAGGCGCCACGCAGGTGCGCGTAAACTGGGGCCGCGAGCGGACCTGGGGCCTGCAGTTCAGCAGGTCCTTCTGACCGCAGGCAGATAGGAGCAGGAAAGACCGTGAGCGACGAACCGGTAATCGACGATAATGGCCTGCGTACCGGACTGACGCCGCGCCCCATTCCGGTGGGGCCGGCATCGGTGCAGGAAGTGATTGCGGGGCTGACCGCGATCGAGGGTACTGCGCTGATCGATCGGCATGGCGCAATGGATTATCCTGCCGTTGCGCGTGCGATCGACGCGATCGCGGCCGGGCTGGAAGCACGCGGCGTCGGGCTGGGCACCGTCGTCGCGGCATCCGCGCCGAACAGCAACGAACTGATCCTTGCCTTTTTTGCCACGCAGCGCATCGGGGCGATCTGGCTGGGCATTAACCGCGTGCTGGCGCCACCGGAAAAGGCCGCGTTGCTGGATGACAGCCGGGCGTCGCTGTTCCTCGCGACGCCGGAGATCATCGCGGAGCAACAGGCGTTGGGCAGCGATGTTGCGGCGTTGACGATCGGCTGTGCGGATTCGGATCTGTCAGCGATGATAGGGCGTGGAGGGGTGCCCTCTGCCCTGCCGCCCGTCGATCCCTATCGTCCTGCGATCATCGGCTACACGAGCGGCACGACCGGTTTGCCCAAAGGTGTCGTGCACAGCCAGCACGGCATGATGGCCTATATCAACGGCTGTCTCTATTCCGATCAGGGTGGGCAATGGCAGTTCGGGATGCGTCGGGCGCTTAGCATCTCGCTGACGATCATGAACGGCATCATCTATGGCCCGCTGGTCGCGCTGGCGAGCAGGGGCACGTATGTGGCGATCGACCGGGCCGACGCTGCGGGCATCGGCGAGTGGATCGACACGCATGGCGTGGAAGTGCTGAACTGTACGGCGACGACGCTGCGTGACTTGTTGTTCCTGCCGCAATTGCAACATCTGTCGCTCAAGAGCCTGAAGGCCGTGGCTGCGGGTGGCGCACCGGTGGATGACGTCATTCTGGAGGCATGGCGGGAACGGTTCGGGTACGAGATCATCGTCGATTACGGCATTACCGAATCTCCGTCCGGCATGGCGTCCAGCCGCATCCACACGCGGCGCACGCACGGTATGGTCGGTCCGGCGCACCCGCACCTTGAACTGGCGATCATGGACGAGGAAGGCCGCAGCCTTCCGGTCGGCGAGACGGGCGAGCTGTGTGCCGGCCCGCGCGCAGAAGGGCTGTGGGCTGGGGTCTATACCGGCATGCTCGGCTATTGGCGCAAGCCCGACGAGACGCGTTCAGCCTTTCACGGTGCGTGGATGCGGACCGGCGACATGGCTGTAATGGATGAGCACGGCCAGATCGGTATCGTCGGACGCAAGAAGGAAATGATCCTGCGCGGCGGTGCCAACATCTATCCGGCAGAGATCGAGCGTGTGCTTAACGCGCATGAGCGTGTCATGGAGGCCGTGGTGGCCGGTGTGCCGGACGAGCGCCTGGGCCAGCAGGTTGCGGCCTATGTGAAGATGCGGCCCGGCGAGCTGGTCGATGACGCGCTGGGGCAGCAACTGCGTGATTACTGCCGCAGCCAGCTCGCCCGATACAAGGTGCCCGAACAGTGGTTCGTGGTCGACGACATTCCCCGCAACGCAATGAACAAGCCGCAGAAGAACCTGCTGCATACCGTTCCCCAGAAAAGGCTGGCCTGACATGACCGAGAGCACGACCGAAGGTGAAAAGAAGGGCTTCGTGATCGCCGACAAATACCGGAAGCTGTTTGCAGAGCATCTCGAACTCTATCGCACGGACCCTGAGCGCGCGCATATCTGGGACGCGACCGTCGTGGGCGCCACAGGCCCCGTCACCACGATGATGCTGGACACGGTCGGCCGGCGCAGCGGCGAAGTGCGACAGGTGACGATCCAGTATTTCCGTGATGGCGACCGCTACCTGATCGTCGCATCGCAGGGCGGCATGCCGCAGGATCCATTCTGGTATCTGAACCTCCTTGAGACCCCCGAATGCCACATTCAGGTTGGTGCATTCGGCGCCAAGGCGCGCGCGACGGTGGCCGAAGGCGCCGAACGGGAACGCCTGTGGGAAAAGGTTTCCAATGAGCAGGAAAACTACAAGCGCTATCAGGCGCGCTCGCCCCGGCAGATCCCGGTGGTGATCCTCGACGTCATTGCGCCCGACGCCTGACCGGCATTGCGCGCGCCCATGCACGATACGCTAGCCGTCAAGGATCGGCCGCTGGACGGCTATGCGCTGTACGCCGCTGGCGTGCTGACGGTCATCTATGTGATGAACTTCCTCGACCGCCAGTTGCTCGCCGTGCTGGCGGAGGCGGTGAAGGCTGACCTGTCCATTACGGACGCGCAACTCGGCTTTCTGTTCGGCACGGCATTTTCCGTGTTCTTTGCGGTGTTCGGCTTGCCGTTCGGTCGCTTCGCGGACCTTGGCAATCGCACGAAACTGATCGCGGCGAGCGCCGGTTTCTGGAGTGTGATGACGTCGGCATCCGCCTTTGCCGGCGGCTATGGCCATCTGGCGGCGTGCCGTTTCGGCGTGGGCTTTGGCGAGGCGGGGGCGTCGCCCGCCGCCTATTCGCTGCTCTACGATTATTTCCCCCAAAGGCTGCGCACGACGGCGCTCAGCATCTATAATATGGGCGTCTATATCGGGTCGGGCATCGGCCTGTTCCTCGGCGGGGCGATCCTGACCTGGTGGGCGGCGCACTATCCCGGCGGCGCAGGCGCGCCCTTTGGGTTGAAGGGGTGGCAGGCGGCGTTTCTGGTCGTCGGGCTACCGGGCCTGATCCTCGCCTTCTGGGTGCTGACGCTGCGGGAGCCGCAGCGGTTGCGCGATGACGGATCGGTCGTCCCGCCACATCCGTCGCCGGTCCGCGAAACGGCGATGGTGTTCGCTGCGCTGTTGCCCATCCTGAATATTCCCCTGCTGCTTCGCGCCGGTGGCAGCGCAGCCATGTTGCGCAACATGGCGGGCGCAGCAATTATCCTGATCGTCGCATCCCTGCTGGTCTGGCTGACCGGCGACGTTGCGCAATGGGCCGCGCTGGGCGTTGGCGGATATGCCGTGTTTTCATGGGCGCAGGGACTGTCGCTGCGCGATCCGGGGGCGCTTCGTTCGATCTTTGGCAACGGCCCGTTGGTCCTGTTGCTGGCGGGGATCGGCGCGATCATGTTCATGTCCTATTCCTTCACATTCTGGACCGTGCCCTATTATCAGCGCGCGTTCGCGGCATCGGCGCAGCAGACCGGCTATGTGCTGGGACTGGCGACGGGCATCGGCGGGACGCTGGGCGTGCTGGCCGGCGGCTTTCTGGCGGATGCGGCGCGGCGGCGGCATCCGGCTGGCAAGAGCTGGGTGTTTCTGCTGAGCATCAGCTGTTCCGCCATTTCGGCGCTGATGTTGCTGACGGCATCCGATGAAACCACGGCGCTGTATGCCAATTTCGTATTCGTGTTTGCCGTTGCGTCCGGCATCAGCCCTGCGCTGAGCGCGATCAGCGATCAGGCGCCGGTACAGTTGCGCGGCACCGCCATGGCGCTGACGCTGCTGACGACAAACACCACCGGATTCGCCATCGGTCCCTATGTCATCGGCAAGATGTCCGACCAGCTGACAGCGGCCGGCAACGACCCTGCCACCGCGCTGCGTGGCGCAATGCTGGCGAGCGCGATCGCTGCACCGATCGCAATCCTGCTGGTCATTCGTGCTGCAGTGCTGATCGGGCGGCGGGATGCCGCCCCCAAAGGAAGCTGAAAATGACGTTTCACCTGACGGACGAGCAGCGGATGCTGCGCGAGGAACTGGGACGCTATCTGGAGGACCGGTTTGATTTCGCCGCACGCACGGCCGTGCTGGAAACGGAGGCGGGCTGGTCGCCTGCGGCATGGAAGGGGCTGGCTGATGAACTGGGCCTGCTGGGCGCAGCATTTCCGGAAGCCGTCGGCGGCCTCGGTGGCGGTGCGGTTGAAAATGGCCTTATCATGGAAGCGTTGGGCGAGAGCATCGCGCTGACGCCTTATCTGCCCTCAATCCTTTGCGGCGCGCGCCTGATCGAGCTGACGGTGGGCGAGCAGGCCGGGGCGCTGCTGTCCCGAATATTCGCGGCCGAGGCTGTCCTGGCGTTTGCCCATGGCGAAGCGGCCGCCCGGAACGATCGCTTTTGTGTCGCGACGCGCGCGGACGCCGTGGAGGGCGGCTATCGCCTGAACGGAACCAAGGCGATTGTGCTCGGCGCTCCCTGGGCGACACAGTTGCTGGTGTCCGCACGCACTGCCGGTGGCGTGCGTGATGCCGACGGCCTTTCGCTGTTTCTGGTCGACCCAGCCAGCGCGGGCGTGGTCATGCAGGCGCATCGTCTGGTCGACGGCCATGCCGCTGCCGATATTGTCCTGAACGATGTGTTCGTTGCGGCGGATGCTTTGGTGGGCGAGGTCGGTGGAGCCGGTCGGGCAATTGATCGTGTGCTGGATGAAGCGACGGCAGCACTGTGCGCGGAGGCGGTGGGTTGCATGCGCGCCATGCTGCGCCAGACAGTGCAATATGTGCAGGACCGGAAGCAGTTCGGCATGCCGCTGGCGTCTTTTCAGGTGCTCCAGCATCGTCTGGTCGACATGCAGTTGCGCGTCGAGCATGCGGCTTCGCTCGCCAGCGCGGCAGTGGCTGCGCGAGAAGACGATATGCGGCGGGCGTGGATAGCGTCGGCCGCCAAGGCCTTCATTGCCAAGGCTGGCGATTATGTGGCGCGCAACGCGGTGCAACTGCACGGCGGCGTTGGCATGATGGAGGAGACGCCGGTCGCGCATTACTTCAAGCGTATGACCGTGATTACCGGCCAGCTTGGTTCCGGGGCCTTTCATCTGGGGCGTTTCGCTGCGACGCATGCAGGTGTTACCGTGCCCGCCGACCGTATCCTGAACGATCCGCAGCCGCCCGAAGTCCAGCCCGCTGATCCGGATGATGCATTCGCGGCGGACGTGCGCGCTTTCCTCGATACGCATCTGACGGGCGATCTGGCGCTGTGGGCGCATCGGGAGAGCAGTTCGTTCGGTCATCCGGTGACGACCGAACGCTGGCAGCCGTTGCTGGCGGAACGCGGCTGGGTCGCCCCGGCATGGCCTGCCGAACATGGCGGGCCGGGATGGACGCCCGCGCAGCGCCAGCTGTTCGAGCGCGAAATGGCGTTGGCCGGTGCGCCGCGGCTGCCGGCGATGGGCATCAGCATGTGCGCGCCCGTCATCATGCGGTTCGGTACGCCGGAGCAGAAGGCGCATTTCCTGCCCCGCATCCTGTCTGGCGAGCATTATTGGTGCCAGGGCTATTCGGAGCCGGGCGCAGGTTCTGACCTCGCCGGCCTGCAGCTCGACGCACGGCGCGACGGCGACGACTATGTGCTGAACGGCACGAAGATGTGGACCACCTTCGCCCACTATGCGAACTGGGTGTTCGTGCTGGCGCGGACGGCGCGGGGCGACAAGCCGCAGGCAGGCATCAGCTTTCTGCTGATGCCGATCGATACGCCCGGCATCACCATCCGCCCGCTCATTTCCCTGTCCGGTGAGCATGAAGTGAACCAGCTGTTCTTTGACGACGTGCGCGTGCCGGTTTCCAACCGGATCGGCGAGGAGAATCAGGGCTGGACGGTCGCCAAATATCTGTTGGAGTTCGAGCGGGGCGTGGGCCACCAGGTGCCGGCGTTGACGGCGGAACTGGCGAAGCTGCGCACCATCGCCTGGCGCGAGCCAGGGGAAGACGGTGCGCCGCTATGGACCGATCCGGCATTCCGTCGCCGCTATGCCGAACTGGAAATCGCCGTACTGGCGTTGGCGCTGACCGAGGAGCGGATGGTGTATTCGCTGCCCACGGGCGCGAGCGTGGGTGACGCCACTGCATCGATCATGAAGCTGGGGTGGAGCAAGCTGGCGCAGCGCGTCGATACGCTGATGGTCGAGGCATTGGGCGCAAAGGGTGCGATCGATAATCGCGCCGTGCTCGACGGATCGGCCGAGCGGCCCGAAAGCGTGCCGGAATATGCGCTGACACCAATGGCGCGCTACTTCAACGACCGGGCCATGACGATCGCGGGGGGATCGAGCGAAGTGCAGTATAACATCCTGGCGCGGCTTTTGCTGCGCTGAGGCGCACTGGCGCTAATACCCTGCTTTTTGGCACCTATTGCATGGGCGTGCGTGTGGAACGGCCCGCCCGTCCGCCTATGCTGCGTCGAAAGGGAGGATATGCATGAGCCAGATTTTTGGACCGACGCGGCAGCTTGGAATCGTGGTGCGCGATTTCGATCAGGCGCTGGACGAATGGATTTCGGTGCGGGGCGTCGGGCCATTCTATTATTTCCGCGACACGCCGGTGGAGGATTTCCGCTATCATGGGCAGCCGTCCGAGGCGCCTGTGCTGTCCATTGCTTTCAGCTATTCCGGCGACCTGCAGATCGAGATCATTCACCAGCAGAATGATGCGCCGAGCCTGTATCGGGATTTCCTCAATGCGGGCGGCGAAGGTCTGCAACATGTTTCCGGCTTTTGCGACCGGCCGGAATATGATGCCCGCTACGCGCGCGCCGTGCGGTCAGGGCTTTCGCCTTTGCATGAAGGCGCCATAGGCGGCGTCCGCTTCGCCTATTTCAACACGCAGAAGACGCCGGGCGGCGTGTGTTGCGAGATTTCCGAGTCCGGCATGGCGGAACCGCGCGCGCTGTTCGACGGCATACGCGAGACGGCGGCAAACTGGGACGGAAGCGATCCCCTTCGCCCGCTGGGTTTTTGATCCGGGAGCCGCCACGCGGCGGCTCCTTTCGATCGGCGGCGTCAGGTCTGTCGTGATCGCGCCTCGGCAAGGACAGCCGTATCGTCCGGGTCACGCCATATCGGCCCCCGGTTCCGTACATGATCCAGCAGGCCTGCGCTTTCATAGGGCGGCACTGCATCGGCGTCGAAATATTGGCGATCCTGGCCGGGGTAGCCGATGCGCTCACGCACATCCGGGCTCATATAATAGCCGCCGGCCACGATCAGGCCCAGCGCCAGAAACGTGGCGGGGTCATCGCGCTCCAGTTCCAGCAGATAGGCCTTCGGCTCCCTGTCGCGCGCTGTGCGCAGGACATACATCAACGGCTCGCGCAGATCCGGGCGGAAATTCAGCACCTGATCCAGCAGTCGCGTCGCTATGCCTACCTGGCTGGCCGAAGGCATCCCCTCGGCTTCCGGCGCAAGGATGTCGGCCAGTGCGTCCAGCACGGCCTGCTGGCTTGCGTCGAGGCCCGCGCTCATGCGGCGCTCCTCTGTTCGCGGCGCATGGCGACGATGCGTTCGGCGTTGCGCAGCGCAAGCGCGCTGATCGTCGGCGTCGGATTCACCCCGCCCGACGTCACGAAGACGCTGCCGTCGAAAATGAACAGGTTCGGCACGTCATGTGATCGCCCCCATTTGTCGACGACTGAAGTCGCCGGATCATTTCCCATCCGCGCCGTGCCGAGCAGATGCGCGCCCATCTGGGTATCGGGAATGCGAACCGTCGTCTGCGCTCCTGCCGCCTCCAGCGCCTCCGTCGCGCGATCCATGTGGAATTCGGACATGCGACGGGCATTGTCATCCACCTTGAAGCGCAGCTTTGGCGCGGGAATGTCATCCGAATCCGTCATGTCCGCGCTCAACGTCACGCGGTTTTCAGGATCGGGCAGATCCTCGTAGATGATCGCCCATCCCATCGACCGGCCGAACCATTGCCGCGTATTGCGGTGCATCTGTGCGCCCCAGCCATAATCGAAGGGGGCACCGGCCAGCCCGGCGTGCGAAGCCAGCGGACTGCTGCCCGGGAAAAGCTGCCACTTGGCCCCGCGCACGAAGCCGCGACTGGGATCGCTCTCGTAAAACTGCATGGAATAGACATGCTGCCCATAGGGCCCGCGCCAGCTTTCCAGATCCTCGTCAAATGTGCCCATCACGGCGCTGAGGCCGTGCATCATCAGGTTGCGGCCGACCAGTCCGGAACTGTTGGCAAGGCCGTTTGGAAAGCGTCCGCTGTCCGACAGCAGCAGCAGGCGCGGCGTACCGATGCCATTGGCGCAGCAGATGACGATGCCTGCCTTCTGGACATGCTCGTCGCCGTTGCGATCGATATACACAACGCCATCGGCAAGGCCCTGGGCGTTGAGCGTGATCTGGCGCACGCGCGCGCCGGTGATGACGCGAGCGCCATGCGCGATGGCATCCGGCCAGTGCGTGACGTCGGGCGTCGCTTTCGCTCCTTCCGGGCAACCGGTGTTGCAGGTGCCGATCCGTGCGCACGGATTGAGCCGTCCGTAGGGCCTGGTCGCAATGGCGGTCGATCCGACCCACCAGTGCCATCCCAGCTTGTCCATGCCGCGCACCGCCGCCATGCCGGTCTTGCCGATCGGCACCTGCGGCATGGGAAAGCTGGTGTCGCGGTGCGGATAGGCAGGGTCGCCGGCAAGGCCGGATATGCCGAAATCCCGCTCTATCCGCTCATAATAGGGTACGAGTTCCTGGTAGGAGATCGGCCAATCGTCGGCCACGCCATCGAGCGTACGGACCCGGAAGTCGGATGGCGTGAGCCGTGGCCATGCTGCCGAGAACAGCGTCATCGATCCGCCGACGCCGTTGAACATCGCCGGTTCGACTTCGGATTCGCTGTCGTCCACCGGATAATCGGCCATGGCCAGCCGACGATTGGGATTATAGTGCCACTTTTGTGCGGCGAGCAGTTCACCCTCTGGTTTGTCGCCGGCGAACTGGGCGGTGTCGACCCATTCGCCCTGTTCCAGGCACACTACGCTCATGCCTGCTTCGGCAAGATGGCGCGCGGCTATCGCCCCGGATGGGCCGGAGCCGATAATGACAACGTCCGCCCTGTCCCCTTCACCAGTCACGCTATGCCTCTCCCTTGCATCCGTCATTCTGTGCACTTGCGAGCTTAACGGGCGGAACAGGCCCGCGCGAGCATGGCGGCGAGCGAAATGTGCCAAAATGCAAGCAGATACGTCGCAGGCTTACTATTTGCCTTTTCAGCGCGATAGGGCAGTAGGAAAAGTCAGAGACGAGAGGATTGGGACAGAATGGCAACATATCCGACCGAAGTGACCGGCGACCTGACTGGCATCGCGTTCCCCGTGAGCGTGGACACGCTGAAAGCAGCGGGACCGGCCTTCCTGACCCGCGCCTTTCAGAAAGTGGGTGCGATCGGGCCAGACAATGCAGTGACCGAAATCACCGGCTGGACGGAATTTTTCGGTGGCGGCATGGGTCGCAAGATCAAGCTGGACGTGTGCTACGCCAAGCCGGAACCGGGGCTGACGGGGCAGCTGTTCGCCAAGTTCACGCGTGAGTTCGGCGATCCGCTGCGTGAACTCTTTTCGCCGGTCATGGGACCGGAAGTGCGCTTTGCATTGCTGTCGCGGCGGGATGGCTTTCCGGTGACGGTGCCGACCTGCTTTTTTGCCGACTATAATGCGCAGGAAAAGACGGGCCTGCTGATTACGGCGCGCGTGCCCTATGGTGAGGAAGGCGTCGAGCCGGCGCTGGACAAATGCCTCGACTATA
>Ga0075012_10003195_pt1 | contig 15798 bp, 19 predicted proteins | sample All_14_2_FD_71474 | JGI IMG/M metagenome (GOLD analysis project Ga0075012, IMG submission 71474) | Freshwater microbial communities in response to fracking from Pennsylvania, USA - Allegheny Zone_MetaG_DW_15 | ecosystem: Environmental > Aquatic > Deep subsurface > Groundwater > Drilled... | reverse complement strand
GATCACGGCGCTGTTGCCAAACTTATACTAATGAATTATGGAACTTAATCTATTTGAAGAAAAAGCACTTCGCATTGAATCTGCAAAAATGGGAGCTGAAATAGCACTCAGTAGGCTGGGGCTTATAAAAGACGAAATAAGTCAACGTGAAGCGTATCGACTGTTTAACGAATCCACTGTCCGGAGTTGGGTGAACAGAGGTCTGGTAAAACGTGTAAAACCGGGCGAACTCAACAGCAAAGCTTCGTATTCCCGTATAGAACTTGAAACTTTAAAAGCCCTTGAAGAAAAACGCAAACTGAAATAATTGTGATGAAGAAAAAGATCAAATTCAATGTGAAATATTCACTGTTTGTAAACGGAAACGAATATCCGAAAGTTGAACCATTTATGGCAACATCCTCTGATAATGCTGAATTGCAGTGTACACAAATGCTGCAAAATTTTTCAGAGCCTTCCTGCACTTTCAAAATTCATTCTGCTGAAAAAGCTTGAAAATGAAGTTTCCTGTAAAAATTAATTGGCGAGCTGTATGAAAGATATAAATATCTCAAGCATTCCATTACAGGAGCTACTTCTGGAGGCTTGCCAGAATTTTAACATTGAACTATACATCAAACTACCTATGGCTGATGATATCCAACATCGAAATGATATTAAGCGTAAAATCCTGGAGCTCGAATTATTGATACCAATCCTTTCTGAAATTCTTAAGAGCAACTCCGATGCATAAAAACAATGTCTTACTTCATAATTGAAGCTTCTAACAACCGCAATTAATCTTTTGATATTACCCTTTCCTCCAGTCTACCGCTCTACCATACCTTTCTATGATCCTCAATATTGAAGCAATTAAGGATGCTGTTCAAATTACCGACATCATCAGCGAATTTGTCGCCCTGAAGAAAAAAGGTATCAACTATACCGGTTGCTGCCCTTTTCACAACGAGCGATCACCAAGTTTTATGGTTAACCCGGTACGAAACAACTTCAAATGTTTTGGATGTGGCAAGTCAGGCGATGCCATTGGATTTCTGATGGAGCATGAGAAAATGAGCTACCCGGAGGCTCTGATCTACATTGCAGGGAAATATCATATAGAAGTTGAAGAAAGCATTGGTACAGCAGAAGAAACAGAAGCAAAAACACGAAAAGAGTCCATATTGGCAGCCAATAAATGGGCCGCTCAACACTTTTGTAATAACTACCTGAAAAACAAACAGGCAAAGGCTTACGTTAAACATCGCAACTTACTGGATGCTGTTGCACCCTATGGAATAGGATATTCTGAACCTGGTAACGCTCTCATGCGATCTGCTCAAGCTGCCGGTTATAATACTTCCATACTATTCGAAGCCGGTCTGATCAATAAGAATGAGCAGGGATTGTATTATGATTCCTTTTCACGCCGGTTAATGTTCCCTTTCTTCGACCGTTCAGGACGAATAATAGGTTTTACCGGGCGTATTCTCACTGCCGAAAAAGACAAACCAAAATACATCAATACCAAGGAAACTGAGGTTTTCAAAAAAAGCAAATTCCTTTATGGGCTCTACCAGTCAAAGAAGGATATCATGAAGGAAAACGAATGTTACCTGGTCGAGGGGCAAACGGATACTATCAGCCTGTTCCTTGGGGAAATACGTAACTCTGTAGCTGGTTCAGGAACCGCTTTGAGTGAGGACCAGGTGAAAATGATACTCACACTCACCACCAGCCTTACCTTGGTGTACGATGATGACCCTGCCGGTATTAAGGCAAGTATTTCAAATATTAAAATCCCTTTGCAACTTGGCCTTGATGTGTATGTAGTTGTTCTACCTAAAGGGGAAGATCCCGATTCGTATATCGGCAAAGTAGGTGGCGAAGCCATGAAAGCCTATCTCGAAGCAAACCGTAAGGATATTGTCTCATTCCGAATCAACCTAATTAAAGAAGAAGTTGCCAATGATCCATTTAAAAAGGCTAGGTTAGTTAAGGAACTAACCACTCAGATATCGCTCATACCGGACGAACAAACCCGCGAAATGCTTATCTATGAAATTGTTAAGCAATTGGATGCCCGTCAGGAGGATATCACAAAGCAGGTAAAAAAACAACTTCCCCAACCTGAGGATGTTGTTGAAAAAGGCTTCTATGGTCTTGAAGCGTCCACTGATTGCATCAGAGAAAAAGACAGAGTTGTTATCCTGCCTTATCCTCGTTTGGTTATGGATAGGCATTCAGCCGGCTTCGAAAACACAATCAGCCTTCCCAGGGGAATTCTCAATAGGGATGACATTGTCAACCTTTCGAAACTTACCAAAAATGTAATTATCGAAGGATTGGTAAAAGTGGTCGATGATAACGATACAGAGCATCAACTAGCCATGGTTGGACGCATACTCACCGAAGCAGGACTTCATGTTGAAGTAATGGATGAATCAGACACTTATAATGATGATGGATCACAAGTACTTATACAAGTCGACTTTCTAGATTTCTATGTCCAGAGCCTTGCAAGATATTTGCAATCACACCCGGACACAAAGCGCTCAAAAAAGTATGTTGAACTGGTTGCTGAATTCCTGAGCAAGCTTGAAAACACAATTATCCACATTAAAACCAACGAAATTGCTAAGTGGTTTAATCTTACACAGACAGCATTCAGCAAAGTACTGAAGCCCTATGTTGAGAAACGCAAGAACCTTGCAGTTCAACAGCAGGAGCGGGTGGTTATCGATGAACAGCATTATGTATTCGATATCAATCATGTACCTGAGTATGTGGATCAGGACTTCTTTCAGCGTTATGGTTTCTTCCCGGCACAGAATAAAACCGGCAATAAGATATTTTATGTATTCCGCACCCTGGATAACACTCTGGTAAAAGTTGGGAATTTCTACATGGAACCACTCTTTCAGGTGTTCGATCACGATCCTATGAAGAATAAACGTATCGTGAAACTGTTTCATGCTGAACTCCACAAAGAGGAATATATTGAGTTCAAGAGCGGAGATATGATAGAATTGGCTCCATTCAAAAAATTCCTTTGGGGTCATGGCGGATATATCTTTACCAATGGAAAGCAATTCCATCATGAAAAAATACTGGAAAGCGTAGCCCTTCAGTTCCCGAAATGTTGGGAACTCTCCATATTTGGATGGCAGCCTGAAGGTTTCTTCGCCTACAGCAACGGAATTATTGCCGATAATGCTTTCACCAGTGTGGACGAGCTTGGACTGGTTCGTTTCAAAACCGAAACCTACTACCTTCCAGCTTTCAGCAAAATATACAAAGACGAACGTGCGGATAATGATCGCTACGAATACGACCGTTTCCTTATTTACAAGCCTGAACAGCGCACTTCCTGGATTGAATGGGCCTCATTGATGAACCAGGTGTTCACCTATAACAGCAACGGCATGTGGGCAATACTATTTACAATGCTTAGTGCTTACCGTTCTGTAATATTCCCGATTGACAGGCTTTTCACAAGTATTTTCTTCATTGGTCCTACCGAATCAGGCAAGTCAAAAGTTGCTGAAAGTATCCGGGCACCTTTTATGCATGGTGCACCCTTATTCAACCTAAATTCAGGTACGGATGCAGCTTTCTTCACAACGCTGGAACGCTTCCGCGACATCCCGGTAATCCTTGAAGAATACAACGATTACCAGATCAGCGATGTTAAGTTTCAGGGCCTTAAAGCTGCCGTGTATGATAATGAAGGCAAACAGAAACGTAAGGATGCTACCAGTAAAGATATTGATGTAAGTAAGGTAAACTGTTCGCCGGTGCTGTTGGGACAGGAAGGGCCCGAACGTGATGATGGCTCACTTGGAAACCGCGTAGTATTGCTCCACGTTCCAAAGAAAGACAACTGGACGGATGAAGAAGTAACCCTTTTTAAGGATTTGAAGGACCGCGAACGCGATGGGCTGAGCAATATAGCTATTGAAATTATCAAGCGTCGCCCTCTTATTCATCAGCACTTCGCCAGGTACATGCGCGAATACCAAAAGCAGGTAAAGCAGGATATCCAGGATGAAGGCGGATTGTATCAAACCCGCATTATCAATACCGTTAGCCTTTTTATTGCCATGGCAAAGCTTTGGGTTGATCATGTGAAGGAACTGCCATTGCCATTCACTTTTGATGAATTCTATGAAGTAGCAAAAAAGCAAATCGTTCGCCAGAGCGAAGACCTTAGCAGTTCCAACCGTCTGGCTGTTTTCTTCGATACAATTTCGATGCTCTACACCCAGGGACAGTTAGTTGCTGGTCGTGAATTTGAAATTATAACCGAAAGAAGAATTACAGTTCAAAAATCGAGGACAGAAACCGAAGAGTTTGACTGGAATGGTGCGGAAAAAAGAGTTCTGTACCTTATTGTAAACGATGTAATTCAGATATACCAAAAGCTTCATAGTGCAGAAAGCCTTAAACTAAATGCTCTACGTACCTATCTGCGCGATCATCCCTCCTATTTAGGCCAGATCAAGAGCCATCGTTTCTCATACGAATTCGAAGCATGGGAAGCTGATCCTTTTAACTCTCAAATGACCCGTCGGGTAATCAAAAAAGCTGAACGTAATACAAGTTGTATTGCTCTGGACTATGAAAAACTGGCTGCCGCAGGAATCGACCTGGATAAAATGAAGCTACCAAATGCTGTTGCATCATCAACTGATCCGGCGCAGACATCTTCTTCATCGGTACCTGGCACAACTTCACAAACAACAATTTTTAATTCCTCTAAGGCTGATGACGACTTACCCTTTTGACAAAGAATAAAACCAAAATTCCTGCGGCAAATGTCAGCGCCAACGTTCCAACGTTCCAACACACTACTAATAATAATAAACAAATAACTAATAATCAATAATATAATCACTCATGGATTCTGTTGGAACATTCATTTATAGTTGGAACACGTTGGAACACCTTAGAGCAAATATTTCAAAAATACGCATGCCCGTTGGAACACTAAATGTGTTCCGCAGCTTGTTGGAACGTTCCAACAATATTTCAAACCATTGATTATCTGAATAATAATCGCACAAAAAGACCTTCTGTTGGAACGTTGGTACGTTGTGCACCAAAACAGGAGAGCAAATAACTAAAATATTTTTTTACCAGTATGGCCGCTAAGATTTTAAGACAACAAAGAATAGGCACTGATTTGTTTTGGTTCCTTGGTGGCTGCGATTTTATTAATAGCGGAGTACAATTCCGAGTAATTGGTAGCGAATCAACCGGCCCAGGGGTCTATGATGTAACCCATACCATTAAAAATGTAAAATCAGGGACATACTCCTATATCCCAATGCCAAAACTTATCAATATACTTCTTGAAAGTGAATGACCACAATACCTAAAACCCAACCTCAATAGCCTGCACAAAAAAATGAAGCCTAAAATCCTACTACTAACTCAAATGCACCAACGCCCTGCAATTAGTGAGCTTTTCTGTTTGTCCGCACTAAGACTCCAGGAAGCAAGCCGCAAGAAATTCGATGTCACCATTGTTTCACTCGTAAGTGATGCTCCTTCTGAAGCAGTATGCCGCAAATACAGTATTGATATGATTTTTACCTGTTCAGGTCCTTTAGGAAAAAAGATGAACACAGGAATCACACTCCTGCTTAAAAATTATCAATTCGATTATTTACTCAAAATTGACGATGATGATATTGTATCATCCAATCTACTTGAAATTTACACCCCCTTTATTAAAAAAGGCGTTCCACTTTTTGGAGTTAAACAGGTATATTTCCTCGATGCTGCCAACAACCAGGCAGTGTTCTACAAATACCCTTACACTGTGGCTAAGTTAATGGGGTGTGGCAAAATGATAAGCCGGATAGCTCTTGAACGAACTGGCTGGCAAAGTACCATCAAACCAAAAAACAATTACAAGCATCTCGGAGTGCAGTTTTATGCGGACAGACCGGTTACAATCCCACACTACCAGGCTCACTATATGGTTGAGATGAAATATGCTGATATGGTTTCCAGCCCTAAATTCAACTTGTTTAATGATGAGCAAACCATGGGACTTGATTTCGTAAGTGAAATGAACTTCGTTTTTAATGGCTATGATCCGGTTGAAGTAGCAACCGAAAAACCTCTGTTTACTGATGTGAAAACTAACGTTAATATCTGGAAGTTTGCTGACTATGCCAATGTCGGTAAACATGTGCCGGTCAGCGAAGCCACCTCACATTGGAGTAATCAGGAACGTGAATATTTACTTCAATTGCAGACACAATTAAAATAAAATATCATATTGTTAATCCGGTGTATTCCATTCCGATTTTAGGAATACATTTCAAACAAAACACATTTTTCAGTTCCTGACATTTCCAAATTTATAGAACATCCTGATTTACCAACACCTTCGAAATTCCTTCTATCCCATGTTTTCAGTCGATCTCCCGGTTAAAGCTTATGTAAAACAGTATATTACCTTGAACTATGGTAATCCTGCCGATTTCTCTTCAGATAAATACATTAACAGCCAATTCCGCCGATGCCTTACTAAACCCTGTACCCGTTATAATATCCGGTACAAAGAACTCTCTGAGCTTTTCTATTCATCCAGCATCAAAGTAAAAATAAGTCAGGATGATTTTTATAGACATGGATGGGAACTTACCCCAACGGATACTGTTGCTTTCGGCAAAATCATGGAACACCAGGCAAAATTCTTTATGCGCAACATGATTAGCTTTTACTTAACCTATCTGATAAAAAGAGATGCTATTCTGAAATTCCAACAAACCTTCGGCTTCACCGAGGATATCTGGAGTTATGACAGCATCAAAAAGGATTTCTATAGAAAAGTAGATTTCGAAAATTCTAATTACTCCAAAGAATTAACAACCAAAATTGAAAAAATAATCTTGGTGAATCTGTCCAATTTGGGGACACTTTCACACAAAGCAATCTCCCATTATGACAACCTTAAAAAAGCAGATTAACCTGGGTGGAAATGTCGCCCTCTTCGTTATCCCTTCAACTTTGATCCATTCTATTTTATCGGAAACAATTCTGTATGTTGGAACAAACCCAACCTATGAAATAGAATGTGCGGCTGAAAGCATTCAGCATGTTTGTAAGCTTTCGGAAACCCGCGCCGGTGATTTGTACACACATACTATTACTGCTTTCCTTCCTGGGTATAACAAGGATACTCTTGAAATGCTTACCCGGCTGCGCCAATACAACTCGGTGGTAGTTGTATTAAGGAATGGAATCGGGGAATATTATCATATAGGGGATAACCGCGAAGGTCTGCGACTGGCATTCGATTTTGATTCCTCAAAAGATCCTTCCGGAAAGAATGGCTTCACTATCGAAATTTCCGGGCCACTCACTTTCTCCTTCAAACCGCTTCAAATGCCTGCCATTCCTCTGTAACTAAGTTGAAAAGTCTGTAAAACAGGGATTGGTGAGCCTGTCGAATCAGTTTTATGTCCTTTCAGTATAGTTTTTCAGCCTGTAATATTGCTGAAAAATTACACTCATGAAGTTTCGCATCCTTTCCGCTTTGTTACGTTCAGCCTGGGCAATTGACGAACGCTTTGCCATTGCGCATGGTGGTATTGTTGCAGGACTGATCAACGGTCTGGACTTCGAATCATCAACAGATGCCGAATATGCTGAAGAAAAGAATTCTCTTCCTTACGCTCTCTATGCTGCCACTCCGGGACGTAAATACTCAGCATTCGACGATGCTCCAAAAGGAAGCATTGCTGTAATTCCTATACGTGGCCCTTTGATGAAGGATGATGAACAGGATTGCGGTGTTCTGTCCGCTGGAATGGATACACTTGGAACCCGCGTACTAGAAGCGGATCAGCATCCAAATATTTCAGGAATCATTCTTTACATCGACTCCCCAGGAGGAACCGTCGATGGAACGCAGGCATTTGCTGATAAAGTAAAAGCCTGCAAAACACCTGTCGTTACTTTCATTGATGGCCTTATGGCTTCTGCCGCTTTGTGGATAGGGTCTTCTGCTTCCCGCATCATCGCCCAAAACTCCACTACCGAAATAGGTAGTATTGGTGTTATGGTCCAGTTTGCTGATATGCAGCCCATGTGGGAACTGGAAGGCGTGAAATTCCATCGCATAAATGCGGATCAGTCCAGGGATAAAAACAAAACATTCACGGATGCACTTAATGGTGATTATTCCGGAATAAAAAATGAACAGCTTAATCCGCTGGCCGAACAGTTTATTGCTGCCGTTAAAGCTAACCGCCCAAATCTGCCCGATTCAGTTTTCACTGGAAAAGTATTCTTTGCTGAAGATGCGCTCTCACTTGGACTTATTGATGAAATAGGTTCACTCGATGTAGCTATCGCAGCTGTTAGCTCATTATCGTCTTCTGAAGGTACTACGTCAGATTCATCCGCTTCCACTCAAATCCCCAAACCTATACTCAAAACCATGGATCTTCCTATCCTTATTTCCCTGCTGCAGGTTTCTGCTATTGAAACTACTGATGAAGGTATTTATCTGAATGAACAGCAACTTCAGGCCATCGAGAACATGCTTAAAGAAAACGCTGCTTCTATTGATAGTATCACTGCTGCTTCAGAAACTGCAACTCTCAATGCTCAAACAGCAGTTTCAAATGCTGAATCTGCCACTACTAATGCAGACAACCTGCGTATTGCTGCTGAATCTGCACTCACCAATGCTACCATTGCAATTGATGAAATTCATCCTGATATCGCAGCTTCCGCTGATATCCCTTCAAAAATTGAAGCCATACGCACAATGCTCGCTAAAAAACCTGCTGCAGCTGCTATTGGAGTAAAATCCATTAAGGATCCTACTCCCAGCGCTGACGGTGTGGATTGGGATACACTTAATTCATTGCCTCACATGAAATCCGCCGACTAAATAATTCTTCTTGCTTCCCTCCTTAAAACTCTCCTACAATGGACGTATCTGAAATCAAAACCGCCTTTGGCGCGTATTATGAAAATTCCGGTCAGAATATGAAACGAATCCTTGGCATGTTAAGCCAGGGACTTGTTACTCCCGGAATCTGCACTCCCGTAAAAACGGACGACACCGTTTTTAAACTTGGCCAGCTCACCATCGGAAATATCGTACAGGCTTTCCAAAAAGGCTGGACACCTAAAAATGCTGCCGCTTTCACTCCAAATGAATTGCGCTTGTATCAATTCAAAGTGGATGAAGAAATCAATCCTGACGATATCGAAGCCACCTGGCTCGGTTTCCTTGGAGGTGCCGGAGTTGACCGTAAAGATTGGCCTCTTATCAAATTCCTTATTGAATATCCCGAACTTGGTTATCTCTCTAAAATCAATTCGGATATGGAACTCAACGAATATGGAAAGGGTATTTATGTTGCTCCTACTCCCGGAGTTGCCGGAGATACTGGCAAATCAATGAACGGTCTCATTAAACTTCTTCAAACAGGTGTTGAAGCTCAAACCATCAATAGCATTAACATCCAACCACTGAATGCAACATCTATTTTCGACCAGGTTGAACTTTTTGCTGATGGCATCTCTGAAGTGTATCAAAGTGTGAAAATGAATATCTGTATGTCTCCAAAATGGCATCGCCTTTACCTCCGTGACAAACGGGCAGCTGGTTTCTTTACCTTGCAAACAGCCGGCGAAGTAACTAATGGTGTCGACTTCACTCCTCAACAGGTAATTGCTCTTCCTTCATTAAGTGGTACTGATGTTATTTTCGCATCTCCTCAAACCAACATACTTCACCTTACCAAAAAAGGCACTAACAAAACAAACATCAAAATCGAAGAATACCGCCGTAATGTATCTTTCATGTGCGACTGGTGGGAAGGAATAGGCTTTGGTATTGATGCTGCCGTTTGGACTAATATCCAAAAAGTCACAAGCTAGTTTTACTCTCAATCTTGTTTAGGCCGGTAACCATTCCGGCCTTTTAACTCTCTAAATTATACTACTGTGGAATTTGCAGATATAACAAAGGATCTCCATCAGGGAGAAAATATGGGCGGAATAGGTATGAAAATCTATTTCGGCCTTTTCGAAGATGTGGCAACCTGGCCGGTAAAACCGGTTAATGCTTTGACTCTTGAGGCGCTTGGATCGCTAACCGGCGACATTACCATGAAACCCGGCAAACGTATGTTCGAAATGTACGTCACTGACGATACCGGTGAATTTAAAATCGAATCCGTCGGCGAACTGGATGGTAAAAGTTTCGTTATGCACCTTTCTTTTTTCAATCCTGGTTTAAAACCAAAATTGCTTGGATTAATGAATTCCATTAAAAATGGGAATATGGTGTTCATCGTTCCGGACAACAACGGACAGATGTTCCTTATGGGTGATGCTGTCCGTGCTTCTGTTTTTTCCGGTTCGCCGGACGGTGCCGGTACCGGGAAGGAAACTGCTGGCCGACGAGGAATTTCAATGGAGTTCGTCTACAAAACTTCAAATGTATACCAGTACATTGGTTCAGTTCCTTTAACAGTGGCGGTTGTAAGCTAGAAATCTATGATTTTACATCCCTTTTTTAAATTGATAGGCATCGAACCAGGCAAAGTAATAACTACCCGGTTCGGTGCTATTGATTTTCGTCAGCAGGTTTCTTTCGAAACGTTGAAATCATTGTATGATGATGGTTTCCCCTACCTGAAGTTAACTTCAGAAGGCAAAAATGCCTTGCTTACTAAAAATGTCGCAGGTCCCCTTACTGAAATGCCTCCCGAAGGCACTATCGTACCCTTCACCAAAAAAGCTGTTTCAAAATCTAATAAGAAAACCAATGCAGGAAAAAGTAAATAAATGGATAGTTGACGGTTGTGATTTTAATGAAGGAATCGCAATTCTGACATATTCAGTTCGGCATAAACAGCTTGTCAGGATTATGTCAAACCGCCCACATCGCTACGCGGAAAAGCTGCATTATGAATTATTGAAAGCTGCCGGGTTAAATACTGGCTTGCCCGTCAATAAACCCGGTCTTACACTTATGGCCTCTGATGATGTTTATGAACCTCAGTTAGCTGCTGTTTCAACCAAAAACAAATCAGCTAAAAAAGACCAGCTACCTGAAGAAGTTGAAAAGGTCATAAAATTTCACGCTGATGCGTTCAAAACCCGCGCCATCCTTCATGAGACTATGGCGAACTTGCCAAACGATAATACAGATGCGCTCATTGCTCAACGTAAAGAACTAAGCGATCAAATCGCCGAATGCTCTGAAATGATTGATATAATGTGGAAAGCAAAAGAGGATTATTATGTAAACAATATCATTCCGGACATAAAAACCCTCACAGCTGAAAAACAAGCAGATGTGAAACCTGTTTTCGAATTACCTGATGACCAGGAAGAACTGAAAAAAATGAAGAAAAACCTTCAATCGGCAAACACTAAGGATCAATGCATGCTGGACTACCGCCAAACTACAAAGGGAGAGAAAAAGAATCCGCTCCCTGATAGCCCTAAGCGTATCAAAATTGAACTTCGCATGAAACAACGCGATACTGCAATTGAAGCTATCGACTACAAACTCGTGAACTTTTCAAATTAATTGATCCCAGGTGTAAAAGGGTTCAGGTTTCCTTAGCGACCAGGACCCTTTTTTTAATCTTTATTCCTATGCTGGTAAGATCATCTTCTATTACGGCGCTTAAACCGGATAATCCTCCGGAGGAAGCTGATAATTCTTCTGAAAACTCAGCAGATAACCATTACCAGGACTATATCCATTACACCAAATTTAGCCTGGTTTCCCGACGGGATTTATTCATCATCGCATTTTACAAAACGGAGAACCTGGAAAAGTTTAAAGGGAATATCGGCAATGCTGATATTCTGGCTCCTTTGTTTGCCACTCTACTGAAGTACTATATCCCGGATCTTGAAAACGCAGTCCTTATTACAACACCTAAACGCGCCCATTCTGAAAAACTAGGCTATCATTTTGCTTCAGAAATTTGCATTCGGGCCTGTAAAACAATTAACCTGGAATTTATCCCGGATGTGCTTATTGCAACCAGTAAAAGTAAATTCAATCCGAACTTCATTCAGCAAAAACCACTTCCTGAAGGAAAGCGTGTCATCCTGTTTGACGATATTGCCACTACATACCAAACCATTTATGCAACCTTAAATGTGCTTAGGAATAACCCTGAGAACAACCTTGCTGATGTTCATGTGCCAATATTTGTCGGAATCAACAACAATTAGCCTGTTACTACAGCATTTTCAAATCTTCAAATTCTCAAATCTTCAAATTCTCCCATGCTGGTTTCTTCCAAACTTTCTCCTAAAATCATTGTGCCGGTTCAAAAACCTGTCGTTAAAAAAAATACAAAGCAACAGCCTGAAACTTTGCTCGCCACTACCGATGCTTCCACTGAATTTGTTTCTGATATGGATATCTCCCTAACAAAAGCTATCGGACTAATTAAGCCTGGCACAAACACTCACTTTTACAGTTTTGGGAATTTTAACCTGGTGAGGTTAATCATGTACCTGCTTAAGCAAACAGGCCCGGTTAACCTTTTTATGACATCGTATTCCTTTTCTAATAAAAGCATTCAGCAACTTCAAAACCACATCGAAAACGACAAGCTGCTTTCTTTTCAACTTCTTATTGATAACCGCGTCCGGAGTATCAGCCCTAAACCTTTTCAGATGATTGCCAGCTGCTTCAACTATCGTTGTACTTCAGTTCATGCGAAAATCGCTCTTCTCTGGAACGACAACTGGAAAATCTCTATCGTTACCAGCCAGAATGCAACGGATAACCCAAAATTGGAACGCGGCATTATATTTACTGATCCTGCCGTCTTCGACTTCGACCATAAAAACCTTACGGATGCTTTTCTCAGAGGAACAACTTAATGAAATTGAAGAAATGGCCGCCCTTTTCTTCGAGCCTGAATCCATCGCCCATAACATTGAATGTGATGCTGAAGAGTTTACTGAACTCATTCAGAATAAAACCGGTGAAGCCTTCAAAGCGTATTGCAGCGGTCGACTTCGATCCGAAATTGAACTCCGAACCGCTATCCGGCAGGCGGCTATGAATGGGAGCACTCCGGCACAAACCCTTTTCGTCAACTACTTTAAAGACTCTCAGCTCTAAACTAAACTTTACCCTATCAACCCATTAACCCATTAACTACTCAACAACTCAACCCATCAACAACTCAACCCATCAAAGAAATGAGCCGTAAAGCCCTGGAAGAAGTTAATTATGAGGCTATAAAATCTCATATCCTGGACCCTGATTTATCCCCTCTATCTGATTCCCAGCAATACCTGCTGGATCGGATTGTTTCCGTAGCCAAAATCCTGGATAAAAACCCACTTCAAAAAGCAGCCATCTCTTTACACAAATCGAAATTTCCGGATTTGTCAAATTCCCATGCATACCACGATGTGCGCATGGCAGTCCGTCTTTTCAATACCTTACATACGTTCGACTATGATTTCTGGCATACCTGGGTTATTAATGACATTGTAGCCAACATCAACAAATGCAACAATGACGGTTCGCCTAATGCCCGGAAAATTATTGCTATGGAACATGCAAACCTGCTTAAAGCAATCGGTGAACGGCCTGTTGATCTGGAGGACCCTAAACGCCTGGAGAAACAATCTTTCTATATCCTTATTCAGAACAATAACAATACTGTTAAACTCGATGTAGATAACCTGCATAAACTTCCCGAAGCCACAATACGGGAAATTAACCGCATTGTTTTTGCCGGCAATGAAATTAGTGAACAGGATGCAGAAGATATCTTCAAAACTTAATCCCCATTCCGCAATCCACAATCCCCAATCCAGTGATCAACGAATTTCTAAACCTGAATACTTTTCAGATGGCACCGGTAATTAACGATGCCAAAAGTGAAGTGGATATCGCCGGTCGCGGTACCGGAAAATCCTATATCATCGGCGTGGATATGGACCGGATTGTCCGAAAAATGCCTCGAAGCATCTCTGCCATTACCGGGCAAACATACGGTCAAATCATGACCCGCACTCTCCCGTCTACACTCAAATGCCTTGAACTCCTGGGATATGAAAAAGGAAAGGATTACGTCATAGATTGCCAGCCTCCCAAAGGCTGGGATTCGCCGTATGAAAAGGTTACTAAATACAAGAACTTTATCAGCTTCCGGAATGGAACCGGATTTCTGCTACTTAGCCAGGACAGATCAGGAAGTGCCAGGGGACCAAATATCGATCGTGAAATTGTGGATGAAGCACTTACCCTGGACAAAGCGCAGTACGATCAGGAAGTCAGCCCAACAAACCGCGGCAATGAAGAATACTTTGGTTTTCGCTCCGCGAAACCCGTCAAACAGCACCACGGTTTCCGTTATGTTTCTTCTATGCCATACTCCCAGGATCAACGCTGGCTGCTGAATTTTGGTAAATACTACGAGCAGGAAGCCGGAATTATGCTTTTCGATGTATGGAACCGTATTGTCATGATGCAGATTGAACTTATTAAAGCATACCTCGTTAAAGATGCCTGCCTGTATAAAAATATCCACAACGAAATTATCCGTCTCAAGCATCAGATTGTGCCATTCGTTTCGAAAGACAAAATCCTGTTTACGCTATCAAACGCCTTCGATAACATAGCAAACCTCGGGATCTCATATATAGCAAGAGAATATCAGAAGCTACCGCTTCTGATATTTCTTATTGAGATTATGAACTGGGTTATCGATAAGGTTGAGGACTGCTATTACCACCTGGATAGTTCCCGCCATATCTATTACGATGCTTCCAACGATGCCTTTATCCGCTCTTACGCAGAAGAGAATAACTTCGACTATACCAAGCTTTCCAAAATTGATAGCCGCTTCGACCTGGATTGCGATTCCTCAAAGCCCCTGGAGATATGCCCGGATTGGGGTGCAAAAATCTGCCTGTTTTCTGTAGGTCAGGAACGCTTCTACAACTTTGCAACAAAGAAAAATGAGCATGTGGATTGTATCATTAATGAGTTCTTTGTGAAGCCGGAAGAAGTAAATGATACTATGATAAACGAGCTGGTGGATCAGTTCTGCGAGTATTACCAGCACCACAATTGTAAAGAAATTGTCTATTTTGTAGATAGGTATGGAAATAACCGTCAGCCGAATATCAAGAATTCAAAACCCTATAATGAGCAGGCAATAGATCGGTTTGTGAAGAACAAGTGGCGAGTTACCTCTAAAGTTCATAAAGGACAGGAGCCGCCCCAGCATGAAAAATACTTGCTTTGGTCCAACATTATGCAGGGCAATAATCCCCGCTATCCGAATGTGATCATTAACGGCAAGAATTGTAAGTTTACTTTAATCTCGATGAATAATACCAAGGTTGTGGATAAGCAGGGAAAGTTTGAAAAGGATAAAAGCTCTGAACGTAAAAACTCAGTTATGCCGGAGGAAGCAACCCATTTTGGCGATGCCGTTGATAAACGCATCTGGACGAAATACGGAGGTCTGCTTTTGAAATCTTCAACTTTTGTGAGTCCGAGGATATAAAATCTTAATTAATATTTAGTAGGGCGTTCCCCTATGGGTCAGGCTTTCCGCTGTATCTTTCACCCCAGCACACATGCCTTTAAAGTGAAAGGATGCCGCTGCAATCCTTAACGCAATTCATCTTAGCTTTATGTGCCATGACGGCAATAATAAATCTTGGAAATGTTAGTGGCTATAATTTTTAGAACCAAATATTTTGAGAAGTTCCACAAAAATTTAGTTTTTATATCTCAATTAAATTTGTGTAATTCCCCAATACACTATATAC
>Ga0075012_10003194_pt1 | contig 15802 bp, 9 predicted proteins | sample All_14_2_FD_71474 | JGI IMG/M metagenome (GOLD analysis project Ga0075012, IMG submission 71474) | Freshwater microbial communities in response to fracking from Pennsylvania, USA - Allegheny Zone_MetaG_DW_15 | ecosystem: Environmental > Aquatic > Deep subsurface > Groundwater > Drilled... | reverse complement strand
CGCGGCGCCCGGGTCGTGGCCCGCGCCAAGGCGTTTCTGGACGAGGCCGTTCCTCTGGCCCAAGGCTCATGGTCCGATCTGACCGAGGCGGACGCCGTCGCGCCGAAGGACGCGGCCCAGTTCGTGGGCCGGACGGAGGGTTCGCGCCTGTTCCGCCACAACGGCCTCCATATCGAGGTGATCTTCGACCGCACCCATCCGGTCGGACGCAGCGACCCGGCGGGGATCGCCGACGTGGTGCTGGAATCGGCCCTGACCACCATCTGCGACCTGGAGGATTCGGTCGCCGCCGTCGATGCGGCGGATAAGGTCTGCGCCTATCGCAACTGGCTGGGCCTGATGAAGGGCGACCTGGTCGAGACCTTCGACAAGGGCGGCAAGACCCTGACCCGCCGCCTGAACCCGGACCGGTCCTTCACCGCGCCGGACGGTTCGACCCTGACCCTGAAGGGGCGAAGCCTGCTGTTCGTGCGCAACGTCGGCCATCTGATGACCAACCCCGCCGTCCGGCTGGCCGACGGGGCCGAGGCGCCCGAGGGAATTCTGGACGCCGTCGTCACCAGCCTGATCGCGCTGTACGACGTCAAGGGACTGGGGGGCCTGTCCAACAGCGCGACCGGCTCGGTCTATATCGTCAAGCCGAAGATGCACGGGCCGGACGAATGCGGCTTCACCAACCGGCTGTTCGACGCGGTGGAGGACCTGCTGGCCCTGCCGCGCCACACGATCAAGGTCGGGGTCATGGACGAGGAACGTCGCACCTCGGCCAATCTGGCCGCCTGCATCCAGGCGGTGAAGGACCGGATCGTCTTCATCAACACCGGTTTTCTGGACCGGACCGGCGACGAGATCCACACCGCCATGCAGGCCGGTCCGGTGGTGCGAAAGGCCGACATCAAGGCCAGCGCCTGGATCACGGCCTATGAGGCGCGCAATGTCGCCATCGGCCTGAAGTGCGGCCTGTCGGGCAAGGCCCAGATCGGCAAGGGCATGTGGGCCGCGCCGGACCGGATGGCCGACATGCTGGAGCAGAAGATCGCCCACCCCAGGACCGGCGCCAACACCGCCTGGACCCCGTCGCCGACCGCCGCCACCCTGCACGCGCTCCACTATCACGCGGTTGACGTCTTCGCCGTCCAGGCCGAGGCGGCGACCCGTCCGACGCCGGGGCTGGATGATCTGCTGACCCCGCCGCTCGCAAACGGCGTCAACTGGTCCGAGGAGGAGGTGAAGGCCGAGCTGGACAACAACGCCCAGGGCATTCTCGGCTATGTCGTCCGCTGGATCGACCAGGGGGTCGGCTGTTCCAAGGTGCCCGACATCCACGACATCGGCCTGATGGAGGACCGCGCCACCCTGCGGATTAGTTCGCAGCATATCGCCAACTGGCTGCTGCACGGGGTCTGCACCCCCGAGCAGGTGGAGGCGGCCTTCCTGCGGATGGCGGTCAAGGTCGACGCCCAGAACGCCGGCGATCCCCTCTATCGCCCCATGGCGCCGGATCCGGCCGGCAGCCTGGCCTATCAGGCCGCCCGCGCCCTGGTGTTCGAAGGCGCGAACCAGCCGAACGGCTATACCGAGCCGCTGCTTCACGCCTATCGGCTGAGGGCCAAGGCCCAATGTTAAAATCCGTCACCCTCGGGCTTGTCCCGAGGGCCTACGGTTGATGCAGACGCGGTCGTCCGAACCTTGTCGAGACCGGTGGCCCGCGCCCTTCACCGTGCGGCGGATGGGTGGGCCCTCGGGACGAGCCCGAGGGTGACGGTGGTGTAGATTAGCCGCCTGTCCGTCCCGGCGGTAGGTCGGGCGCTGGCTCCAGGGGGCCTCCCTCGTCTTCGGGCATCATCAAATCCTCGGCGGCGTCGTTGCTGGCGGACGAAGCCGGGGTTGAGACGGGCGCCTGGGGCGTGGCGGCCGCCGCCGTGCCCGTGCCCGTGCCCGTGCCCGCGCCCCGGCCGTAGCCCAGCCGCCCCAGGGCCTCGTCGCCCTCCAGGCCGAAGGCGCTGCGGATGCGCAGGTCGGTCTGGGGGAAGGGCACCTCGATCCCGGCCGCGTCCAGGGCGTCGGCGATCAGCCAGGTATAGGCCGCGTGCATGGCCGCCGGCCGCTTGACCGCCTCGCGCGTGGGCCAGACCAGCAGCTCGAACTCCAGCCCCTTGTCGCCGAACCCCACCAGCCAGACCTGACTCTTGCGCGCCTCGGTCTCGGGCAGGGTGAAGGGGCTGGACCGGGCGCAGGCCAGCACGGCGTCGCGCACCCTGCCCCGGTCCGACCCATAGGCGACGGCGAAGGGGATGTGGATGCGGCGGGTGTCGCCCTTCAGCGTCCAGTTGGTCACCGGCTGTTCGATGAAGCGCGAGTTGGGCACCAGGACATTGACGTTGTCATTGGTCCGCACCCGCGTCGCGCGCGGCCCGATCTCCATGATGGCGCCGCGAATGCCGATGTCCTCGATCTCGATATAGTCCCCGACCGACACCATCCTGTCGAAGATCAGGAACAGGCCGGACACGAACTCCTTGACCACCCCCTGCAGGCCCAGACCCACGCCTATGCCCAGGGCGCCGGCGAAGACCGCCAGCGACGACAGGTTCAGCCCCGCCGCCGACAGAGCCGACATGAGGCCCACGATGATGATGGCGTAGCCGGCCAGCCGTTCCAGCAGATACAGGGCCTGTCGACTGCGTTCCGACCGCTCGCGCACCCGTCGCAGGGCGCGGGTCACCAGCCGGGCGGCGATCAGGGCGACCAGCAGTATGAACACGCCGCTGACCAGGCCTCCGACCGTGACGCTGGCGCCGGCGATCCGCACGATCTGGGTGTCGTCGAGGGTTTCGAGGCCGGCCTGGAGCGGAGAGGTCATCAGGCGCAAGCGCGCAGGGAACCGCTCAGGTTCCAGCAAACGGGTGGAGCCTGGCGGAGCCGAACCGCAGGCCTCCTGTCACCCCTGGTCGTCGCGACCAATGGCGCGATCAATCGGATCGACAGCCTGCGCCGAAGGGCTTGCCGGACGGGATTGTCGGCGCCACGGAGCTTCGTTTTGCAATCTCCGACGTCGAGCGCGCCATTGGGCGCGCGGGCGACCACGTCGGTGAAGGCGCCGCCCCGGTCGATCCAGAATCTCCAACGCTTCGTCGACTGGGTCATGAAGCGCTTTTACGGCGAACTCATCGGGTGAAGCCAGCGCGTGCGGGCCAACGACGCCGCAGAGGCGCCGGCCTTGACGCGACCTGATACGGAAGCCGACGCCAGCCTTTTGATGACGCCATCACGGGGGGCTGAGCCTAGGCGTCAAGTTCCCGCCAGGTCTTCCCCGTGACGCCTTGATAGTTGGTGGCGTGGTAGACGCCCCGCGCGATGGCGCGGGCCAGGACGTCGGCGGCGACATTGCCCAGCTGAGCCACCGCCACCTGGCGCAGGGCCGGGTTGTCGATCGTCTTCTTGCCGGTGGACAGGCAGAACAGGGTGTCGCCGTCGAAGGGGGTGTGGCTGGGGCGGATGGCGCGGGCCATGCCGTCCTGGGCCATGATGGCCATGCGCAGGCATTCGACCCGCGTCAGGGCCACATCGGTGGCGATGCAGGCGATGGTGGTGTTCTCGCGCGGGCGGGCGCGGAACTTGGACAGGCCCCAGTCCTCGGCTGAGGCGTGCAGGCCGGCGGCGCCCAGCCCGCCAAACTCATCGCCGATCTCATAGGGGGCCGCCCAGAAGGTCTTGCCGCCGGGGGCGACGACGGACCCGACGCTGTTCACCGCCACGACCGCGCCGACCGTCCAGCCCGCCTCCATCACCGCCGAGGCCGAGCCGATCCCGCCCTTCAGCGCCCCGGCCTCGGCGCCATAGCCCGCACCGGCGGCGCCCAGGTCGAAGCGGTCGCCCGCCGCCTCCAGCGCCTGAACGGACAGGCGGCGATACGGCGGCTCCATCTCCCACTGCTTGTTCCCGCCGTTGGCCAGGTCATAAAGGCAGGCGGTCGGGATGATGGGCGAGGGGGGCACGCCCGGCGCCCCGCCCATGCCGTAGCCGCGCCCGCGCATTCCCATCCAGGCGGCGACGCTGTCGGCTGAACCCAGGCCATAGACCGAGCCCCCCGACAGAATGACGGCGTCCACCTCCTGCACGAGGTTCTCGGGGCGCAGGACGTCGGTCTCGCGCCCGGCGGGGCCGCCGCCGCGCACGTCCACGGCGGCCGTGGCGGGTTTCTCAGCCAGGATGACGGTGACGCCGGTGCGCACGTCTGCGTCGTGGGCCTGGCCGACCTTGATCCCCTCAACATCGGTGATCAGGTTCAGCGGGCCGGTGCGGCCTGAGGCGCGGGCGGCCGATCCGGCGGGCTGCGCCTTGGCCGAGGCGGCGGCGGAGGCGGCGGCGCCGATCAGGGCCGAGGCGAGGACGGTTCTGCGGTTCATCGGGCGTCTTCCTTTTCCAGAGCGGGATTGCGGACCAGATCCGGCGTCGCCGCCAGAAGTTTCTGCGTATAGGGGTGCGAGGGGGCGGCGAAGACGGCGGAGGTCGCGCCCTGCTCGACGATCTTCCCGGCGTGCATGACCAGAAGCCGGTCCGTCACGGTGCGCACCACGCTGAGATCGTGGGTGACGAAGAGGTAGGACAGGCCCAGGCGATCCGACAGGTCGGCCAGCAGGTCCAGCACCTGGGCCCGCACCGAGACGTCCAGGGCTGACACCGCCTCGTCAAGGCAGACGACCGAGGGTTCGGTGATCAGGGCGCGGGCGATGGCGATGCGCTGGCGCTGGCCGCCGGAGAACTCATGCGGATAGCGGTCTGCAGCGCTGCTGGTCAGGCCCACCCGTTCCAGTATTTCGTCAATACGGCGCCGCGCCTCGTCCGGGGCGGGCCTGGCGTCCAGCAGGTGGAAGTTTTCAGCCACCAGGTCCCGGACCTTCCAGCGGGGGTCGAAGCTGCCGTAGGGGTCCTGGAACACCACCTGGATATCGCGTCGGATGGCCTTCAGCGCGACGCCGCGCGCAGTGGTGATGTCGCGGCCCCTGACCCGGACGCAGCCCGCCTGGGGCGCTTCCAGCGCCAGTATGGCGCGCAGCAGGGTGGACTTGCCGCAGCCGCTTTCGCCGACCAGGCCGACGCTCTCGCCCGGCTGGATCGACAGGCTGACGTCGTCCACGGCGCGGAACGTCTTGGACCGGCCGAACAGGGCGGGTGCGCCGCCGTAGTCGCGGACCAGGCCCTGGACCTCCAGCACCGGGGCGGCGTCCGCCTGGGGCCGACTACGGCGCACGGGCGCGTGGGTGGCGTTGGCCAGCAGATGTTGCGAATAGGGGTGGGCCATGCCGGAGCCGATGCGATCGACGGGGGCTTCCTCTACGAGCTCTCCGTCCTTCATCACCGCCAGTCGATCGCAGGTCTCGGCCACCACGGCCAGGTCGTGGGTGATGAGGATCAGCCCCATGCCGTCCTCGCACACGAGCCGCTTCAAGAGCTCCAGCACCTGGGCCTGGGTGGTGACGTCCAGCGCCGTCGTCGCCTCGTCCGCGATCAGCAGCTTGGGCGTAAGGGCGATGGCGATGGCGATGGCGACGCGCTGCCTCTGGCCGCCCGACAGTTCGTGCGGATAACGGCTCAAAGGGAAGCGTTCGGCGGGCAGGCCGACCCGGTCCAGCAAGGCGCGGGCGACGGCCAGCGCCGCCTTGCGCGACACCCTCTTGTGCAGGCGCACCGTCTCGGCGACCTGATCGCCGATGGTCATGACCGGGTTCAGGGCGGTCATCGGCTCCTGGAAGATCACGCCCACGTCGCGGCCGCGCACCTTCTGCAGGGCGGCGTCAGAGGCGCCGGAGACGAGCTGGCCGTTCAGGCGGATGTCGCCGGTCACGGTCGCGCGCGGCGGGGTCAGGCCGATGATCGCCAGGGCCGTCATCGACTTGCCCGATCCGCTTTCGCCGACCAGGCCCAGGATCTCGCCGGGCGCGACGGACAGGCTGACGCCCTTCAGGATCGGCGTGGCGCCGATCGACAGGTTCAGGTCGCGGATGTCCAGGACGTTCATGCCGGGCGCTCCCGCCGCACGCGGGGGTCGAACAGGTCGCGCAGGCCGTCGCCGGTCAGGCTGAGCCCCAGCACGGTCACGAAGATGGCCAGGCCCGGCATGATCGCCAGCCAGGGCGCGAAGCCGATCATGGTCTGGGCCTCGGCCAGCATCCGGCCCCAGCTGGGCGCAGGCGGCTGGGCGCCCAGGCCGACATAGGACAGGCCCGCCTCCGCAACGATGCCGACGGCGAACTGGATCGCCGCCTGCACGACCAGCAGGCTCATCAGATTGGGCAGGATGTGTTGGAGCGAGATCAGGGTCCGGGACTTGCCGGCCGTGCGGGCGGCCAGGACGTATTCGCGGGTCCAAAGTCCCCGCGCCGCGCCGCGCGCCACGCGCGTGAAGACGGGAATGTTGAAGACGCCGATGGCGATGACGGCGTTGATCGCCCCCGGCCCCGTGACGGCGGTGATCATGACCGCCAGCAGCAGGGCGGGAAAGGCGAAGATCAGGTCGTTGCCGCGCATGACCAGTTCGTCGATCCAGCCGCCTCGCGCCGCCGCCAGAAGGCCCAGCGGCGTGCCGATCCCGGCGCCGACGCCAACGGCGACGAAGGCGACGATCAGGGAGTTCTGCGCCCCGGCCATGATCATCGACAGGACGTCGCGCCCGAAATGGTCGGTCCCCATCCAATGGACGGCCGAGGGGGGCGCCAGTTTGGCGGCGATGTCCACCGCCGCCGGATCGTAGGGCGTCCAGACCAGGGCGATCAGGGCGGTGGTCACCACCACTGCCGTAAGGGCGAGGCCGGCGACCAGCGACAGGGGCCAGCGGACGCGCGTCTTGACCGGCGCGGGCAGGGCGACGACCTCGGTCATGCGCGACGTCCCCTCAGGCGCGGATCAGCGAACAGATAGGCCAGATCGATCAGGAAACTGACCAGTACTACGGCGAACACCAGCACCACGACCACGCTCTGCACCACGATCAGGTCGCGCTGGGTGATGGCCTGGAAGACCAGACGGCCCAGGCCGGGCAGGGAGAAGACATTCTCGATGATGATGCCGCCCGCCAGCAGGAAGGGGAACTGAAGGCCGAGAATGGTCAGGACCGGGACCCAGGCGTTCCGCAGGGCGTGGCGCCACAGGGCCTGACGGACCGACAGCCCCTTGGCGCGGGCGGTGCGGACATAGTCCTCGTTCATCGTGTCCAGGAGGGCGGTGCGCAGCACGCGGGCCAGGATGGCGGTCTGGGGCGCGGCCAGGGCCACGGCCGGCAGGATCAGGGCCTTGAAGGCGGGCCAGAATCCGGCGCCCCAGCCGGGAAATCCGCCCGCCGAGAACCAGCCCAGCTTCACCGAGAACAGCAGGATCAGCAGCATGGCGATCCAGAAGTTGGGCAGGGCGACGCCGACCTGGGTCACCCCGATGAGCCCGGTGTCCACCGCCGTGCCCCGCCGGCCGGCGGCGGCGACGCCGATGGGCAGGGCCGCCATCAGGGACAGGACGGTGGCCATCAGGGCCAGGGGGGCGGAGACGGCCAGACGCTCGGCGATCAGGCCGCCGACCGGCACCTGATAGGTGTAGCTGGTCCCGAACCGCCCGGTCAGCAGGTCGCTCAACCAGGCCAGATAGCGCTCCAGCCCCGACCCCTCCAAGCCCATCTGCTGGCGCAGGGCGGCGATGGATTCGGGGCTGGCGTTCAGACCCATCATGTAGCTGGCCGGGTCGCCCGGCACGACCTGAAGCAGCAGGAAGATCACTAGGGTCGCCGCCAGCAGCGTCACGGCGTGGCCGCCCAGCTTCTTCAGCACCCAGGCCGCGCCGAACCGCCAGGCGACGAAGGCCAGGAAGGCGACTCCCGCGATCAGGCCGATCCAGCCCCAGGGCAGACCGCCGCCCGTGCGTCCATCCGCCGTCTGGCCCGCCGCACCCGCTCCGGCCCAGGATGCGCCGGTCACGTCGTTGGCGGCTATGGGGGCGTTGATCCACAGGCCGCTGAGGCCCGCCTTCCACACCCCGATGCGCGACGACTGGAACAGGAAGCCGTTGACGGCGTCCTCTGCGATCCGGCGTTGCAGGTCGGCCAGCAGGCGGGTGCGCGTCGCCTCGTCCGGCGCGGCCTGGACCTGTTTCAGCAGGGCGTCGAACGCGGGGCTGTCATAGCCGAAGTAATAGTCCTTCCGGCCATAGATGTCGTAGTCCATCGGCTCGACGTGTTCGACGATGGTCAGGTCGAACTGGCGGCGCTTGAACACCTGGTCCAGCCACTGGGCCCATTCCAGGTTTTCGATCTTCGCCCGGACGCCGGCCTGGGCCAGCTGGGAGACCAGCACCTCGCCGCTGCGCCGGGCATAGGGGCGGGGCGGCAGGCGCAGGGTGACGTCGACGCCGTTCGGATAGCCGGCCTCGGCCAGCAGTTGACGCGCCCTGGCCGGATCGTGGGGATAGAGGCCGGTCAGATCGACATAGCCCGGCGCCTGGCGCGAATAGTGGCTGCCGATCGGCTGGCCGAACCCGAACATGGCCCCCTGGATCAGGGCGTCGCGGTCGATGGCGTAGGACAGGGCGCGGCGCACCCGCACGTCGTTGAACGGCGGGCGGGCGTTGTTGATCCCCAGGATGACCTTGCCCTCGGACGCGCCGACCACGACGCGGAAGCGCGGATCGCGCTGGAACTGAGCCGCATTCTCGGGCGCGGGATAGTTGGGAAAGGCGTCCACGTCGCCGGCGCTGACGGCGGCGAAAGCGGCGGTCGGGTCGCCGATGAAACGGAAGACGACCGTGTTCAGGCGGGGCGGCCTTCCCCAGTAGCCGTCGCGGCGCACCAGGGTCAGCTGGCTGCCGCGCCGCCAGCTCTGGAGCCTGAACGGACCGGTCCCGACCGGGGCGACGGCCTCGGTCGCCGCGCTCCTGGGCGACACCATGACCGCATCGCCCCAGGCCAGGACATAGGCCAGGGTCGCCATCGGCCGGGACAGATGGATGCGGATCGTGGCCGGATCCACGACCTCGACCTTTTCGATCGGGGCGAACAGGGCCTTCTGGGCGTTGGTGGAGCCGGGCGCGGTTATGCGGTCCAGCGCGAACTTTGCGACCGCGGCGTCAAAGGGCGAACCGTCCGAGAAGGTCACGCCGCGCCGCAGGTGGAAGGTCCAGGTCAGGCCGTCGGGCGACGCCTCCCAGCTCTCGGCCAGAAGCGGCGCCACCGCGCCGTTCTGTGTCAGCCGGGTCAGGCCCTCGAAGATGTTGGCGTAGACGACCTCGTCCACCGCCGCCGCGGCGCCCGAGGTCGGATCGAGGTTCGGCGGCTCCAGCGGCAAGCCCAGCACCAGTCGGTCGCGGGAGGTTTGCGCCTGGACGACGGCGGGCAGGGCGGCAAGGCCCAGCAGCAGGGCGACCGCCAGCAGGGCGCGGCCGAACCGGCTCCAGACCCTGTTTGCCGATCCCCGTGTCACGCTGTGTCGTCTCCCCTTCGCTGATGTAGCATCGCCCAAATCGCCGCGTCAGGGCGTGTTTGTAAGGAGGCCGGCCAGGCCCCCGATCAGTTCGTCGATCTGGGCCTTGTCGATGATCAGCGGCGGCGACAGGGCGATGACGTCGCCCGTCACCCGGATCAGCAGGCCGGAATCGAAGCCGCGGTGGAAGACCTCGGTCGCGCGGGCGCCCGGCGCCTCGGGCCGGGGGGCCAGTTCGACGGCGGCGACCAGGCCCAGGTTGCGCACGTCGATGACGTTGGGCAGGCCCTTCAGACCATGCACTGCGTCTTCCCAATAGGCGCCCAGGTCAAGCGCCCGGTCGTACAGTCCCTCGGCCTCATAGACGTCCAGGGTCGCCAGGGCGGCGGCGGCGGCCAGCGGATGGCCCGAATAGGTGTAGCCGTGAAAGAACTCGATGCCCGGACCGCCCGCGCCGTTCACCACGGCGTCGTAAACGCCCTTGCCGACCCCGACGGCTCCCATCGGCACCGCCCCGTTGGTCAGGCCCTTGGCGCAGGTCAGAAGATCGGGAATGACGCCCAGGGTCTCAGCCGCCGTCACGCCGCCCACGCGGCCGAAGCCGGTGATGACCTCGTCGAAGATCAGCAGGATGTCGTGGCGCGTCGTGATTTCGCGCAAGCGCTCCAGATAGCCGACCGGCGGCACGATGACCCCGGCCGAACCCGACAGCGGCTCCACGATGACGGCGGCGATGGTCTCGGCGCCGTGCTGGGCGATCAGGGTCTCGAGTTCGTCGGCCAGATGCGCGCCCCAGGCCGGCTGCCCGCGCGAGAAGGCGGCCTCTTCCAGGTTCAGGGTGTGGGGCAGGTGATCAACGCCGGGCAGGGTCAGGAAGCCGCGCCTGTTGTTCTCCAGCCCGCCCACGGAAATGCCGCCGAAGCCGACGCCGTGATAGCCCTTCTGCCGACCGATCAGGCGGGTGCGGTTCTCGAAGCCGCGCGCCCGTTGATAGGCCAAAGCGATCTTCAGGGCGCTGTCGACCGCCTCGGAGCCCGAGCCGGCGAAGAAGACGTGGTCGATGTCTGCGGGGAACAACAGGCCCAGCCGCGCCGCCAGTTCGAACGCCAGCGGATGGCCCAGCTGGAAGGTGGGGGCGTAGTCCAGAACCTCGGCCTGACACTGGATCGCTTCCACGATGGGCCGGCGGGCGTGGCCGGCGTTGACGCACCACAGGCCCGCCGTTCCGTCCAGGATCTTGCGGCCCTCGGGTGTGAAATAGTGCATGTCCTTGGCCGAGGCCAACAATCTGGGGTGGGCTTTGAAGCTGCGGTTCGCGGTGAACGGCATCCAGAAGGGATCAAGGTCGTTGGCGGCCTGGGCGGTCATGCAGGGGTCCTTTCGCGATGACCAATAGCGGATGAAAGGCTCCCGAAGGAAAGCCTGTTATTCCGGCGATTCAACATGCTGAAAAGATTGAAGTTGTCTGCGTTCCGATCAGGATTTCGGGCGGCGTGATCAGGGGCGTCGCCAGGGCCGCGGCGGGCGACGCGACGCGGGGCCGCGCCGCCCGGCCGGGCCTCAATAGGCCAGGCTCAGCCGCACGCCGATGGTGCGGGGACGACCCGGCTGGGCGATGTCGGCGGTCGTGAAGAAGTTGCGCGTCAGGTCATATTCCTGATCGAACAGGTTGCGAGCCCAGAAGGCGACCGACCAGTTGGCGTTCTCGGGCCCGACCGTCACGCTGGCGTTGGCCAGCCAGTAGGCGGGTATGTCGTATTTGGTCCCCAGCCAGGACGGATAGTCGTCACGATAGCTGTAGTTGGTCTCGGCCGTGACGGCGAAGCCGCTCAGCGTCCAGTCGTAGCTGATCGACCCGGCGTAGGACCAGGCGGGGAACAGGATGGGATCGCCCGATTTATCGACATAGACGGCGGCGCCCGCCAGCCGGGAGGCCGCGACGTCCATGGCCTCGTACTCGTCGTACTCGCCCTCCTTGTAGCTGAGCGACTGGCTGATCCGAAGGCCGGCCGCCGGCCGCAGCACCGCTTCCAGTTCGGCGCCCCAGATGTGCGAGGACGGGACGTTGGTGAAGCGGCCGACCGGCCCGTTCTGACCCCAGACGGCCGACAACACCTGCTGGTCGGTGTAGTCGTAGAAATAGGCCGCGCCGTTCAGCTGGAAGGCGCGCGAGGGGTCGGCCTTGAACCCGACCTCATAGGCCCAGAGGATTTCAGGATTGAAGGGCTCGATCCCGCTGCTGTCGCCTGTGTTGTAGGTGGTGAAGCCGCCCGACTTGGCGCCCCGGCTGGCCGAGCCGTAGATCAGGAGGTTGTCGGTCGGCTTGAACTCCAGCGCCGCCTTGCCGGTCAGGGGTGTCATCTCGGTTTCGACGGTGGTGGGCGGCAGGGCCGTGGCGCCGCCGAAGGCCGAGCCGAAGCCCTGAAGCTCGCGCGTCTCTTCCTCGTAGCGCAGGCCTAGAATAGCCTTCAGCCGGTCGCTTATGGCGTATTCGCCCTGGCCGAAAACGCTCCATGACGTGACCGACTGGTCATAGGTGACCTCGGCGTAGGTGCCGTAGATATCGATGAAGTCCGAGAAATAGCGTTCGTGCAGATCCTGCTTGGACGCATAGAAACCCGCCACCCAGGTCAGCGGACCGCCCGTGTCGGAGGCCAGGCGCAGTTCCTGCGAACTGACGTCCACGTCGCTGCCGAAGAAGGTGTCAGCCTCGACCGAGGAGCTGGAATCCCAGTCGCCGTATTCGCTGCGCTCCAGCGTCTCAAAGCTGGAGATGCTGGTCAGGGTCATGCCGTCCAGCGCCAGATTGACGTTCAGCGACGTACCCCAGGAGGAGTTGTCGCGTCCCGGCTTGGCGTCGGCGCTGCGGCCGATGGCGTCGGCGAAGCGGGGTGAGATGCCCCAGCCGGTCTTGGAATGGTCCGTATCCGCCGGGATCAGGCTGCCGCCCGCGGCGCCGCCGCGCGTCGTCAGGTCGCTGAGCAGATAGAGGCCCTGGTTCTCGGACTTGTCGATACCGCCATGCACGTCCAGCAGCAGCGACAGGCTCTGGTTCGGATCCCAGGCGATCAGGGCGCGGGCGCCGGTGCGGTCGGCGTCGCCCAGGGTCTCTCCCGTATCGCGATTGCGCTGCCAGGCGCCGCCCTGTTCGGTCGACAGGGCCAGGCGTCCGCGCAGGCCGCCGCCCAGCGGGCCGGAGGCGTAGCCCTCCGCATGGAACAGATCATAGCTGCCCCATTCCGTCATCAGGCCGGCGGACGGATCGTCCGTCGGGCGCTTGGTCACGAAGCTGATGGCGCCCCCGGTGGTGTTGCGGCCGTACAGCGTCCCCTGCGGGCCGCGCAGCACCTCCACCCGGTCGATGTCGAAGATCAGCCCCTGGGTCATGACCGGGACCGGATAGGCGACCTCGTTCACATAGACGCCGACGGTGGGCGAGTTGTTGGAGGCGTAGTCCTGAAAGCCCACGCCGCGCATGCGGAACTGGGCCGCCCCGCCGCCGAAGGCCGGTTCGACCTCCAGGTTCGGGGTGACGTTCTGAAGCTGGTTGACGTTGGTGACGCCCTGTTTCGTCAGGGTCTCGCCGCTGAGGACGCTGAGGGCGATGCCCACGTCCTGAGCCGCCTGTTCGCGGCGCTGGGCGGTGACGATCACCTCGTCCACCCATTCGGCGCGCTCGGCCTGGGTTTCCTGCGGTTGGGTTTGGGCCTGCGCGACGGACGCCAGGCTGATAGACGTCAGGGCGGCGAGCGCCCCGGCGGATACGCTGACCAAAAGACGATTCATTGCCTAACCCCCTCTGAGGCTGCGGATCGTTCTGAGCGATTTGCGCGGCCGACCGGCGAGACTACGGGGCCCGCCGTCCCTGTGATCAGCCTGGAGCGGCCCCGCCGAGCCGGACGGCCTTGACCGACAGCTCCCGTTCCATCCCCCGCCGCCACATGAGAAGTAGCTGACTAAACGCGAGGCGCGGCAAGCCTATTTCTTCCGGGAGGCAAGCCGCTGACATTACTCGAGAACGAAGACACTTGATCAGGATTCTGATCAAATAATCGACTTGTCAGAAAGTCGGAGGCGTGCAGGCGCTGATCACGATGCAGGGCGTGTCGCCCACATTGCGGAAGCGATGGGGCAGGACGCTGGGAAACAGATAGCCGTCGCCGGCCTTCAGCACCCGCGACTGACCGTCCACCATGACCTCCAGACGGCCCGAAATGATCAGTCCGCCCTCCTCGCCTTCGTGCGACAGCATGACCCGGCCGCTGTCCGATCCGGGCTGGTAGGTTTCGTAGAGGATCTGCAGACTGCTGGCTTGGCCCGAGCCCAGCTGACGATAGGACACCTCCCCGCGCGAGATGTCGGTCAGTTCGTCGTGGCGATAGAAGTATTTGGTCGGGGTCTCGAACTCGGAGCTGAAGAATTCGCCCAGGGACACGCCGGCCGCGTCCAGCAGCCGCTTCAGGGAGCCGACCGAGGGGCTGGTGCGGCCGCTTTCGACCAGGCTGACCGTGCTGGAGGGAATGCCGGCCTTGCGGGCCAGGGCGCGTTGAGACAGACCCAGGCGATCGCGCAGGGCGCGCAGGCGTGGACCGATGATGTTCTCGGCGTCCACCGCTCCTAGCTCCGTCGTCGGGTCAGAAGGCCGTAGGCGGCGCGCGCCATGACCTTGGCGGAGTTGATCATGTCGTCGATGCCGACCCATTCGTCCGGCTGGTGCGCCAGATCCAGCACGCCGGGACCGTAGGCGATGCAGTCCTTCAGTCTGCCGATGCGGTCGACATGCTTCTGGTCATAGGTGCCGGGCGAGCAGACGAACTGGGCGCGCCTGCCCAGGACCGTCTGGATGGCGGCGGCGGTGGTGCTGGCCACCGGACCGTCGCGGTCGGCCATGCTGGGCGCCACCTCGAACAGGTCGCGGATTTCGTAGCGGAAGCCGTGCCGCTGGGCCGCCAGTCCGTCCAGAACGCCCTTCACCTCGTCCTTCACCGCCTCCAGCGTCTCCTCGATCAGGAAGCGCCGGTCGATGATCATGCGGGTTGAATCCGCTACGCACGGCGCGGGCAGGCCGTCGAAACCCTCGGCCTGGCCGCCATGAATGGAGTTGATGTTCATCGTCGACTGGCGCGCGCCCTCGGGCACCACCGGCATGTCGGTATGGCGGGCGGCCATGGCGGGATAGAGCTTGGATTCGAACGCTTCCAGCACGGCGCCCATGTGGCGGATGGCGGAATCGCCCAGGAAGGGCATGGAGCCATGGGCGATGCGGCCCCTGGTCTCGATCTCGGCCCACCAGACGCCGCGGTGGCCGATGCAGACCCGGTCCACGTTCAGCGGCTCGGGGATGATGACGTGGTTGACGCGCGGTTCGGAGAACCAGCCCCGCTCCGCCAGATAGGCCACGCCGCCGTACCCGCCCGACTCCTCGTCGACCGTGCCCGAGATTTCCAGCGCGCCGGGCAGGGGCAGGCCGGAATCGATCAGGGCCTCGACCGCCAGGATGGAGGCGGCCAGGCCGCCCTTCATGTCGCAGGCGCCCCGGCCGTAGACGCGGCCGTCCTTGACCTCTCCGCCAAAGGGATCGACGGTCCAGCCGGCGCCGACCTCGACCACGTCGATGTGGCTGTTGAAGTGGACGCACGGGCCGGGCGCGGCGCCTTCCCAGCGGGCGATGACGTTCGTGCGCGGATATCTGTCGCTGTCGCCCGGCGAGCCTTCGCCCCGGACGTATTCGACCTTGAAGCCGCGTCCCTTCAGCCGTTCGCCGATGTATTCGGCGCAGGGGCGATAGGCCTCGCCGGGCGGATTGACGGTCGGAAAGCGGATGAGGTCCTGGGTCAGGGCGACCAGGTCGTCGGCGCGGCCGTCGATCAGGTCCATGACGGTCTCAAGGGTCGGGGCGCTCATCGGTCGATCCTCATGCGGGCTCTGCATCCAGCGCGGCCAGAACCGCGTCGGTCATCTGAAGGGTGGAGACGGGGGCGGCGCCGGGCTGGGGTCCTGTTCTCTGGGCGATGTCGGGGGTGCGGACGCCGCTGGACACCACCCGACGCACCGCACCCTCCAGCCGGTCGGCCAGGTCCGACCGGTCGAAGGACCAGCGCAGGCACAGGGCGAAGGACAGAATAGCGGCGATGGGGTTGGCGACGCCCTGGCCCGCAATGTCCGGCGCGGAGCCGTGGATGGGTTCGTACAAGCCCCGACTGCGCCCGCCCTGGCCGAGGCCGGACAGGGAGGCCGAGGGCAGCAGGCCCAGCGACCCGGTCAGGGCCGCCGCCGCGTCCGACAGGATGTCCCCGAACAGGTTGTCGGTCACGATGACGTCGAACTGGTCCGGACGCCGG
>Ga0075012_10003193_pt1 | contig 15808 bp, 10 predicted proteins | sample All_14_2_FD_71474 | JGI IMG/M metagenome (GOLD analysis project Ga0075012, IMG submission 71474) | Freshwater microbial communities in response to fracking from Pennsylvania, USA - Allegheny Zone_MetaG_DW_15 | ecosystem: Environmental > Aquatic > Deep subsurface > Groundwater > Drilled... | reverse complement strand
GGTGTTCATCACCCCATGCACGAAGCCGACCCGCATCCAGTGCGCGATCATCAACGCCGTGCGCTCGCAGATCGCATGGAAAACGGCGATGTCGCGATCCGGGTGCTCGGCGAGCTCGGCGAAGTCGCGCTCGACCGTGAAATCCCACAGCGTGCGAAGCAAGGCGAAATCGCCCCGCGCGCTCGGCAACTCGAAGTGCCCGAAGCGCAGGAACGACGGCGCGACACGACAGACAATGGCACCCGGCTCGTGGGCAGCGCGACCGTTGTAGAGCATGTCGCGCAACACACCTTCGCCCGTGGCAACCAGACTCAGTGCGCGCGTGGTCGGCACACCCAGCGCATGCATGGCTTCGCTGCAGACAAATTCGCGTAGCGACGAACGCAACACGGCGCGCCCATCGCCGCGCCGCGAATATGGCGTCAGCCCCGCACCCTTGAGTTGCAGCTCGCAGCGCGAGCCATCCGCGCCGATCACCTCACCCAATGAAATCGCCCGACCATCACCCAGTTGCCCCGCCCAAGCGCCGAACTGATGCCCACCGTAGTTGCTGGCCCAAGGCTGCATGCCGGGCAACAGGACATTGCCAGCGAAGACCTCGGCAAAGGTCTGCGTGGCGACATCGTCGGCAGACCACCCGAGCGCGCCAGCCACACTGCTGGACGCCGCCAGCAAGGTCGGCGCAGGCATCCGCGTGGGCCGCGCCTCGGACCACAGCGCATTCCACACCTGGCGACTGGCAACGGGATCGCCCTGCTCACCCGGCAGCGTGCGAAAACGATTGTCGAAAATGGGTGTCTGCATGCACCCACTGTAGACCGCCGCAGCGCAAGACCGTGTGCAGATCGGAGTCCAATTACTCGAACCGGTTCGCAAACAGTGCCGCCGAGCGTTGGTAGAGCGAGCACCCTTTCGATTAGGTGACCATCTCAAGCGCCACCACCGTGTCATACAGGCCGTAGTGACCCAAGCCCTTATGGCTTTCGATCCCCGTATAGCGCAACGACGCATCCTCGTAGCGGCGAAACGCAAACACGGCCTGGTTCATCTGCTCGGTGTTGAACACCTTCAGCCGCACCAGCAGGTGAAAGTCCTGCACCGTCAGGCCGGTCACGGTGAGGAACAGATCCGGCTCCAGCCTGGTGATCACATCCTGCAGCGTGTTTTCGCGAAAGTCGGTCAGGTACATGAAGGCCGGGATGCGCGTTGCGAACTTGATCAGCTTTTCCTGAATCAGCTTGCGCTTCGATTTGTATTCCCGCTCTTCCTCGGTGAGCTCCTGCTTTTCCTTCTTCCTGAGCTCGCCATCCTTGGCCTTGTTCTTGAGCGCCTTGACCTTCTCGCTCTTGTTGATGATGGTCTCGATAATGTTGTCGCCCAACGCGCGCCAACCCTCGATACGCCCCACAGCCTCCATCGCCTCGGGGCTGTCGAGGATGCGGCGCAAGGTGGCGTTATCCACGTTCACCAGCAACGCGCTCTCCCACTTGCGCGCCAGCAGCGTGGCCGACGTACCCGCCATCGCGATGTCCAGAATGCCGCCGGCGTCGATCTGCGTCATGTTCGCGCCGTCATAGGCCAGCACGGGCAGGAAGGCCACCAGGTCCCGCACCGCGTTTTCGGGATTGCTCTCGTTCGGCGACAGGCCAATGCCGTATTCCGATAGCTGGCGCAGCGCCCGTGTGGGTGCGAAGTCGAAGACAAAGCACACCGGCTTGAGGATCTCTTCCTGATTCGGGTTATCGCCGTGGGGATTCTTGATCGACCAGGGCGACTGCACGCGAAACGCCGCCTGAAAGTAAGTCTCGGGCGATTTCAGATTGCGCAGCATCAGAATGGACGACCACTGCGCCACCGTCACGCCCGTGGTGAGCTTGCCGCACGAAAGCGTGATCGTTTTGCTCTCAAAGCCGCTGCCAATCGCGCGGCGCACCGGGGGCAAGGCTTCCAGCCCGATGCCCGCCGATGCCCCTGCGGCAACCAGCACTTCGTAACCATGCCAGAAAGTGTTGTGCCGTTCGGCCAACAGATTCGCCATGGCGTAGCAGGCCGCCACATTGGGCAGAAACCAGAATGAATGCTGCAGGTAAGGCAGCAGGCGGACATCGGAATACGGAAACGGCGGTCGTGTGCCCACCTTCAGCAACTCGGCAGATTGGGCGACATGCCCGCCACGAATGATCTCCAGCCACTTCTGCACATCGCTCTTGTGCTTGAACTCGGCTTCTTCCCCTTCGCCCGTCGCCTCGAAGAAGGCATTGAGATCAAACTCATCGAACTCGCCGCCGCTTGCTATTGCCAGCAACTCGTCCGGCATCTGATAGGTCAGCAGCCGCATCTGCGGCAGCGCTGCATAAGGATTGCGCTTGCCGGGGTGAGCGGCAGCGAACGCCTCCTTGGCGCGCTGCTCGTCGGTATAGGTCCAGTTGAAAATCTGCTCTTCGATGAACTCGCCGGTGGCCAGTGCCTTGAATGGTGTGCCGGAGAGGTACAGATAGGCCCGCGTCGTGATGGGCAGGAACTCGGCCTCTTTTTCAGATAGCACCGTCAGGTCTTCGTTGACGCCCTCCAGCTCACCGGCGTATTCCAGCTTTGCCTCTTTTCTGGCGACAGCATCATCCTCGCCCTCGAACAACTCCTTTGCCGTGTCACGCCAGGCGCCGAAGTGGTATTCATCAAACACCACCAGATCCCAATTGATCTCGTGCAGCCAACTATTCCGCGCCTTGATGTTGCCTGCGGCATCGCGCCCCAGCAGATCCTGGAATGAGCCGAAATACACCACCGGCCTGTCGCGGTCGACCTGGGTCGGGTCACTGCCCGAAGCGCGCGAGAGGTACTGCCAGCCCTCGAAGTCCACATGGTTTTCCAGGTCCGTCTGCCAGGCATCTTCCACCGCCGGTTTGAAGGTCAGCACCAGCACGCGCCGGGCCTTGAGCTTCTTCGCCAGTTGATATGTCGTGAAGGTCTTGCCAAAGCGCATCTTGGCGTTCCACAAGAAGCGCGGCGCGGCATCTTTGCCCTCGGCCCAGATTGATTGGTAGTAGTCGTAGGTCTTGTTCACCGCCTCCGCCTGCTCGTCGCGGAGGCCAAACGTCTCATGGTGCGTGCCGCTCAAGGGCTTGCCGGTACGCAACTCGGTCAGCACGGTGCGCACATCGGCCAGCGTGCAGCGCATCCACTCCTTTTCGACGTTCTCGAAGCCTTTTCTTACCAGGGCTGCGCGAACCTCGTGGTCGCTGAAGAGGCTTCCATCGTCGCGTTCGGCGGGCTCGTCCAGTTCGATGCTGAAGTTCTTGATGGTGGCCGTACCGAGCTGTTCGGCCACGCGCTGTTTTACGTTGCGTGTGGTCTGACCCACCTTGAGTTGACCCGCGTGCGCCGTATCGGCAATCGCGTAGGCGTAGATGCGCGGGCGAGCCTCAGGTTTGAGGGGGAGGATTTCTTCGATGGATGGCTTACTCATCGCTCTCGCCCATTGGACGAATCATGCTATTTATGAACGTGACTTCGTCGTCGGTGATGCCATATTTTTTGTAAAGCGCCCCGTCGGTCCAGTCGCAGTCCCAAGTTTGCTGCGGAACCCACAAGTATGTTGAACGGAGCGCATCTTGAGTGATCTTCCGGAGCGACACGAGAAATCTAAATAAGCGAGTACGGTAATAGCTTGCGAAACTCTGCGCCGCTCTTTCCGACTCAAAAGGCGAAATCGCCAGATACGACTGAGTACACACTGACGGCGGGGCCGCCACGATCTCCTTTCCCAAAATTTGATGTGGGAATGATTCACCAGCACCATAGGCTTTGGGAACAAAAACTTTCCACGAGTCAATTACGTCAACGTTCTTTCGAATCGCACTGCGCTTCACGTACCCGATGGTGCGCTTTGTTCGGTTGATTAGGTGCAATTCAATCTTGCCGCTTCCTCCCTTTTCACTCCAGTCTTCATAGTTCGTAGCGATCCCAAATGGCGTATCGCCCGACACCATATCAACAACTGTAGGCTCTTTCTTGCTGAAAACTTTCCGAAGGATTCCGAGTGCTCGTTCATCCCGGACAAAAACGTCAAACTCTCCAAGAGATCTGTTTTGTTGAAAATGCTCGATTCCACCGGCAACGCGAGTGACGTTGCACGTTCCCTTATGCGCCGCATCCCAGAGAAAGTAGCAAATTCCCCCTTTGATCTGCACACCTGGAAATGCATCGCCTGAATCCTGAAAATCGGTGAGGCTGGCGAGTCGGCCACCATTAAGCATATCGGAACGAAACTCGTCCAGACCTCGGCCTCCCGCGAGCCAACGGGAAGGGACCACCATCGATAAGTACCTTGGCTCAAGCTTCTTTGCTTGCTCTACAAACAAGTGATAGATGGATGAATCACTTGTGCCACCCGCCCCGCCTCTCATTTGATATGGTGGATTACCGATGATTACGTCGAACTGCATATCGTCTCCAAACAGCTCGACGATGCGAGCCTTAATGTCATCCGTGTGAATAAACGCATAGGCATAATTCTCAATACCCGCATCTCGATCGAGGAGTGCTTTTGGAGCACCACAAAATACGCACTTCGTGTCTCCCCACGAATGCTCGATTCTCTCAAACCAGATGTTGCCCGCCTCGCTGGCAAAGCCTTTGGCAATCGAGTGTTTGCCATTGGCGTGTTTGGAGCAATACACACTGCGCCGCGCGAGCAGGCTGGTGAGCTGCGTGATGCCGATACCAAACACCTGTCGGGTCAGTATGTGATTGACGCGCGTCTGCAGGTCGGGAATCTCCTGCGCCAGGCCCGCCGTGAGGCGGCTGGTGATCTCGCGGAGGAACACGCCAGATTTGGTGCAGGGGTCGAGAAAAGTCACCGTGCTGTCGGCCCACAGGTTGGCCCCATCGTGGCTGGCCGCCCAGGCCTCGGCAAGGGTGTCGAGCATCCGCTTGGCGAAGTCGGGCGGGGTGAAGACTTCGTCGTTGGACAGGTTGGCGATGCAGGTGAGCACATCGGGGTTGCGACCCCGCAGGGTGAAGCCGACTTGCTGGGTGAGGGCATCGGCGATGTCGTTCATGGCTTTCTGCCTTCCAGTCGCCGTGCGCCCGCATCGGCGAGCAGCAGCTCCATTTGATGGATTGCGGTCTGGTTGAGCAGGCCTAGGCGTTCGGCCTGCGCCAGCCCCTGGTGGATGAAGTGGGCGTTGAGCGTTTCGAGATTGGCGAGGCACACCAGTTGCGAGGAATTGGCTTCGTCGCGGAGGTTGCCCTTGTTGCCGGGATTTTCGTCGCGCCATTGTTTGGCGGTTTTGCCGAACAGCGCCATGTTCAGCAAGTCGGCCTCGCTGGCGTAGATGAGGTTGATCTGCTGGGCGGTAAGTTGCGGCGGAATTAGATTGGCCTTGATGGCGTCGGTGTGGATGCGGTAGTTGATCTTGGTGAGGTTGCGGCGGATGTCCCAGCCGAGTTGCTCGCGCTCGGTTTCCTTGAGGCGCTGGAATTCCTTGATGAGGTAGATCTTGAATTCCGCGCTGATCCACATGCCGAACTCGAAGGCGAGGTCTTTGTGGGCGTAGGTGCCGCCGTAGCGTCCAGCCTTGGCGACGAGGCCGATGGCGTTGGTTTGGGCGACCCATTCCTTGACGCTGAGCTTGTAGTTGTTGAGCCCTGCCTGACTCTTAATTGTGGCGAATCCGCCATAGTTGAAATCCGGGTTGTGCACCTGCTCCCAGATGCCGAGGAACTCGACGGTGTTGCGATTGCGCAGCCAGTCGGCGATGAAGAAATCCCCGTCTTTGGCCTTGAGCATGTCGGTCAGCGAGATGAAATCCCGGTCGCCGTCGGTATAGACCGAAATCGACGTGCCTTTCACTTCAATCTTGGCCATGTTCAGTCTTCCTCCAGAGCAGCCAGTTCGTTTGCCGTCATCGGCGGCCAGGTTTTGGTCGGCGTGAAGATCTCGTGTTTGCCGAGGTGCGCAAAGAGGGAGTCTTCGGCACTGAAGGCCGACGCCCCGGTGAGCACGTCGAAACGGAAGTCGCGGCGCTGGAACTTGCCCTTGCCAAGGTAGCCCCATTCCGCAAAGGAGATCGGTTGGCCGCTGGGTGTGCGCATCGTCAGCGCATCACCCTGCACGATGTTCTGCGAGAGCACATAGCTGGCCGCCTGATGAAGCGCGTCCGAGGTCTCTGCGTGGAGGTAGTCGGTGAAGATTTCCAGCATGTTCGCTCGACACTCGGCGATGTTGTCCGGCAGTAACTCGATGCCATAAATGCACATCAGCGCGAGCAGTGCGTAGTGCCGCCGCTCGAAATCCGATTTGCCGTAGCGGATATCCACGGCGGCCAGCTTTCGCTTGAGGATGCGCACGATGAAGTTTCCGCTGCCACATGCCGGCTCAAGGAAGCGGGCGTCGATGCGTTCTGATTCATCCTTCACCAAGTCAAGCATCGCATCGACCATCCATACGGGGGTAAAGACCTCGCCGTGGTCTGCGACGCGTTGTTTCGATTTGACTAAGCTCATAAGTAGGTTTGGTCCGAATCCGCGTGGTGTTTGATGAGTGATAGCAGTGCTGTATGGATGAACAACTTCTCCCGCCCCGCCTTCTCCTCCCGCAGTATCCCAATGTCGCACAGCTTCTTGAGATGCGCTGAAGCGGTTTGTCGATGCGCGAGCCCGGCATCAACCAAGTTGCCGATGCGGCAATACGGCTGCTCGAAAATGAGTTCGACGAGTTCGCGGCTGTATATCTGCGGGGCGTTGCGGCGCATCGTTTCGGCGGTGTCTTGCATCAGCGTGCGAATGGCGCGGATGCGGCCGGTGGTCCAGCGGGCGGTGTCGGCCACGGCGTTGAGCAGGTACAGAATCCAGTCTTCCCACAGGTTTTCGCGGGTGACGCCGAGCAGCAGGCGGTAGTAGTCCGCTTTGTTCTGGATGATGGCGCGCGAGAGGTAGAGCACGGGCGTATCGAGCAGGCCCTGATCGACGAGGTAGAGCAGGTTGAGCACGCGCCCGGTGCGACCGTTGCCGTCGATGAAGGGGTGGATGGCTTCGAACTGGTAATGGCCGATGGCCATTCGCACCAGTGGGTCGATGTCGGTGGCTTCGTGGAGGAAGCGCTCCCAGTTGGCGAGCTTGTCGCGAATGAGGGCTTCGCCTTCGGGTGGAGTGTAGATGCGCTCGCCGGTGGCGTCGTTCATCAGCGTGGTGCCGGGCGTGCGGCGGATGTCGATGTTGGTGCCCTTGATGATGCGGCAGACCTCGACAGCGGTGCGGGTGGTGAGCGGCCTTGCCGCCAATGACTCGAATCCTTGGCGCAGCGCGGTGCGGTAGCGCAAGGCTTCTTTGGTGGCGGGGTCGGCATTGCCGCTGCGGTCGTCGGCGTATTGGAAGAGCCGGTCAGTCGTGGTGACGATGTTCTCGATTTCGGAGCTGGCTTGGGCTTCGAGAAGGGGAATGCTGTTGATGAGTACAGCCTGATTGGGGATCAGCTCGCCCGCCTGCTTGAGCTCGGCCAGCGCGGCGCGGGCCTCGATGCAGGCCTTGAGGACGGCGCGCGTCTCGATCTCCGCCTGAGGCGGCAGCGGTGGGAGAGCGTTCCAGGGCTTGCTGGGGTCAAAGACCTCGCGGGACATGTGTCGAGAATTCTCCGCCGGTTCGACATGGTTTCAGGATATGTCGAGTGTATCGACATATCGGTTGAACGTGTCGAAAAACTTTAGAAGCTTCGACAAATTGCCACGACAGCACGTGCCAAGGAAACGTGCGCCCAATTGGGTGCTGCTCCCTAGTTGATCTGAACCCTCGCCTTGATGTGCTTGAGATTGGCGATCAGGGTGAAGCTCATGATCACCAGCAGGGACCAGGAGCTCCACTTGCCAAGGTGAACACTTGACCACGCGCCCAGTTGGTTGGGATAGCGCCAGACGCCGAACAGGGTTTGCACGTTCTCGGCCAGCCAGATGAAGAAGCCGATCAACACGAAGGCCAGCAGCAGCGGCATGCGTCGCTCGCGGTCCAACGGGCGGAACACCACGGTGGTGCGCGCGTACAGGCCCAAGGCACAGGCCGCCAGCAAACCGCGATGGTCCCCGATGAAGTGATGGGTAAAGAAGTTGGCGTACAGCAGGCTCGCCATCAGACCCGCCATCCAGTACGGCGGATGATGCAGCACGCGCAGCTCAAACAAACGCCAAGCCTGGATCAGATAACTGCCGACTGCCGCGTACATGAAGCCGGAAAACAGCGGCACGCCGAACAGCTTGCTGACGCCCGCATCGGGATACGACCACGAGCCAATCGCGGGCGAGGTCTTGAACACCTCCAACGCGAAGCCCAGCACATGGAACAACGAGATCGCCTTCAGCTCGTCCCAGGTTTCCAGACCCGTCCACAGCATCCACGCCTGCACCGCCACCGCGATCAGCAGCAGCAAGTCATAACGCGCGACCCCGGCGATACCGCCACGCGGCAGCAGGAACACCGCAAGAAAGAACAGCCCGGCAAACAGACAGGCGCGCGCCTCTTTGATCCCGAAGCACAGAAACTCCGCCAGAAAGCGCGGCCAGCGCGGCAACTGCGACGGCAAGCGCAGGGACGTCATCGCCTGATCAAACTCGCGCAATGAGCGCGGCCAGCGAGTCATCGCCATGAAAGCTGTCAACGACATATCCGTTCCGTGTTTGGATGCCGCTGACAGCGTCGCGACGACCGCCGACCCAGACGGGGCGCAGTGAGGGCGATGCCAAGACAAACTGTGGCAGCGCGGAGGCAAGCACGCGGCGCATGCGTCGACCGAAATGCAGATCAGGGGATTGCGCAGGTCGCCTAAATCACCGGCAAAAAGGTGGAACCGGGGAAACGACGACTGCAGTTGAGCTCGTCCCATCGCAAGTGACAGTCAACACCACACACTTGCGATCCATTCGCATTTAGGCGACATTGCGTGTTCGTTTACCGCTTTCCGTGCGCCGCCCAGCCAACGCCAGGACGCCGTCGCACCTTTCCACGCTGAGCCTTTGTGGCTTGGCGTCCGATGGGTTCCGAGGAGTCTTGCATGCCTTGCTTGCTGTCCGCCTTTGATGGCGGTTTCTGGCATTCGTCAGATCGTTGTTTGCCGAATGGTTGCCGACCGCGTTCGATGCGGATGCGCGCGCGGTGGTTGGGCTGGATGGCGCTGCTGGCGCTGGTCGTGCTCTCCAGTTCACTGGTCCGTGCCGAAGCGAACTCGCCGGCGCCGCGTGTGGTGGACAAACGTGTCCTGATCATCGCCACCGGCAATGTGCCCGCTGGCAAGTTCGTGCATTTGCACGCCATGGCCACCGAGCGTGGCATCGCGCTGGAGCACCGTTACCTGCACAAGCTGCCTGCGGACGCCGATGCCAGTCTGTGGCAGGGCTTCGATGCGGTGTTCTTCGATTCGTATCTGCAGGACGAGATCCGCGAGCGCCTGAGCAAGGCCCTGCCCGCGCTGCGCGTGCCCTCGGTCTGGTTGTACGACGCCAGCCCGTCGTGGAACGGGTTTCCCGATGCGCTGGGCCAGCGCTTGGTGGACTACTACGCCAGCGGCGCAGAAACCAACTTCGCGCATTTCTTCGACAGCCTGCGGCTGACCTTCGATGGCGGCAATCCGATGTCGGTCATTGCGCCGGTGATCTTTCCCAAGACAGCGGTCTACCACCCACAGGCACCCAATCTGGTGTTTGCGAGCGTGGCCGAGTACCTCGCCTGGCGCAAGATCGACCCGAATGCCACGCAGCGCGCGCCGATCATCGCCGTGGCTTTCCATCAGCAATCGCTGTCGTCGATGGAAACCGGCCTGATCGACAGCGTGATCGAAGGCATCGAGCAACGCGGGGGCACCGCTTTGGCCTTCTATTCGCCGGTGATGGGCAACACGGGCATCGCGGCCTTGCTGGCACCGAAGGGCGAAGCGCTGCACGACGTGATGCTGACCGCGCAGATCACCTTGGACGGCGAAGCGCGGCGCAAGGAGTTCGTCGCCCTGCAGCGCCCGGTGCTGCAGATGCTCAACTATCGCAACGGTAGTCACGAAGAATGGGCGGCCGATCCAGTCGGGCTGTCGCTCACCGATGTGCCCTTCTTCCTCTCGCAACCCGAGTTCGCCGGTGCCATCGATGCGCAGGTGGTGGCGGGCACGCAGAAGCCGGAGGACAAAGTGGTGGCGATTCCGGCACAGCTCGATACGCTGCTCGACAAGGCCTTCAATCTGGTCCGACTGCAGCGCGCCGACAATGCGGACAAGCGTCTGGCCTTGATGTTCTGGAACTATCCGGCGGGCGAGAAGAACCTCTCGGCCTCGTTCCTGAACGTGCCGGAGAGCATCGAGCGCACGCTGGACGCGCTGCGCGGTGATGGCTACGACGTCGGCCCGAAACCCGATTCCGCCACCTTGCTGGCCGATCTGCAGGAAACCCTGGCGGCGTACTACCGCGATCTCGATCTGCAGGCGCTGGTCGATGAAGGTCGCGCGGAGGTCTTTCCCGTCGCCGCCTATCGGCGCTGGTATGGCGAATTGCCCGAATCGGTGCGCCAGGACATCGAGTCGCGTTGGGGGCAGCCCGAGCAAAGTCTGCTGGTGCTTGACCGCGAGGGCGATGCGCAGTTCGTCATCCCGCGCCTGCAAATCGGCAAGCTGGTGATCCTGCCGCAACCCGCGCGCGGTGAGCGTTGGGAAGACGCAGAAAGGGCGCTGTACCACAGCACCACGGCGGCGCCCTCGCATCACTATCTCGCGACCTATCTGTGGGTACGCGAGCAACAGCAGGCCGACGCACTGATCCACTTCGGTACCCACGGCACGCAGGAATGGTTGCCCGGCAAGGAACGCGCCCTGTCGGTCAACGACTATCCGATGCTCGCTCTCGGTGCGATACCGGTGGTGTACCCCTACATTGCGGACAACATTGGCGAGGCCTTGCAAGCACGTCGCCGCGGTCGCGCCACGGTGATCAGCCATCAAACGCCGCCTTTCCGACCGGCCGGACTGCATCAGGCACTGGTCGACATCCACGACCGTTTGCATGCCTGGCTGAATCAGGATCAGGGCGCCGTGCGTGATCAACTGCAGCGTGAGTTGGTCGAGCTGGCCGACCAGCAACACCTGATCGCCGACATGGGCTGGGATGTGGCGCGCGCCAAGGCGGACTTTCCTGCTTACATCGATGCCCTGCACACGCATCTGCACGAGGTGGCCGAGACGGTGCAGCCGCTGGGCCTGCACGCGTTGGGACGCGCACCCGCCGCCGACCATCGCCTCGCCACCGTGCTGCTGATGCAGGGACGCGAGTTCTGGGAGCAAGCCAGCGCCGCCGCCGGAGCCGCGCCGGATGCACTGGATGAGGCGCTGGCGACCGACTACGAAAAACTGCCGCAATCGGCACCCTATCAACTGCTGCAACGCTATCTGGTCGATGGCGCTGACCCCGCTGACTTGTCCGACGAACTGCGCGCCATCGTCGAGCGTGCGCGTGCGGCGTGGACGCTGATCGATGCAAGCCACGAACTGCCCGCTCTGCTCGCCGCGCTTCGTGGCGACTACATCGCCACCAGCTATGGCGGCGATCCGATCCGCAGCCCGGATGCCTATCCCACAGGGCGCAATCTGTATGGCTTCGATCCCTCGCGCGTGCCCACGCAACAGGCATGGAAGGCCGCCGAGCAAGCCGCGCGGGATGTGCTTGCGGCGCACGAAAAGCAGCATGGTCGTGCGCCACGCAAGCTGACCTTTTCGTTGTGGTCCGTGGAGACCATGCGCCATCAAGGTCTGCTGGAAGCTCAGGCGCTGTGGCTGATGGGCGTGCGGCCGGTGTGGGATCAGGGCGGACGCGTCACCAGTGTGGAGCTGATTCCGCGCAAGGAACTCGGTCGAGCGCGCGTCGATGTGGTGCTGTCCGCCACCGGCCTGTATCGCGATCACTTCCCCAATCTGATGCAGCAACTGGCCCGCGCTGTCGAATTGGCCGCAGCCGCCGACGAAGAAGACAACGCCATCGCCGCCAACAGTCGCGCCATCGAACAGCGGCTTGCGGCCGACGGCCTGGACGCCATTGCCGCGCGACAGGCCGCCGTGACGCGCATCTTCAGCAGCGCCTCGGGCAACTACAGCTCAGGCCTGGACGAGGCCGCACTGGCCAGCGACACCTGGCAGGGCAAGGCCGAGGGTGACGCCAAACTGGCCGAGCTGTATCTGGCGAAAATGCAGTACGCCTACGGCCCCGATAGCAAGACCTGGGGCCGCGCCGATCTGGCCGGTGCGCAGGTCAATCTGTACGCCGAACAACTGCGTGGCACCGAGGGCGCACTGCTGTCGCGAAGTTCCAACCTGTACGGGATGCTGACCACCGACGATCCGTTCCAGTATCTCGGCGGCATTGCGCTGGCGGTGCGTCATCTGGATGGCAAAGTGCCCGAACTGATGATCAACAATCTGCGCGGCGGCGACAGCGGTCGAACCGAACTGGCCGCAGGCTTTCTGGCCAAGGAAATGGCCACCCGCCAACTGCATCCCGGCTACATCAAGAACATGATGGCCGAAGGCTACGCGGGCACACTCGACATCAACGATGCGGTCAACAATTTCTTCGGCTGGACCACCGTCGCACGCGAAATCGTCCGTGACGATCAGTGGCAAAGTCTGGTCGAGGTCTATTTACGCGACAAATACGATCTGGGCGTGCGCGAATGGTTCGAGCGCGAGAATCCGCAAGCCCTCGCCCAGGTCATCGAACGCATGCTTGAAGCGGCGCGGCAAGGCTATTGGCAGACCGACGCGCAGACCCTCGACGAACTCAAGCAGCGCTATAGCGATCTGCAACAGCGCTTCGACCTGCAGACCACCAATGCGGCGCTGGCCGAGTTCGTCGGCTTTGGCCTGAACGCGGTGCACGCTCCCGCACAGCCAGTGCCGGTGACACCGCTGGAGAGCGTGCAGGGCCAGCATCTGCAAAACGCCACCCAAGGCGAATTCCAGCCCTCACTACTGAGCCTGTTGGCACCTCTCGCCTTGTTGGCGCTGCTCGTCGTCGGCGGCTGGCAACAATCGCGACGCGCCACGGCGCCGATTCCGCCTTCGTCCTGAAACCCACTTCGCCACTGCCCCGCACTGCAAGGAGTTGTTCGTGAGTAACCCGATTGGCAGCCAGCTTGAGCTGGCAATGTATGAACTCGCCCAGTTGTTCCTGATCCCGGTATTGGCCGCCGTGTTCATTCTGTTCGCCTACGCCTTCGTCGCACTGGGCGCATTCCTCTGGCAATGGCGGCAACGCCGACGCGGCATCGCCAGCGGCTTCGAAATGCAGTGGCTGCATCAGCAACAACCGCGACTCAGTCTCGCTGAACTCGAAGCCGTCGCCGTGCAACGCATCGAACTCGCCCGCATTACCTCGCGCGTCGCCCCGCTGCTGGGACTGGTTGCCACCATGATCCCGATGGGACCCGCGTTGAAAGGTCTTTCCGATGGCAACCTCGGCGATGTCTCGCGCGGCCTGATGATCGCCTTCTCGGCGGTGATCCTCGCGCTGATCGCCTCGGCACTGACCTTCTGGGTCGTCAGCGTGCGGCGACGTTGGTATGCGCAGGAGTTGAGTCATATCGAACAGCGCTTGAGTCGCCCCACCGAACACGCCGAAGTCGTTGCCGGAGACCTGCCCGCATGAGCCGCCTGCGCCTGCTCGAAGATGGCGAAGACGACCCGATCCTCTCGGTCGTCAACCTGATCGACGTCTTCCTCGTCCTCGTCGCCGCCCTGCTGCTCGCCATGGCACAAAGCCCCTTCAGCCCCGCCGCCAACGAGAACTACACCCTGATCCGCAACCCCGGCCAACCCGACATGCAAGTCATCGTCAAACAAGGCGAGAAGATCGAACGCTACGAAAGCACCGGCGACATCGGCGCAGGTGAAGGCCGTAAAGCAGGCATCGCCTACATGATGAAGGATGGCTCGATGGTGTATGTGCCGGAGGGTGAGGGGCAGAAAAAGCAGCCAAACTGAAGAACTCGCCTCGGCGGGACAATCCGAGGCGGGCAGGTCGGCACGGCAACAGGGCTAGTGTCCCGCACTGATCGGAGCGAAAACGACTTGCGCACGCAGCCCACCGATTGGCGCGTGCGCGAGCAGCAATTGGCCGCCATGCCCGCGCACCAGATCGTCGACGATCGCCAAGCCCAGACCCGAGCCAGGTACCCGTTCATCCAGACGAACACCGCGACTGAGTGCACGCTCGGCCTGCGCGGGTGACAAGCCATGGCCGTCATCATCGACCCACAGCGACAGCCCGTTCTTGTCATCGATGGCGCCTCCAACACGCACCCGGCTTGCCGCCCACTTACAGGCGTTGTCCATCAGATTGCCGAGAATTTCCTCAAGGTCCTCGGACGACCCTGCGAAGCGCAGACCGTCAGGCACCGCGACGTCGATCGTCACGCCACGCTCGGCGTGCACCTTGGCGAGCATGTTTGCCAGCGTCGTGGTCACCGGTCGCACCGGCGTGCGTGCGCGGAAATCCGCGCCAGCGCTCGAGGCAAGCTGACGCCTTACCGCCATCTGCATCCGCGCACACTGCTCGCGCATTACTGCCGCAAGATCCGGGCCGGGGCGCTGCGCGGCGGCGTCAAGTACGGCCAGCGGCGTCTTCAGCGCATGCGCGAGGTCAGCGGCGGCGTGGCGCGCGCGGGCCATCGCTTGTTCGTGGTGCGCCAGCAACTCGTTGAGGTGTCCGGCCAGCGGCACGATCTCGTCCGGCAGGCGCTCGATCTCAAGCCGGCCCTGGTCGCCACGCTGCACCCGGCACAGTGCCTCGGACAGCTCGCGCAGTGGACGCAGGCCCACCTGCACCTGTACCGCCAGCACACCAATAAACAGTGCCGAGAGAAGCCCCACCGCGATGGCGACAAGTTCTCGGAAGTCGGCGACTTCCTCCCGAACTGGAGCGTCGTCGGCGGCTATCCACACCACCACGTCGACATTCGCGCGCGGCAGTCGCAGGCGCTGGCGTACCACCCGCAAGGACTGGCCCGACGGGCCCGCCGCAAGGAGTACCTCACGGCGGCCGTCCACGCGCGCCACAGGCAGTTCGATATCCGCATCCCACAGCGACCGGGAGCGCAGCGCCGATGGCCCCTCGCCGACTTGCCAGTAGGCGCCGGAGTAGGGTCGCTGATAACGCGCATCACCGGGCTGGTCGCGAAGCGCGACGCTGCCGTCAGGCAAGGCTTCAAGCAAGCCCACCAACGCCGCGTGCTCATTGCCCAACGCACGTTCAAACGCGCGACCCGCGGCGCGGTCAAACGCCTCGCCAAGCAGCACAGCCGCCAGCAAGGCCACCAGCACGCTGCCCGCGACACCCGCCAACAGCAAGCGCCGACGCAGTGATCGGCGCCCGCTCACATCTCGGCCTCGAGCCGGAAACCCTGTCCGCGATGCGTATGCAACAGGCCTGGGCCAATCTTTCGGCGAATCCGTCCAAGCAGTACATCAATCACGTTGGAGTCGGGGTCGTAGCCACCCTCGTAGACGTGCTCGCCGAGCTCACCGCGACCGATGATCCGCCCCGGGTGATGCATGAAGTAGTGCAGGATTCGCGCCTCCTGCGCGGTCAGCGACAGCGGCGCGCCGTCAAGCGCGAAGCGACCGGCATTGAGATCCAGGACCAGCCCACCGCAACGCAATACCGGGTGCGCATGCCCGGCAGAACGACGAATCAACGCACGTACTCGCAACACCACTTCCTCAAGCTGAAACGGCTTGGTGAGGTAGTCATCGGCACCGGCATTGAAGCCTGCGAGCTTGTCGTGGAAGCGGCCA
>Ga0075012_10003191_pt1 | contig 15820 bp, 15 predicted proteins | sample All_14_2_FD_71474 | JGI IMG/M metagenome (GOLD analysis project Ga0075012, IMG submission 71474) | Freshwater microbial communities in response to fracking from Pennsylvania, USA - Allegheny Zone_MetaG_DW_15 | ecosystem: Environmental > Aquatic > Deep subsurface > Groundwater > Drilled... | reverse complement strand
ATACGCATCAAAGCGGCACTCCATCTTGGACTGCGTCTGAGCCTGCCTACCGATGAACGCATTGCGATCAACTCCCCCGCCGATGCCGCCGCCCTCGTTCAATCCGAGATGGCGCTCCTGGAAAAGGAACACCTGCGCGTGCTGCTGTTGGATCGCCGCAACCGTGTACTGGAGATCGTCGAGGTTTATCAAGGTTCGGTCAACTCTTCGCAGGTGCGCATCGCCGAGATCTTCCAGCCCGCTGTCACCCGCACCGCCTGCGCGATCATCGTGGTCCACAATCACCCTTCCGGGGATCCAACTCCCTCACCCGATGATGTGGCCGTAACACGCGCCATGGTGCAGGCAGGCAAGTTGCTCGACATCGATGTCCTCGATCATCTGGTCATTGGACAAGGCAAATGGGTCAGCCTCAAAGAACGCGGGCTGGGCTTTGGGTAGGAGGAAACCATGCAACTGACCTTCAACCTGGACTTCACCCCTGCTCCACCTCGGAACCTGATCCGCCCCATCCCCTGGCTGAATGCCGGTTGGGCAACCGCCTGCATCGGCTTCACAAAAAAAGTGGAGATCAGCCAATCGCTGAGTGACGCCTTGGATCATGGCGACGAGGACGATCACGACCAGCAGCTCTATGACGCGCTCTGGCTCGCCCATCACCATCTGGTCTTTGACCAACGCCCTTCCCTGTCCTTCACCTTTGACTATCTCCACAACGACAAACTGCACGGTCACTTTGTCGAACGCAGCCTGCGCCTGCACGTGGAGGAAAGCGATCACCTCATCCTGCTGGGTCTCCTGCAGGATTTTCCATCCCAATCAAATCAACACCCCAAGGAATAATCTCATGCCGAACTGGACAGAAAACGAACTGACCATCACGGGTCCCGATGTCAATAAAGTGCTCGAAACCATCCGCTCTGACTCCATTGACGATCAGGACATGCGCATCCTGGACTTCAACCGCATCATCCCCTATCCACAGATCTATCGCGACATGGACAAGCGCGCGGAAGAGTATCGGGAAAAACTGCACGCCATTGCAAACGATGATCCGGAGCGCCAGCAGAAACTCGAAGCGCTCGGCGCGGAATATGGTGTGGAACCCGGCGCGCCGTGGATCAAGGATGGCTTCAATTCCGGTGGCTATGAATGGTGCTGCTCCTCGTGGGGCACAAAGTGGCAGCCGTGCAATGTTCATCTCACCACGCACGCTGACTGCTCCAAACCCCTCCACAAGACTGCCAAATGTGCCTACTGCCAGACAGTCCATAAGACTGAGGCGATGATCGTCCTGACCTGTCAGCAATGCGGCAGTCCCCTGCCAGATGCCGAACCCATCCAGGCATTCCTGGAATTCGATACCGCCTGGAGTCCGCCGATCCCGGTGATCGAAAAACTTGCATCCATGTTCCCCGATCACATCTTCGAGTTGAAATACTTTGAAGGCGGCATGGGCTTCAGCGGGCATGCCCGCTGGTCTGAGGGGTGTGAAGAATTCCATCATCAATACGAATACGACGGTCCGCTGCGGCGGATAAGGAGAAAAGAAAATGAATATGCAATCCGAACACAAACGCATGCAACCCGTGCTCGACCTGGCACGTCAACTCGACATCGCCTCAAACCCTCATCCCGCCGCGATCTTCGAAGCCGGCAGTGGCGGCTTTCAAGTCTGGTGTACCCCACAGGACCATCCCCAAGGCTGGAATGGCATCGTGATGAATTCCGGCGCATTCTCCAAGCCCTGCGAGTATGTGGGCAGCGTGCATTGGAAATGGGAGGAGGAGTCCATCGTGGCGCTGGAGATCGAGACCAGCGCCTATGCCCTGGCGGATCAAAAGCCGGACGAGTACTGCAACCTGACCTCCATTCCCCACGATTTCCACCGCCGCACGATCTTCAACCGCGATGCGGATATCGAGTGGCTCAAGGAAAAGATCACCTGGTTGTTCGCCAAAGCCAATGTGCCTCTACCCCCTTTTGAATACAGACAGGCAATTCTTTCCGAGAATGGTCCCTATCTCCTGGCGCACTACATCTCAGACTCCGATGAATATGTCGTGATCGTCTCGCCGGAACTCGACCCCGAGGAATTCTGCAAGCCAGGATACGAACTGGCGCACACGCTCCCGATCTGGAAGGCAGGTGATTTCCCCGCCGATGTCATCCTGCGCCCGGATCATGAGTACCAGGAAGTGGACGATGAACCCGATGAGGGACCCTTGGTCGAGCAATACGAGAATGCCGCGCACCTCGGCGATGACAACTGGCTGGACTATGCCTACGAAGACCGCATCAGCGGTTGGGATGAATAAAACAAATACCAACTGGAGACACCAACATGACCACACTCTTTCAAGAAACCATCGAACACCTGCTTGCCTCCCATAACCTCTTGGAGGATTTCCAAACCAAGGACTCCTTCCATGTACGCTTTGAGAAGACCGGCTATCAGCCGCTGGTGATCGAACGCCACGGCGAGATGATCTCGGTCGCGCATTACTTCGAACAGAACGGCGACCTGATCGCCGACCCGGATGTGGAGTTGCATTATCCCTCCTGGGTGCCGACCGGTATCACGCAAGCCTACTTTGGCTATCGCACGAAGTTCATCGAACGGGATGGACAGACCTATATCGACACGAACTTCCACAAGCAGGTTTCTTCCTTCCTAAGCATGTGGGCGCGCAATATCAAGGCACAGGGTTGGGTGGAGGGAGGCAGGGTCTCGCATGACTAACACCCGCTTCATTTACCTGTACCGCGATGCCAGCAATTACAAGCAGCATGGCGAAGTCATCTTCTCGAATGAAACGCAGATAACTCTTGAGGAAATTGATCAACAGATCCTTTCCCTGCTTTCGGAGGGCTTGTTCTTCATCGCCCAACAGGTGCAACTTGAGGAACGCTTCTTCGCTGTGATTAGCGAAGATGATCATCCCTGGCATGAATTTGTTCAGGTGGAGTCCACAACGGACCCCATCTTTGATCCCGTCCCTGAAGCAAAGCGCGACATCGCACAGTTCCTAAAGCAACTGGAACAGGCACATAATGCAGGCTGGGATGAAAGCCAGGTGCGTGCCGACCTCACACATCAGATCGAGAAGGAACGAGAAGCATTGAAACGCTGGTTGGATGACAAGGAAAGCGGGACATCCTGAATCAACCCGATCACAAGATCCATTTTGAAAAATACAAAACATTGGAGAAACCACAATGAACTCCTGGACCGAACCCTATGAAGATGAATACATCAAGGAACGTATGGAAGAATTGAGAGCTGCCCAACAGGAAGCACTACAGCACGGCAAGGTGCTCGTCTCCTCCTACGAACAATTCTGGTTGCCCTGCTTGAATGATCTGCCCGATGTGGACTATCAAGGGCGCGATCACTATGCCGCTCCGTATGGCACCTTCGATGCCGCGCCAAGAACCCCCTTCCACGGCGCACTCTGGTTCACCCCCAAGCCCGGTACAGAATTGCCAGTCCTATTGACGAACCAACGCGAGTGGCAAGCCGGGTCCGGGATCGTGGATCTGAACGCACGCATGGTGAAGATCCAATCCGATGAAGTCGAAGTGACCTTCACCAGTATCAATATCAGTCAGAGCGCGGCAGAACTCTTGAGGGAGATCAATCGTGAGCTGGTGCGGGTCAAAGCAGGCGTCTATCTCTATCGTATCGAACCGATCCAGAATGCAGTTCCCGTCCAACATCTCTACCCGGACGGACGCATTCCGATCCTGAGCAATTCTCATACCCGTGCCGACGTGACTGGTTATGCTGTCTTGAAGGATCGACCCTATCAACACACGCTGGTGTATGTCGGGATCGCCGCGCACAAGACCAGTGTAGAAAGTCTCTGGGCATCTCTGATCCGCGGTAAGGGCGGCAGTTCCTTGCAAGGCACGTCCGTGCTCGCCGACGGTGACGTGAAGATGATGACCCATCCCCTACCGGAATTCAATGTATTACACGCCGGGATCGTTTGCCGCAAAGCACTGCCTGGTAAGTGGGAAGCGAAGGATGATGTCGCCTATGCCCTTGTCTTTGAAAGTGAAGCTGCAGAGGAAAATTTGAAATTCCTGACCTTGAAGCGCTTGCAGGAGACACTCGCTTTCCCCATTCCCGATGATTGGGCACAGACTCTCTGGGAGTACGCCCTCGATGCGGAGTACATCCAACGTCTGGAGACAGGCGGCGATTGTCGCGGTGGTGTGTGGATTGATCTGAGCAAGCCCTGGGTGGATCTGGTGCAGGGGTTGTTGGATCAGAATATTTTGAAGATATAGGAGGCAGCGATGTTTCTAACCATTCAAGCAGAAGAAATATTTGACATGAACAGGGCGTTGAATTCAAACGATCCCACAGCATACTGGTTGGCGCAGTTGCGCAAAGCCGACTGGCTGTACTTGCTGAACTTCGTGGACGTGAAGATGTCCGCCAAAGCCCGCAAGCAGCATATTGCAGAAGCTGCCCTACAGCATTTCGAGTTCACCTACTGTGATGGACGCGGCGAGGTCTGGCAGATGTGGAATGAGTTACGTCGTGACCATCGCACGCTGGTGATCCAGTTCCGGCATTCGGAAGCCGACTGGTCATGCGGCACACCGGAATTTGTGAACCTTGATAAGAATGAACCGCTCGGCTTTGTGAACATCGCCGGGCGGTTGTTATGTAAGGTGAAGTAAGCAAACAAAATTCAACTTGATCCCCCATGCCATTTGGTGTGGGGGATTTTATTTTCCAAAAGGAGATTACCATGCGTCCCCCCGCTCTTGAACGACTTGGATTTTATCCAACCGCAAATCATGTTGCTGAATTGCTCAAAACCTATTTCAAGCCTGCCGACTCTGGCAGGCTTCTTGATCCCTGCGCCGGTGAAGGCACCGCTGCTTCCATCCTGGCAAAAGCCTTGAACTGCCAGAGTTGGGGTGCAGAACTTTCCCCAGCCCGTGCAGCCCTTGCTGCCGAAAAGATGGACCGCCTCTTCAATACGCCCTGGAGTTCCTGTCATCTGACGAATGAGTCCATCACCCTGTTGTTCCTCAATCCGCCCTATAGCCATGATCGCCTGGGTGACCAGAAGCGTTTGGAGTTGGAATTCCTGAAATCCACCACACCCAAACTGGTTCGTGGCGGGGTATTGATCTATATCGTCCCGCATCCATTGCTCCGAGATCTGGATGTGGCATCCCATCTGGCAGGGTATTACGAGAACATCCGCATCTATCGCTATCCCGAGACCGGATTCAATCAGGTCATTGTCTTGGCGACCAAGCGTGTGAAGTACAAGATCCCATCTCATGAAGAAGTCCATCAGGTGCAGGCATCGGCAGATGTCGAACCGCCCATGTTGGTGGAAGTGGATGAACCGTTGTATGAACTGCTTCCTGCATCTGACAAAGGAGCAGGTGGGCAGCCCATCCGCTTCTCCCGTCTGGATTGGCAACCGGAAGAGATTGTAGATGCAACACAAAAGCGTGGATTGCATTCCTCAAAGGAATGGCTGGACCTGCTCAATCCATCGCGCGGCTTGGGTGAGTTGAAGCAACCGGTCATGCCTTTGAAGAAGGGACACATCGCGATGCTGATGGCGTCCGGCATGATGGGAACACTGCGGCTGACCGATGAAGACGACAAACCGATGTTGGTAAAAGGTCGGGTCGTGAAGATCACGGAGAAGGTCGAGGAAAACACAGACAAGAAAGGGAAAGTGACTTCCGAGGTATTCCGTGACCGCTTCGTTTCCACGGTTGCCGTCTTGCGCCAAAGCGGGATCGAGATCATTGATACCGTTGATCCACTCTCCAAGTTCATGCATAAGTATGGGGATCAGATTGGGGCGCACATCTTGTCCACCTACAGACCTTTGTACAACTTTGATCCTACTCCGGAAGAAACTGCGGTCTTGGATACGTTGGGAACAAAGCGGAAGCCATTGCCCGGACAGGAGAAAGCGGGATTGTTGCCTGCGCAGAGACATACGGCGGCAGCGATTGCCCGATCAATTCGAAGGAATGGTGTTGGCAATATCCAAGGTGAGATGGGTGTCGGCAAGAGTCAAAGGTTATCGTCAAAAATCTACACACCTACAGGGTATAAGCTAATGGGAGAAATAAGAATTGGCGACCAAGTCGTCAACCCTGATGGTGGATACGCCAATGTGATCGGAGTTTTTCCCCAGGGGATTATGGATATCTACAGGGTTACATTCAGCGATGGTAGCTTCACAGATTGTACAGCGGAGCATCTATGGAAAGTGCGTTCCCCATTGCGGAAGTGGAAAGGAAGACCAGCGTACATCAAACCGCTTAGCCAAATTATGACAGAACCACTCATGCACTCAACAACGGGCAATTACCAAGTGTTTATACCAATGACAAAACCGGTCGAATTTCAAAAAAGGCTGTTGCTTATTCACCCTTATGTTTTGGGAGCATTGTTAGGAGATGGGCATATGAAAAGCGCAAACATTACCAGTGCCGATCAAGAGATATTGGATGAAGTAAAAAGGCTGTCTCATCCAAATATAGTATTAAAACATTGCGATCGGTATACATGGAAATTGGTATCAACATCTCGAAATGGTCAAAATCATATCCGGCTTTCACTTCGCGATCTTCAACTCGACGATAAGACTGCAAACAACAAGTTTATTCCAAAACAATATCTCTACTCATGTATTGAAGATCGCATATCTCTTTTACAGGGACTGCTTGATACAGATGGATATGTAGACAACAAAGCAAGGGTTGAATTTGTCACCATTTCCGAACAGTTAGCGCAAGATATGAAGGAATTAGTGCAGTCGCTTGGAGGTACAGTACATATTCGAACCAAGATACCCACCTATATGTATAAAGGAGAAAAACGAACAGGTCGAATTGCCCACCGCATCTACATCAAACTACCTTCCCATATTATGCCTTTTCGGCTTTCCCGAAAGGCAAACGCCTATCGTCCACAAGGCAAGTATGAGCCCCACCGTTCAATTGTAAAGATTGAACATGTAGGGCAGGACTATGCCCAATGCATCATGCTGGATAGCGAAAACCAGCTTTATGTGACGGATGAGTATATCGTCACCCATAACACAACCATTGGCTCTGGTGTTGTGGAGTTGTTGGATGCCTATCCAGCCATCGTACTCTGCCCGCCACATCTTGTTCCGAAGTGGATTCGGGAAATCGAAGAAACAATCCCAGGTGCAAAGGCAACGGAGATCACTCGCATCGGTCGTAATGCAGACGATCACGGAGATGTGAATGATGTGCGCAGGTTCTTGCAACTTTATAAGTCAGGCGAGCTTGGCAAAAAGCCTGTCGCTGTAATTGCCCATACTTCTGCAAAATATGGCGCTGGCTGGAAACATGCTGTGGTGCGAAAAAAATGTGTAGATGATGAGGATAGGCGGGTGTTTGAGGCTCTCTGCTGTCCAACTTGCGGTTCGCCGATACAGATCAATCTGCCGGGCGGGTTTGTCAAGCTGGCAACCACACTTGATGATCTTGGAGATAAGCGACGCTTCTGTGATGTGGAAATCTCCGGCTACGAGATGGATGATCACAAACGCTTGAAGCGGGATGAACATGGAAACCCAATATGGGGCAAGCGAATATGTGGAACACCGCTCTTCCAATTCACAGGTCGCCGTTGGGCAATTGCCGATTACATTGCCAAACATGCCAAGGGTGAATTCAAGTTGTTGATCGCGGACGAGTGTCACTCTTTCAAGGCGAAAGCTTCGGATCGCGGGATAGCCTTCCACCAACTTGTCGAAGCCTCGAAATACACCCTAACTTTGACTGGCACATTCTTTGGAGGAAAGAGCACCTCCATCTTCTGGCTGCTCCATCGCCTGAACACCGGCGTCCGCAAGGACTTCGCCTTCAATGATGAAAAACGCTGGGCACGTTTATATGGCGTATTGGAGATGACCCGCAAGAGCAAACATGCCGAGGAAGATGGGGATGAAGATGGGTTTACCGGCAATCGACGATATCAGAATCAAGCTAAAGAACAACCCGGCATTTCCCCAGCCATCGTGAACCGCCTTCTGGACACCACCGTATTCCTGTCCTTGAAGGATCTGGGACTGGCATTACCTCACTACGCCGAAGAAGTGGTGACACTGCCGATGACCGATGAACAGAGCAGCCAATATCGTGTGATGGCGAATAAATTGTATGACCTTGCCATCAAAAATCGACGCTATCTCTCGACTTGGCTGCAATGGACTCTTGCGCGTCCAAACTCTGCCTTCCGGGATGAAGTGGTGGAGGTGGATGAAGTCAACCAGAAAGGAGAAGTAATCCGACGAAAGGAACTGATGGAATTGCCAGCGGTAGTAGACGGTGAAGCCATGCCCAAGGAGTCCTGGCTGGTGGATTTCTGCCGTGCCGAACGGCAACAGGGGCGCAAAGTGTTGATCTACCTGCGCCAGACAGGAACCCGCGACATTCAGGATCGCATTTTGAAAGTCCTGCGAGATGGTGGTGTGCGTGCGGAAGTATTAACCAGTGGTGTCAACCCACGCAAACGCGAGGAATGGATTGCCAAGCGTGTGGTGGGTCTCGATGCACTGGTGGTTAATCCACGCTTAGTGGAAACTGGTCTTGATCTGGTTGCCTTCTCTTCTGTAGTCTTCGCCGAAATTGAGTACAGTCTCTACACCTTGTGGCAGGCAGTGCGCAGGGTATGGCGGCTGGGACAGACCAAGCCTGTTAAGGCAATCTTCTCTGTATACAGTGAAGCAATGGAAGCAAGAGCACTCGCTTTGATGGGACAAAAAATGAAAGCAGCCCAACTCCTGTATGGGGATGAAGTCGGGGGAGCCATCATCGAGCAAGATGAAGGTGACATTCTCATGAAATTGGCACGTGAGGCACTGGAGTCGGCAGACCTACCTGATCTGCAATCGCTCTTTGCCGATGAAGTGGTCGTCTCGAATTCACCAATGGGGTGTCCGACAGCTCCAAGTGTGCGATTGCCTGTCCCAGAAATGCCCAAAACGGTTTCCTGGTCTGACTGGATGACCAACAAAGGTGTTGTAGGAAGAGCTGCCGGCAGAGCACGTCCCAAGCAAACAGCGCAAAATCAAGTGTCCCTTTTCTAAACACTGCATTCTACAATCGCAATAAGATATGAAGAATGCAGGGAAACGACAGCAGTCCGGGTGTGTAGCCCGGACTGCGCTATCCTATGATGGAGGTTACTATGGAAAAACAACCAAGATGCAAAAAATGTGGTCGGCGGTTGAAATCTCCTCTGAGCATTGCAATCGGCATGGGTCCCAAGTGTGCGGGGATCAAGTCCACCTCTGCGAGATGTGTTCGTGTCCAGAGCAAACCTGGTTCTCGCACGGCTTATTCTGACAAGACACTGATCCAGGTGCAAGCACCCATTTTCACGGGTGATTTGCCAAAGAAGGGATTGAGCAAGAGAGAGTTATTCCGCAGACGTAGAGAGGAACGCCGACGATTGTTCGAGACCCGATTACCATTCCAATGCGGATTGATATTGCCGGCGAGAAAGCCGCTGGTGTACATACCACAGGAAGATGGGTCGTGGCGGGAAGACTACAGCGGAAGGGTGATCTCGCACGAAAGACTGCAACATTACCTGGTAAGGTTTAGGTTTATATAGATAGCAAGCACCTGATTATCAATCAGGTGCTTTTTTATTTAAGTAAATTTGATTAACTAATGAAAGTGGTATGACAAGGGAGCACTATTATTGTCGTAAAGAAATAATTTTTTCTTTCTATGAAACTTTTTTCTACCTCAATCCACTCTCCTAACAAAGAGATAGGCCGAGTTGGCCTTCAGATTTCTGGATCTCGGCTTTGTTTCAATCCACCCTCCCAACAAAGGGAGAGACCCGAATCTGCGACCTGTTGAGTCGGTGACTTGGGTTTCAATCCGCGCTCCCAATGAAGGGAGCGACGAGACGTGCATCCAATCTGTCTCTACTGTTCCATCATTTCAATCCACACTCCCAATGAAGGGAGCGACATGTGTTTGCCGCAGCCCATTTACCAGTAAAGTTGTTTCAATCCACGCTCCCAATGAAGGGAGCGACGCGTGTTATCGGGCACAAGTGGACGGCGCAATCGTTTCAATCCACGCTCCCAATGAAGGGAGCGACACGATACCTTGCGCTATGGGTTGACGAACGAGAAGTTTCAATCCACGCTCCCAATGAAGGGAGCGACGAATAACCTTTTGGGTCCCGGTGGTGGTGTTGTTGTTTCAATCCACGCTCCCAATGAAGGGAGCGACATCGTCTCCGGCGCTTCGAAGCCATAGTTGTCTCTGTTTCAATCCACGCTCCCAATGAAGGGAGCGACCGGGAATGATTCGGGTTCTCTTTGATTTCGTCGAGTTTCAATCCACGCTCCCAATCAAGGGAGCGACGTTCAACGTGGACCTGCAATGGCTGCAAAACGTGTTTCAATCCACGCTCCCAATGAAGGGAGCGACGTAGTCGTAGCGTTCATCCGTCCACACGTCGGAGTTTCAATCCACGCTCCCAATGAAGGGAGCGACTGAAGCCCGCGGACCTTCCACATATTCAACGCGGTGTTTCAATCCACGCTCCCAATGAAGGGAGCGACGCCGGCAACTTGCTAACAGTCCGCCAATGGCGCGTTTCAATCCACGCTCCCAATGAAGGGAGCGACGTTAGATTATATGACTCAACGTACTATTATGAATGTTTCAATCCACGCTCCCAATGAAGGGAGCGACCTACCGCATGTCCGAACGCTGGACGGAATGGAACGTTTCAATCCACGCTCCCAATGAAGGGAGCGACGATCAAGTTCTACTATCACAATCAAAAATATAAGTTTCAATCCACACTCCCAATGAAGGGAGCGACGTCTATTTTCGAAGACTTCGACGGTTTAAAAGTTGTTTCAATCCACGCTCCCAATGAAGGGAGCGACGCCAGCATCTCAAGGTCAAAGGCGAGATCTCGCAGTTTCAATCCACGCTCCCAATGAAGGGAGCGACCGAATATTTCGATACGAACGCGCTAGATATGAAGTTTCAATCCACGCTCCCAATGAAGGGAGCGACATGACCCCGAACCAAGCACGACGCATCGAGGATGTTTCAATCCACGCTCCCAATGAAGGGAGCGACCTTGACATACGCCGCGCCGCGCTGCATGGGGATGTTTCAATCCACGCTCCCAATGAAGGGAGCGACCTCTCATCCGGGTCCTAAAGTTCCACGATCAGTGTTTCAATCCACGCTCCCAATGAAGGGAGCGACACCGCCCTTTTTGCCGATTTCCATCGTTGCTGCAGTTTCAATCCACGCTCCCAATGAAGGGAGCGACATGTTTACCCACGCGATAGGCTGGAGGCATGGGAGTTTCAATCCACGCTCCCAATGAAGGGAGCGACGTTATCCGCTCACTTGATATTCGCGCCCAAAATTGTTTCAATCCACGCTCCCAATGAAGGGAGCGACTTCGTTTCAGGGTCCACACTATAATGATCAGCAGGGTTTCAATCCACGCTCCCAATGAAGGGAGCGACTGACGGCACGCTCAGGGAATTTCCGTTTGCGTTTGTTTCAATCCACGCTCCCAATGAAGGGAGCGACACGGGTCTGACCTGAACCGCGATATCTTGAACGAGTTTCAATCCACGCTCCCAATGAAGGGAGCGACCGCCTGTTTTATCCTTGTTTACCATTTAGCACCGTTTCAATCCACGCTCCCAATGAAGGGAGCGACTACGGCTCCGGAGGCTGCGTTGGGGGTGGCATTGTTTCAATCCACGCTCCCAATGAAGGGAGCGACTGGTTGGTAGTCGAGGAGTTGTATGGAACCGAGAGTTTCAATCCACGCTCCCAATGAAGGGAGCGACAGCTCGGTTGGGATGCAGTCGGTCGTACCATGGCGAGTTTCAATCCACGCTCCCAATGAAGGGAGCGACCCTACGTTCCTTACGCACCATATCTGCGACTTGTTTCAATCCACGCTCCCAATGAAGGGAGCGACCTACACAAGCCAAACTGCCAACGCATACATCGATGTTTCAATCCACGCTCCCAATGAAGGGAGCGACCAAAAGACCACACCACTACAACTAGCCACACACATGTTTCAATCCACGCTCCCAATGAAGGGAGCGACACCGCGCTCGGCATCCCCAACCAACCAACGATGTTTCAATCCACGCTCCCAATGAAGGGAGCGACTTGAGCGTTATCGCAGCGCAGGTGTGACCAAGGTTGTTTCAATCCACGCTCCCAATGAAGGGAGCGACGCGAACGCCACAACGCCATCAATGTCTGCTCAGTGTTTCAATCCACGCTCCCAATGAAGGGAGCGACTCCGAACCTTTGGGGATGGACACCCTTTCTGCTGTTTCAATCCACGCTCCCAATGAAGGGAGCGACGAAAAACTTGATCACCGATCCGGTTGCATAGTCGTTTCAATCCACGCTCCCAATGAAGGGAGCGACGCCAGGAGGGACGGCAATCAGCACCTTTACAACTGTTTCAATCCACGCTCCCAATGAAGGGAGCGACAGAACAGCAGGAGGGCGACGGGGAGAAGCGCAAGGTTTCAATCCACGCTCCCAATGAAGGGAGCGACGCCTGCTGATGGCGTGACGCCTGGCGCATTGAACGTTTCAATCCACGCTCCCAATGAAGGGAGCGACCATAACGGGCGGCTTCCTTCTTGCTGTCAAAGGTGTTTCAATCCACGCTCCCAATGAAGGGAGCGACGTCCGGTGGTTCACGGCTTCAAAGTCTTGCAGGCGTTTCAATCCACGCTCCCAATGAAGGGAGCGACCTACGGCTCCGGAGGCTGCGTTGGGGGTGGCATTGTTTCAATCCACGCTCCCAATGAAGGGAGCGACACGACTGGCATTTGAACGACAAAATGACAGTCGATGTTTCAATCCACGCTCCCAATGAAGGGAGCGACCTTCGGGGGTCGGGTCGATGCGGGTCGCAGCCTTGTTTCAATCCACGCTCCCAATGAAGGGAGCGACCAATGGGCAATCTCCGCGCACACACTCTATCAATGTTTCAATCCACGCTCCCAATGAAGGGAGCGACACGATGGCGCGGATCAACTGCATGTTGTACGGCTTGTTTCAATCCACGCTCCCAATGAAGGGAGCGACGCGAAGTTTTCAACTTCAAAGCGGGAGGTTTCGAGTTTCAATCCACGCTCCCAATGAAGGGAGCGACGCGGATCAATATTATTTATCTACGAACGAGGCGTTTCAATCCACGCTCCCAATGAAGGGAGCGACTTAATCGCGTCTTTGTAAAGGGATTCGCATCGATGTTTCAATCCACGCTCCCAATGAAGGGAGCGACTATGGGATACCCCCTGACGAAAGCACTGAACGAGTTTCAATCCACGCTCCCAATGAAGGGAGCGACTCAAACCCGCATTACTTCCAAGAGTGGATGCGTGTTTCAATCCACGCTCCCAATGAAGGGAGCGACATCTTTTTTTGAGTGCCAATGTCGAAGAAAATGTTTCAATCCACGCTCCCAATGAAGGGAGCGACTTCCAGGTCAGGCTCGATCGTCACCTTCACCTTGTTTCAATCCACGCTCCCAATGAAGGGAGCGACGCCGGAACCACTGGCAAGCCCCCGACCGTTCGTGTTTCAATCCACGCTCCCAATGAAGGGAGCGACCTGTTCTCTTCGACCCATGAACGGGCTTGCTGCTGTTTCAATCCACGCTCCCAATGAAGGGAGCGACTTACCGCCTTTTGCAATTCATCCAATACAACAAGTTTCAATCCACGCTCCCAATGAAGGGAGCGACCCCACCCCCAACCCCTCCCCAAATTCAAAGTGCGTTTCAATCCACGCTCCCAATGAAGGGAGCGACGCAGGGCTGCCGGCATCATTCTCGAAGCCCTGAAAGTTTCAATCCACGCTCCCAATGAAGGGAGCGACAATTTCTTGCAATTCAGCACGCGTGGGACATTTTGTTTCAATCCACGCTCCCAATGAAGGGAGCGACCATCGTAGAGCAATCCGTCCGCTTGTTGTTGTACGTTTCAATCCACGCTCCCAATGAAGGGAGCGACTTTCTGCCACTGTTCAAAGGGAGCCGCCCAGTTATCGTTTCAATCCACGCTCCCAATGAAGGGAGCGACGAATGCCCGTGTCGTAACAACGACTATGAGCAAGGTTTCAATCCACGCTCCCAATGAAGGGAGCGACTCGCTGCCATCGGGGATGTAATCTGTGAGGGAGTGTTTCAATCCACGCTCCCAATGAAGGGAGCGACCTTGCGATCCCGTGGTTGCACCAAGGCATAAAAGTTTCAATCCACGCTCCCAATGAAGGGAGCGACTTTGTTGGACACTGGCATGAGGGTAGGGGAATTGTTTCAATCCACGCTCCCAATGAAGGGAGCGACCTCGTAAAATGCAGCTCGTCACCGTTCTTTACAGTTTCAATCCACGCTCCCAATGAAGGGAGCGACGACACAATTACAGTCGGCGACCAGTTAGAGCGCGTTTCAATCCACGCTCCCAATGAAGGGAGCGACTGATGGCGCTTCCACGGGAACCCATCTGCATTTTGTTTCAATCCACGCTCCCAATGAAGGGAGCGACTCGTAACCCTGCCCGCCTTAAAAAGTTTATAAAGTTTCAATCCACGCTCCCAATGAAGGGAGCGACACGGTGCAGGAATTGATGGGGCATAATGATGTGTTTCAATCCACGCTCCCAATGAAGGGAGCGACTGAGTGGGCTGAAATGTACCTGCATTGCGAAAGTGTTTCAATCCACGCTCCCAATGAAGGGAGCGACAGATTAGGTCAATCAAACACAAGGAGATTGACATGTTTCAATCCACGCTCCCAATGAAGGGAGCGACCAATCGGGCAATCTTTCTGCGTACTGTTTTACGTGTTTCAATCCACGCTCCCAATGAAGGGAGCGACTTAGGAGGAGGTGTTACGTGCTAACGGGTGGGAGTTTCAATCCACGCTCCCAATGAAGGGAGCGACTTGCCTTAATGCGCCAAGTGCTGAATATTCGGTGTTTCAATCCACGCTCCCAATGAAGGGAGCGACTAAATTCTAGGTAGTGGTTGCCGCCGTCGTTGTTGTTTCAATCCACGCTCCCAATGAAGGGAGCGACAGATCAAAACGCTGATCCAGAACGTAAAGAAAGAAGTTTCAATCCACGCTCCCAATGAAGGGAGCGACTTAGCATGGTTTAGTAGTAATAACATGAATCTTGTTTCAATCCACGCTCCCAATGAAGGGAGCGACTCGGAATCCGTTGGATCATGGAGGACTAATAAAAATGTTTCAATCCACGCTCCCAATGAAGGGAGCGACTTAAAGCGACGGGAGTCCGCTATGGCTATTTTTAAGTTTCAATCCACGCTCCCAATGAAGGGAGCGACCAAAGGTCCAATCATGGTGACATTGCGAGATCGTTTCAATCCACGCTCCCAATGAAGGGAGCGACCTGTACAAGCTCTCCGTCATGAAGCGATAGCCATGTTTCAATCCACGCTCCCAATGAAGGGAGCGACCTGGCGGCGCTCATGCCACCGGCAAGGACAAACAGTTTCAATCCACGCTCCCAATGAAGGGAGCGACGAGATTGACGAAGGGCTTGTGATCCTATCGCAATGGTTTCAATCCACGCTCCCAATGAAGGGAGCGACATGCGGCAATCTCAAGCCCGGCATGGTCTGCTCAGTTTCAATCCACGCTCCCAATGAAGGGAGCGACCTGGGACGCCACGCGAGAAAGTGACAGACCGCAATGTTTCAATCCACGCTCCCAATGAAG
>Ga0075012_10003189_pt1 | contig 15832 bp, 11 predicted proteins | sample All_14_2_FD_71474 | JGI IMG/M metagenome (GOLD analysis project Ga0075012, IMG submission 71474) | Freshwater microbial communities in response to fracking from Pennsylvania, USA - Allegheny Zone_MetaG_DW_15 | ecosystem: Environmental > Aquatic > Deep subsurface > Groundwater > Drilled... | reverse complement strand
CTTCAGCACGTCGCCGACGTGTGCCAGCGACTTGCCCTTGATGCGGTATTCGCCGTTGAACGACTGTAGCCGCAGCAGATCGCGGCCGCGGCCGTCGAGCACCAGTTCGCTGTCGCCGATGCGCAGTTCGGCAAGCAACGGCGTCGGCGGAGCATCGCCGGCGGCGGCGAGCGCCAGCAGGCCGCTGGACCGGATGCGCGCCGAGAGCGGCGCATCGCGATGGCGCCCTGTGGCGAGGATTTCGAGCCCGGCGGCTTGCGTTCCGGCGACGTCGCTGCCTTCGAGCGTGCGCAGCGTGGCATCGAAGGCGAGGCCGCGCTGCGCGTCCTCGAAGCCGATGCGGCCGGCCGCGACGGCGAGCCGCTCGAAGCGCGGCAGATTCGCGCCGGCCTCGGGGGGCTCGGGCGCGCCGAAGGTCCAGTTGGCACGGCCGTCGGCGTCGCGTTTCAGGCCTGTGTCGAGGCGGGCGACATCGAGGTTTCGCACCTCGAGCGGCTCGTCGCTGCCGCCGGCGAGGCGCAGCACCGAGGACCACGGCAGCGACAGCGTGAAGCGCTCGGCGCGCACCAGATCGCGCGGCTTGCCTGCGTCGTCGAGATAGACGGGGCCGTCAGCCGGCGGCGCGATGACCAGAAGGTCGCTGCTCAGGCGCAGCGGACCGATGAAACGGATGCCGAAGCCCTCGCCGATCAGGACCTGACGCTCCAGCTGCGAAGCCAGCAGGCGCTCGACCGGCAGGCGCAGAAAGGGCCAGGCGAGTGCCTCGCAAAGCGCGACGACGAGCAGGACGGCACCGAGCGCCAGCCGGACCGGATGCCTCGCCGCAAGACGTTTGGTGTCATCGAGGTTCATGGTGGCCCTTACGGCAACGCGCATGCCTTCCGGGCATGGGCCTTGCCCGGCCGCGCCGAACACAGGAGGAACCATGAGCGAAGTGATGGAACGCAAGCCCGAGCCGCAGCACCAGGACCGGCAGCCGGGCATCGAGGTCGAGATGCATCCGGCGCCCCTGTCGCTGGCGCAGGGCTACGTCGGCAACCGCAAGCTGGTCGACAAGGTGGCGATCGTCACCGGCGGCGACAGCGGCATCGGCCGTTCGACGGCGATCTGCTTCGCCAAGGAGGGCGCGGACGTCGCGGTGGTCTATTTCGACGAGCACGACGACGCGAAGGCCACGCGCGACGCCATCCTCGAGGCCGGGCGGCGTTGCCAGCTCATTTCCGGCGACCTCGGCGATCCCGACTTCGTCGCCGAGGTGGTGCGCAAGACCGTCGAGGTCTTCGGGCACATCGACATCGTGGTCAACAACGCCGCCGAGCAGCATCCGCAGGAGCGCATCGAGGATGTCACGCACGAGCAGCTCGAGCGCACCTTCAAGACCAACTTCTTCGCGATGTTCGACCTCTGCCGCGAGGCGCTGCCGTACATGCGCGAGGGCGGCTGCATCATCAACACCTCGTCGGTGACGGCCTATCGCGGCAGTTCGCACCTGCTCGACTACGCGGCGTCGAAGGGCGCGATCGTCAGCTTCACGCGCTCGCTGTCGACCCAGCTCGCCGAGCGCAACATCCGCGTCAATGCGGTCGCGCCGGGGCCGGTGTGGACGCCGCTGATTCCGTCCAGCTTCGCCGCCGAGAAAGTCGGCAAGTTCGGGCAGGACGTGCCGCTCGGCCGCGTCGGCCAGCCGGACGAAATCTCGCCGAGCTTCGTCTTCCTCGCCAGCCGCGACTCGAGCTACATGACGGGCCAGGTGTTGCACCCGAACGGCGGCGAAGTCGTGAATGCCTGAGGCCGCCATGCCGCAGAAGCAGTGGAGCGCCAAGCGCGAGCGCCAGTACGGCCACATCAAGGAGAGCCTTATGGGCCGCGGCAAGAGCGAAGACACCGCCGAGGAAATCGCGGCGCGCACGGTCAACAAGGAGCGCGCCCAGCACGGCGAGGCCAAGCAGGCCAGCCCGACCTCGACCGAGGACATGCCGGCGCCGCGCCGCGGCGGCCTGCGCTCGCACAAGGGGGAGGGCGGACGCACCCGCGAACAGCTTTATGCCGAGGCGCAGCGGCGCAACATCCCCGGCCGCTCGAGGATGACCCGCGCCGAACTCGAAAAGGCGGTCGACGCCAAGAAGTCCTGAGCAGGCATCCGCTCGTTCCCCTTCACGGAAACCCCGGCCGCAGCCGCCGAGGGAGTTGCATCTTCGGCCGCCCACGCTACCGGTAGGGAAATTTCCCTATTCCGCTCGACTGATCTTCCAATTTCCGCGCCTGACCGGCCGGCCTAAGCTCGGGCTGTCCTCTTTCCAGGAGCTTCGCATGAACGCTCATCCCGATCTTTCCCGGCGCGCCTTTCTGGCACAGCTGCCGGCCCTGACCGCGGGTCTGGCCGCCCCGGCCGCGGTGGCGGCGGAAGCCGGCCCGTACTGGGCCATGCTTGTCGACACGCGTCGCTGCATCGCCTGCCAGGCCTGCACCATCGGCTGCGCGATGGAAAACGCATTGCCCGAAGGGGACTTCCGCACGGTCGTCGCGACTTACGCGGTGACGACGCCGGAAGGCCACGCCGGCCTCGCCGTGGTGCCCCGCCTGTGCAACCACTGCGAACAACCGCCGTGCATTCCCGTCTGTCCGGTCGGCGCCACCTTCAAACGCGAGGACGGCCTCGTGCTGGTCGACGGCGAGCGCTGCGTCGGCTGCGCCTATTGCGTCCAGGCCTGTCCCTACGATGCGCGCTTCATCAACCATCGCACCGGCAAGGCCGACAAGTGCACCTTCTGCAGCCATCGCATCGAAGCCGGCCTGCTGCCGGCCTGCGTCGAGACCTGCGTCGGCGGTGCACGCATCTTCGGCGACATCAACGACCCGGCCAGCGACATCAGCCGCCTTCTCAAGGCGGCCAACGGCAAGACGCGGGTGCTGAAGCCGGAGGCCGGTACCGATCCGCGCGTCTTCTACATCGGCCTTGACGAACATCTCGACGGCCGCGTGGACGGCGTTTCCGCCGCAGAAACGATGTGGCGTCCCGACCATCAGGGAGCATGACCATGAACACCACCGTCGAAGTGCTCGGCTTTGCGCGCGAACCAGGATGGCTGCCGTGGGCCGTGCAGTACTTTTTCCTCATCGGCATCTCCACCGCCGCCTTCTTCCTTTCGCTGCCCGGCCTCGTCTGGCGTCGGCACGAATGGCGCGGCGCCTCGCGCCGCGCCCTGCTGGCGGCGCTGGTCTGCGGCCTGACGGCGCCGGTGGCGCTGCTGGCCGACCTCCACCAGCCCGGCCGCTTCCTCAACTTCTACCTGCACCCCAATCTCGGTTCGTGGATGGCCTGGGGTGCGTTCTTCATCCCGATCTACCTGACCGGCTTGCTGCTCTACGCATGGCTGAATTTGCGCCCGGCGCTGTCTGTCATGGCCGGACGCGGCGGACGCTTCGCCGGCCTGTACCGGACGCTGGCGTACGGCGGCCATGACAATGCCGGCGCCATCGCCGCCGCGGCGGTGGTGGCGGCATTCGGCGCGGTGCTGGTGCTGACCTACACCGGCATGGAAGTGATGGTGGTCAGCGCCCGTCCGCTGTGGCACAGCCCGGTGTTGCCGCTGCTGTTCGCCGTCACCGCCCTGGCCGGAGGCTTGGGCCTCACCGGCCTGCTCGAAGCGGCGAGCGGCAAGGCCGCTTCGGCGCCCTTGCTCAACCGCTGGCTGGAATTCAGCCAGTGGGCCAGCCTGCTTCTGCTGGCGGCCTGGCTGCTGCTGGCCGCGACCGGCACTTCCAGCGCGGCGGCGCAGGCCCTGGCGGGCATGGATCGAGGCTGGCTGCCGGCCTTCGCCTGGCTCGTCGCCAGCATCGCGCTCACGCTCTGGCTGGCACGCGGCCGCCGTTCGCTGGTCCTGCCGGCGCTGCTCGCCCTGCACGGCGCCTGGCTGGTGCGCTGGCTGGTCTTCATGGGCGGACAGGAACTGCCGAAGATGGGCGCCACCGCCCATGCGTACGTCCTGCACCTGACGCCGGACAGCCTGCTGGGCATCATCGGCACGGCCGGACTGTGTCTCGCCCTTTACATCGCATTGACCAGTTTCATCCCCTGGGATGAGTCGGCGGAAGCCTGAGGAGACCATCATGAGCATGAGCAAACGACGTCAAGTCCTCGCCCTCGGCGGCCTCGCCGCCTTCGCCGCCGGCTACTCCGAAACCGCCGGCCGCATGGTCGGCAAGCTGCTCGGCCGCGACGCGCCGAAGCACAAGACGGCCGGCGATGCGCCCGCGCCCGAATTCCGCATCGACCGCGACGGCAAGCTGAAAATCAACCCGCAGCAGCAGGTCAGCTACACGACCTGCCTCGGCTGCACGACGATGTGCGGCGTGCGGGTTCGCGTCGACCGGCCCTCCGGCAAGGTGCTGCGGGTCGCCGGCAATCCCTACAGCCCGCTGTCGACCGATCCGCACCTGCCGATGAAGGCCAGCGTTCGCGAGAGCTTCATCGCCATCTCGGCGCTCGGCGGCAAGGGGCTCGAGGGCCGCTCGACCGCCTGCGGGCGCGGCAACGCCGTGGCGCAGCAGATGGATTCGCCCTACCGGGTGCTGACGCCGCTCAAGCGTGTCGGTCCACGCAACGGCGGCCAATGGGCGCCGATTTCCTTCGAGCAGCTGGTCAAGGAAGTCGTCGAGGGCGGCAACCTGTTCGGCGAGGGCATGGTCGAGGGGCTCGGCAGCCTGCGGGACCTGAAGACGCCGATCAACGCCGACAAGCCCGAACTCGGGCCACGCGTCAATCAGGTGGCGGTGCTGTCGAGCGCCAATGACGGCCGCGACAGTTTCGCCCGCCGCTTCTTCCAGAAATCCTACGGCACGATCAACTTCTTCGGCCACGGTTCGTATTGCGGCGGTTCGTACCGCTCGGGCTCGGGCGCGCTCTTCGGCGACATGAAGAGGATGCCGCATTGCAAGCCCGACTTCGCCAATGCGGAGTTCGTACTCTTCGTCGGCACCGCGCCCGGCCAGGCCGGCAACCCCTTCAAGCGGCAGGGTGCGCTGATCGCCAAGGGACGCAGCCAGGGCAAGCTTTCCTACGTCGTCGTCGATCCGGTGCTCACCCATGCCGACAGCCGCGCCAGCGGCGATCGCAGCCGCTGGCTGCCGATCCGCCCCGGCACCGACGGTGCGCTCGCCATGGCCATCATCCGCTGGCTGTTCGAGAACGAGCGCATCGACAAGCACTTTCTCGGCTACCCCAACGAGGCGCTGGCCAGGCAGAACGGCGAGCCGTCGTTCTCCAATGCCACGCACCTGGTGTTGGTCGAGCCCAAGCATCCGCGCGAGGGCCGCATGCTGCGCGCCTCCGACCTGGGCGTTGTCATGCCCGAGGACCAGCGTTACAAGGAAGGCGACGCCTTCGTCTGCCTCGATGCCGCCGGCAAGCCCGTGCTCCACGACAAGGCGCGCGACGCGGCGCAACTGTTCGTCGACACCGTGCTGGCGGTCGGCGGGCAGGAACTGCGGGTCAAGTCGTCGCTGCAGTTGCTGCGCGAAGAGGCCATGCGGCTCGACCTGGCTGCCTACAGCGCGGCTTGCGGCATCCCCGAAGCGACGCTCGCCGCACTGGCGCAAGAGCTGTCGTCGCACGGCAAGCACGCCTCGGTCATCGCCCACGGCGGCATGATGAGCGGCAGCGGCTTCTACAACGCCTACGCGCTGATGAGCATCAACGCGCTGCTCGGCAACATCAACTGGAAGGGCGGCTTCGTCGCCAACGGCGGCGGCTTCAAGGACGACGGCGAAGGGCCGCGCTACAACCTGGCGAGCTTCGACGGCATGGTCAAGCCGAGCGGAACGCCGCTCGGACGCAACGTGCCCTACGAGAAGACCAGCGAATTCGCCGCGCGCAAGGCCGGAGGCAAGCCCTATCCGGCGGCGGCGCCCTGGTTCCCGAACGCGCCCGGCCTGACGACGGAACTCCTGCCCGGCGGCCTCGCCGGCTATCCGTACGCACTCAAGGCGCTGATCCTCTGGTCGTCGAACCCGATCTACGGCATCGCCGGCCTACGCGCGCGCATCGAGCAGGGCTTGTCCGATCCGAAGAAGCTGCCGCTGATCATCTCGGTCGACCCGTTCATCAACGAGAGCAACGCCTATGCCGACTACATCGTGCCGGATTCGCTGATGTACGAGAGCTGGGGCTGGATCGCGCCGTGGAACGGCGTGCCGACGAAGGCCATGGCGGCGCGCTGGCCGGTGGTGGAGCCCAAGGCGGCGAAGACGCCGGAGGGCCGCGCCATCGGCATGGAAACCTTCTTCATCGCCCTGGCCAAGGCCATGCAGTTGCCCGGTTTCGGCGAGGGCGCCATCAGCGATGCGGAAGGTGCAAGTTACGCGCTGGACGGTCCCGAGGACTGGTACCTGCGCGGCGGCGCCAACGTCGCCTGGCTGGGCAAGGAGCCGGTCGGCGACGCCAGCGAGGAGGATGTCGCGATGGCCGGCCTCGAGCGTCTGCTTCCGCTCATGGCGAAGACGCTGAAGCCCGAGGAGATTGCCAAGGTCGCCTTCCTGCTCAGCCGCGGCGGGCGCTACCAGCCGGGCAAGGACGCCTTCGACGAGGAAAACCCGGAGTGGATGCGCAATCCGATGAAGGCGATGTGCCACCTGTGGAACGAGAACGTCGGCGGCTCGAAGAACAGCCTGTCGGGCAAGCGCAACCGCGGTTGCGGCACCTGGGTCGAACCGTCCTTCGCCGACGGCACGCCGATGCGCAAGCACTATCCGGCCGAGCAGTGGCCTCTGCAACTGGTGAGCTACAAGTCGGCGCTGCAGAATCCGTATTCGATCGGCGCCACGCGACTGCTCGCGCTGCACCCGGAAAACCCGGTGCTGCTCCACCCCGACGATGCAAGTCGGCTGGGCCTGGAAATGGGCGACCTGGCCGAAATCTCGACGCCGGGCGGCAGCCTGAAGGCGCGCATCATGGTGCACGCCGGCATTACCCGCGGCGTGGCTGCGTTCGAGCACGGCTTTGGCCATCGTGAACTCGGCGCCCGCGCCCATCGCATCGGCGGCGAGCGCCAGCCCGACGACCGGCGCCTGGCGGCGGGTGTGAACCTCAACGACATCGGCTTGTCGGACCCGACCCGGCCCGACAAGGCGCCGTGGGTCGACGCGATTTCCGGCGCGTCGGTGCGCAACGGACTGCCGGCGAAGATCCGGCGCGTCTGACGGCGATCGTCAATCGAAGGCGGCCGGATCGGCCCGCAGCATCAGGCGGGCCAGTTCGGCGGCTGACGAAACGCCGGCCTTCTCCATGACGTGCTGGCGATGGATGTGTACGGTCTTCTCGCTGATGCCCAGCGCCGCGGCGATCAGCTTGTTCGGCTGGCCTTGAGCCACCAGCCGGGCGACTTCCTGCTCGCGGGGAGATAACCCGGCCAGCGCCGCGCTGGCGCCGTCGCGCTTCTGCACCTCCTGCAGCGTCTGTGCGCTGCGCCGGACGGCGGCAGCGACGACGTCGAGCATCGCCTGGTCCTTGAAGGGCTTTTCGATGAAGTCGGCGGCGCCCGATTTCATCGCCTGGACGGCCATCGACACGTCGGCGTGACCTGTCATGAAGACGATGGGCATCTCGATGCCGCGCTCGCGCAACACCTGCTGGAGTTCCAGGCCGCTCATCGCCGGCATGCGGATGTCGAGCAGCAGGCAACAGGGCTGCGCCGGTACCGCGGCGACGGCGAGAAAATCCTCGGCGGAAGCGAACAGCCGCACTTTCCAGCCCACCGATTCGAGCAGGAAGCGCAGCGAACGACGTAGCGCGGGATCGTCGTCGACGACGTGGATGACCGATTGTTCAGGCAGTGGGCTCATGGCAGGGAAGTGAAAAACAGAAGCGCATGCCGGTGCCCTCTGGATTCGGTTCGGCCCAGAGCCGGCCGCCGTGGGCCTCGATGATGGTCTTGCAGATGGGCAGTCCGAGGCCGAGGCCGTCCGGCTTGGTGGTGAAGAAGGGTTCGAACAGATGCGCCAGTTGGTCCGCATCCAGACCCACGCCACGGTCGGTGACCTCGACCTGCAGGCGCTTGTCGATGGTGCGGAGGGTGACGCGGATTTCCTGGCGCGCGGCCGGCAGCTCGCGGCCGGCGTCGACCGCGTTCTTCAACAGGTTGAGCAGCACCTGCTGGATTTGCGGACCGTCGGCCAGCGCCAGGCAGGCGCCGCCGGCCTGGTTGTCGATGGTGATGCGCGGCGCATGGGCCAGCATGCCGGCGATCAGCTTCTTCGCGGCATCGGCGATCTGCGCGATGTCCGCCGGTTCACGCACCGCCGTACGCTTGCGGGCGAAATGCCGGATGCGTTGCACGATGCCGCCGGCACGCTCGGCCTCGTGGACGATCTCGGTGCAGGCCTCTACGACGGCGTCCGGGGTCAGGCGGCCGTCGGTCTGGCGGCGCAAGACGCTGCGCGCATAGTTGCCGATGGTGGTGAGCGGCTGGTTGATCTCGTGGGCGAGGTTCCCCGAGAGTTCGCCCAGCACCGACAGGCGTGAAAGGTGTTCCATCTGCTCCTGGTTGGAGCGCATGCGGGCTTCGGTCGCCTCACGGGCGCGCAGCGACTCCTGCAGCTCGGTCGTTCGGCGATGAACCAGGTGCTCGACGCGGATCACATGCACGATCCAGGCGACCAGCAGTGCCATCAGTCCAAGCAGCCACGGCCAGAAACGTCGGGCCACGCCTTCGGGCGTGATGTCGCGCAGGTAGGCGTAAGGCCCGACGCGAAGCTCGCGATAGAGCTCGTGCACCGGCTGGTAGTCGGCGGGGACCGACCAGCTGAGACCGCCTTCCTCTGGCATGGCGAGCAGGGCGCGCGCCACCGCCTTGGCCAGCGCCGGATCGGTACTGCGCGTCACGGCGATCGGCCAGTCAGGGTACAAGGGGGTCGACAGGCTGCAGGAAAACCCCGGCTCGTTGCGCGGCGAGAGGACGCGCAACTCGTCGAGGCGAAGCTGCCCCTGGCTGGCGAGTTGTTCGGGAACGCAGGCGCGGACGATGCCGGCGTCCGCATCGCCGCGCTGCACCGCCTCGATGACCTTGTTCATCGGCAGGCCGACGAACAGCGTCGCGCCGAGGTCCGATTCCGGACGAACGTCCTGGCGCAGCATTTCCCGGGCCGCCACCAGATAGCCGCCGAAAGCCTCCCTGGCCACGGCAGCCACACGCTTGCCGCGCAAGTCGCCCAGTTCGACGAGGTCCGTGCGGTCGGCCTTGGCGATCACCACAGAACCGATCGCATGGTCGGCGGACCGTGCTGGCGCGGATGCCAAAGTGGCGATGCGGCTGAGGCCGAACTCGGCCTCCATGGCGACGTAGTAGCCCGGGTTGGTGACCACCAGATCGATCCGCTTCCCGGCGATCGCCGAGCGCAGGCTGTCGGCATCCAGGTTGTCCAGGCGGAAACGATGTTCGGGCAACGCGGCGCGCAGGTACGCTAGGACCGGCGACCAGTCGGCGACCGCCGCACGCTCGCCCTGATACGCGAATACGCCGATGATGACGTCCTTGTCGGCGCTATATGCGGGTGCCGCCCAGGCGATCGGGAGGAGACACCAGAACAATGACCGCCGCATGATGCGGGCGCGAGCAGAAAACCGCATCGTCCGAGTATAGCGACACTCAGGAGACGATCCCCGCAATGCGGCATCGGCGGACCCGGGACTGCGCAACCGGTACAAAAATGACAAGACGGGGCGAAGAGGCCGCCGGTTGCGTCGCGGCTGGCGACGCGCATTGCCACAAGCCTTGCCGTTCAATGCCTTGCGAATCATGCGCTTCGCATTTTGATGCCCCTGTCCTGAGCGCGTGCAACGACCCCATTCGGGTTGATAGAATGCGCGCACAAACGTATCCCGCGGCGCAGCATTTTTTGCTATGGTCGCCGGATAACCATTCTGATCACAGGGGAGTGATATGGCAAAACAGAAGTTCGTCTACGACTTCGAAGAAGGCGACGGCAAAAACAAAATGCTGCTCGGCGGCAAGGGCGCCAATCTGTGCGAGATGACGCAGATTGGCCTCAATGTTCCGCCCGGCTTCACCGTCACCACGGAGGGCTGCCTGGCGTATCTGGAGAAGAACCAGTTCCCGGACGGCGCCTGGGAAGAAATCCAGACGCACATGAAGGCGCTGGAGAAGAAGACCGGCAAGGGCTTCGGCTCCGCGGACAACCCTTTGCTGGTTTCCGTACGCTCGGGTTCTTCGATGTCGATGCCGGGCATGATGGACACGGTCCTCAACCTCGGCCTCAACGACGACTCGCTGAAGGGCCTGATCAAGCAGACGAAGAACGAACGCTTCGCGTACGATGCCTATCGCCGCTTCATCCAGCTGTTCGGCAAGATCGCCCTGAACATCGGCGATGAGTACTTCGACGAGAAGATGGCCGAGATCAAGGCCAAGCACAAGGCCAAGCAGGATGTGGACCTGAAGGCGGACCACCTGAAGGAACTTTCAAACGAGTTCCTCACCATCGTCCAGCGCCACACCGGCAAGCCCTTCCCGCAAGACCCCTATGAGCAGCTCGACATCGCCATCAAGGCGGTGTTCCGCTCCTGGAACGGCAAGCGTGCCATCGACTACCGCAAGCAGTTCAAGATCACGCCGGCGATGGCCAACGGCACGGCCGTCAACATCTGCACCATGGTGTTCGGCAACATGGGCAACGACTCCGGCACGGGCGTCGGCTTCACGCGCAACCCGGGCACCGGCGAGAACCTGATCTACGGCGAATACCTGGTCAACGCCCAGGGCGAGGACGTGGTCGCCGGCATCCGCACACCGAAGCCGATCGCCGAGATGGCGAAGGAGATGCCCGAGATCTACGGGCAGCTCATGGAACTGCACAACCGCCTCGAGTCGCACTACAAGGAAGTGCAGGACTTCGAGTTCACCATCGAGAAGGGCAAGCTCTACTGCCTGCAGACGCGCAACGGCAAGATGAACGCGCTCGCCATGGTGCGCACTTCGGTCGAGATGGCCAACGATGGCATCATCACGCGCGAACGCGCCCTGTCGCGCGTCGAGCCGGCGATCCTCGAACAACTGCTGGTGCCGCAACTGTCGCCGAACTTCAAGGGCAAGTCGCTGGCCCAGGGCCTGCCGGCGTCGCCGGGCGCTGCGTCAGGCAAGATCGTGTTCGATGCCGACACCGCCGAAGCGCGTGGCATGGCGGGCGAGAAGATCATCCTCGTGCGCGAGGAGACCAAGCCCGAGGACATCCACGGCTTCTTCCAGGCGCAGGGCATCCTGACCAGCCGCGGCGGCAAGACCTCGCACGCGGCCGTCGTTGCGCGCGGCATGGGCAAGCCCTGCGTCTCGGGCTGCGAGGCGATCCACATCGACGACATCGCGCGCAAGGCGCAGATCGGCGACACGACGCTGCATGAGGGCGACGTCGTCACCATCGACGGCGGCACGGGCCACGTCTATGCCGGCGAAGTGCCGACCGTCGAGCCGGAGTTCTCCGAAGAGCTGAACACGCTGCTCGCCTGGGCGGACGAAGTCGCTCGCCTCGAGGTGCGCGCCAACGCCGACACGCCGAACGACGCCGCTCGTGCGCGCGAATTCGGCGCCAAGGGCATCGGCCTGTGCCGCACCGAGCGCATGTTCAACAGCACCGACCGCCTGCCGATCGTGCAGGAGATGATCCTCGCCGAATCGCTCGAAGAGCGCCAGGCCGCGCTCGACCGCCTGCTGCCGATCCAGCGCGCCGACTTCAAGGGCATCTTCAAGGCCATGAAGGGCCTGCCGGTCACCGTGCGCCTGCTCGACCCGCCGATGCACGAGTTCCTGCCGACGGCGGCCCAGCTCGAGCTCGAGATCACCCACCTGCGCCACCTGCGCGACACCATCAAGGGCCTCGAGGAACTGCCGGAAACCCTGAAGCTCCTGAACCCCGGCCTGCACGCCAAGTACGCCGACGGCCTCGGCCGCCTGACCGAAGGCCTCGACACCTTCAAGGAAAGCCACCTCGACGAGGACGTGATCCTCAAGAAGGAAAAGACGCTGAAGAAGGTGAGGGCGCTGGCGGAAGTGAACCCGATGCTCGGCCACCGCGGCGTGCGCCTGGGCATCACCTTCCCCGAGATCTATTCGATGCAGATCCAGGCGGTGCTGGAAGCCGCGGCGCTGTGCGCGAAGGAAGGCATCGAAGTGCATCCGGAGATCATGGTGCCGCAGGTCGCGACGGTCGAGGAACTCAAGCGCATCCACAGCTACGTGACGCGCATCCACAAGATCGTGCAGCTCACGCACGGCATCGACGTCCAGTTCAAGTTCGGCTCGATGCTGGAAGTCGTGCGCGCCTGCATGCGGGCCGGCCGCATGGCGGAAACCGCGGAGTTCTTCTCGTTCGGTACCAACGACCTGACGCAGGCGACGTTCTCGTTCTCGCGCGAGGATGCGGAGAACAAGTTCCTGCCCGACTACAACAAGAGCGGCATCCTCGAGGACAACCCCTTCGAGGTGCTGGACGTCAAGGGCGTCGGCGAAGTCATGAAGATCGCCGTGGAACGCGGCCGTTCGGCGCGGCCCGATCTCAAGATCGGCATCTGCGGCGAACACGGCGGCCATCCGTCGTCGATCGAGTTCTGTCACACGATCGGCCTGACCTACGTCTCGTGCTCCGGTCCGCGCGTGCCCATCGCACGCCTTGCCGCCGCGCAGGCCCAGCTCAAGCACAACGGTGCAGCCGCCGCGAAGACCTAAGCGGCCCTCCGGTCGTTAATGCATGGTCAAGATGCCGGATTCGTCCGGCATCTTGACTTTCCGGGGTACGTTTCAGCCGACCGTATACCCGCCGTCGATGACGATTTCCTGTCCGTGGATGTTCTTCGCGGCGTCGGTGGCGAGGAACACGGACATCTGCGCGATGTCGGCGGGCTCGCCGAATGCGCCCGGCAGCAGGCGTGCCGTAACGTTCTTCGCCACGACCGCCAGGACCTCGGGCGGCAGGCCGACCGTTCCCCAGAGGGGCGTCCCGATCGGCCCCGGCGCGATGGAGTTGACGCGGATGCCCTTGGGAGCCAGTTCCGCGGCCAGCGTCTGCGAGAACGACTTGAGCGCCGCCTTGCTGGCGCTGTAGATCGACAGGCCGGGGAACCCCACCTGCGTCAGGAATGTCGTGATGAACTGCACCGAACCGCCCTTGCGGATGTGGGGGAGGAAGAGGCGAACGGTTTCGACCGCGCCGAAGAGGTTGACCGCAAACTGGGTGTTGCAGGCGTCCGCGGTGCTGTCCTCGAACGAGACCACGCGCGCGATGCCGGCGTTCGGCACGACGATGTCGACGCCGCCGAAAGCCTCGATCGACTCGGCCACCAGGCGCTCGAGGTCTGCGTGCTGCGTGACGTCTCCGGCGATGGCGACGACCTTTCCAGGATGGGCGGACGCCAGTTCCGCCAGTGCAGCGGCGTTGCGGGCGAAGGCGACCACCTTGGCGCCTGCGGCGACATAGTGCTCGACGATGGACTTGCCGATTCCGCTGCTGGCGCCGGTGACGACGGCTACTTTTCCTTCGAGTCGGTTCTGCATTTGGATCATTTCCTGAGTTGCGGCGATTGCCGGGTCAGCGGAGTGTCCAACTGATTCAGTCGGGTTTAATTGAGCGCCATCAATTAGCGCACCGAATACCCATATCGGATGCCTCTATCAATAACCGGAGAATTCACCCGGCATCTTGACTTTCTGCGCATACCCGACAAAAATGATTGGGCATTGAACCCAACCCCATCAGGAGAGAAAAGAAAATGATCGTGATCAACGGCAAGGAAATCGGCACCGATGCCGAAGGCTATCTGGCCAACCTCGAGGACTGGTCCGAGGAAATCGCCCGCTATCTGTCGGAGCAGGACAACCTCGCGCTGACCGACCAGCATTGGGAAATCATCAACTTCATGCGCAACTATTACGCGGAGAACGGCACGGCGCCGAACCTGCGCGTCCTGCAGAAGCTGCTGAAGGAAGAACTCGGCGAGGAGAAGTCGGACAAGAAATACCTCTTCGACCTCTTCCCCTACGGGCCGGCGAAGCAGGCTGCGCGCTACGCCGGCATGCCCAAGCCGACCGGCTGCGTCTGAGGCTTGCGCCTCCAACGGGAAGGGGCCCGGCAATTGCCGGGCCTTTTTTTTTGGCCCGTCATAAACTCACCCGTCATCAGATTGCCCTGATACAGTTCGGTCATACCGCTGATTAGCCCTGAACCCGCTATGAGCAAGATTACAAGTAAGTGCGCCGCACCTTTGGGCGCAGCAGGCGAATTGCGCTCGGCCGACCGCTATCTCCTTTCGCCTTCAAAATTTTCGGCCGCGCTCGAATTCCCTGATGGCGAGCCCATCTCGGGCTACCTCGCGGACGTCTCGAAATCCGGCTGCAGCATCGTCGCCATCGGCCGGCGGCTCCGGTTGCGCACGAACGAAGCGGTCGTGGTGGCCGGCGAGCATCGCTTCGCGGCACGCATCGTGCGGGCAAGCACGTTCGGGGAACGCCTCAGCATCGGCATGGACGTCCCTGCGATGCCTGCGGCGTTCCTGGCTGCCGCCGCCGAAACTGGAGGCGCCGTTCGCTTCGACGGCCAGGTCATCGCCATTCACGGCAAGCTCAACATGCCGGTCGCCGCCCACGCGATGCGCCTGCTCGGGCGCCCGGACGTAAGTCTGGACCTGTCGGCATGCTCGGGCATGGAACTCGCGGGCGCCGGTTTCCTGATCATCGCTGCCGAACGCGGAACCGAGATTCGCCGCATGAGCGCTGCCGTCCAGCGCCTCCTCTCCAGTGCCGGCATCGATCTCAACAAGCAGCGAGCCCACCGAGATTCCGCCCGAGGTCAGCTCGCAGAAGTCCGCGGCAAGCGCTAGAGAAGGAAGGCGGAACGAATGCTCGCGGCTGAAACACCCTATGCGAAAGCCTCTACCGGGCTCATCGTCGCGCTTACGGCATTGGCGCGCCGGACGAAGGGAACCGGCAGCCGCCCTTAGGCAAGGTTACCGCGACGGTCCGGACTGACCGCGGACCTTGCGATAACATGGCGCCCCCATGCCCTACCTGAAGCTCAGCAACGCCTGCCTTGCCTACGGCCACGTGCCGCTCCTCGATGCCGCCGATTTCCAGCTTGATCCCGGCGAGCGCGTCGCCCTGATCGGCCGCAACGGCAGCGGCAAGTCGTCGCTGCTCGGCGTGCTCGCCGGGCTGGGGCGGCTCGACGACGGCGAACGCTGGATGCAGCCGGGCATCCGCATCGGCTATGTGCCGCAGGAGCCGCCGCTCGATGCCGACAAGACGGTTTTCGAGTCCGTCGTCGCCGGCATGGGCGAGATCTCCGCCCGGCTGGCGGAATACCACGAGGTTTCGCATCGGCTGGCCGAGGCCGACGGCGACCATGACGCGCTGATGGCGCGCATGCAGGCGATCCAGCATGACCTCGAGGCCGCCGGGGCGTGGTCGTTCGAGGCCCAGGCCGAGCAGGTCATCGCGCGCTTCGCGCTCGACCCCGAGGCGCGCGTCGGCACGCTTTCCGGCGGCCAGAAGAAGCGCCTGGCGCTGGCGCAGGCGCTGGCCGTGGCGCCCGAGGTGCTGCTGCTCGACGAGCCGACCAACCACCTCGACATCGCCGCCATCGAATGGCTCGAGGAATTCCTGCTGGCGGCGAAGACGACGCTGCTCTTCATCACCCACGACCGCCGCTTCCTCGACCGGCTGGCGACGCGCATCGTCGAACTCGACCGCGGCATCCTGACGAGCTTCCCCGGCAGCTTCGCCGCCTACCAGGAGCGCAAGGAGTACCTGCTCAACGAGGAGGCGCTGGCCAGCGC
>Ga0075012_10003187_pt1 | contig 15835 bp, 11 predicted proteins | sample All_14_2_FD_71474 | JGI IMG/M metagenome (GOLD analysis project Ga0075012, IMG submission 71474) | Freshwater microbial communities in response to fracking from Pennsylvania, USA - Allegheny Zone_MetaG_DW_15 | ecosystem: Environmental > Aquatic > Deep subsurface > Groundwater > Drilled... | reverse complement strand
GATGGGCGAGTGCTTGCGCATGTCGCGGTAGATGGCGTTCAGGTCGACATCGCTGCCGCGGTAGTTGTCGGCCACGCCGGCAAAGGCGCTGTCCAGGGTGGGGGCGATGGGGAGGGTCATGTGGGGCTTTCGGGCGCGCCGCGAACGGCCTCTGCGTTTGACCGGGGGTCAGCCACAGAAGTTGAACAATTTTGTTGATTGTGATTCACTCCAGACTCCCGAGCAAGCTGGGCAAGACCCGTGCTCAGGGAAACGCCGGCCCTGCCCTGGGGGCGTTAACAACAACGTGGAGACTGCATGTCACAGCAATACGACGTCGCCATCGTGGGCGGCGGCCACAACGGCCTCTCGGCCGCCTGCTACCTGGCATTGGCCGGCAAGAAGGTCATCGTGCTGGAGCGCCTGGAAAAGCTGGGCGGCATGGCCAACGCCGGCTACCTGATCCCCGAGGCACCGCAGCACCTGGTGCACCCCTGCGCGCTGGACATGATGTCGATGCGCGTGCATCCCCGCGTGCCCCTTGAGCTGGACCTGGCGCGCCACGGCTTCGAGCAAGTGGAGATGACGCCCGGCTATGTGTACGTGCACAGCGATGGCACCTCGCTGGCCTTCTGGCGTGACCCGCAGAAGACGGCCGCCGAGATTCGCCGCTACAGCCCGAAGGATGCCGAGTCGTTCCTGAAGTTCATCCAGGTGGTGTTCGCCTTCATCGACATGGCCGTGCCGATGATGCGGGTGGACCCGACCCACAAGAACATCGGCGCCAAGCTGCAGGCGCTGCGCTCGGTGATCCGCAACCGCAAGCTCAAGCCCGACATGATGGCGCTGCTCACCGGCTCGGCCTACGGCGCGGCGATGGAGTGGTTCGAACACCCGATCACCATCTCGGCCATGTGCGCCCTCACCGGCCTGGCCGGCCCCATCACCAACGACGCCACCGGCATCTACTACGCGCTGCTGGGCTTCCTGCACCGCTTCGGCGTGGGCCGCGTGGTGGGCGGCATGCAGAAGCTGCCCGATGCCATGGCGGCCCGGCTCAAGGAACTGGGCGGCGAAGCCCTGACCAACGCACCGGTGGCCGAGATCGTGGCCCAGGGTGGCCAGGTGAAGGGGGTGCGATTGAAGGACGGCCGCATCATCAATGCCCGCGCCGTGATCGCCAGCTGCCACCCCAAGATGGCGCTGGAGATGGTGACCCCGGGCGCCATCGAGCGCCGCCTGCTCACGCGGGTGGCCATGGCCCCGGCCAACGCCGCGGGCGTGGCGCCAGTGAGCGTGGGCCTGGCGCTGCGTGGCAAGGTGGACGTGAGCCGCCTCAACGCCAAGCGCCCCGACGGGCTGGACCTGCGCAAGTGCTGCCTGCTGATTGGTACCGTCGAGGCCGTGCTGGAAAACTTTGCCTCGGCTGCGCGCGGCGAGGTGCCGAAGATGACGTACACCACCATCTCGGTGCCCAGTGCGGTGGACCCCACCCAGGCCCCGGCCGGGCAGGACACGGTGTACATCTACCCGCCGGTGATGCCGGTGCGCCCGCGCGAAGGCTGGGATGCCATCCGCGGCCAGGTGCAGCAGCAGGTGATCGCGCAGGCTGGGGCCTACGTGGACGGCCTCACCACACTGGCCATCGGTGCACGCATGGACACGGCAGTCGACTACGAAGCGCGCTACAACGTGCTCAATGGCTGCGTGGTGCACCTGGACACCACCACCATGCGCTCCAGCACGCTGCGCCCGGCCTCAGGCCTGGGCGGTGACACGCTGCCGGTGGCGGGGCTGTACTTCGGCGGCGCCGGCATCCATCCGGGTGGCGGGGTCAACGGCATGCCGGGCCGCATCGCAGCGCACCGGGTCATGCGCTTCTTGAAGTAACCCCCCTACGCGCTGCGCGCGCCCCCCCAAGGGGGCACCACCGGCGGACCGGCAAAGCCGGATCCACGGTGGTCGCTGGGTTATTGATCCGGAAGTTTTCAACTTGAAATTTCAGGGTGCGCCATCATGTTGGGATGATGGAAGCAACCGACATGAGAAAGCTGTCGCGCGAAGCGCGGCATGAGAGGCGTGTGCAGGTGATTCGACTGCGCAAGGCGGGCCGGGCCTACGACGAGATTGCGACGCAGACTGGGTTGAATCGCACGGGCGTGTTCAATATCTGCAAGCGCCATGAAGCGGCCGGGGCGGAGGCGTTGCGCGATGCGCCCAGCGGGCGCCAGACCGGCGATGGTCGGCTGCTCGATGCGACGCAGGAGGCGCTGGTGCGCAAGCTCATCACCGACAAGACGCCGGACCAACTGAAGATGCCCTACGCGCTGTGGACGCGCGCGGCGGTGTCCCAGCTGATTGAGGAGCGCTTTGGCATCAAGCTGCCGGTGCGCACGATGGGGCTGTACCTGGCGCGCTGGGGCTTCACGCCGCAAAAGCCGATGAAGAAGGCCTACGAGCAGTCGCCTGCGGCGGTCAAGAAGTGGCTTGACGAGGAGTACCCCGTCATTGCAGCGCGTGCCAAGGCAGAGGGTGCCGAGATTCATTGGGGCGACGAGAGCGGCCTGCGCAGCGACGATGTGCGTGGGCGCGGCTTCGCGCCCACGGGCCAGACGCCGGTGATCCGGGTCAACAACAAGCGCCACGGCCTGTCGGTGATCTCCACCGTCACCAACAAGGGCCAGATGCGTTGGCGCATCTTCGACGGTGCGCTCAACGCGAACATCCTGATCGACTTCCTGCGTCGGCTGATCAGGGGCGCCACCAAGAAGGTGTTCCTGATCCTGGACAGCCTGCGGGTACACCACGCCAAGCCTGTGAAGGCGTGGCTGGCCGAGCACGCCGATGCGATCGAGGTGTTCTACCTGCCCAGCTACAGCCCCGAGCTCAACCCAGATGAGATGGCCAACGCCGACATCAAGCAGGCCGTCACCAAGCTCGCGCCGGCGCGCGCACCAAGCTGCAGTTGGTCAAGGCCACTGCCCGTCACCTGCGCAGTGTGCAGCGCCAACCTGAGCGCATTCGCAAATACTTCCAGCATGATCCGGTTCGCTATGCGGCTTGATTCAAGTTCGTTGATGCCGGGTCAATAACGAGCGTTTCACCCCGGCGCGGCCACCGATATTGAAGGCAATGGCCGCCTACGAACGCCGACCCACCGATGACCTGCCCGCCAGCGACCGCTGCGTCGCGTGGGGGGGGACTGGATGACGGGCTTGTTCAACGGCCTTCAAAGCGACCTGTTCGGCCAACGCAGCTTCGAGGGTCATCTGCTGTCGACTCGAGCGGGCGATGTGCAACTCACCCGCCTGGCCGCCAGTGGCCATCGCGTGGTACAGCGGGCCAGCCCAGGCCAGTGCCATGAACCGCCCCGGCTAAAGATCGTGGTGCCACGTGCCGGCCGCGTGGCCATTGCACAGCACGGCCGATGCACCTGAGTGCCGCTGGGCGGCTGGACCCTCTACGACACCAGCCAGCCGTATAAAGTACTCAATCCCGAGGCCTGCGAGCACCTCATCGTCACGCTGCCCAAGGCCGACGTGTTCGACCGGCATGACTCACTCGTGCCGCTGATGGGGCGCCACGGGGGCGGCGCCACCGGCATCACCCGCCTGGCACGCGACACGATGTGCCAGACCTTCATTGAGCGCCCCAACATGAGCGAACCGGTGGCCCATGGCGCCGGTGAGCTGATCATCCAGCTGGTGCGACTGTCGTTGCGTGAGCTGGCCGGCCAAACCACCGACCTGGGCCAGCGCCGCACGCTGCACGATCGCATCATCGCCCACATCGAACAGCACCTGGCCGACCCCGCGCTCGACATCGGCCACATCGCCACGGCCCTGAGCTGCAGCAAGCGCCAACTGCACAAGGCCTTTGCCGATGCCGATGAATCGCTGGCACGCACCATCCAGCGCAAGCGCCTGGAAGCCTGCATGCGCGACCTGCGCTCGCCATTGCACGCGCAGCGCACGGTGACCGACATCGCGCTGTCCTGGGGCTTCAACAACATGGCACATTTCAGCAAGGTGTTCCATGCCCATGCCGGAACGCCACCCAGTGCGTACCGGGCCACACGGCCCTGAGCGCTGGCCCCCCCTGATGACCTCACCGATCGTCGCCCGCATCACGTGGGCGACCTCCTGTTGACATGAAGAAGATCCGGACGGAATCGCTCGCCTTCATCCTGCTGCTGGGCGCCTTGGGCGCGTTGCCACCACTGTCCATCGACGCGGCGCTGCCGGCACTGGCGTCGATCGGGCAATCGTTTGGCCGCGCTACCACCGAGGCCGCGTTGACGTTGAGCTGGTTCATGGCCGGCTTTGCGTTGGCGCAGCTGGGGTTCGGCCCGCTGTCCGAGCGCTTTGGTCGGCGCCCGGTGCTGCTGGCCGGCATGGCCCTGTTCACCGCCGGCAGCGCAGCCTGCGCGCTGGCGCCCTCGCTGGGCATGCTGCTGGCCATGCGCTTCCTGGAAGGCTGTGGCGCAGGCGCCGGCATGGTGATGGTGTTCGCCATCGTGCGCGATCTGTTTGATGACCACCAGGCACGCAGCCGCCTGTCGTACGTGACCGCTGTGCTCAGCGTGGCTCCGCTGGTGGCCCCCCTGCTTGGCGCCGGCTTGCTGAGCATTGGCAGCTGGCGGCTGATCTATGCCACGCTCAGCGTGGCCGGCGTGGGCTTGCTGGCCGTGCTGTGGTTCGGCCTGGCCGAAAGCCTGCACCAACCCGATCCGCACGCACTCGCGCTGCCCCAGTTGGCGCGCCGTTACCGGCATGTGCTCGCCACGCCGGCCTGCGTGGGCTACATCGCCGTCAACGGCCTGAACTTCGGCTGCATGTTTGCCTACGTGGCGGGCTCGTCGTTTGTGATGATCGAACTGCTCGGCCTGTCACCCACCGCGTATGGCCTCACTTTTTCCGCCACCGCGGGCGGCATCCTCCTCGGTTCGTTCACCAGTGGCCGGCTCGGTGCCCACCGGGTCACGGCCCAGCGCTTGCTGGACCTGGGCACGCTGGGTGCCACCATCGGTGCGGCCATCACCGTGGCGTTGAGCCTGGACGCCACGCCCAGCCTGTGGGCGCTGCTGCCCACGCTGGTGTTCACCACCTTCTGCTATGGCGTGGTGGCCCCCAACGCAGGCCATTGCGCCCTGCGCCCGATGGCCAACAACGCCGGCGCCGCCAGTGCCGCGCTGGGCTGCGGCCAGATGGGCTGTGGCGCGCTGGCCTCCTGGGCGGTCGCGGCCTTTGGCGACGGGCGCAGCGGGATGTCGATGAGCGTGACGATGCTCGTCTGTGCCGGCCTGGCCGCGCTGCTGCACGGCCTGTGGCTGCGCCGGCTGGGCGAACAGCCCGCGCACCAAGAAGCCCTCACCTGAGCGCCAGGCTCTCCGCCCCTGGGCGGGCCCTCTCAGATCACGCGGCGCAAAAACGCCAACAGGCGATCGGCCACGGTGTCATCCCCGGTACCCAGGCTGTACCCGCCTGAGTAGTGGTTGTGGTCTCGCAGCAATGCCAGCTCGGGCTGGAACCCGTGCACGGTCACCAGACGCGCAAACAGCTCGCCAGCCTGCACCTGCATCTGCAGCAGATCACGCTCGGCAAAGGTGATCAGCAACGGGAAGGGACGCGCCGTTACGTGATCGACGGTACTGGCCGCGGGCCATTGCGACAAGTCAGGCCCGAAATAGGCCTCATTGCGCGGATCCGGCGTGGCCACACCAAACTGCGCGCGTGCCAGGCCTTCGAGCCGCGCGTTATACGGCCCTGACATCAGCACCGCACCGGCAATGGACCAGTCGGCGGGCTGGAACTCGGCCCGCAGCGTGGCCGCGGCCACATGCGCAGCCCCGGCCGATTCACCCATCAGCACGATGCGCTTGGGATCACCCCCTCGGGCCCGCACTTGCACGTGTAGCCATTGCCACACCGCCACCACATCCTCGGGCCCGCTGGGCCAGCTGCTTTCTGGCGCCAGGCGATAGTTGGGCAACGCCACCACAAAACCGCGCTGCGCCAAGTACCAGCCGATGTTGGCGCGATGGCGCTTGTCACCGCGGATGAAGCCCCCGCCGTGGAACAACACCACCACCGGCCAGCCCTGGGGCGGCGCCGGCTCATGTGGCACGTAAAGATCCAGCCGGTGACGCTCATGGGCGCCATAGGCCAGATCAGCCAGCAGCATCGCGCCAGAACGATCCTGCTGCGCCAACAGCGGCTCGTACAGCGCACGCACCAGCTCAATGTCATGGCTGGGGCCGATCTCGCGCAGGCGATCGGCCACGTCCTTGGGCATGCCCATCACGGTTGTACTCCGAGCTGCTTGTGGAAGCGACCGTCCTGCATGATGGCCACCAGGCGCTGCTTGTCCTGCAGCACGCGCACGTCTTCGGTGGGGTCGCCATCCACCAGCAACAGATCCGCCAGCTGGCCGGGCTTCACTTCACCCACCTCTAGACCCATCAACTGCCCCCCCAGCGCGGTGGCCGCATGCAGCACCTCGGCCGGCGTGTAGCCGAAGTGGCGCACCCACAGCTCCAGGTCCCAGGCGTTGCGGCCATTGGGGTTGAACGGGAAGCCGTAGTCGCCACCTGGCAGCAGCCGCAGGCCGCGCTTGCGCAGCTCGGGCACCAGCTTCTTCTGGTGCTCCAGCACGGTGGCGGAATCGGCCTTCATGTGCGTCATGTCGAAGTGCGGCGGCGGGTTGGCATCCAGCGTTGCCTGCACGATGCCGATCGACGGCGCGATGAAGATCTCATCTTTGCGGGCCTCCAGCAGATCCAGCGCCTCTTCATCGGCGTAGGTGCAGTGGTACAGCACGCGGAAGCCGTAGCGTGCGCCCTGCTTCACCGCAGCCGCAGCATGCGCATGGCCGGTGAGCCACAGGTCTTGCGCGCGGGCCTCTTCACCGGCGGCCTGCAGTTCGTCATCGGTGTAGAGCAGTTCGTGCGACGCGCCGGGCTTCAGCGCGCTTTCGCCCGAGATCAAGAACTTCACCGACTTGGCACCGATCTTCTTGCACTCCTGCAGGAAGGCCCGCACGTCCTCAGGCCCACGGCCATGGGCATCGGCCTTGCCAGGATCCAGCGCGCCATCGTTCGGCGGTTCACGTTCAACTGATGAAGGAATCAGCCGCGGTCCGGGCAGGCCACCCGAGACCAGGTGCGCATTGAGCGAGATCTCCAGGGTCTTGCTCAGTGCACCGGCCGAGTAGGCACTGGTGAAGCCATGGTCCAGCAGAATGCGGGCATTGCGCGCGGCGGTGAGGGCCAGTTCTTCAGGCGGCAGGTACATTCCCGGCACGAACTTCTCCACCGAGGTGGGCCAGGTCAGGTGCGCATGGGCTTCAACAAGGCCTGGCATCAGCACGCGGCCACCACAGTCGATGACACGCGCATCGGCCTGCGACACCGTGTGCGGCGCACGGGCCACTTCCGTGATGCGCCGGCCTTCCACGCGCACCTCACCAGCAAACAACGGAGCGCCACTGCCATCAAAGATACGGGCATGAGTAAAGACGGTGTTCATCAAGAGTCTCCTGTCAGGAAGGAATTGCCTCGGCCACAGTTACCGTGGTCGAGCGCAAGCGAGTAAAACAAAGCATGGCCAACACGCCCAGGGTGGCCACGACTAGGCCGAGCGCGGCGTAGCCGGAGAACTTGACCAGGCTGCCGCCGATCAAGGGCCCGGTGCAGGAACCGATCATCAGCATGGCCGGGGTGGCGGCCAGTGCGCGGCCCGACGGATCCAGCCGGGCCAGCAGGCCGAAGAGGAAGGTGTGGGTGAACACCAGCGTGCACACGAACAGCGCCGTGCAGGTGGCGTACAGCACAAAGCTGTCTGAACGCGTGAGCAACAACGCCAAGCCACCGTGCAACAGCGGCCCGCACAGCAGCACCTTGTGCGTGGACAGCCGGTGCTGCAATGCGGCCGCCAATGGCGCGGGCACCAGGTTCACCAACCCCACGGCGATGAACGCACCGCTGATCATCGCCGTACCGTAGCCGCGATCAGCGCCGATGCGTTCGACAAAGCTGAAGATCATCGCCTGCGCCAACGACATCAGGCTGATGCCCGCGATGGCAAACCACACAGTACTTGGCAGAGCCGCTGGCGCCTGAGGGGTGGTGCTGGCGGTGACGAGCACCTCGCGCTGCGGGAAGGCCACACTCGCCACCAGCGCCACCAGCGCGATGAACCCCGCGAAGCCGGCGAACAACAGCGTGATGCCCCCGGCCTGCAGCAGCTGCGGGCCCGCGCCCAACACCGCAATGCCAAACAGCGCCAAGGCGAGCTGCGCATGGGCGAACAGCCGGTGCGGGTTGTGCGAGCGCCCGATGGTGCCGTGGGTGACGCTCAGGGCACACCCCGCCCCCAAGCCGCCCAGCAGATGCAGCGCGGCCATGCCCGCGAACGTTGGTCCGGTGGCCAGCCCAGCAAAAGCGGCCGCAGCCACCGCAAACCCGCAGGCCGCCACCGGTCGCACCGCCAGGCGCGCAAAGCGCGAGGCGCTGATGAGGCTGCTGACCACCTGGCCAGCCAGGAACAGCGTTACCAAGGTACCCGCCTGCTGCGGATCGAGGTGGGCCCAGCCGATGAGCCCGCCCATCCACAGCGGCAGCGCCACCAGGTCGAGCATACCCGCGCAGTGGCCCAGCAGCAGCGCGGCGACGGCCCGCTTGCCTAGGTTGATCGTCATGCCTGGCTCCTTCCATGGGCCGCCGCAGCCTGCCCAGCTGACGCGTGCGTGAGACTGGAGTCCTCGCTGTCTTGCTTGGCCGGCAGCAGCCAGTACGCGAGGGCCGGCAACAAGATCAACGCGCCGAGCATGTTCCACAGGAACATGAAGGCCAGCAGCAGGCCCATGTCGGCCTGGAACTTGATCGGGCTGCCCACCCAGGTGATCACGCCAATGGCCAGCGTGAAGCCGGTGAGCATCACCACCTTGCCGGTGAAGAGCAAGGCGCCGTAGTACGCCTCGCTCAGCGTCTTGCCCGCTCTGAGGTTGGCCAGCGTGACGCTCAGGATGTACAGCGCGTAGTCCACCCCGATGCCCACGCCCAGCGCGATCACCGGCAGCGTAGCCACCTTCACCCCCATGCCCAGGCCCACCATCAGCGCTTCAGCCAGCACGCTGGTCAGCAACAGCGGCAGCACCGCCACCAGCACCGCCCGCCAGCTTCTGAACGTGATGAAGCACAGCACGATCACCGCGCCATACACCATGAACAACATCTCTCGCCAGGCGTCCTTCACCACGATGTTGGTCGCCGCCTCGATGCCTGCAGATCCCGCTGCCAGCATGAACTGCACGTCTGGCGTATTGTTCTCTTTGGCGAAGCCCTCGATGTGATCCACCACGCGCTTGAGCGTTTCGGCCTTGTGGTCGCGCAGGAACGCATAGACCGTCAGCAGGCTGCAGCTGTCGTTGTACAGGCCTCTTGGGGCGCCGGCCGTGATGGTGTTGAGCATGTCCTGGTTGGGCAGGAACTCGTACCACTTCGGGTTCCCTTCGTTCAGCCCCACCAGCACTCTGCGGTTGAGCAGGCTCAGCGTGTTGGTGCTCTCCACCCCGTCCATCTGCTTGAGCTGCCACTCCAGCGCGTCGATCTTGTTGAGCGTGTCCAGCTGCGCGCAGGCGCCCTCGGGGGTTTTGACCATCACCGCCAGCACATCGCTGGCCGCGCCGTAGCCCTTGTTCATGAAGGCCACGTCGCGGTTGTAGCGGCTGTCGGCTCTGAGTTCGGGGGCGCCGGGGTCCAGGTCCCCGATCTTGAGTTGCGTGCTCACCAGGAAGCCGGCGATCCCCAGGGCTGCGCTGGCGATCACGGCGAAGGTGGCCCAGCGCTTCTGGGTGAACAAGTCCAGCGCACTCCACAGCCGGCTCTTGGCCTCGGCCTGCTCGGATTTGAGGCTGCGCTGCGCCGCTTTCGCACTCACCCCGGTGTAGCTCAGCAGGATGGGCAGCAGGATCAGGTTGGTGAACACCAGCATGGCCACGCCGATGCTCGCGGCAATGGCCAGCTCGCGGATCACCTGGATGTCGATCACCAGCAGCACCGCAAAGCCCACCGCGTCGGCCAGGAGGGCGGTGAGGCCGGCCAGGAACAATCTGCGGAAGGTGAAGCGCGCGGCGATCAGCCGGTGCATGCCCCGGCCCACGTCCTGCATGATGCCGTTCATCTTCTGCGCGCCATGGCTCATGCCGATGGCAAACACCAGGAACGGCACCAGGATCGAATACGGGTCCAGGCTGTAACCCAGCGTGGGCAGCAGGCCCAGCTGCCACACCACAGCGATGAGGGACGCCAGCACCACCAGCAGCGTGCTTCTGACGCAGCGGGTGTACCAGTACACCATCGCGGTGGCGATGGCCACGGCGATGGCGAAGAACAGCAGCACCGCCTTCACGCCTTCGATCAGGTCACCGATGATCTTGGCGAAGCCCGTAACGTGGATCGTCACGCCCTGGGCTTCGTACTTGGTTCTGAGCTGTTCGAGGGTGCGGGAGAACTCGGCGTAGCTCAAGGGCGTGCCGTCGGCCTTCTTGTCCAGCAGCGGCACGTAGATCACCGTGGAGCGGGCGTCCAGCGCCACGAGCTGGCCGATCTGGCCCGAGCGGGCGATGTTGGCTTCGAGTTGCTGCAGGCTTTGAGCTTCACCGTCGTAGCCGTCTGGGATCACCGGGCCGCCTTCCAGTCCTTCTTCCGTCACCCCCACCCAGCGCGTGCTCGGCGTCCACAGGCTCTTCATCTGCACCCGGTCCACCCCGGGGATCAGGAAGACCTCATCCGAGAGCTGGCGCAGGGTCTCCAGGTAGGCCTTGTCGTAGAGCGTTCCCTTGGGGTTGGCCACGGCGATGCGCACGGCGTTGCCCAGCCCGGTCAGCTCACGCTGGTACTGCAGGGAGTTCTGGATGTACGGGTGGTGGGTGGGAATAGTCTTCTCGAAGCTGGCGTTCAATTGCAGCTTGGTGGCCTGCCAGCCCAGGAGCGCCGTCACGATGGCGCACAGCACGACGATGACCAGGCGGTGGTTGAACAGCAGCCGCTCGACCCAGGAGCCGGACTGGCGATCAAAGTCGTCCAGCGAGACCGGGGCGGTGGGGGCTGGCGTTGTGGAATAGGAAGCCATCACTTCGGGGCGGCAAGGGTCACAGGGAGGGCGCCGGCCAGGGTGAGGGCCAGGGCGCGGTCTTCAGACGTGGGCAGCAGCCCCGTCAGCGGCGGCAGCTTGGCCGGCGTGGGCAGGGCCATTGGGCCTTGCGGGGTGTCTTGCAGCTTGAGCACCAGCCCGGCCTGGTTGGCCAGCCAGAGTTGGCCGCGCGCGTCCACCGCCATCGCGGTGATCGAGGCGGGCACCGGGTTGGTCACCGCGCTCCAGCTCAATCCGCCATCGCTGCTCTTGAGCACGTTGCCGCGCAGGCCGGCCACGATGATGCCGGTGGTGCCGGGCAAGGCCACGCCGAAGAAGCTGCCCTTGTAGGGCAAGGCGAGGCGGATGAATGTCTGGCCTGCGTCCGTCGATCGCAGCACCAGGCCTTGTTCACCCGCGATGACGATCTCGTCGGCACGCACGCGCAGGCTGTACAGGTGCAGCGCCTTGGGGTTGTCCAGCCGTGCGGAGATGGGCGCCCAACTCTGGCCGCCGTCGTGGGTCTCGAAGGCCAGGTTGTAGGCGCCGATCACGAGGCCGTGCTGGGCGTCGAAGAAGTGCACATCCAGCAGCGGTTTGTCGGCGCCCTCAGTCACCAGGCGTTCGGCGTCGGCCTGGGCGCGTTCGTCGCCCGAGGCCTGAGCTGACGTCAGCATCAGCTGGGCGGCCTTGCGGCCATCCAACTGCTTGCGCCAGGTCTGCCCTCCATCGCTACTGGCCAGCACCACGCCGCCGTGGCCGGTGATCCAGCCGTGCTGCGCATCGATGAAGCTCACCGCGGTCAGGCCCACGCTGGTGGGCGTGGGCACTTGGCGCCAGGTCTTGCCCTGATCATCTGAGAGCACGACGATGCCGCGCTCGCCCACGGCCACCAGGCGAGACCCTGCCTGCGCGGCCGCCTGCAACACCGAGCGCGCAGCCTGCGCGCTCAGCACCGCCGGGCGCTCCAGTGCCGGGCCTACCGGGGCGGCTTGCGCCGCCCCCACCATCAACGAGCTCACCATCACCAAGCTCAACATCAAGCCTGCACACTGCTGGATCATCGATTTACCTCACGCCTTCACCGGCCAGGGCATCTGGCGTGAACGTGCTGTCAGGGTAGCGCGGCTTGAGCGGGTACTGTGCGCTCTTGCTGTTGTACAGGTTGGCCACATACCCCGAGCCGGAGAGCAGGTCCGTGAACCCGAACGCCCCGCCCACCGTGCCGGGCAGATCGGGCGCCACAAACGACTGCTTCCACAGCGTCTTCCACAGCTGGCCTTTGGTGTCCCAACGGTCGCCCAGCACGCACATCCACGTGTCTTCATCGCAGTAGTAGCGCGACTTGGCCGCCTGGTGACGCTGACCGGCGCGCAGGTTGGCCTCCACCACCCACACGCGGTGCAGCTCCCAGCGCACGAAGTCCGGGTTCAGCCCGATCTTGGTCAGCACCTGTGCGTCGGCCGTGGGCTGCAGCAGCTTGTTGCCGTTGTACGGGATGATCATCTCCTGCTTGCCGATGAGCTTCCAGTCGAAGCGATCGAGCTTGCCGGACCATGTCTCCAACTCATCAAAGCTCATCACCCCGGCCGTGGCGGGTGTGGGCGTGTCGCAGCACGGGTTGGGCAGCTTGCGTGTGCGGCGCTGGCCGGCCAGGTACACCCAGGCCTGGTCTTTGCTGCCGTCAATGTTGGTGCCACCCACGATCGCCTCCCCCGCACGGATCGGCGGGCCTGAGTTGAGCAGGCGAATCTTCCAGTAAATGGACTCCCCCTTGTAAAACTGCTCTGGCGTGCCCTCCTGGAAGTAGTACGGCATTTGTTGGTCAGCCGTGCCTTCGGTGCTGAGCACGTTGCGCCCATCGGAAGTGATCTGGTACTGCGTGCCGATGAACTGCCACGAGGTGCCGCGCCAGTGCAGCATGTGGTTCCACATCACCTCGGTGCCGTTCTGCGGCATCGGGAACGGAATGCCGCCATAGGCCCCTTCCACCAAATCGCCATTGAGCTTGGCCCTGCTCACGTTCTTGGCCGTGTTGTCATACACCCACTGCGGCGCCGCAGCCGTGCGGTGGGTCTTGTACACATCGATGCGGTACTCGGGGTACTTCTTCAGCAGTGCCTTCTGGCCGTCGCTGAGCTTGTCGGCGTACTGGTCGGCGTTTTTACCGGTGACGCTGTACAGCGGCTTCTCGTCCTTGAACGGATCGCCGCGGCGCCCACCGGCCTTGTCGCCAGCGATCGGGGTGGTGTAGCCGCCCGTCCACGCCGGGATCGTGCCGTCCTTGTTGCCGGCCTTCTCCGCGCCCAGCGGGGTCAGCTCACCCTTGAGCTTGTTCGCATCGCCGGCGGCCTGGGCCGTGCACGCCATCAGGGCAGCCACGGCCAACACAGCGACCTTCACAGTGTGTTGCTTGTTCATCTCGTATCTCCTTAGGCTCTTGTGTTCAGAACGTGCGACGCAGCGACAGCGCGATGAAGTCACGATCGCCCAGCGCGTTGCCATGGCCGAAGATGGCATGGCCGCCGGTCAGCAGCGGCGAGTAATCCACGAACGGCACCGACTTGCCCAGGTACTTGGTGTACGTCAGCGCAAACTGCCACACCCCCAGATAGTTGCCTTCCAGGCCGATGCTGGCGTCTCCCGTGTCCTGCGCACCCCACCCCGGCGTGATCGCTGATTGGCCCTTGAGCGTGTAGCCCACGCCCAGCGGCACGCTCAGGTCCAGCCCGGGCAGGATCTGCCGGTAGCTCGGGCTGAAGATCAGGCGGATGGCCGTGGCGCTGCGCGTGCGCCCTTCGTCCAGCGAGTGGTCCGGGTCGTCGTAGCTCATCACCCGGTTGAACGCCAGCTCACCCAGGAAGCTCGACTCCTGTGACAGGAAGCTCGGCCCGAACGTAGCCAGCCACGAGAAGTTGGCATGCGCCGTCTTGCCCTTGGCCATGCGGGGCGGCCCCCCAAAGCCCGTGGCCCAGATCATGTTGGTGCTGCGCAGCGGCATGTCATCGCGCAGCGACACCTCACCGGCCAAGTTGAAGTCCCCCACGCTGTACGTTGCGCTGGTGCCCACCGTCTTGATGTTCTGCCCGAACGCGTAGTACCACTGGCCCGTGCCCAACGTACCCACGCCGGGCACCGTGAAGTTGCCCGCCGGGTTCAGGTTGCCGTACAGCTGCCCGCCCTTGTCATGGAACTGCGCCGCGTAGAAGCCCAGGTCCACCTCGTTCACGCGCCACTTCAGCTGCAGACCAAACTGGCCGCTGTTCTTGGGCTTCTGGTCGGCCCCGGGGCTCAGCGTGTACAGCGCTGCAAACGGCGCGCCTGAGGCGCGCAGGTCCATCGCCTCGGTCATCGGCGAGCCCCAGGGGATGTTCACGCTGGAGAAGTAGCTGCCCGCCGCCGGCAGGCGGTCTTCCTCCCAACTGAACTGGTAATACCCGCCCACCGACACCTCGGGCGAGAGCTGCACCTGCGCCGACAGCTGCGGCACCGGGCGGATGATCTCCTTGAACTGCGCGCCCGGCGAGGCCAGCAGCTTATCGATGTCGATCGGGCCTTGGGCGCGGGCGATGCCGTTGTCGCCAAAGAACAGGCTCTCGCCGTACTGCAGGCCATGGCGGCCCAGGCGCGAGGTCAGTTTGATGCCGTTGTCAAAGCGCCAGCCGCCAAACACAAACGCGTCCAGCAGCTCGACCTTGCGGCCGGCGCGGGTTTTGGTGCTTTGCGCAAACTCGTTCAGCGGGCTTTGCGGCACATACCCATCGGTGGCTTGTGTACGCTCATGCAGCTTCTGGTCGTACCAGCCTGCTCCGCTCAGGCGCAGACCGAAGTCGCGCTTGAACACCACATCAAATTCGCTCAGCCAGTCCAACCGCTCGGAAACAATGCCCCGGCCCTGAAAATTCTGGTCACCGGCGTTGAAGTTCAGCGCCTGCGGGAATGCCGAGGCCGCCACCCCAGGCACCAGCAAGCGGAACGAGTCGTTCAGCGCCGCATCCGCCTTGGCCGTGCGCAGCTTCGTGCTGCCCTTGACCGTGTTGTCCCACCGGATCGCCAGGTCGTCGTTGCCGGTGTCGAACTGGAAGGCCTGGGCCGTGCCCGCGGCCATCAGCAGGGCTGCCCAGGCGAATCGGTTCAGTCGCCAACAGGTCTTGGCGCTGCCCATGTTTTTGATGTGCTTCATGTCTCCATCTCCTTGATGTTCACCCAAAGGTGAGGTTGAACGGGCGCCGACATGCTTCGGCTTTGCCCTGGGTACCGGCTACAAACTCATGACGTCTCTGTGATGCAAGAGTTGTTGGCGAGGTGGCAACTCAACCCAGCTCGACGATGTCGGCCGGCGTCTTGTGCAGACAGGCGCCCGGACCATCGGCCTCGATCAGGTACAGCTGCGTGTTGTGCACGAACATCTGCGCATTCAGGATGCCGGGATGCACGACGATGGCCATGTGCTCTTCGATGGTCATTGGTTCATCCTGGCGGATCAGCGGGCGCTCGACCATGTCGTAGCCCATGCCATGGATCGAGATGCGACGCTCTTCGCTCAGGCCACGGCCCTTGAGCCAAACGTTGTGCTGCTCGAAGATAGCCGCACAAGGCGTGCCCGGCTTGAGCAGCGACAGTGCGTACTGCTGCGCCTCCAGCACTTGGGCGGCTACTACACCGAGATGTCGCGCATCTTCGTGCTCGGCAAGGTCCCGCAATCCCTGCGTGACGCCCATGCC
>Ga0075012_10003186_pt1 | contig 15837 bp, 12 predicted proteins | sample All_14_2_FD_71474 | JGI IMG/M metagenome (GOLD analysis project Ga0075012, IMG submission 71474) | Freshwater microbial communities in response to fracking from Pennsylvania, USA - Allegheny Zone_MetaG_DW_15 | ecosystem: Environmental > Aquatic > Deep subsurface > Groundwater > Drilled... | reverse complement strand
TTCGCCCGGCATGATCCGCCAGCGTTACAATCGCCTTGTGGATCTTGGCTACCTCAAAGTTGTCGCAGTAACCAATCCATTGATGATGGGCAAACGCACCATGGCAATGATCGGCGTCCGTACCGATGGACGCAAAATGATGGATGTGGCAAGTAAACTTACCAAGTTTGACGAAGTTGTTTATATTGTCGCTGTCAGCGGTAGATACGACCTCATGATCGAAGTCTTTTGTGCCGACCATGAAGACCTGCTTAACTTCATCACCGAAAAACTTTCCAAAGTGGATGGCGTCCGCGAAGCGGAATCCTTCATCTACTTGAAGATCGCCAAAGAGATCTACTTCTAACGGGAATAACGCTTCAGTTCGGACCTCGTGCCTGCTGAAGCGATCCAAAACTAAGTCTGCGCCGGAAACGAATCTGGAAAGCAGAGCCAATCTGAAAGGTTTTATGAACGCCCTAGCTCGTGTACTAAAGACTGTGGGGGATACCTTTGTGAAGGTGTATATGACTTCACTTATGATTTCTATTTTCCCCGGAAATCACACCGGCGAAAATCATCGTTATCGGTAGTCTCAGTCTGTCCCGCCGCCTTTATTGCGGCGGGATTCTTTTTCTGTCAATCTAACTCGCCGACGCGGGTTATAAAACTAAACGGAGAATCAAATCTCATGAAAGTATTGCTAGTTGGAGTGGGTGGAGTTGGGGAAGCCATTGCCGCCATAGCCAAACCACGTGCGTGGATGGAACAAATGGTGCTGGCAGATTACAACGTCAAACGCGCAGAAGAGGTGCAGAAAAAGCTGGGAGACCCAAAGCGCTTCCCAGTGGAGTTCATCGACGCGAGCAACCAGCAAAGCATCGAAGACCTGGCGAAGAAATATCAAGTAGACCTCATTATGAACTCGGTTGACCCGATCTTCAACAAACAGATCTTCGATGCAGCTTACAATGTCGGCGCAACTTACATGGATATGGCGATGACACTCTCTGAGCCGCATCCTTCCGACCCGTTCAACAAGCCGGGCATCAAGCTTGGCGACTATCAATTTGATAAAGCCAAAGATTGGGAAAAGAAAAATATTCTCGCGTTGGTTGGCATCGGCGTGGAACCCGGCATGGCTGATGTGTTTGCTCGCTATGCCCAAGACCATCTCTTTGACGAGATCGAAGAGATCGGCATCCGCGATGGCGCGAATATCACGATTGAAGGCTATGAATTTGCCCCGAACTTCTCGATCTGGACGACCATTGAAGAATGTCTCAACCCGCCAGTGATCTGGGAAGAAGGTAAAGGCTGGTTCACTACCGAACCGTTCTCTGAGCCAGAAGTGTTCGACTTCCCTGAAATCGGACCGGTTGAAGTCGTCAACGTGGAGCATGAAGAAGTGTTGCTCGTTCCGCGCTGGGTGAAGACCAAACGTGCTACCTTCAAATATGGGCTTGGCGACCAGTTCATTGGCGTTCTGAAAACCTTGCACATGCTTGGGCTTGATAACAAGGAAAAAATCAACGTCAAAGGAGTGCAGGTTGCGCCTCGGGATGTGGTGGCGGCTTGTTTGCCCGATCCAGCCCATCTCGGAGAAAAGATGCGCGGAAAGACTTGCGCTGGCACCTGGGTCAAAGGTGTCAAAGATGGCAAGAATCGCGAAGTCTACCTCTATCAAGTAGCGGATAACGAAGAGTGCATGAAGACATGGGGTTGCCAAGCCGTTGTTGCGCAGACCGCATTCAGCGCTGTCATCGCCATGGACCTGATCAAGCATGGTGTTTGGAAAGGGAATGGGGTACTTGGACCGGAAGCCTTCCCGCCAGATCCATTCATGGAGAAGATGGCAGATTATGGTTTCCCATACGGCATCAAAGAAATGACCAAGGAAACCGCATTGTAAATAATAAAAGCGGACAAACGTGAGAGCGTTTGTCCGCTAATTTTTTATCAACCGGGAAATTATTCCGGGTAGTTCACATCAATGGAGGGTTTCGTGGAAGAATATGCATACTCTGGATTGATCGTTGGGGGCATCGTCGTCATTCTGTTGATCCGTTTGGCGATCGGATATTGGGCTTCGAAGCGAGTGGAAACGACAAATGACTATGTGCTTGCTGGTCGTCGTCTGCCGATCTGGATGGCAGCGCCATCCATTATGGCGACATGGTTTGCGGCAGAAACGTTGATGGGTTCCAGTTCTGAAGCGTATAAGTACGGCTTGCAGGGTGTGATCTTCGACCCGTTCGGTGCGACCATGTGCCTTTTCCTTTCGGCATTGCTGATCGTACGCCTTGCGCGCCGCGCCCAATATGTGACTATCATGGATTTCTTCCAACAGCGTTATGGCACGACGATGTCGGTGGTGGGGACGATTGCCCAGATCATCGGGTACTTCGGCTGGACGGCTGCGCAGATCGTGGCAGGTGGGGCGATCTTACAGGCATTACTTGGTTGGGATCTCTCTGTGGGGATGGTCATGGTGGCGGGCATTGTTACCATCTACACCATGGCGGGCGGCTTGTGGGCAGATACCGCACTGGATTTTATGCAGATGTTCCTGACCATGGGCGGTTTGCTGATCATTTTCGCTGGCATCCTTTGGGGCGTGGGCGGCTTCGATAACTTCCTGGGCATGGCTGGCGCGCAATATACAGACTATCCTTTTGCAATGGCTCCTACACAAGAGGAAGGCTATCTCGGTTATCAAGGCACAATGGGTTGGTTTTATTATGCCGCCGCATGGATGGCGATAGGCTTGGGCAGCATCCCAGCGCAGGATTACCTGCAACGCACTTGCGCCGCGAAGAATGAGAATGTGGCGGTCAAGTCTACATATATTGCGGCTTTTCTCTATATCACTTTCGGCGTGCTTTCACCCTTTATTGGGATGGCGGCATATCATGCCATTGGACCAGACATTGCATCGGATCAGACTCAGTTTGTGCTGATCTCAATGGCGATGAAGTATCTTCACCCGATCCTGACCGCTCTTTTCGTGGCGGCTCTGGCTTCAGCGTTGATGAGTACCTCTGATTCATCCATGCTGGCTGGTGCGACGATGTTTACCGAGAACATTGTCAAAGTGTTCAAGCCAGACCTTACTGACAAGGCTCAATTGTTCCTAACGCGCGCCGCCTTGGTGGTGAGTGGTGTGTTGAGTCTGATGATCGCACTATGGGCTGAGACCATCTACGAACTGGCAGTGCTGGCGAATACCTGTATCTTAGTTGGTATGGTCGCGCCGTATGTCATTGGCTTGTATTGGAAGAAAGCCAATCATATCGGTGCGTTGACTTCGTTCTTTGCTGGTTCAATTTCATGGGGATTGCTTTCGGTCTATTATTACAACATCCCCGAAGCAGGTACCTTTGCCATTTGTGAAGGCGACTTGTATTGCTCGCTGTGGGACGCCGTCTATATCGCTTCGACCCCTGCGTTCATCATTTCCGTTGTGGCATTCATTGTGGTGTCGCTCGCGACCGGGAAGATCGATCCGCCCAAGGTGTTGAAGAACATCTACGGCAAGCCGGTGGACATGAAACATGCGCTTGGCTGGAGTCACCTCAACGAGGAGCCGAAGGAAGCCAGCGCGGCAGATTGATCCAGTTTTCTTTGAGTTGATTTACGTAGATAAAAACTGAGGCTCAAATCCATATTTGAGCCTCAGTTTTTGTTATTGGTTAGGTGTTAAGGAGATTTATGGACCAGCATTGAAGCGAATGACTGGTGTGTATGGAGTCCAACAGTCAGGTGCAGCATCACGACGGAAAATGTCAACGCCACCTGCGCCGCCATCGCAGTAAAAACCTCCAAAACTGGTATCCCAAAAGACTTCGTCTACGTCATAATCTGTGCCAACAAAGGGTGGAACTGAGGCAAGGCTGACGTTCAGCGAGTTGTATGGTCCATTGACGCCAAGAGGTGCAGCACCATGATGTGCTGTGTTGTAGGCAACGCCGTAAATTACTTCATCAGGTAATGTGATATCAAGGCTGTCAAAGTCGAATGTGACCACAAAGGCATACCCGTGGACACATTGATTCAGGACAGGGTCGAACCAGGTGCCGCCAAAGGGTACATCAGCAGCAGGCGACTTACTGGAACAATTTGCTGAGTCATACGATGGGCGATAGGGAATGTTAAAGGTTTGGGTGACGCTTCCAAGTAGCGCATCTGGTGCAGGCAAACCACTCTCGTATTTGACCGAGTAGATGTTGAGTGTAATAGGATGGGTATAAAAACTTCCCGGCGTGGTGATACACGCTTCAGTGGGTGCACGGGTTGCGTCATTTTCGCATGCCCAATCAGTCAGGCTTACATCTACTGTTTTGAGGTTACGAGCATCGTCGGCAAAGAGGATATGGTCGCCAAACTCATCGGTCGATGTAGCTTCGTATCCCAAGCTGGGAAAGCTGCCAGGCAGCACTTCAGGGATGGAATTGAAGATCACTGCGGGCGGCATTTCAACCACAGAGCAATCTTCTGCAAACATATATCCATCCATGTTGGGAACAGGTTCACCGGGCAACCCGTCTCCATGTGCAAGGTGGGCGGGAAGTGCTTTTGAGCTGACTTGGATCAGCTTATATCCGCCAAGGTCATCCATGTGACAAATGCCAACCTTGTCCGATGGACCCGCACTGACACTCCAAAGCGGGACAGCGGCGATCAATAAAATAAGGATCGCAAAAACACTTACAACTTTAGGAGATTTCATTTGACACCCTTTCTATAGATCTGAACTTGATTGAAAAACAGACATTGACTTCAAAATTGATCAGACGGTAATACCTTCATAAAATAAAAAACCACCTCCTTTCGTATTCCGTTTGGAATCGAATATTTGAAGGCGGTTTCGCTATTGGCTTCCCAGTTCCCCGCACCTGAAAGTGCAAGCGACCATATTAGGGTGTACTGGATCATTGCCCCTACGCAATTGAATTTGCTTAGTTAGATAATACTGATTTTTGGGAGCAAATCAAGAGGTTATATGTCACATTGTTGAAAAAACTCAAATTTGACTACTCAGCTGTCAGATTGGAAAGAGGCGCGGCGGGGCGTGTAGGAAAAAACTTATTCGAAGCCGATTCGCTGTCGCTTTCGGAAAATCTCTGTTGTAGAAAGTCCAGCCGATTCGATATAATTCAAAAAAACAATTCATACGGAGGATGTCATGCCGAACGGTTATAACGGAAAGATCCTGCATGTTGATTTGACAAAGGGTGCAATGACGGTGGAGGAGCCGAATGAGGCTTTTTACCGTAAGTATTTGGGCGGGAGCGCGATGGGAATGCATTACATCTTGCGCGATATGCCGAAGGGCGCCGACCCGCTTGGACCAGAAAATGTTTTGACGTTGTTCACAGGGGTTACAACGGGTGCCGCGATTTCTGGACAGAGCCGTTTGAACGCGAATGCCAAATCGCCCATTAGCGGCGGTATCGGCGACTCGCAAAGCGGTGGGTTCTTCCCGGCTGAATTGAAGTTTGCAGGCTTTGACGGTATTGTGATCAAGGGGAAATCACCGAAGCCTGTGTATCTCTGCATTGTTGATGGAAAATATGAATTGCGTGACGCTTCGCATTTGATGGGCAAGCTTTCTGGCGAAGTGGATGACATCATGCATAAGGAAGTTGACCCTAAGGCTGAAATTCTTCAGCATGGTATTGGCGCGGAGAATGGCGTGTTGTTCTCTTCGCTGGTATCTATGTCCAATCGCCATAACGGACGCACGGGCATGGGCTTGGTGATGGCTTCGAAAAATCTCAAGGCTGTGGTTGTGCGCGGAACTGGTAAGGTTTCGCTTGCGAACCAGAAGGCGCTCACTGAGTTGAATCGTATTGGTCCGAAAGCCATTCCTGAAAACGGCGATATGGACGGGCTTGCCAAGTTCGGTACGGCAGTGGTTGTGTTGTTCAACAACACCATTGGTACCCTGCCGACCCGCAACTATAACGAAGGTCAATTCGAAGGCTGCGAACCGATCAGCGGCGAAAAGATGGCTGAGACGGTTTTGAAGGAACGCGATACCTGCTACGCCTGCGTCGTCAAATGCAAGCGCGTGGTGGAAATCAAGGATGGTCCTTATAAGGTCGATCCACGCTATGGTGGTCCTGAATACGAAACACTCGGAACTTTCGGTTCTTACTGCGGTGTAGATGATCTTGCTGCGGTTTCGATTGCCAACCAAATTTGTAACGAATATGCAGTTGATACCATTGCGGCTGGTGCAACCATTGCCTTTGCAATGGAATGCTATGAAAAAGGCATCATCACTAAGGAACAGACAGCCGGGCTTGACCTCAAATTCGGCAATGCTGAAGCGATGATTGCTGCATTGAACATGTTGGTGAAGGGTGAAGGCGAATTCGGCAAGACCCTTGGCATGGGCTCTGAACGTGCGGCTGCCAAATGGGGCAACGGCGCGGATGAATGTCTCATCACCGTCAAAGGTGCAGAAGCTCCTGCTCACATGCCGCAAGCCAAACGCTCCCTCGCGCTCATTTATGCGGTCAATCCCTTCGGTGCTGACCACCAATCCTCTGAACATGATCCTTACTACGAAGAAGGCGTAGGTGACTTCAACCTCGACCGCCTCAAGCAGATCGGTTTGGGTTCACCACAACCGGCGTACTCGCTCACGGAAGAAAAAGTCCGCTTTGCGTATGAGACCGAAGTCTTCTACTCGATGCTCGACTCGGCGGAACTCTGTCAGTTCGTATATGGTCCAACCTGGACTCTTTATGATGGCGAACAGACCGCTCAGATGATCAACTCTGTCACGGGCTGGGATTTGACCCTCGAAGATTTGATGACCGTTGGACGCCGCCGCCTTGACCTCTTCCGCGTGTTCAATGCCCGCGAAGGTCTGACCCGCAATGCGGATAAACTGCCCAAGAAATTCTTCAAGGAATTGAAGGGGACTGGTCCCACCGCGGGCTTCGCTCTGACTCACGAAGAAGTTGAATCAGCGCTCGATACCTACTACAAGCTGGCAGGTTGGACGAACGATGGCGTTCCCACCCGTGAGACGCTCAAAAAGCATGATGTAGAGTGGGCAGCGGAATACCTTCCGGCATAAAGAAAAATTGATCTAACCACATAGAGCACAGAGTCCACTGAGATTTTCAAATAAAGACTCTGTGCTCTTTCTGGTGAATAAGGAAATCATGGCTAATCAACTGTATCAAGATAATTTTCCTCACATGACTCCCGCGTGGAGCCGAATTTTTAACTTTGTAGCAGACCGTGCTGAAGGTTCGTACATTTATACAGACGACGGCAAGAAATTACTGGACTTTACCAGCGGCATCGGGGTGACCAACACGGGTCACTGCCATCCCAAAGTGGTGGAAGCTATTCGCGAGCAAGCAGGCTTATTCTTGCATGCTCAGGCGAATATCGTCATCCACAAGCCGATGCTGCAATTGATCGAGGAATTGCGTAAGATCGTCCCGCATTCAATTGATAGTTTCTACTTTGCCAACTCCGGTGCAGAAGCGTTGGAGAATGCCGTCAAGATCGCGAAAGCTGCAACTGGCAGACCGAATGTGATCGTCTTCAACGGTTCTTTCCATGGGCGGACTCATGCCACGATGGCATTGACCACATCCAAGACCAGTTATCGCACGGGCTTTGCTCCGCTTCCGGGTGGAATTTATGTTTCACCGTTCCCATACGCGTTCCACTTGAAGATGACCGAAGAACAAGCCAGTCAATATGCGCTTGAACAGTTGGAATATCTACTTGCTTCACAAACGGCGCCGAAAGATACTGCTGCCATTCTTATTGAGTCTGTGTTGGGTGAGGGCGGGTACATCGTGCCGCCTGCTTCCTTCATGAAGGGACTGCGTGATATTAGTGATAAGCATGGCATCATGCTCATCTTCGATGAAGTGCAGTCGGGGTTTGGGCGCACGGGCAAGTGGTTTGCACTTGAGCATTTTGGGGTTGTTCCCGACATTATCACTGCCGCGAAGGGAATTGCCTCTGGCATGCCGCTCTCCGGCGTGTTCAGCCGTACAGACATCATGAAGAAATTGGATGTCGGTTCGATCGGCGGAACTTATGGTGGAAATGCTATCGCCTGCGCGGCTGGAGTCGCTACCATCCATGCGATGCGGGAAGAGAAGATGTTGGAGAATGCCACAGAACGCGGAATCCAATTGATGACCGGGCTCCACAAACTGCAGGAAGAATATCCACAGATCGGCGATGTGCGCGGCAAAGGATTGATGGTGGGCACCGAGTTCATTGTGGATGGCAGCCAGGCGAAAGCCAAGCCGCTCGTCAAGGAAGTCATTCATAAAGCAGAAGAGAAGGGGTTACTCCTTCTCTCCTGTGGTACGTACGATAATATTTTACGTTGGATCCCGCCGTTGAATGTTTCATCGGAACAGATCAACGATGGCTTGAAGATCTTCGGTGAAGCAGTGAAAGGTTCTGTTTAAACAAACCCGATCTTGCGTTTGGATGTATTTTTGAACTCAAGCTTGTCGTAACCGAAGATATCCGCAAGAGTGAGGCTGCCTTCCACATTTTCATGACCAAGTTTTTTGGCGAGGGCAGCCGTCTTTTCAGAGGACAGCGCAGAAAAGTTGTACTTTGCAACCATGCGTCCTTTACGTAACAGCGCCTTATCGATTCGTTCGATGTCTGTGTTGAAGGTGCAGATGATCTTGATGTTGAGGAAGTCGCTGAAGAGACCATCGGTCAGTTGCAGGATGGTTGAGACAACCGATGCTTCAGACGAATGGTCGCGCGGCACAACGACTTTTTCTGCATCTTCAATGATGAGAACGGCATTCTTATTCTGAAGTAGGAATGCCACAAAGTTCGGCTTGAGCAGGTCGCTGACAAAATCGTTCTGAATGAAGATGAACTCGCGGTCGATGAACTTGCAGATCAGGTGTTTGATGTAGGTGGTCTTGCCGGTTCCGGGCTCGCCATGCAAAAGGATGATGCCAGACTCCTGCTTGCCCATGAAAGCGGATATGGCTTTGTCTACTTCGATGAAATCATCGTTGTAAAGCTCGGCGATGTCGATGGATTTGAAATCGTTGGTGCTGACCTCCTCCATGCCGAACATGCCGTCTTGATGCATGAGAACTTTGAACTGTGGCTTCTTGGGCGCGCCGAACTTTGAACGCAGTTTGTGGTTCATTGACAGCACCCAGTCTTCACTGTCCTTGCGGTTGTGGTCGTAAAGAAACTCAACAGTGATATATGCCAGGTCGCGTGCTGTAAAGTGGATGAGCATGTGTCCACTCTCGCTTTTGAAGACATACTCGAATACATAGTCGTCACTGGGCTGTGAGTTCTGAAAATCTTCTGTAGACCAGTTCTTGAAAACAACTGTGAAGTCAAAGGCATCCAGATTCATTTCCTGAATGATGGCATCCACTGCATCCTGCTTCTTCTCGCTTGCAAGGACCAAGTGCAGGCTTGAAGGTAGCGCATTGAAACAGACCGTGAAGTAGGCAGAGGTCTTAAATCGTTTATTGAGGTCTAACGAGTCGAGCAGGTTTAAAGAACGTGATTCGGTCATATCGGATCTATTCTCCAAAAAGTGACTTGCAATTTTGAACATCCTTCCCTTTCGTTTGGAAATATACAGTTGATTTGTAATTTTGACAATCCTGAAAATCATTGAGAGAACCATGAACAATACACTAGATCGCTCCAAACTTGAAACGCTACTGAAGAAAGAAGAAGAGCTTTTTCACAAGAACCATCCAAAATCCTATGAGCTGTACCAACGCGCACGCAAATCCTTACATGGCGGTGTGCCCATGTTGTGGATGATCCGCTGGGCGGGGTCTTTCCCGGTCTTTGTCAAAGAAGCCAAAGGCGTGCACTTCACCGATGTGGATGGCAATTCATACATCGACTTCTGTCTTGGCGATACCGGTGCCATGACCGGTCATGCTCCAGATGCAACAGTCAAAGCGATCAACGAGCAGATCCAAAAAGGCATCACACTCATGTTGCCATATGAAGATGTCATTTGGGTGGGCGAGGAACTCCAACGCCGCTTCAAACTTCCATATTGGCAATTTGCCCTCACCGCCACCGACGCAAATCGTTTTGCTTTGCGCATGGCACGTCTCATTACGGGACGCCCCAAGGTGCTCGTCTTCAACTACTGCTATCACGGCTCGGTCGATGAAACCTTCATCACACTCGACGAAGAAGGCACACCCATCTCGCGTCCCAACAACATGGGTCCGCAGATCGACCCGCGTGAGACGAGCAAGGTGATCGAGTTCAACGACATTGCCGCGCTCGAAACCGCCCTCTCAGCCCGCGATGTCGCCGCTGTCCTTGCCGAACCCGCCATGACCAACATCGGCATCATTCACCCCGATCCCGGCTACCACGAAGCCCTGCGTTCGATCACTCGCAAATATGGGACATATCTCATCATTGACGAGACGCACACCATCTGTGCAGGACCCGGCGGATATACCGCCTCTTTCGGTCTTCAGCCTGATTTCTTGACCCTCGGCAAGCCCCTCGCTGGAGGCGTTCCCGCCGCGATCTATGGTTTCACCGAAGAAGTGAGCCAAGCCTTCGCCGCCAAACTTGCCATGGACGATGCCGATGTGGGCGGCATTGGCGGTACACTGGCGGGCAACGCCCTGTCCATTGCGGCGATGAAAGCAACTCTCCAGAACGTGCTTACAGACGAGTTCTATGCCAAGGCGACGTCGTTGCAGGAACAATTCACAGCCGGAGTCGAAGGCGTAATCGCAGAATTCAAGCTCCCATGGATCGTGAAGCGTTTAGGCAATCGCTCCGAGTATTGGTTCCGTCCCGCACCTCCAAAGAATGGCGGCGAGGCCCATGCTGCTGTCGATCCCGAATTGGACCGTTATATGCACCTCTACGCCCTCAATCGTGGCATCTTGATGACGCCTTTCCACAACATGGTGCTCATCTCACCCGAAACCACCCAAGCCGATGTAGATTATCATACAAAGGTATTTAGAGAAGCTGTACAGAGTTTGTTTGCCTAAAAACGGAACTGTGATGAATGACCTTGTGCCTGTGAACCGATCCGGTTTTCTTTATGAGAAACTGGACATTTGGAAGACACTCTCGTTGGTGTTTTTATTTGTAGTGAGTGGAGTCTTCCTTTTCTATAACGCAGTCCGTTTTGATTTGCCGCTGGGTTTTTCAGGCATGTTTGCGCTGATGTCGGAACAAATATCTAGTAACGATTTCAAGTTGCCAGAAAGCACTCCTTACTACGGACCGGGTGGAATCCCATTCGCATACCCTCCTTTGGGTTTTTATGTAATGGCATTGGTCACCCGATTACTGGATCTGTCTTCCATCACGTATCTTAGATTTATCCCTCCATTCTTTAGTTTACTGGCTCTGATTCCTGTGTTTTTACTTGTCGAGAGGATGACACGCTCCTTTTGGGCGGGAGTCTTCTCGACATTGTTCGTCTTGTTTTCGCCTACCTTGTATTACAACCATACCTGGTCTGCGGGCATGGTGCGCGGATTGGCTTTCTTCTTGATGCTCAGCGGGTTCTATTGCTTTTATCGCGCCCATAAAGAAGGAAACCGACTTTTTGCCATTCTGGCAGGTGTTTTCTTGGGGATGACCTCAATGACGCACCTGTTTTATGGTTTGTTCTTTGCCGTGTGGATTGCCGGTTGGTGGGTATTTGAGTTTAACAAGGCAACGTGGAAGAATATATTTTTTACTGGTGGATCAGCGTTTTTGGTGAGCGTACCATGGCTGTACGTAATGATCGTACGATATGGATTCGAAATATTTACAAATGCATTTTCAAGCCATGATAACGATGCTTTTCTGGAAGCATCTTCTGACGGGCGGATCAGCACAGTATTTTCTTGGGCATTCTTGAAAGTTATCGAGACCCCAATCCCTGCATTGGGATTGATTTTGGCGGGGGCGGCTGTCATATATCTTGTTTATAAAAAACAATATGGTCTTCCAGCTGTATTGGTGTTGATGGTGTTTTTTCTCTCACCCGAAAGTGAGCGTTTTTTTGTCTCACTCGCTGGTATCCTGCTCGGAGTAAGCTTTGCCGCGGCGAAGGATATCCTTAAACAAAGACCGCCACAATGGATGGTGTTGACTGGCATTTTTATTGTGATCGTACAGATGGCTATTTTGGGTATAACGGAGGTAAGAGACTCGGTAATCGTCCTCAATAAAAGCGCGTATGATGTTGCTAACTTTGTAGAGGAGAACGTGCCGGAGGATGGTCGATATTTATTTGTAGTTGGGCAGGCAGAAGCAGAATGGTTCCCTTATGTGATACGGCGTGAACCCTTTGTGTCGAAATGGGGGAGTGAATGGCTTGGAACGTATGATGATCAGCGCCTTTTGCAAAACAGGGTATCTTACTGTAAAGATACAGAAAGCCTGCCTTGTCTAAGAGACATTAATCTCGATGTTAAGACAGGCGATATTATTATTACGAAAAAGAATCAAAAGAAACTGGCATATGAATTGGAATCAAGCGCTTCCTGCAAGCGTTTGGCTGTATTAGGTATTTATGTTGTATGGAGTGCAGATTGTTTGAAATAATGTTTGCACTTGGCAATCGAAAATGACCTGATCTCAGGAGAAAAAATGGCTGAATACAAATCTCAAATCTGGCGTGTTAATACTCGTACACAAGAATTGAAACGTGAGCCCGTCCCTGAAACCTGGCAGCGTCTTGGTGGGCGTGGACTGATCGCGCGTATCATGGTCGATGAAGTGGATGCGAAATGCGACCCGCTCGGACCCGGCAATAAGCTTATTTTTACGCCCGGTCTGCTGGTGGGGCACATTTTGTCGTCCACAGACCGCATCTCGGTGGGCGGCAAGTCGCCTCTGACGGGTGGTATCAAGGAAGCCAATGCGGGCGGGCGTACGGGCTATCATATGGCGTTCATGGGTATTCATGCACTCATTCTTGAGGATATGCCTGAAAAAGAGGGCTACTGGGTTTTACACCTGTCATTGAAGGATGGCGGCTCTGCCAAATGGGAACGTGCCGATGATCTAGTTGGTTTGGGCGTGTATGAAACTGCGCCAAAACTGCTCGAAAAATATGGTGACAAAGTCGCCATTTCACTCATTGGACCTGGTGGCGAGATGCGCATGAAATCGGCGGGCATTCAGAACATCGACAAGGATAAGATACCCGCCCGCATTGCGGCTCGTGGCGGACTGGGTGCGGTGATGGGCTCGAAGGGACTGAAAGCCATTGTCTTTGACCATACCGGCGGAGAGAAACCTCACATTGTGGATACTGAGGCTTTCAAAGTTGCTCAGAAAGATTACACCCAGTCGGTGATGAACCATCCGCAGTCGATCACCTATCGTGATTATGGCACAGCAGCCATGGCGCAGATGACCCAGCGTTTTGCCGCCATCCCAGCGCACAATTTCTCGCGCGGCACGTTTGACAATGTGGACGCTATCAGTGGTGAGCAGCTACGTGAATTTACCCTCACTCGCGGTAAACCGTCGGATGCGTCTCATGCGTGTATGGCGGGCTGTACCATCAAGTGCTCGAATGTCTTTGGCGGGGAAGATGGCAAGATCATCGTCTCGCCGTTGGAATACGAAACCATCGGTTTGATGGGCACCAACCTCGACATCGACTCGCTCGACGCCATCGGACGCATGAACTGGCAGGTCAATGACCTCGGCTTGGACTCCATCGAAGTCGGCGGGGCGTTGGGCGTGGCAGCGGAAGCCGGGCTGATGCGCTGGGGCAGTGAAGAAGATGCCATGAAACTCATTGATGAGATGCGCAAAGGGACTGAATTAGGTCGCACCTTGGGCGATGGGGCGGTGACGGTGGGCAAGAAATACGGCATTGAGCGTGTGCCCGCCGTGAAGGGGCAAGCTATGTCTGCCTATGAGCCGCGCTCGATCAAAGGCACGGGCGTGACTTACGCCACCACGCCGCAAGGCGCTGACCATACCTGTGGTCTGACCATTCGGGCACAGGTCAACCACCTTGACCCAACTCAGCAAAAAGATGCTTCGCTCAACGCTCAGTTGAACATGGCGGGCTACGACACTATCGGCGCGTGTATCTTCGCGGGCTTCGGTTATGCGGCGACGCCCGATGGCGTGGTGAAACGTCTGCTTAAGGCGCGCTATGGCTGGGACGATGTGCCAGATAACATTTTGCAGGCGCTTGGTAAAGAGACCATCAAACTGGAACGCGAGTTCAACAAGCGTGCCGGCTTCACCAAGGAAGATGACCGCCTGCCCAAGTGGATGATGGAAGAAGCCCTGCCCGAAAACGGCTCGGTCTTTGATGTCAGTGAGGATGTGCTCGACCACATCTTTGACGGGATTGAATAAATAAAAAAACTCCCGAAGTCTTCAAGACTTCGGGAGTTTGCTTTTAGGCATTTTGTTTCAGACGGTACTTCATCAACATCCAACCAACCAAGCCAAATAACGCCGAGACGATCAAACCTTCATTGGTGGGTGTGAACACAGGCGCCAGTGGACCGTTTACTTCGATAAACCCGTTAATTAGCAGGGGCATACTCACGGCGTTGATGACCTGATGCAAGAGAAAAGCTGTCCATGTGGATTTGCTGAGGAGGCGTAACTCGCCAAAGAGAATGGCCGTGGGAATTTGCACGACGATTGCCAGCCCCAAAAATACGGGAATGGAAGTTGTGATGGCGCTTTCCAATGTCGCGCGGTCGAGGAAGTAATAGTAGTAGGGCAGGTGCCAACTCCACCAGAGAATGCCGACGAGGATGTGATTGACCATCGGGCGGATTCCTGCGGCTTCGAGCCGTGGAGTGAGATAACTGCGCCAGGCGAATTCTTCGAAGAAGTTCTTCATCAGCGAGCCGACGAAGATCACGCCGACGGCAGAGAGATACGCGCCGAAGCCTTGGGCGGCGAAACCTTCAGTGGAGAGAATGCCCAAGAGGGCACTCAAGCCAAATACGAGGAGAGAGGCGAGCGGATAGACCAGAAGCGCTACCAGATACCACTTCCAGCCTGAGGGGAGATTCAAGCCGAAGCCAGCATCCTTCCAGCCATCTCCTCCCAAAGCACGTAATACAAAACCAGAGAGAGCAGGGCTAACCAGCCAAACGAGTGCGCCCAGACTTTGGAGGGGCGGCATGGTGTTGCCAGTGACGTTGTTGAGCCAGATGCCCAGCCAGCCGCCGCCAACGGTAAACAGCGAAACAATAATAATGTTGCGAATGATCTTGTTCATTGATTTCCTATTTGAATAGTGTAGTTTTTGTTTTCGATGCGTTCAATGGCAGAGCGCAACCATGCCGCAATGGATTGGTTGTTGATATAGCCCGCTTCGAGAGTGAGGATGGCGAGGAAATTCGCGCGCGGGTCGGGGATGGTGCGCGGGGTGTTCTGCACCATTTGGTAAACGCCTTCAAAAAGCGCCAGGCGCTCTTCAGTTTCTTTGAGTTTGTGGCGCATCACCTTGAGCAGTTCGTCGTCACTGACTTGCCCGCCGAAATAGACTTGAATGAGGAACGGTTCGCGGTCGTCGCGCTCGGGTTGGGGAGTGGTGAGCCAGCCGTGCAACTCAGCGCGCCCCGCTTCGGTGACGTGGTAGATCTTCATGTCGAGCCGTTCATCGCGCTCGATCACTTCTTTGGTGACCATGCCTTGCGTTTCAAGTTCGGCAAGCGTGCGGTAGATCTGGCTTTGGTTGGCGGGCCAGAAATGCTGCACCGAGTTGTCGAAAGCCTTTTTCAGGTCGTAGCCAGAGAGGGGTAGGAAAGAGAGAAATCCGAGGATGGCGTGTTTGAGTGACATATGCGTATAGATTATATAGTACTAGTATTATAGTATAAGTAC
>Ga0075012_10003183_pt1 | contig 15853 bp, 16 predicted proteins | sample All_14_2_FD_71474 | JGI IMG/M metagenome (GOLD analysis project Ga0075012, IMG submission 71474) | Freshwater microbial communities in response to fracking from Pennsylvania, USA - Allegheny Zone_MetaG_DW_15 | ecosystem: Environmental > Aquatic > Deep subsurface > Groundwater > Drilled... | reverse complement strand
CTCTTAAAATTTGATTGTTGTTGACAAAAAGTGAAGCAAGTTTAGTTGCAGCTAAGTATTCAGTTACGGATTGGTGAAAGAAGCTGATTCTTTCATTAACTAGCGGAATTAAAAAGGATTGACTTACCAACCAGTTTATTATGTCCGTACTTGCAATAGAAATTCCTGTAAATTTTTTGACCTCCAAGTCAATATAGTTAATTAGAATCTCGATTTTAAATGCTTCTTCACCATTGTCTAGTGCAGTCAATGCTACAGATGACAAAGGCTCTAGTATGTCTATATTTACTTCAAATCGATCAATAAGTCTTTCATTGATCTGGTCAATTAACAAACGGTAGATCTTTTGTGGGCTGGTTCCTGAGTCAATTTCAAATCCATTTTCTATTATTAATTTATAGAAGAAGGGCTTCTGTAATAGTGCAATAATCTCATTTTCGAACAAACCTTTTAATTCAAACTTATTTTGAATCAAGCTGGTTGTAATAAATTCTTTATCTATAGAATCTAGATTAAAACAAGGGAGTTCTAAATCGCTTAGACCATCTAAAGTCCGAGATGAGATTACAACAGACAAATTAAATTTTTCCAAAAGAGATGAAATATCGGTGTTCCAATGCTTTGTCTCACTAAATTCTTTTGGTATTTCATTGAAAGCATCTAGGTATAATTTAACTTTAAAATTTGAACATAATATTGACAGATTCATTCCTACAGGAATATTTTGCTCGATCAACTTTACTATATTGCCCTCGTAAAGTTTTAAGTCTAAATATATTGGAATAATTGTTTCGTTAAGCTTTAACGAATCTTCAATACAGGCATCAGATAAAATTTTTGATAACCTAGCAACACTAGCTTTTAACGAATAGCTTTTCCCCCCACCAGGAAGTCCGATAAGAATAAATTTCTTAGGCCCATTGTCGAGAAGTAATTCAATAGATGCTTCATAATATCTCAAATATTGTGTTCTCTTTCTGTAATTATTTTCAATTGGGTGAACAACTAATGGAAGATGTATTTTTGAAATTTCAAATCCAATATATTTTGCAGCATGTCGGTTTATACTTAGTATAAAATCAGGACTCAAGACAAATTCAGAAATTTTTATATCATCGTTAGATACTATTAATTCATCTAATAATTCTAAAATTGGAGTATGATCTCTTATCCCATCATGCTTAGAGATAGTTTTATATTCTATTAAGTGAATTCCAAAATTCCTCTTCCAATAATCCTTTTCTTGTTCACCTATATCAGCCATTATTGCATAATGGTCTCTTGTTCCACCTTTATATGTATTGAAAAGTAGATCTCTTAGATAAAGAAAATCAGGGTCTCTCAATCCGAAGCCTATATAAACAACTGGCCTGCTTGCCATTAAAATTTTAGCAGTTTCCATTGCATGGAAAAGTTCACCTCCTGGATTTAGCGCCCTATATTGTTCTCTTGTTAAAATGATACTATCAGAGTCCTCTGCATCACCGTGAAGTTTAAATAAAAAATTGTTTGCTCGGGCCCCGACTATTTCAGCTGTTTCTGTGAGCTGTTTGTTAACTACTGTTCGAAAATAGGTGTTCGGTTTCCATCTATGAAAACTCAATTCTAACAGCTTGTCATAGTTTGTTGTGATATAACAATTGGCACCTAATGCAATTATCTTATGATGGATTTCATGTGGTTGTGCAATTCCAAGACGGGTTGTACTTCTTATGAATTGAGCGAACAGCGGTTTAGTTAATTTATCAAAACCATAACTTGCTGCTTGTAACAGATCTCCTCTTTTTAATTCTTGCTCGGTAAGTGATGCATCTAAACCGTTTTCCTTAATAAATTCTATAAGTTCTTGGATTACTCCTGTCCAAGATGGAAGTCCTGACCAGAGTGAAACTCCAGATCCAATGAACAAAACAGTATCTTCGCTTTTGAGTACCCTTTTTAATTTTTCGATCATGCTTGTGAGTTTAGGAAGATAATAGGAGAAGCATAAAATCACCTATTTTAAATGTTGTCAGATTCGATGAGCTAATATACCAACTTTTAACTTATAACTTATGTTGGTGGAGATATGATTCATTTACAATGATTAATTATTTCTCCTCTTCCCAGACCTAAATATTCTCCATAAACGAATGGATGCTCTAAATCTGAAACGGCTTCAAGACGTGTTAAGTAAAAAGGTAACGCAATACCCGGCAACCCTACGCTCATTGTTCATTGACATCTTGAGAAAATTGGAATGTTGTACGTGTGTGTAATTGCAACTCAATATATAATTGTATATTTGGTAAGCATATTTAGCTGATTTATTCATGAAGACTTTAATTATGAAGGGGTGTTAAATTTTAATATTTATGAAAAGTTACATATTTATAATTCTAACCGTTCTTAAATTAACAACTGTTGCTTCGCAAAATTTAACAGAACCTGATATAATTGAAATAGTTAAAACTTACAAAGAAAAATTCACAACCCCAGCCTGGGAATATAATAAACCCTTAATTCTTTTTGTCATAGACTGTTCAAAGCAGGATAAGTTATATTTTAGTGTAACTGCTTTAAAACAACAATGGCAGTTTGAATATTCGAAAATTACACATTACTACAAAACAGATGATGAATATATATTAGTAAGGCTGGATTCTGGTTGCAACGAGCAAGTAGGATATTTTATTCCAATTTCAACTGTTGATTCACTCTCCTTAAAAAACAAACTTATTAGTGACAAAATATCATTAAGTTCTGTGTCAGAAACTTTGATATATAGCAAAAAGACAAATGACAAACCTCAATTACTCGAGGTAGTTAAGGACTATAATGTAAGTCGAAAATATCGTTATCTGCTTCCTTGATTTAATCTTTTAAAGAAAATTTACAAATGGTGAACTCCTTATTTATTGCTTTCATTATCTCTGGTTTTAGCTGGTGGGCAATTCTTTTCTATGTTGACTTATTGTTGAAAAAGAAAGAGATTGAAACCTCATTACTATTCCTGGACCAACTATTTAAGGGAATGCGTAAATTATCATTACAGGATAAGAAATATCGTAATACTTATTATGTTCTCATAATGATGACTATAGTATTCTTTATCTCTATGGTTTTAATATTTACGTTGATGTTTACCTTCGAAAATAGTTTGAAATAATATTGTTCCTGTGAGACCCTCAGCTTGCCAAATTAGTGATGATCTCCGGTTTAAACATTTTTACCAATGAAAAAAGTATTGATTATTTTGTTGATTTGTTGTTCAAACTCCGTTTTTTCACAAGAAATGCCAGATTCATTAGGTTTAAAAATATTAAATGAATTTGTTTGTGATAATTGGGATGAGTTTGAACCTTATGTGTTTACTGATAAACAAGAATTATACCTTGCAATTGAATGTGATGGTTTAGGCTTGGGAATAGAAACTTTATACCAGGTAAAATCCAATTGTGAGGACATAACACTTAAAATATGGCCTGCTGATTATGTTTTCTTTGATGGCATTGAGAGTACCATAATCTTTAATGAATGTACGGTTGAGAAAAACAAGGTCATTTTTAAACTTCAGTTTTGGTTAAATAATGCACCGGGAATTCCAAAGTATAAAACCTATGAAGTCCGGCTTGATAGATACAGGTAGTATAGTGTGCTCTATGCCCCGGCCCTATGGTCCACGCTCTACGCCTTGAGGAGAAGGGTCGGGGGGGATGAGGTGCTAAGTTAAACCGCCCTCTCCCTTTCACCCATTACCAGCCTGATAATAAAGCTTACAATTTTAACTACAGAAACTATTATGGCAATGATAAAGAAAACAGGCAGCAGTTTATCAAGCCAGCCCAGGTTGTGGAAATGGCTGAAATCAAAAGGATAGAGATACACCAGTAAAACCAGCACCACCGTGCCGGCTGCTTCCATGGCAATCTTAAAAAGGTATCTTATGGGCCTCGGCTCTGTAAGCAGCAGCAGGATACTGCCAATGATCTGAATGATGCAGTTGATCTGCATAACGGTTAATACCACCATATAATTCTCTGCAAGGAAGGCAAGGTCCCAGCCGGGTACCATGCTTAATATCCAGAGGCCGATAATGTTGGCAATGATATTGCCGATGTGTTCTCCTTTGCGGCGTTTTAAGGAGCGCTCATGAAAGTTGTTCATGCTGGAATGTTTGGTCACGCAAAGTTAATGAGAAGATCTCAATAATGAAATGAGTAACAAGCTCCCCTTCTCTCTTGAGGAGAAGGGGCGGGGGGGATGAGGTGCTACGCCCTACGCCCTATGCCCTATGCCTCTCTCCACTCCTTATTATTCCCCTTAATAAAAGAAAGGATTTCATCGCATCCCAGTCCTGTTTCAGAAGAGGTAATATAAACAGGAGGTAGCTCCTCCCAGTCTTCCATCAGGGCTTTCTTGACGGCTGAGGTGTTTGAGGCGAGCTGGTTGGAAGTAAGTTTATCGGCTTTGGTAAATACGATGGCAAAGGGAAGCTGGTTTTCGCCGAACCAATTGATCATGTCGCGGTCGGATTTCTTAAACTCAATGCGGCTGTCGACCAGGATAAAGGTAGTCATCAGGTTGGTGCGTTTAAGCAGGTAGTTCCGTATCATGGCTTCCCACTTCTCGCGCTCGGTTTTTGCAATCCTTGCATAGCCGTAGCCGGGCAGGTCAACCAGGTACCACTCGTCGTTCACGATGAAATGATTGATTAGTTTGGTTTTACCGGGAGTAGAGGATACCTTGGCAAGGTTCTTACGGCCCAGCAGGTGGTTGATAAGGGATGATTTGCCCACGTTCGACCTTCCTATAAAGGCATATTCGGGTTTATCCGGTTTCGGGCATTTCCGGTAATCGGTATTACTGGCTAAGAATTCAGCTTTGTGGATTACCATTATTGTCCCGGTATATTGATATGCCGTTCAATCTTCATACCATATATATCTGCTATGGTAATAAGGATGCCTGATTCCTCAACCTCGCCGAATTCCCTGTTAAGGCTTGTGCCGAAGAACTTCATGGTCGACGACAGGTTCATATAGGCATTTACCAGTGGCGGGATCAGTTCGCCCAGCGACCTTACTTTCTGTATCAGCAGCTTATAGTCCTTCTCATAGCTGTTGTTGGGGAAAGCTTCTTCCAGTTCCTCTTCGGAGGTAGTAAGCTGAAGCTGGTTATAGGGTGTAACCAGGCCGTCGCGGTCGCCGAAATATTTCTTCATGAAAAAGAGAATATGGTCCCTTGCCCTGGTGTTATAGTCGGGGTACATGGTAATCTTGCCGAAATAGTAACGGGCATCAGGGTTCATCAGTATGATGGCACCCAGTCCGTCCCATATATTGTCGAGCGAATACATTCCTTTGCGGATATTATTCGTTGGCTGGTAGTTGGGCTGTACAAATGAACGGCCGAGTTCAATGGTATACGGAATATAATCCCTCAGGAATTCATCGCTGTAGCGGAACAGCTTGAAGGTGGGGGTATGGACAAGGTTATCAGATTCGGGCTTCAGTTCCTTGCAATGCAGGTAGCGGTATCCGCCAACTATTTCCTTATCGGCAGGATTCCATACGATCAGTTGCTTGAACGGGTTTTCCTTGGTATCGTATTCATCAAGGTCGCAGTCAAGTCCTGTGCCGCCTCCTGCATCCCTGAAGGTAATTTCGCGCAGTCGTCCTATTTCGCGGGTAACATTGGGGGCATTGTGGTAATCAACAACATAGATATGGTTATTACCGGCATTTGTCTTACGTATAAGCTTATCTGAAGTCAGTTCCTTTTCCAGAATCTCCCGGGGAACGGGAGGAATAATATTCTCCATACTAATCATTCGTTAATTCAAAGCGGGCTTCGGGATCGTCCTCAAGCCTGTAAACAAACTTGCGGAGCCTGGCAGCCCAGTCCTTATCTTTTAATTTTTTATCAAACAGCCCGACGGGGATCGGGTGTCCAAAAGTAATAACAATATTTTTGTCAGCCTGCCTGAACATCTCATCAACGAGATAGAGCATTTCAAGATTGGCTTTTATTCCCAGCTTTTTCCTCAGGTTGGCTAAGTTATAAAAGAAAGATGAATTACGACCGCTTATATGCACGGGCAGTATATCGCGGCCATACTTACGGGCGTGTGAGAGAAAGGTTTTCTTCCACTCAAGGTCGATGATCTGTCCGTTGGTTTTCCTTGAGCAAAGGCCGGCAGGGAAAAACATAATAACCTTGTCGGATGCAAAGGTTTCATTGAGGATGGCGATATTATCGGCATTCGACCCGTGCTTATTCACAGGCACAAACAACACCTCGAGGTTTTTCACATGCATCAGGAAATCGTTGGCAGTCATGGCAATATTCGGGTTAATACTGCTGAGTACCTTCATGAGGGCCATGCCGTCGAGTCCTCCCAGGGGGTGGTTGGCCACCACCACATAATTGCGTTTGGGGTCAACATGCTCGCTGCCGTTAACACTGATGTTGGCTTTGAAATGGTTTAAAGCAGCATCCACAAAGTCAATCCCCTTCTTATCCCTGTGCCTGGCGATAAAATCATTCATCTGGTCCTGGTGCAGTATCCGTTTCAGGTAACTGATAACGAAACGGGGTAATAATTTAAGTAACCGTGGATTTTTACCGGCAATAACCTTTTCTACATCAATGAATTTGTCGTCAGCAATCATGTTCTGCATAATACCGCCTGTGTGTTAGATTAAGCGCAAAGCACATCACAAAAATAGGGAATAATGGCTGACAATGCACCTTTATGGCACACCTTAATATATATATACATAGATATTGCCCCTTCAACCGGGGGAAAAAGGGCTCAGGAGGTGAAATGCTGTTGATTGTTGATATTCTTTCCCACTTAATTAATCAAGTGAATATCAGAGGGTTAAGTTGTCGTTATGGCTTATTTTCAGGAAAAAGCAGTAAAAGTTATCAACAATAGTGGGAAAAAGTGGTAAAAAGTGGTTTTATGTATTATATTTACCACACAAAAAACCGTATCGTAAGATGTTGGAAATGATAGGAGTTTACGAGTGCAAAGTTGATAATAAGGGCCGGGTTATGATACCGGGGGCCCTTAAATCGCAGCTTAGTGCCGTATTACCCGAAGGTTTCATAATCAAGCGCAGCATATTCCAGCCATGCCTCGAGATCTACCCCCGGCAGGAGTGGAATGAAGCTGTCAAAGGTATCAACAAGCTGGGCAGGTTTTCAAAGAAGAACACTGATTTTATCAGGGTTTTCATGGTAGGGGTAAAAGAGGTTGAATTGGATGGGATGGACCGGTTGCAGATACCACGCGACCTGGCTGTTTTTGCCGGTATTTCAAAGGATATTGTTTTGGCTTGTGCCCTCAATATCATTGAATTATGGGATAAAGACAAGTATGAGGCAAGTATTGCCGAGGGCCAGGTTAATTTCTCTGATTTAGCTGAAGAGGTTATGGGTCAAATGAGTTAGCGAAATATGTATCATAAACCGGTGATGTTGCAGGAAACTATTGACCTGATGGCTATTAAGCCCGATGGGATATATGTCGACGTTACATTTGGGGGAGGGGGCCACTCGAGGGCTATCCTTGAAAAACTGACTACAGGAAGGCTGATTGCATTTGACCAGGATAAGGACGCCCTGAAAAATACAATTGACGACCCGCGTTTTCTGCTCATCAACCAGAATTTTAAGTTCACAGGCAATTTCCTGAAGTTCTATAAAGCCCTGCCGGTTGACGGCATACTGGCCGACCTGGGCATTTCATCGCACCAGATAGATGACCCGCAGCGGGGATTTTCAACACGCTTTGAGAGTGACCTTGACCTGAGGATGGACCAGTCGTCAGGCCAGAGCGCACAACACCTGCTTAACCTGTATAATGCAGAAGACCTGAAGAGGGTGTTTAAGCTTTACGGTGAACTCGACAATGCCTGGCATATAGCGCAGAAGATTGTAAACGGCAGGGTTGAAAAGCCAATAAATTCCACTACTGACCTGATGGAACTGCTGAAGCCGTTTGCAGAGCGGGGTAGGGAGAATAAATTCTTCGCCCGTGTTTTCCAGGCTTTACGCATTGAGGTAAACAATGAGATAGGGGTGCTGGAGGATTTCCTGCGCCAGACAACAGCTATTATAAAGCCGGGTGGCCGCCTGGTTGTTATTTCATACCACTCGCTGGAAGACAGGCTTGTGAAGAATTTCATGAAGTCGGGCAACTTTGAGGGCGAAATTGAAAAAGACTTTTTCGGTAACGTAATATCACCCTTCACACCGGTAACGCGCAAGCCGCTGACCCCGGCAGAAGATGAGCTGACTGAGAACCCGAGGTCGAGAAGTGCAAAATTAAGGGCAGCAGAAAGGAGGCAGGATGAGCGCAGGTAAAAACAGCCTCAGGAAAAACCTCACTGAACAGGTGGCTGAACAGCCGGCACCTGTTAAGAAGAAAAGGAAGAGGACAATTCACCTTACCAACCGTAACATTTCATTCAGTAAGACTGCTGCCTCAATCCTCGACGGGAGCTTCCTTACCCGCGAGAACCTGCTGAGGCAGATACCATTTATACTGTTTATCACTTTCCTTGGCATTATTTACATCGCCAACTCCTATAATGCCGAAAAGACCATTATAGAGATCAGCAAGACCAAGAAGGAGCTTGAAGAACTGAGATACGAATACATCACTACCAAGTCGGCACTTATGTTCCAGAGTAAGCAGAGTGAAGTGGCTTACCGGCTGAGTGCTTCACAGGTAAAAGAATCATTGGTGCCACCGGTTAAACTCATCGCTAAAAAGGTTGAAGAATGAGCAGTGAGAAGAACGACATACTGAGGAACGTATACATCGTGTATTTCGGTGTTGTGCTGGTTGGCCTGGCTATTATTGGCAAGGCAGCTTATATCCAGTTTGTTGAGGGCGATATGTGGAAGGAGAAGGGCAAGGTGATGAACCTGAAGGTGGAAAAAATTGAAGCCAACAGGGGCAACATCATGGCGAGCGACGGTAGCCTGCTTGCAGCCAGTGTTCCTTTGTTCAACCTGAGGGTAGATGCCGGCAACACGCATTATAATGACGATTTCTTCTATGAAAATGTAGATTCACTGGCCTGGCACCTGGCAGAGCTCTTCAGGGATAAGACAAAACTGCAGTACAAGCAGATGCTGGTAAAAGGACGCAAAACCAACAACCGCTATTTATTGCTGAAAAGGGATATTACCTATGCACAGTTGAAGAAAGTGAGGAAGTTCCCCATATTCCGCCTTGGTAAATTCAAGGGAGGCATCATAGCAGAAGCAAAGAGTAAAAGAGTCCTTCCATACCAGTGGCTTGCTTTCAGGACCATAGGATGGGACAAAGAAGGCAAGAACAACGATATAGGGCTTGAAGGGGCCTACAGCACAATACTGGAAGGCGAGAGCGGCAGCAGGCTGATGCAGCGTATAGGCAGCGGGGCATGGCGACCGACTAATGAAGAGAATGAAATAGAACCACAAAACGGTCACGACATCATCACTTCGATTGATGTGAATATACAGGATGTGGCAGAAGATGCCCTGATGCGCCAGCTGATAGAGAATGAAGCCGACCATGGGTGTGCTGTACTGATGGAAGTAAGCACAGGCTTTATTGTTGCCATTGCCAACCTTGGAAAAAACAAGGAAGGTAAGTACGAAGAGAAATTCAATTATGCCATCGGCGAAAGCTCAGAACCGGGATCAACCTTCAAACTGGCATCGGTGATTGCTGCCCTTGATGACGGACTTATAAGCCTTGATGATACAGTTAACACGGAAGGGGGCACCACCCGTTTTGCCAACCGCACCATGCGCGATTCGCATAAAGGCGGTTACGGCAGGATAAGTGTGGCAAGGGCCTTTGAACTATCATCCAATGTAGGTATATCAAAGGTTATCCATAAAGCTTATAAGGACCACCCCCAGGATTTCATCGACAAGTTGTACTCCATGAGGCTCAACCAGCCGCTCGGTCTGGATATTCCCGGCGAGGGAAAGCCCAACATCAAGGATACACACCATAAGTACTGGTCGAAAGTAAGCTTGCCATGGATGTCGATAGGTTATGAAATAGCACTTACACCCTTGCAGACACTCGCTTTCTACAATGCAATTGCCAACAATGGGGTGATGGTGAAACCACAGCTGATAAGGGAGATAAGGTCAGCAGGCCTTGTTACTCAGAAGTTTGAACCGGTGATACTGAATGATAAAATGGTTAAGAACCAGTCGACCATTGACCAGGTTCATAAGCTGCTGGAGGGCGTTGTGCAGAAAGGCACCGCCACCAACCTGAAGAACTCAGTATTCAAAATAGCAGGTAAAACCGGAACAGCACAAATAGCACAGAATAACAAGGGCTATAACAAGAGTAACTATAAGGCATCGTTTGCAGGATACTTCCCTGCTGAGAACCCCAAATATTCCTGTATAGTGGTAATCAACAATCCTACTAAAGGTATTTATTACGGTGGCTCAATTGCCGGTCCGGTATTTAAAGAGATAGCCGATAAAGTGTATGCCACGAGGCTGATGCCTGATTCAGCAGTAAGCGATACCATGCCAAAGCATGAGCTGAAATACGCGGCAGGTGATTACCACGACATCGCCTACCTGCTCAGGCCTACCAACATGAAAGTTAATATGGAGGCAGCTGATTACATAAGGATTGAAACATCAGATTCAGCAACTGTTGTTAAACCACTGGAGTTCAGCGGAAAGTTTATGCCCGACCTGTCAGGTATGGGTGCCCGCGATGCTGTTTACCTGCTTGAATCGGCCGGTATAAGAGTAAAAGTAATAGGTAAAGGAAAAGTTAAGAAACAATCAATATCACCGGGAATTGCCATCAAAAGGGGCACTGCCTGTGTAATTGAATTAGGATAGGAATGAAGCAGTTAAAGGATATATTATACAAATGCAGCATCATCAGGTTTGTTGGTAACAACGACATACCGGTTGAAAAAATATCTTTTGATTCAAGGGATATACAGAGAGGTTATGCTTTCGTGGCTGTAAGGGGTACTGTTACCGATGGCCATAAATACATAGGACAAGTTATTGAGAAAGGCGCTGTTGCTGTGATTTGCGAAGAACTGCCGCAGGACATAGATGCCGGTGTATGCTATGTGGTAGTAAAGGATTCATCAGAAACGCTGGGTTACATGGCCTGCAATTTCTACGATAATCCTTCGGAAAAGCTCAATCTTGTGGGCGTTACAGGCACAAACGGGAAAACGACCACCGCTACATTGCTATATGAATTATTCAGGGAGGCTGGTTACTATACAGGACTTATATCCACAGTAAAGAACTGCATCAACGAAAAATGTTCTGCTTCCACACATACCACTCCTGATCCCCTGCAACTGAATGCACTGCTTTCGGAGATGGCAGAAAAGGGATGTGAGTACTGCTTTATGGAAGTAAGCTCACATGCAGTGGTGCAGAACCGCATTACCGGATTGGTATTCAAAGGGGGCATCTTCAGCAACGTCACGCACGACCACCTTGATTTCCATAAAACCTTTGAAGCATACCTTGAAGCGAAGAAGCGCTTTTTTGATAAACTGCCTTCAGGTGCCTTTGCCCTTGTGAATTTTGACGACCGGAACGGCAAAGTGATGGTGCAGAATACCAGGGCCAGGGTTTACACTATGGCTATAAAGAAGCAGGCCGATTACCACTGCCGCATACTGGAGAACCAGTTTGACGGTTTACAGCTTCAGTTGAATGGTAAAGATGTATGGTGCCATCTGGTGGGCAGCTTCAATGCTTACAACCTGCTGGCTATTTATGGTGCCACAAGGTTACTGGGCCTCGAAGAGGACGATGCACTTGTTGCCCTCAGCAAACTAAAGCCTGTGGACGGAAGGTTCGAGTCGTTTATATCACCTTCAGGAATAGTAGGGATTGTTGATTACGCCCACACTCCCGATGCGCTGAAGAATGTGATAGAGACCATTAATGCCGTCAGGTCGGGCAACGGGAAACTGATAACGCTGGTTGGGGCAGGTGGCGACAGGGATAAAACCAAGCGCCCTGTAATGGCAAAGATAGCCGCTGAAAACAGCGATACAGTGATACTGACCTCCGATAATCCGAGGAGTGAAGATCCGGAGGTAATACTGCAGGAAATGAATGAGGGAGTGCCCATAGATAAGAAACGTAAAGTGCTGACTATTACCGACAGGAGGCAGGCCATCAGGACTGCTTACACGCTGGCAAATGAGGGTGATGTGATTTTAATAGCCGGCAAAGGACATGAAACTTACCAGGAGGTGAAAGGAGTGAGGCATCATTTTGACGACAGGGAAGAATTGAAGGAATGTTTCAACGAAGATAAAGGACAAAAATAAAAGGTCATGCTATATTATCTTTTCGATTTCCTTGATAAAGCGTACAATATCCCGGGTGCCGGGGTATTCCAGTATATCTCTTTCCGTGCAGCACTGGCGGTAATTACATCACTTACCATATCACTGCTCTTCGGTAAATCGCTCATCAATATGCTCCGGCGTAAGCAGGTGGGTGAATCGGTGAGAGACCTCGGGCTTGCAGGCCAGCTTGAAAAGCAGGGTACACCTACCATGGGAGGATTGATCATACTTGGAGCCATTATTTTACCGACACTACTCTTTGCAAAGCTCAATAACATCTATATAATACTCATTCTCTTTACCACAGTATGGCTAGGCTTTATCGGTTTCCTTGATGATTATATCAAAGTGTTCCGTAAGGACAAGAAAGGGCTTGCCGCAAAGTTCAAGGTTATCGGACAGGTGTTGTGTGGTGTTGTAGTAGCCACCACTCTCTATTTCCATGATGAGGTAGTGATTAGGGAGAAAATTCACCAGACTACTTCACGGTCGGCCACCCAGATATCTGAGTTTGAAAGGCTGCCTGATCATGTAAGCCGTTTTTCAAAGGAGGCTGTAAAATCAACCAAAACAACCATACCTTTTGTAAAGAACAATGAGTTTGATTATTCGATACTGCTGAAACCGTTTGGAGAAGGTGCAAGGAAATATGCTTTTCTCATCTTCCTGCCTATTGTAATCTTTATTATAACAGCAATTTCAAACGGGGCTAACCTTACCGACGGGATTGACGGACTGGCGACAGGTACTTCGGCAATTATCGGGGCGACACTTGGCATACTGGCATGGGTGTCGGGCAATATAGTATTTGCAGATTACCTCAATATCATGTACCTGCCCAACACAGGGGAGCTGGCAATTTACGTAAGTGCATTTGTTGGAGCCTGTACAGGATTCCTTTGGTACAACACATACCCGGCACAGGTATTCATGGGTGATACCGGTTCACTGGCCATTGGGGGCATCATTGCTGTACTGGCACTCATGATACGTAAAGAGTTGCTGTTGCCTATCCTTTGCGGAATCTTCATTGCTGAAAACCTTTCAGTGGTAATACAGGTAGCCTGGTTTAAACGCACAAAAAGAAAATACGGCGAAGGCAGGAGGGTATTCCTGATGTCGCCACTGCACCATCATTTCCAGAAGCTGGGTTATTCAGAACCGAAGATAGTACAGCGCTTTTTTATTGTAGGGATTATGCTTGCAGTTTTTACAATCATTACACTGAAAATAAGATAACACATAAAACCACAACTAATGACACTTGACGACTTAACACTAAATGGCACAAAGAAGGTTCATTCCACCATGGCAGCCACCATTGGGGCTAAACTCATCGGTTTAAGGAAAGAATCTATCAGGGAGTGTTTATCGGATTTCCAGAACGTTGAGCATAAACTTGAAGTTGTGGCCAACATCCATGGCGTTGAGTTTGTCAACGATTCAAAAGCCACGAATATAAATGCAGTGTGGTTTGCCCTCGAGAGTGCCGCCCGGCCTGTGATATGGATTGCCGGTGGAATAGATAAGGGAAATGATTATTCCAAGATCAGCAGCCTGGTTAAATCGCGGGTTAAGGCGCTTATTTGCCTTGGTATTGATAACAGTAAAATCATCAAAGCCTTTGAAGGGGTTGTGCCGGTGGTTATCCAGACTACATCAATGGATATTGCCGTACAGAAAGCATATGAACTATCATTAAAGGGCGACCAGGTGCTGCTTTCACCGGGATGCGCCAGCTTTGACCTTTTTGATAATTATGAGGACAGGGGATTAAAGTTCAAAGAAGCAGTTTACGCATTGTAAATAAGTAAGCAGGGGATATGAGAGCGATACTGAAAAACATAAAGGGCGATAAGGTTATCTGGGTGGTTGTGGCTATCCTCTCAGTGTTTTCGGTATTGGCAGTATACAGTTCCACAGGTACACTTGCTTACAGGTACCAGGAGGGAAACACTGAATACTACCTGATAAAGCATTTCTCAATCCTGTTCTTCGGGCTTGTTCTGATGTTCATTGCCCATATGATACCTTATAAATACTATGCACGGCTTTCGCAGTTGCTGCTCTGGGGCTGTGTTCCCTTGCTTCTGTATACACTGATGTTTGGTACCAACCTCAATGAAGCCAGCCGCTGGTATACACTTCCGCTTATAAACATAACTTTCCAGCCATCCGACCTTGCCAAGCTGGCACTTATTATATACGTTGCCAGGTTACTGTCGAAGAAACAGGAAGACATACAGGATTTTAAAAAGGGATTCGTTGCAGTGATGATTCCTATTGTTGTTATAACAGGATTAATACTGCCTTCAAACTTTTCAACGGCTGCCATGATATTTGCAACCTGCCTGGTGCTTTTGTTTGTGGGCAGGGTTAAGTTTACATATCTGCTCTATCTGGTCTTAACAGGTGTCGCCGCATTCGGGTTGCTTATACTGCTGGCAGTAAACTCTCCCAAACTGGGAGGCCGTTTCGGTACCTGGCAGACGAGGATCGAGAGCTTTACCTCTGGTGATAGTGATGCAAATTACCAGGTGGAGCAGGCTAAGATTGCTATTGCCGGTGGCGGTATATTCGGTAAAATGCCCGGTAATTCGGTGCAGAAGAACTTCCTGCCACACCCTTATTCAGATTTCATCTTTGCTATTATCATTGAAGAGTTCGGTCTTGTTGGAGGTACCATTGTGGTGCTTCTCTACCTGATACTACTCTTCAGGGCGGTAAAGATTGTGATTAAAAGTCCGCGCAATTTTGCGGCCTTCCTCACATTTGGCGTTGCCTTCAGCCTGGTGTTCCAGGCTATGGTGAATATGATGGTTGCAGTGAACCTGCTGCCGGTTACAGGACAAACGCTGCCACTCATCAGTATGGGTGGCACTTCTATATGGTTCACAAGTATTTCCATAGGGATTATACTCAGCGTGAGCCGTGAGATTGAAAAAGCTGCTGAAGCAGCAAAGAACGAAACAGTAAAGGAAGAAGAACATGCCATTGCCTGATCTTAAAGTTATTATTAGCGGGGGCGGTACGGGAGGTCATGTGTTCCCTGCAATAGCGATTGCTGACGCTATCAGGGAACACAATCCCGATACTCAGATCCTTTTTATAGGGGCTGAGGGAAGAATGGAGATGGAAAAAGTGCCTGCCGCCGGTTACCCTATTATAGGACTTTGGATCAGTGGGCTGCAGCGAAGCCTTACACTTAAGAACCTGTCGTTTCCCTTTAAGGTGATCCACAGTACCATTAAAGCCAGGCGGATAATTAAAGAGTTTAAACCTGATGTGGTGATTGGTGTTGGCGGGTATGCCAGCGGCCCGACAGTAAGGGCAGCTGCCGGTTTAAAAATACCGGTTATCCTGCAGGAACAGAATTCATATCCGGGTATAACCAATAAGTTGCTGGCAAAGAAGGCTGATTTTATCTGTGTTGCCTATCCGGAAATGGAAAGGTTCTTCCCTAAAGAGAAAATTATAATCACCGGAAA
>Ga0075012_10003181_pt1 | contig 15855 bp, 13 predicted proteins | sample All_14_2_FD_71474 | JGI IMG/M metagenome (GOLD analysis project Ga0075012, IMG submission 71474) | Freshwater microbial communities in response to fracking from Pennsylvania, USA - Allegheny Zone_MetaG_DW_15 | ecosystem: Environmental > Aquatic > Deep subsurface > Groundwater > Drilled... | reverse complement strand
ATATTGGCGCGTACGGTTATGGCGCTGGCCTTGGCGGGCAGGGCCTTGATAAGCGCTGCCGTAATGTTTTTGGCGTAGATGCGCGCGTTGGCAGCGCTTTGCCATGCATGCGGGTCGGCTAAAACCTTGCCTTCGTCTTCCATACTGTGGGTTTTTACGCCGTCCGTTACTGTTATAATAGTGCCTTTATAGCCAGTCGATTGCGTGAGCTTGCCCATCCAGCCTTCAAACCCTAGCCCGTTGATAAAGACCAGTTGTGCGTGCGCCAGGGCTTTTGCATCAGCGGGGGTCGGCTCATAGGCATGGGTATCGGTATCGGGGCCAACTATGGTGGTGACAGCCACATCGGCACCGCCGATGGTTTTGACCATATCGCCCAGAATGCTGAAGCTAGCCACTACGTTTAACGGCTCATCCTGCGCGTGCGATCTAAGCGGTGCCATGGTTGTGATTATAAGGGCAAGGACTGTTAAAAGGCGTTTCATAGCAGGCTCCGTTTCAGGGTACCGGACACTGATATGTTATAATATAACGCTTGTCAAACGGATCTATCAGGCCTAGTTTGCCGCTCATGTTTTATCTAAGCCAATTTCAGCGCGGCTGCATTGCGGCGGCCTTATGTGTCGCGATTGTGGCTCTTGCATATTGGGCCATTACGTTATGACGCACGCGGCTATCACCTTGCGCGATGTCAGTGTGTCGTATGGGCGGCAGCAGGGTATTCACGATATATCGGCAGTCTTTATGGAAGGCACGCTGACGGCTGTGGCCGGCCCAAATGGTGCCGGTAAAAGCACATTGCTTAAAGCCATTGCCGGTATGCTGAAGCCATCCAAAGGTACGATTGCTATCGACCCGTGTTTTGTAGGGTCGGTTGCCTACTTGCCGCAAACCGCGAGTATTCAGCGTGATTTTCCGATGCCCGTGTTACAGGCCGTATGTACCGGCTTTTGGGGCGAGGTGCGTGAGCGCGGTGCGATTGACTCTACTATGAAAGAGCGCGCCTGCAAGGCACTGGCCGATGTAGGGCTGGAAGGGTTTGAGGGTAGGCAGGTCAGTGCCTTGTCGGGCGGGCAATTCCAGCGCGTATTATTTGCGCGGCTGCTGCTGACCGATGCGCGCATTATTTTACTCGATGAGCCTTTTACTGCCATTGATGGTGAAACAACAGCCAAACTCATCCAGATCATTCTGGAATGGCACAGGCAAGGCCGCACCATTGTGTGCGTGTTGCACGATTTATTACTGATCCGCAAATACTTCCCTGAATCTTTTGTGCTAGCGGGCAAGTGCATGGGGCGCGGGCATACCCATGCACTTTTTGAACAAAAGCTGCTTTCCTACGACCTTGATATGGCCGAGCTTTATACTGGCGAAGATAACCACGAGCATCTGCACCACCATGACCATAACTGATGCCCTCATCACGCCTTTTACGGATTACGCGTTTATGCGCCGTGCGCTGGCAGCGTGCGTGATACTGGCTATTAGCGGCGCACCTTTGGGTGTGTTTATGAATTTGCGTCGTATGTCACTGGTTGGCGATGCCATGTCACATGCCATTTTACCGGGCGTATCCATTGCTTTTCTGATGTTTGGACTGAGTGTGTGGCCGATGACGATTGCGGCCCTTGGTACTGGTTTGGCTGTGGCCGTGATTGCCTTTGGCCTGACGCGTGTTACGCAGTTGAAAGAGGATGCGAGCTTTACGCTTGTGTACTTATTGTCGCTGGCATCAGGCGTTGTGATGGTATCGCAATCAGGCAGTGGGGTTGACCTGCTGCATATTCTGTTCGGGAATATATTGGCCATTGATAACGCGTCACTGGTGCTTGCGGCGGGAGTCGCTTGCCTGTCCGTTATCATTCTATCGCAATTCTATCGCGGGTTAGTGATTGATTGTTTCGACCCCGACTTCATGCGCGCGGGGACGCATGGGCGCAGCATTATCGGCCATGTGTTTTTTGTGCTTGTAGTGGTTAACCTTGTCGCATCCTTTCAGATACTTGGTACGCTCATGTCGCTTGGTCTTATGCTGCTGCCTGCAATTGCTGGACGTTTCTGGACCGATAATATTGATGCTGCTATTGTTTTAAGCACCTTCATTGCTATCATATCGTCGGTTATCGGCTTGCTTATATCGTATCACCTTTCCATTCCGTCCGGCCCTGCGGTTGTGCTGGTTACGGGAGCCTTTGCGTGTGTGTCGGTACTGCTTGGGCGGCAGGGTAGCCTTAAGGCATATCTGGCCCGATGATGCGCTGGTTGCTTGCCCTTGCTGTTTTGTTGTTGGGCGCAGGCCGTGCTGAAGCGCACCCGCACGAATGGTTGGATTTTAAAATCATGCCACAATTTACCAAAGATGGCAGTATCACGGCCCTTCGTGAAACCTGGTATTTCGATAGTTTCTATACCGAGCTTTCGTTGCCGGATTTTGATACCAATAAAAACAAAAAACTGGATGCCGATGAACTTCTGGCGCTGGCCCGCGATAACATAAGCAACCTTAAGGATTTTGATTATTTTACGAGTGTGACGGCTGGCGGGCAGAAGGTAACTATCAGCCATGCTGATGATGTGACATCCCATTTAAGTGCCGATAAACGCATTGTTCTTGAATTTACGGTGCATTTCAAAACACCTGTTAAAACGCCACTTTCCTACAGTATTTATGACCCCAGCTATTATATTGAGATGAAACATTTCAAGGAAGGTGCCATTACGCTTTCCAAGGAAGACTGTACCTCGAGCATCACGCGGTCTAACCCCGATAGTGTTTATATAGCGCTTGCGAAATCACTGGATAAAAATGCCGTGGCGCCAGAAAATCTGGGCATCAATTTCGCTGAGAAAGCCATTATTACATGCCCATGATATTTGATGTCATTCAGGACGCGCAGCGCGTTTTCCATGACCAGATTGCCAGCAGTATGAATATCATGCGCGATGGCGGGTCGTGGGCTGCGGGCGCGGCATTGATAACCGCCAGTTTTTTATACGGCATTCTACATGCGGCGGGGCCAGGCCACGGTAAGGTGATTGTGGCCGGATATATGCTGGCCGATGATGGCAGCCTTAGACGCGGGCTGGTTATTACCGGATTGTCATCGCTGTTGCAGGCGGTGGTGGCGGTTGTACTGGTACTGGGGTTATTTTATGGGCTGGGTATTGCCCGTTCGCAAACTGAACTGATGGCCGCGTGGTTTGAAACCGTTAGTTTTGCGCTGGTGGCTTTGATCGGCTCGGCGCTATTCATACGCGGTGTGCTGGCGCTACGCCTCAAGCATGGCCATGTCCATGCGCATGATTGCGGGTGCGGGCATAACCACGGGCCGGTTGTTGCTGATATTAAAAATATGCGCGGCATTGGGCCTACGGTGGCGATGATCGTGTCGATCGGCATTCGCCCATGCAGCGGTGCGCTGCTTGTTATGTTCTTTGCGTGCATCATGGGGGAAATTACAGCCGGTATTGTGGCTACGTTTGTGATGGCGATTGGTACTGGTATTACCACCGGTGCTATTGCGGTTGCTGCCGCCCATTCGCGGCGCGGCCTGCTTAAACTCGTTGGTGCATCGGAGCCGCGTATTGCGCTGGCATCGGCCATTGCTAAAATTGTGGGCGGTTTATTAATATGTGCGCTGGGGGTTATGTTTGCTGCGGTGTCCGCACCATCGGCCACACAAGGGGTGGCTGCATACCAGCACCCTTTGATGCACCATCATAAACAGTAATTAGGGCGTATCCTTCTTAAGGGATGGTGGCAGGCCGTGATAAAGCGGGTGCCATGACTTTGTGGTATTGCCATCGTCTGATATTTCTGTGGCATCCAGCAGGCGATAATAGGGTGAATCGGTCGCATTCGCCACTAACTCAAGCGTGCCTTGCAGCACCATGGATTCATAACCAAATTTGATGGGCGTTTTGGCGTGGGCTTCCAGCACGATGGTGGGCGGATTGTGGTAGTGATACGGGCAGGTCATGGGGAAGGGGCCGAAGAGAAATTTGCTCTGGGCTTCCGTATCATCCAGCGGGAACATATAGCCGCGCATGGTAATGTTTTTTTTGTCGTAAGCCTTTAAGGCATATGTGAATTGCAATGTCACATGATCAAGCAATTTTTTACTATCGTAATGGGGTATTTCAATTGTTGTCGCAAATACGTCCCAACCTACGCCGCCTTCAGGGGTGGGAGCGAATTTCTGGGTGTTGGAATAAATGAAGGTCTGATTGAATGTTTCGGTCGAATAAACTGATTCCTGCAAAGCGAACGCCGAGCTTGGATTAAAAAATAATAAAAATATAATGTATGAAAATATACGCATAATTCTATTTTACGCTAATTTTTTAATATGTCTTTTTTCATAAATCCGGGTGTTGTCTTTTTTTTTAGGATGCCGATGTGCGTTTCATGCGTTCTTCCAAAAAGCCCTGCACAATTTCAGCTTCCTTATTTATTGCGGCTAACATCGTTTTTTTATTTGCGGAATTTTGCTGATAGTCTTTTTCTGCAGCAGCGCATAAGGATGCGAGCTTTTCTGCCCCGAGATTTGCAGCGGCGCCTTTGAATTTATGCGCGGCATTGCGCCAATCGTCGTGCGTTGTATCTGTCGAGTTTGTCTCTAGGCTTGTGAGGCCAAGTCCCATTTGGTCAAAGAAGATTGAAAATAGTTCTTTCTCGGTTTCCGGGTCGCCCTCTGTAAAGCTCTCCAGATGGGGGATATTTACGGGAACGTCGTCTCTCTTTTTGGTTTCCTGAATCTGTTTGGTTTCCGGTAGCTCATCTTTTATGTCGACCAGCCATTTCGACATAATTTTCAGAAATTTCTGAGCATCCACAGGCTTACTTATGTAGTCATCCATACCAAATGCGATACAGCGTTCGCGATCACCAACCATGGCATTTGCCGTCATGGCGACGATGGGTACATGTGACCCTTTTTCTTTCTCGGCTTCGCGTATGAGGCGCGTTGCTTCATAGCCGTCCATATTCGGCATCATTCCGTCCATCAAAATAATATCGTAGGCGTGCGCTTTGAAAGCCTCTACGGCTTCTCTGCCGTCCTCGACTATATCAAGGTTTGTGAAGCCGTTTTTGTGCAGAATGCGTTTAATCAGGAACTGGTTTGTAGGGTGATCTTCGGCTAAAAGAATATTCGCTTTTCTGTTGGTCACTTCTTCTCTCCGCTCCTGTTTCTGGGCTCTTGGTACATAGTTATCAAGTGTATCGTCTGTTTCTTCCCATTCTTTTAGAGGAATTTTGAACCAGAATGTGGAGCCGATTCCGATTTCACTTTTTACACCAATTTCACCATCCATTATCTCCACCAGTTGTTTCGATATGGCTAGCCCCAAGCCGGTGCCGCCATATTTTCTTGTGCTGGTGTTGTTCGCCTGTGTGAATTTCTCGAATATTTTTTCCAGCTGGTCTTCGGGTATGCCAACGCCGGTATCGGTAATGCTGAAAAATATTTCGTCGCCCTCGCGCTTTGCCAGAAGGCGTGCATGTCCCTTATCAGTAAATTTTATGGAGTTGCCAAGAAGGTTGCGAAGAATCTGTATGAGGCGGCCTTCGTCACCATCGATGAAGCGGGGAAGTGTGCGGCCGAACTCAGCCTCGAGCGATATGTTTTTCTCGGCAGCCATCGGCATGAAAAGCTCGATCGTGTCAGTTAGCGCCTTACGAAGAGGGAATGGATTGTTGTTCAATTCTATGCCTCCGGCTTCAATTTTCGAAAGGTCGAGAATATCATTCAGGATAGAAAGTAGGCTATTGGCCGAGCGTGTAATGATGCTGTTATATTCCTTTTGCTCGGCATCTAGCGTGGTGTCCTCAAGCATGCCGGCCATACCTATGATGCCGTTCATAGGTGTGCGGAGTTCATGTGACATATTTGCCAAAAATTCCGATTTTGCCATGTTGGCCTGTTCAGCCTCATCAATTGCTTTCATGGCGCGCTCGTGCGCTTTTTGTACGTCTTTAATGTGCGACTTCATTTTTGTTTCGTATTGGTCGCGCTGGACAATTTGTTCGGCAATTAGGGCGTTTTTTGTTTCGATTTCTTCGCGTCTTCTGGCGTCTGACCACAAGAATATACAGAAAAGGAAGAAAAGGCTGGTGAAGGACCAGCTAAAAATTTCAACATTCCTATGACTTGCTTCAATAATTTCAGGCAGGGTGTTGCTTTGCTGAGCGAGGCTCGCCACGGCTATTTCATAATCTTGCTCTATTTTTATGTGTATGGCCGTAGCTATGATTGTGCAGAGCAATAAAATCACGATATAGCCAGTAAGCCAAAACTTTTTGCTATGTGATTTATGCTGCTCTTTTTTGCCGATAAGCCGCGCTAAAATAGCTTTCATACCTGCCCCTGACTATTTTATCGTCCGGATGGACTACTATGTACACATTGTAACAGGCGTTCTTTATTAAAAGGTTTAGCAATGAAAGCTTTCGCACCGCTTTCAAGCGTTGCAGTGATATTTTCAAGGCTATCATAAGATGAAAACATCACAATATGTGCGCCCGGGTCTGATTTGATAATGCGGGCCATGACGTCGTGTCCGCTTTTGCCGGGTAAATTTATATCCAGCAGCACAATATCAGGCTTGTTGGCGTCGTAGGCTATCAGAGCCTTATGTGCATCAGGGGCTACGGCCAGACGGCAATTGTCCTTTAAGGCAATTTTTACCATCCAGCGTGTGACAGGGTCATCATCAACTAAAAGCACCTTGCGGCTATTTATCTGGCTTAACGCATCTGATTTTCCGTCTTGCGGCATGGGTAGCAAGAAAGAAAATGCTTCCTGCGTTTCTGTTCCCTGTGTTTCTTTTACAGGTAAGGGCGTGCCATTGTATGTATTCAAAAAAAGATCACTGTCTTTTTGTAGGTCGAATACCTTGTGCTCTGCGTTGATATTGGTACCATGAACGATCAGATAGACAATTTGCTGACCAAGTTTTTCCAGTAGGGCTTCCGGTACATCCTTACAAAAAACATGGATCTCTTCGTGGCCACACATGAAGATCGTTCCTTGCTTGCCGCTTAAATAAATTTCAAGGACGCGCTTGATGCTGGCGTAAAGACCGAACCAAGTATTTGTAGCGTTTTCTGAATCGAGCGTTACGCGAAGGCAGCTCCAGTCTTTCCAGCTATCCTTGTCTTTTGATACAGCGGACACGATAGAGAGAATATGCTCTTCCGGTTGTTTGGTTATTATGCGCATGGTCTATATTTCCTTTTTCTTTTCCCAGTAACGCGGTGCTTTGTGAATGAACTGGCGAACCTTTTCGCGTGCAAAAGGTTTGCCTACAAAGCCTTTTGCGCCTTCGTTGATGGATGCCAAGACGTTTTCGGCATGACCGTTCCCGCTCAGGATGACGACATGTGCATCCGGATCGAACTTCATGATTTTTTTGAGGACTTCATGCCCGCTTATATCGGGAAGGTTGATATCAAGGAAAACGACATCGGGGGCTACGGCTAGATAATCCTGAAGGCCTGTTACCCCTGTTTCCGAGAAAGCGGCTTCGAATTCAGGATTTAAGGCCAGATTGATCATGCGCCTTGAGAAAGGATCGTCTTCAATAACTTGAATTTGAATATTTTTGCGCATTGATCTGCGCGAAGAGAGGCTTGCTAGCAATCCTGCGTTAACCTGCGCGTTTATGGCAGCAATTTTGCGCTTTTCTTCTTTCAGGGCTTCTTCAGCCTGCTTTTTTTCCAGTTTGGATTTTATGAGCGCATCGAGAGCAGACGTATTTGTCTGATTATCGTAAAAAACGGTTATGGTGTTTTCCGCTTTTGGTTCGTAGCCGAGCTGTGCGAACAGCATATCTTTAAAGCGAGTATGAAATTTGGGGTTTAACAAACTTGAAAAAACGAAAATGTCGCGGTCTTCACAAACGAGGATCTTGCCAAGTGGATCGCCAATCCATTTGCTAAGGAGTGGGGGGAGCTGGCTATAGAGGCGATCGCCTAGTGCTAAGCCCCGAATGTGAAGACAGCAACTGCCGTCAGCATTACTTCCGGTTTTGACCGCGGTGAGCATTTCGATCAAATCGTCTTGTGCCTTCAGTGATATGCTGAGCATGCGTTTTACTCCTGACGTATTTTACATATGCATGCGCCGTGCCAATATAAAATTATTTTATAACAGTGGTTTAGTTTTTATTGATTGTCCTAAAATGAGAATTATTCTTAAAATGAAACGCTATTAGTAGGATGAAAATGAGAATTCTGGTAAAATAGGCTTAGTTTAGGAGGCTGGATGGCGATAACAGTTCTGGTAGTTGAAGACGACCCGTTGCAGCGTCAGGTATTGGGGCTCATGCTCAAACGGTTGGGCCATGACTATCGTTTCGCCAATGATGGCCGCGCAGCGCTGATGCAGCTTCAAGAGCACAATGCCGAAGATTTTTCACTCGTTATTCTTGATATCGGTTTGCCCGGCATCAACGGGCTGGAAGTGCTGGAGCTAGTCAAGCAACGGCATCCGGCTTTGCCTGTGATTATGCTGACGGGTAATCAGGAGGCAGGCATTGCCGTTAAAGCCATGAAACTTGGCGCCTATGATTTTATGAATAAGCCGGTCGAGGTTGAGCGTTTGCAGGTTGTCATTGCCAATGCCCTGAAAACAACGCTGCTTGAAAAAGAAGTGACGCGCCTGACCCGTAAGGAAACGGGCGCTTTTTCATTTGAAAATCTGATCGGGTATGAGGCAGGGTTGGCCGATGTTGTGCGCATGGGGCGCAAAGCGGCAACAGCCGACATCCCTGTTTTACTGACTGGCGAAACAGGTACAGGCAAGGAAGTTTTTGCGCGCGCCATTCATGGAGAAAGCCACCGTGCAGGCAAGCCGTTTGTTGCGGTCAATTGCGGTGCATTGCCTGCGCAACTGGTTGAAAGCACATTGTTCGGGCATGAGAAGGGCTCGTTTACCGGTGCTGTGGCCAAAGCCATTGGTCGCTTTCGTGAAGCCGAGGGCGGTACGATATTTCTGGATGAAATAGGGGATCTGCCACTGGATGCGCAGGTAAAATTGTTACGCGTGCTACAGCAAAAAGAAGTGACGCCTGTGGGTGGTGAACATGCTGTGCCTGTGAATGTGCGGGTACTTTCTGCCACGCACCGTGACCTTGAGCGGGAAGTAGCCGAAGGCCGCTTTAGGGAGGATTTGTTTTTCAGGCTTAATGTTTTGTCTATCCGTATGCCGTCGCTGGCTGAGCGTATGGCAGATATTCCAGCTTTGGTGCGGCATTTTATAGAACGTTTTGCTGCCAGTGAATCGCGCCCGCTTAAAACAGTGGCACCTGCTGCGATGGATATGCTCAAGCGCCGTGCATGGAGTGGTAACGTGCGCGAGGTTGAAAATGCCATTCACCGCGCGATGGTCATGTCAGATGATAAGGTTTTGCAGGTGGCGGATTTTTCAGGCGCATCCTTGCGTGTGCAAAGCAATTCAAACGCGCCTGTGCCAGTAGCTGTTAGTGGGGCGGATGGTACGCCGCGCCCGATGGCCGAGATAGAGCGCGATGCTATCCGGTTTGCGCTGTCGTTTTATCAGGGCAATGTTACCAAGGCGGCTGTTGCGCTGGGGCTCGCCAAATCAACGTTTTACAGAAAGTTGAAAGAACTAGGTTTGAGCGCCTGATAATTCGCGGCAGTGCATCATATGAAAGCCTCAGCGAATAGAATTGGTTGTGTATAATTTCACCAAAGAGGCGGACGAACATGGGCTTGTTTGTCAGTCTTATAAAAAAAGAATTTTATAAAAACAGGTGGGGTTCTTATGCACGGTACGTTTACCGATTGTGCGTCTGTACATGCGCTGACACTGGCTGAACGGATCCGTTTATCCAACAATGCGCTTGCCGATATGTACGACCCTGCGCATGGGCCTATCGGCCCACAATTCATGGATGCCGTGGCCTCCTGTCAATTTAATGAAATCATAGCCTGTGAAGCCCAGAAATGCGACAATGTGTATATTCCATTTGTGTGGTCGATGGGGTTTGATAACACAATTTCGTACAAAGAAACGCCCGTTAAAACCGAGGCGTTTTTTCATTCCCGCGCACATGAAATTCTGCATGGTATCGCATGGAATAATGTGCCGGTTTTACATGCTAGCTTGTTCAACAAACATTCGCCTGTTGTTTTGTGCCCGCGCGACTGGGTGGCCATGTTTGAAATGACGGAGGCGGATGTAGGGGCCAAAACAGCATGGCTTATGTCGCTTATGGCTAAAGATAACCCCGCCATGGCGGATGCAACACGCTACTTGCCCGTGAGTGTTGATGAATTCAATCTTGTCCGCTCACAAACAAAAACAGTTGATGATGCGCTGACATGGACCGCGCAGCTAGGCATGGCAAAAATATGGGGTACGGACGAACGCGATGGCAGCGATATGTCTTTTGCGGCTTACTACCAGTCATGGGCGCTGACCTGTTACGAGAATATTTTGAAATGGTATGAGGCGGATGGGATACGCCCTGCTTTGGCCGTGCGCATGGAGCAGGGTGATGCATGCGATGTCGGCCGGTCTTTCGGGCCCAACCCGTTCAAGCATGATGCCTATAGCGTAACGCCGCTTAAGGGGCTGGATGAAGCGCGTATTCGGGCGCTGAATGCGCGCCTCGGCATTCACGATGAAAGCCACTTGCCTACGTTTGGTGATGCCTTGCAATGGCACGGGCATACGCCACAGTCTTATCTTGCCGCATCGAAGGCGGCGGTTTCGGCACCTGCCGTACAGGTAGTCCCTCAGGTGGTGGCACAATTATTGCGCGTGGCGTAAATCCGTTTTGGCATAACCCCTTAACTTGCCTTTAAAAATCAAACGCATAAGATCGGCATATGTGGCTATTCGGCAGTAAAGACAAAAACAAAGGTAAAAAAGACGGCAAGGGGGCTGGCATTGCCAAGCCATCTGCGCCGCTGACAACCAAGGAAGCCAAAAGTCAGGCCTTATTGGCCCAGATGCGGACTTTGCGCGCCGAAATTGGCGAAGAAAACCTTCAGGAAATCGTCAAAAAGCTCAAGCTCGATGAAATGAAAAAGCAGGTCCGATCCGATATTGATAACGACCCGCGCAAGCGTGACCGCCTGCTGGACGAGTTGCGTTACCAGATGCAGGATACCGACAAGCCAACCCGCCATTAATGGCTGCTTATACAGCACTGCACAACGAAGCTGCCTTCTGTTGCCCCGTTCTTTCTGATAAAATAGACAAAACCACCTGATCCGGAGGCCTTTCCTTGCCGTCCTATACCGCCCCGCTTGATAATATCCGCTTCATTCTCAATGACGTTCTGAACGTCCATGAAACCTTGGCCCAGCTGCCGGGGTTCGAGGATGCAACGCCCGATACGGTTGATGCCATTCTGGAAGGGGCTTCGGCCGTATGTCAGGAAGTGCTGTTTCCCATCAACCAGTCGGGTGACAAGGAAGGCTGCACCTATTCTAACGGCACAGTTACGACACCCAAGGGCTTCAAGGAAGCGTACAAGACCTTCATCGAGGGCGGTTGGACGGGCCTTGCCTGCGACCCCGCCTTCGGCGGCATGGGCATGCCCCATGTGCTCAATTGCGTGATGCAGGAGCTTATCTGTTCGTCCAATATGTCATTCGGCATGTATCCGGGCCTTTCACAGGGCGCTTACGAAGCCCTCCACCAGTTCGGTACGGACGAACAAAAAGCCATGTATCTGCCCAAGCTGGTTTCGGGCGAATGGTCGGGCACCATGAACCTGACCGAGCCGCATTGCGGCACCGATTTGGGCCTCATCAAGACCAAGGCCGCCGACAATGGCGACGGTTCGTATGCCATTACGGGTAACAAGATTTTCATATCGGCAGGTGAGCATGACCTGACCGAGAACATCATACACCTTGTGCTGGCACGTCTGCCCAATGCACCTGAAGGCGTTAAGGGCATATCGCTGTTCGTGGTGCCTAAATTTTTGGTGAATGCCGATGGTAGCATTGGTGCCCGCAATGGCGTGCAGTGCGCATCGATCGAACATAAAATGGGTATCAAGGCATCGGCTACCTGCGTCATGGTCTATGACGGTGCCAAAGGCTGGCTGGTGGGTGAGGCGCATAAAGGTTTGCGCGCCATGTTCGCAATGATGAACGCCGCGCGCTTGGGTGTGGCTATGCAGGGCCTAGGTATTGCTGAAGTTGCCCAGCAAAATGCGGTTATTTATGCGAAAGACCGTTTGCAAATGCGTTCGCTTGACGGTGTCAAAGAACCAAGCAAACCTGCGGATCCTATCATCGTACACCCTGACGTACGGCGCATGCTTTTAACGGGCAAGGCCTTTACTGAAGGCTCGCGCATGCTCTCGTACCTTGTCGGTCTTTCACTCGATATTGCAAACAAGCATCCTGATGCAGCTGAACGGCAGGAAGCTGATGATTTCGTGGCGCTGATGACGCCGATTGTGAAGGCTTACCAGACCGATATGGGTACGACTGTTGCCAATTTATCCATGCAGGTGCATGGCGGCATGGGCTACATATGGGATACAGGCGTTGAGCAATACGCGCGCGATGCCCGCATTGCCGAAATTTACGAAGGCACCAACGGTATTCAGGCGCTTGACCTTGTGGGCCGTAAAATGGGTGTTGGGTATGGCCGCCTGTTGCGCCGTTTCTTCCAGCCTGTGTCGGATTTCATCGAACTCGAGCTTGAAAATGAAGCGATGGCCGAATTCGTAATGCCGCTGGCCAAGGCGGTTGCAAAGTTACAGCAAGCGACAGCAACGATTGCCCAAAAAGGGCTTAAAGACCCGCTGGAGGCGGGGGCTGCATCATCCGATTATTTGCGTATGTTCGCGCTGACGGCACTGGCGTTTTGCTGGGCGCGTATGGCTAAAGTTGCGCTGGAAAAACGCGAGAGCGATGCGACGCGTGCCGAATTTTACGAAAGCAAATTGCAGACCGCGCGTTTTTATATGACGCGCATGCTGCCCGAATATGAAAGTCGCTTCCGTATGGTCATGGCCGGTAAAGGGCCATTGATGGAATTGCAGGCGGGTAATTTTTAAGAAGAGTATTTAAATGAAAAACAGCCTTGGCATATGCCTCAGGCTGTTTTTTCGTTTTCAGGGTAATGCTTGCATTAGGCGTTTTTGTTTTAAGAAGCCTTCGCTTTTTTGGCGGGGGCTTTTTTTGTGGCCGGCTTTTTCGCGGCAGGTTTTTTAACAGCCGCTTTTTTAGCTGCTGGTTCTTTTTTGGCCGCAGCTTTTTTGACAGGTGCCTTTTTAGCTGGTGCCTTTTTGCCTTTGGGGGCTGGGCTTGATGCCGCTTTTTTAGCGATGATCACAAGTGCTTCTTCCAGAGTGACTGCTTTCGCATCCATATTGCGCGGCAGGGTCGCGTTAACCTTGCCCATCTTGACGTACGGGCCGTACTTTCCTTCGTAAAGCTCAACCATTTCCTTGGTTTCAGGGCTTTCGCCGAGGTCTTTGATTTTACCCGCGCCTGCGCCGCGTTTGCCACGTACGCTTGCTTGCGAAAGCAGCTCAACCGCGCGGTTGATGCCGATGGTCAGCACGTCATCGCCTGCAGGAATGCTTTTGAACGTATCGCCGTGTTTCAAGTAAGGGCCAAAGCGGCCGATGCCTGCAGTGATTTTGTTTGTGGTGTCGGGGTGCGTGCCAACGAAGCGCGGCAAAGCCAGCAAGCTCATGGCTATATCGAGTGTTACATCATCGGGGCCGATATTTTTCGGCAGGCCCTGACGTTTTGGTTTTTCTTTGTCAGCGCCTTCGCCCAATTGCACATACACGCCAAATGGCCCGCGGCGCAACGTGACCTTGAGGCCGGTCGTGACATCGGTGCCCAGTTCTTTTGGGCCTGCTTCAAGGCCGCTCAGGCCTTCACCGTCGGATACGACGAGCGGTGTTGTGTAACTGCATTTTGGTTCAGCCGTGTAATTGGAGCAGCCGATGAATGCCCCGGATTTGCCAAGGCGTAACCCTAGGCGGCCCTGACCACAGGCAGGGCACAGGCGCGGGTCTTTACCGCTTTCAAGAACAGGAAAGAAGTGTGGCCCGAGTTCTTCATCAAGTGCGTCGATGACTTGCGTGATCGTCAGGTCTTTTGTGCCTTCGACAGCTTTCGAAAAATCGCCCCAGAAGTCGCGTAATGCTTGCTTCCACTGGACATGGCCTTCTGAAATGGCATCAAGTTCTTCTTCAAGGCCGGCTGTGAATTTATAGTCCACATACTTTGTGAAATATTTGGTCAGGAAGGTCGTGACAATACGGCCACGGTCTTCAGGGATGAAGCGCTTTTGTTCGAGCTTCACATACTGACGGTCCTGAAGCACCTGAATGATGGATGCGTAGGTTGATGGGCGGCCAATGCCTTCCTCTTCCAGTTTCTTCACAAGGCTGGCTTCGGAGTAGCGTGGTGGCGGCTGGGTGAAATGCTGCTCGGGCTTTACGTCGGTCTGCGTCAGCGCATCATCCGCTTTCATGGCGGGCAGGCGGCGGTTTTCGTCGTTTTCGTCGTCGCTATCGTCGCGGCTTTCTTCGTAAACTTTCAAGAAACCGTCGAACGTGACGACTGAACCCGTGGCACGCAAAATGACGTCATCGGTGCCGTCGGAAATATCGACGGTCGTTTGGTCCATGACGGCGCTTTCCATCTGGCTGGCGATAGCGCGCTTCCAGATGAGGTCATACAGGCGGGCTTCGGAAGGTGATACGTAGCGCGCAACCTGTTCAGGCGTGCGGCGTGCATTTGTGGGGCGTATGGCTTCGTGCGCTTCCTGTGCGTTCTTGGCTTTTGATTTGTAAAGGCGCGGGGCATCAGGGGTGTACGCATCACCGTATGTGTCTTTAATATGGCCGCGCAGCTGGGCTACAGCCTCGCCAGACAAGGTCGTGCCATCGGTACGCATATAGGAAATGAGACCGACCGTTTCGCCGCCGATATCAACGCCTTCATATAATTTTTGTGCGGTACGCATCGTTTCGGATGCCGACATGCCGAGCTTGCGCGAGGCTTCCTGCTGCAATGTCGAAGTAATGAAAGGTGGGTACGGGTGGCGGCGCGCTTGTTTGGCTTCGATCGATGTGACTTTCATCGATTTCGCTTCAATGCGGCGGGCGGCTGCCTTGGCATCGGCTTCATTCGGGATATCGAATTTGCCCAGTTTGTTGCCGGAAAGATGGGTGAGGCGCGCGACAAAGGGTGCGCCATCGACCGTGCGCATACGGACGTTGATGGTCCAGTATTCTTGCGTAATGAATTTCTCGATTTCGGATTCACGCTCGCAGATCAGGCGCAGGGCCACGGACTGGACGCGGCCAGCGGAGCGAGAGCCCGGCAGCTTGCGCCACAGAACTGGCGAGATGGTGAAGCCCACCAGGTAATCAAGCGCGCGACGGGCCATGTAGGCTTCGACCAGATTTTGGTCAATATGCCTTGGGTTCGCGAAAGCCTCCTGAATGGCGGATTTGGTGATTTCGTTGAACGTGACGCGGTGGACGTCCATATCCTTGGTTTTTAGAATTTCGGCCAAGTGCCATGAAATGGCTTCCCCTTCGCGGTCAGGGTCGGTTGCCAAGTATAGTGCGGTGGCACCTTTGAGGGCCTTGCGGATATCGGCTACTGGCTTGCCTGCGCGGTCGCCCATTTCCCATGCCATGGCGAAATCTTCATCAGGGCGGACCGAGCCGTCTTTCGGCGGCAAGTCACGGACATGGCCGTATGAGGCCAGAACGGTGAAGTTCGGACCCAGATATTTGTTGATGGTCTTGGCCTTGGCCGGAGACTCAACGACGACAACGGAATGGCCTGTCATGGTCTTGGGGATTTACATGGTTGCGGCGGTT
>Ga0075012_10003179_pt1 | contig 15857 bp, 10 predicted proteins | sample All_14_2_FD_71474 | JGI IMG/M metagenome (GOLD analysis project Ga0075012, IMG submission 71474) | Freshwater microbial communities in response to fracking from Pennsylvania, USA - Allegheny Zone_MetaG_DW_15 | ecosystem: Environmental > Aquatic > Deep subsurface > Groundwater > Drilled... | reverse complement strand
CCTGACGGCTTTGGATGCTGCGCAAAAACCAGCGCGCTTCCTGTAAATTATTTTTCAAAAACTGATTATCAGCGCTGTTATCCGCGCGTTGAATCATGGACGCATAGTGATCATTGATGCTCAAACGCGGCAAGGTATGCTGATTTAACAGAACCTGCCAGACACCGTCCACTTTTTTAACGGTAATATCCGGAATCACATATTCGGTGGTGTGTTGCTGAATAATGCTGCCCGGTTTTGGATTGAGTCGTTGTATAACTTGCAGTACCCGATTCAAGGTCGATTCATTGATTTGATACTCTTTCATCAACAAACGATAATTATGCTGCCCCAGCAAGCCAATATGCGATTTGATGATGCGCTTGGCCAGTTCCACGTCATCATTTGTTTCCGGTAGCTGCGCCAACTGGGCCAGCAGCGTTTCAGCCAGGTTGCTGGCAGCGCAACCAACGGGGTCGAAATGCAGCAATCGGTGGCGAACAGCTTCGATTTCCTCGATATCGATGGGGTGGGTTTCGCTGTCCAGACTGGCATGTAATTCTTCAATCGTCTGGGTCAGAAAACCACTGTCGTCGATGGTGTCAATCATGGTGGTGGCAATGGCGCGATCGATGTCGCTCATCGGCGTCAGATCCAGCTGCCAGCGCAGGTGATCCTGCAAATTGGTGGTGGTGCAGTGCAGATTGTCGTAGTTGTAGTCGTTGTCGTCAAAATTGGTGCGTTTGTTGCCGCTGCTGTACAGCTGCGACCATTGAAAATCCGCAAACTCATCCCGAGCGGGGCTTTCATTGTCGCGTGCATCGTCTTTTTCCTCGTTGGGCGTAGACTCCAGCATGGGATTGGATTCAACAGCTTGTTGAATTTCCAGTTGTAAATCCAGCGTAGACAACTGCAGTAACCTGATGGCCTGCTGAAGCTGGGGCGTCAGGGTAAGACTTTGACTGATATTGAGCTGCAATGATGGTTTCATGCAAATCCTCTTTGAATCATCGCGTTTAGTCTTAGTTTAACTGATCCGGGGCGATTATCCAGTAAGATTGCAGATTTCTATGTCATCCAGAGTGAAGCGAAGGACCTCCCTGTCCCTGAGTAGATTTTTTAGTTAAAATTAGCTGCTGCTTGGTCGTCATCAGATTCGAATGCAGCAGTAACCTCCGGACTAACAATATTTTTCAGCCCATCCACAAACGTGTTCGTCGAATCAATAATCTCACTCGAGAAGAAACGAATCTGATGCTCTGGATGTGTTTTGCTTTGAGTCGGTATATCACGAACAAACATCGTGATGGCCCCGCCCAGACCAAGACCAATAATGGCACCGGCAACCGCACCCGAAACGCCTGCAGCCAGGCCGCCCAAAGTACCCATCACTGCTGACAGGGTCAAGATCCCAAGCGCCGCCAGGAATTTTTTTGCAAAAGATAATTCCGGTCGTTTTTGATAAATTGCGCTAAATGTCTCCAGTTTAATCAAAAACGTTGAAATATCATTCGTATCTATCGCCTGGTTGGCATACTGAATTAACTCATCAATATTAAACGCTAATTGATCAATATTTTTGTTTCTACCCAAATTCCAGATACTGGCCTTGGTACTGGCGAGTTTTTTGTTCAAGTTCTCAAGCGCCTGTTGTGCAGCTCTGAGATTGTGATGTAATTCGGCTTTAATGGGATAATCTGGGTTCACAGGGCTGGTCATGTCGATTTCCTTGAGGTTTTATGTGCTCGAAATTTTAACACAACAAACTTAAGGAAATATTAATAAAAGATTATTATTTAATCTATGTGGATTTTATGTCTGCAATTTGTTTGTGGCGAGCCGATCGATGCCTGGCCTGCTTTTCCACATCAATATATCGATCCGTGGTGGCGCTGGAACTATGCCCGGCATCGTCACGAACATGTTCCCGCGGACGCGTGCGTACATCTTCGGAAATACCGGTATGCCGCAGCCAGTGAACGGTCGCAGCGCCCAGATTGTCTGCTTCTTCCATCTGATTTTTGTGGCGCAGCAATTCAGCGGCCCGGTCAAAACATTGTTGTACCAGACGGCGCAAAGGCGCTGTGTCGCTCATCGGGCCATTGCCGCGCATTCTGGGGATCAGCGGAGAATTATCCGCCGGTGAGGGCAGGGCGGTCAGGCCCAAAAACAGCCGCCAGCGGCTGAGGCTGGCCAACATATCGTCACTGACCGCCACCTGACGCTCCTTGTTCCCCTTGCCTACCGTGGTAAACCACCAGCAACCATTGCTGTCTTTGGCGAAATCGTTCATGGTCGGGATCCAGCGTTCGCTGGCCGCCAGCTCGGATATGCGCAAATACATGCCAAACAGCAGGCTCAAAATGAAGCGCGTGCGTTCGTGCATGCCAGGATTGTCATCAGCCATGGTTTCAGCCGCCTCCAAAACCGCCTGCCACTGGATCAGGCTTAAACGCCGTACCGGCGCACTCTGTTGGCGTTTGCGCACAAATTTGCTCTTTTGACGAATGAGGGCGACCGGATTGGAAGCCATATATTCTTCCGCAATCAGAAAATTAAAATAAGTGCTCAGAATGGCAAAAACTTCCTGAATCGCACCCTGAGACAAGCTGAATTGATCCGCTTCCGGGACCGCACCCTGTTTTCTCGACAATTTACTGATCGTGGCCACAAAAGGCCGCCACTCAGGATTAGGTTGCCGCAGACCATCCTTTTCAATGAAGCGCGGCACTTTTTGGGTGCTGATCCAGGTTTGCGGGGGATGCTGACAAAAACGAATAAACTGTTCCACATCGTCACGTTTTAAGGCGTTGACGGTGGTTTTGCGAATCAACCAGCACCATTGCAACAAGCGTTCAGCCTCACGGCGATAACTGTTAAACGTACCCTGACTGCCGGAATAACTTTTCAGAAACTCAAGGCTGTAGCGAAAATCGTTTTGATGTTCCGGCGCTTCAATCGTCACGTGCTCGTGGTTTTTGGAGAGATTGGTCAGATTGTCAAACAGCGGCATCAAGCGTAACTTCATGGATTCAGGTCTGTTTAATAGAGTAATGACGATTATGCTAGCCTGGTTTGTCCCAAAACGATACGCCGGAAATAAATAATGTGTTCAGGTTATTGACCTTGGCGATTTGCCAATGTATTATTTGCGCTCTGTCCAGGGACAGGTTTTTCGGGGTGTAGCGCAGCCTGGTAGCGCGCCTGCTTTGGGAGCAGGATGTCGGGAGTTCGAATCTCTCCACCCCGACCAATTTATGCGCCCGTAGCTCATTTGGATAGAGCATCGGCCTTCTAAGCCGAGGGTAGCAGGTTCGAGTCCTGCCGGGCGTACCAGCCTATGTGCAGTGTTCAAACGCGTTAAAAATTATGGTGAGCGTAGCTCAGTTGGTAGAGCCCCGGGTTGTGATCCCGGTTGTCGTGGGTTCGAGTCCCATCGTTCACCCCATGTATGATGTATTATCTTCCTGGTATTATCTTCTTGTGTGTCTAATCCAATCTACCCTTTACAAATTTAACATACTGCTTGATAATCCCAGCCTGATCGCGAAAGTGGCGAAATTGGTAGACGCGCTGGATTTAGGTTCCAGTAGGGCAACCTGTGAGAGTTCGAGTCTCTCCTTTCGCACCAATTATTTTTTAAATTTTTAAAACAATATCCATGAGGTGACTAGATGCAAGTTTCTGTTGAGACCTTGAAAGGTCTGGAACGTAAAGTGACGGTTTCAGTACCATCCAAAAAAGTTGAGGAAGAAGTGGGACTGCGCTTGCGAAATCTTGCTCGAAAAGTAAAAGTTGCCGGTTTCAGACCCGGTAAAGTACCCATGAACATCGTAACCAGCCGATTTTCTGACAGCGTACGTGAAGAAGTCGCCAGAGAAATGGTGCAATCAACCCTGTTCGAAGCCCTGCAAGAGAAAAAACTGAATCCAGCCGGCATGCCATCCGTAGAGCCAGAGCAAGTTGAATCCGGTAAGGACTTCCGTTATACAGCCGTTTTCGAAGTATTCCCCGAAATCAAAATTATTGAAATGGGCGATGCTGCACTGGAATTGATTCGTTCTGAAGTTAAAAACAGCGATGTTGATCACATGATCAGCAAATTGCAGGAACAAAATAAAGAGTGGCAGGAAGTAACACGTGCCGCGGCCAAAGATGATAAAGTCACACTCGACTTTAAAGGATTTTTGGGTGAAGAAGCTTTTGCCGGTGGCGAAGCGCAAAATTACGAAATCGTAATCGGATCAGGCGCCATGATTCCTGGTTTCGAAGATGGCGTGATCGGTGGAAAAATTGACAAGCCCTTCGATATCAAAGTTAACTTCCCTGAAGATTACAATCACAAAGAACTGGCTGGCAAAGAAGCCAAATTCAATATCACTATCAAAAAAGTCATGGAAGGCAAATTGCCTGCTCTTGATGATGCCTTTGCCGAGAAATTCAATATTTCCGAAGGCGGCATCGACGCGCTGAAGAAAGACATTCGCGACAACATGACCCGCGAACTGGAACGACGCGTTGGGTCTACCAACCGCGAGCGTATTTTCGACAAATCCATGGAATTGAATGTGTTTGATGTTCCTGTGGCCTTGATTGACAAGGAAATTGAACATTTGAAACATGACATGTACCATCGTTTGTTTGGTCATGAACATCATGACAATGAAAAAATTCCTGATTTTCCACGTGAATTGTTTGAAGAACAGGCAAAACGCCGTGTGCATCTGGGTCTGTTGTTTTCAGAATACATCAAGTTCCACAAATTGAGTGCTGACAAAGAACGCGTCAACGCCATGATTGAAAAATACGCCGCTGCTTATGAAGATCCTGAAGAGCTGCGTGCCTGGTATCAAGGTAACAACGAACGCCTGGCTGAAATCGAAGCCCTGGTTATGGAAGAAGTGGTCGCTGAAAAAATGAGCGTAAGCGCTAAAATAACCGAGAAAAAAACGAGTTACGACGACGTAATGAACCCCAAAAAGGATAAAAAGGCCAAAGGAGAATAAGCGCCATGGAATCTTCAACGAACCTGATAAGAAATGCCAGCGGCCTGGTGCCCATGGTAATTGAGCAAACGTCTCGCGGCGAACGCTCATACGACATTTATTCCAGACTGCTGAAAGAACGTATCATTTTTCTTTTGGGCGAAGTGGAAGATCATATGGCCAATCTGGTCGTGGCTCAGTTGTTGTTTCTGGAATCCGAAAATCCCGAGAAGGATATTTCGTTGTACATTAACTCACCCGGCGGCGTTGTAACCGCGGGTTTGGCTATCTACGATACCATGCAATTCATCAAGCCTGATGTCAGCACGCTGTGCATCGGACAAGCAGCCAGCGCCGCAGCTTTATTGCTGTGCGCCGGCGCGGATGGCAAGCGTTTTTGCTTGCCCAATGCACGGGTGATGATTCACCAGCCACTGGGCGGTTATCGTGGCCAGGCAACTGATATTGAAATTCACGCTCGTGAAACACTGGCTGTGCGTTCACGCCTGAACAGCATCATGGGACAGCATTGCCGTAAATCACCAGAGCAAATCATGCTGGACACCGAGCGAGATAACTTTATGAGCGCTACCCAGGCTCAGGAATACGGGTTAATCGACAAAGTACTCCATAATCGCGACTCATTAGCCGTTTTGACTGAGTAGCCGGTTATTGTCCTTATCCTGAGCGTATATATTCGAAATAACACCAGACAATTGTGAAATGTCTGGTGTTATCTATTTCTATTGTTTAAAATTTACTGAAGACTGTAGCAGTGAAGAGGGGTTTATAGATGGCCAAGTCCGGAAAAGGCGGCAGTGACCGCGTTTTGTATTGTTCATTTTGTGGAAAAAGTCAGAATGAAGTTAAAAAACTGATTGCAGGCCCTTCTGTGTTTGTTTGCGATGAATGTGTTGAATTATGCAACGACATCATCCGTGAAGAAACGCATGACGTGATTGAGGGCACAGAATCAAGCTTGCCAACGCCACGTGAAATCGCACAGTTTCTTGATGAATATGTGATCGGGCAACCGCATGCCAAAAAAGTGCTGTCCGTTGCTGTATATAATCACTACAAACGATTAAAACACAAAACCGAAGACGGTATTGAGCTCGGCAAAAGTAATATTCTGCTGATCGGCCCCACCGGTAGCGGTAAAACTTTGCTGGCGCAAACCCTGGCGCGCCTCTTGAACGTGCCCTTTACCATGGCAGACGCCACAACCCTGACCGAGGCCGGTTACGTGGGTGAAGACGTTGAAAACATCATTCAGAAATTATTGCAAAAATGCGATTACGATGTAGAAAAAGCCCAGCAGGGCATTGTTTACATCGACGAGATCGATAAAATTTCCCGAAAATCCGACAACCCCTCCATCACACGTGATGTATCGGGCGAAGGCGTTCAGCAAGCCTTGTTGAAACTGATTGAAGGCACGGTTGCGTCCGTTCCTCCCCAGGGCGGACGCAAACATCCGCAGCAAGAGTTTCTTCAGGTGGATACGTCCAACATTCTCTTTATTTGCGGCGGTGCGTTTGCCGGCCTGGATAAAGTGATTCGCGGCCGCAGTGACAAGTCCGGAATCGGTTTTTCCGCGCAACTGAAAAACGAGAAAAAAAATCAGGAAAATGAAAAGATTCTTGATTCGCTGGAATCAGAAGACCTGGTCAAATACGGCCTGATCCCTGAATTCGTCGGACGTTTGCCTGTCGTTGCCACCTTGAATGAATTGAACGAAGACGCGCTGGTCGAGATTCTCACCGGACCCAAAAACGCGCTGACCAAACAATTCCATGCCCTGTTTAAAATGGAAGAGGTGGAACTGGAATTCAAACCGGAAGCATTACGGCAGATAGCCAAAAAAGCGCTGGAAAGAAAAATAGGTGCACGTGGATTGCGAGCTATCCTTGAAAATATACTTTTAGACACCATGTATGATTTACCCTCCCTTGAAGGTGTCAACAAAGTGGTTGTTGATGAGACCGTTATAACCCAGTCCGGAAAACCGATTCTTGTGTATGAAGCGGATACTGAACAGCAATCTGCAGTGGGTGAATAATCATCAGCATCTTTAAATCCACCGGCCGTGCCGGTGGATTTAAAGTACTTACCTTGTCCGATGTATTTGGGATTGTCGTTTGAATAAGGACTCATTATGCCAAGCAAAAATGTACCGGTAGTGCCTGAGATCATCAGCAATTCAGCCTTGCCAGTCTTGCCTCTTCGAGATGTCGTTGTTTATCCCCATATGGTTATACCTCTGTTTGTCGGTCGAGAAAAATCCATTAAAGCCCTTGAAGCCGCGATGGTCGACAACAAACAAATATTGTTGGTTGCCCAGAAAAAATCTTCCAATGATGATCCTGGTACCGAAGATTTATACACCATTGGCACCGTATCCAGTGTTTTGCAACTGTTGAAATTGCCCGATGGCACCGTCAAAGTCCTGGTTGAAGGCGAATCCCGCGCGAAAGTAACACACTACACCCAGGAAAACGGCTATCTGGAAGCAAGCATAGAAGCTATTCCTGAATCAGACAGTGAAAAGCAGGAACAGGAAGTAGACATCATGATGCGCTCGTTGATGTCTCAATTTGAGCAATACATCAAACTTAACAAAAAAATTCCTCCTGAGGTATTAAGCTCGTTGGCCAGTATCGAAGAAGCTGGACGCCTTGCTGATTCCATCGCTGCCCACCTCACCATCAAAGTTGAAGACAAACAGGAGTTGCTGGAGTTAACCAATGTTGCCAGCCGCCTCGAACGTTTGATGGCAACCATTGAAGTTGAAATCGATCTGCTCCAGGTAGAAAAGCGCGTTCGTGGCCGGGTCAAGCGTCAAATGGAAAAAAGCCAGCGCGAGTACTATCTCAACGAACAAATGAAAGCCATTCAAAAAGAGCTGGGTGAAATTGGTGAAGAAGGCAGCGAAATTGATCAAATGGAAGCCGCCATCAACAAAGCAGGCATGCCCAAAGAAGCCAAAAGCAAAGCCCTTGCAGAGTTGCAAAAATTAAAGATGATGTCGCCCATGTCCGCCGAGGCAACCGTTATTAGAAATTACCTTGACTGGATGCTGAGTGTTCCCTGGAAGAAAAAAACCAAAATTCAATTTGATCTGCAAAAAGCTGAGAAATTGCTGGATAAAGAACATTATGGTCTGGAAAAAGTCAAAGAGCGGATTATTGAATATCTGGCCGTGCAGAAACGCGTCAAACGATTAAAAGGGCCTATTATTTGTCTGGTCGGACCGCCAGGTGTTGGTAAAACATCGTTGGGTCAATCAATCGCCAATGCCACAGGCCGTACCTTTATTCGTATCGCCCTTGGTGGCGTGCGTGACGAAGCGGAAATACGCGGACATCGCCGTACCTATATTGGATCCATGCCTGGAAAAATCATCCAGAAACTGTGTAAAGCCGGGGTTAAAAATCCGTTGATTATGTTGGACGAAGTGGACAAAATGGCCATGGATTTCCGCGGTGATCCGGCTTCTGCCTTGCTGGAGGTGCTTGATCCGGAGCAAAATCATACGTTCAGCGATCATTATCTGGAAGTGGATTATGATTTAAGCGACGTCATGTTTATCGCAACCGCCAATTCGCTGGAAATACCTGCAGCCTTGCTCGATCGAATGGAAATCATTCGCCTGCCTGGCTACACAGAAGATGAGAAGGTTAATATTGCAACGACCTATCTGGTGCCCAAACAGGTTCTGCTTAACGGTTTGCAACCCTCGGAAATCAACATCGCCGAAGGCGCTATTCATGAGATCATTCGTCATTACACCCGGGAAGCCGGTGTGCGGAATCTCGAACGTGATATTGCCAGCGTATGTCGCAAAGTGGTCAAAGAAATATTAAGCAGCAAAAAAACCACCAAATGTGTCGTGACCAAAAGTAATATTGAAAAATATCTGGGCGTCAAAAAATTCCGTTATGGTCTGGCTGAAGAGTTTGATCAAGTGGGGCAGGTTACCGGTCTGGCCTGGACCAGCGTTGGCGGTGAATTGCTGACCATTGAGGCATCCATGATGCCGGGCAAGGGCAAAACAACCCATACTGGACAGTTGGGTGAGGTGATGCAAGAGTCGATTCAGGCAGCCATGACCTTCGTGCGCAGTCGAGCCAAAATCTTCAATCTGCCCGAGGATTTTTACGACACCAAAGATTTTCATATTCACGTGCCGGAAGGCGCAACCCCCAAAGATGGCCCCAGCGCCGGCATCGGCATGTGTACCGCCCTTGTTTCGGTGTTGACGCACATTCCCGTCAAGGCGGACGTTGCCATGACCGGTGAAATCACCCTGCGCGGGCAAGTGTTGCCAATTGGCGGTTTGAAGGAAAAATTACTGGCGGCTCATCGTGGCGGCATCAAGCACGTCATCATTCCGGAAGAAAACCGTAAAGACCTGGAAGAAATACCGGATAACATTCTCAGAAAGCTGAAAATACACCCGGTTAAAACTGTTGAACAGGTTCTGGCCATCGCTTTACAGACCAATCCTGTGGTCAATCCAGCAATTTTGGAAACAGATAATACAAATGATGTGAAAAGTTCAAAAAAAATTGAAAATAATGATTTACACGCACATTAATACGGGGTATATTTCACTGCGTTGCCCGGTACTACTGGGCAGTTCAAGGAAGTAAGTGCAAAATCGAAGTTAGTTTTTTAACTTCACTTAAAGGATTAATAACTCGATAGGGGTGAAGATGAATAAAGGTGAATTGGTAGATAAAGCTGCAAGTTTGGCTGGTACTACAAAAGCTGATACTGCACGCGTACTTCAGGCATTTACTGACGTAATTACCGAAGCATTGAAAAGTGGTGACCAAGTGGTTATACCTAATTTCGGAACATATTTGACCAGCAACCGCTCTGCGCGTACTGGAAGAAATCCGCAAACTGGTGCCGCTTTAGAAATCAAAGCGTCAAGAGTTGCCAAGTTTAAAGCAGGGAAGTCACTTAAAGAAGCCGTACAGGAAGCGTAAGTTATTCGGGTGCTTAGCTCAGCTGGGAGAGCATCGCCCTTACAAGGCGAGGGTCGCAGGTTCGATCCCTGCAGCACCCACCATGAATTGGAGTGGTAGTTCAGTTGGTTAGAATACCGGCCTGTCACGCCGGGGGTCGCGGGTTCGAGCCCCGTCCACTCCGCCATATTAACGCGCCCTACGGCGCGTTTTTTTTACCTTGTACGCATATTTTTATTCATTATATGGAACGCCGATCATGTTGCAGAAGCTAAACGAACGCATACAAGGTGTAGTTGCTTGGGTAGTCATTGTTCTGATAGCACTGACCTTCACACTATTCGGAGTTGATTATTACATGCAGTCGCATCAGTCGTCTGATGTGGAAGTAACCGTTAATGATCAGCCGCTCAGCAAACAACAATTTGAAACCAACTACCGAAGAAGCCGTCAGCAAAAAGATCCGTCTCAATTGACAGCCGCTGGTGATGCTGCACTGAAAAAACAAGTGCTTGACGACATGGTTGCCAATCTGATTTCTGTTCAAGGCGCTCGAACCGGTGGTTTTGATGTGACGGCCGATCAAGCCAATGCCGCGATCCTGGCTATCCCCCAATTTCAGCAAGATGGACGTTTCTCGACAGAGCGTTATCAGCAAGCATTGAACAATGCCATGTTTACGCCGGAAACCTTCCAGAATGAAGTTCGTCAAGGTATGTTGCTGAATCAGCAGCGTTTTGCCTTTATCGGCAGTTCTTTTGCTTTGCCTGCCGAGATCAAGCGTTTCGTGAAACTGTATATGCAAACGCGTGATTATACCTATATGCAGATTCCCGCGGCACTGTTCATGGATAAAAAACAAATCTCAGACGAACAGGTCCAGGCTTATTACAAAGCGCACAAACAAGAGTTTCTGGCGCCTGAAAAAGTCAGTATCGATTACATCCGTTTGTCCATGCAACACATTCGTGATGGGCTGAAAATCAGCGATGAAGACATTCAGCGCTATTATGACGATAACCAAACGAACTTTCGAACGCCTGCTCAATGGAAAGTTGCGCACATTCTGTTGGCTGTACCGAAAGACGCGGATGAAGAAGCAAAAAACCAAATCAAGCAAAATGCTGATGAGGCTTACCAGGCATTGCAAAACAACCCGACACAATTTTCACAATGGGTGAAAAACATGTCATCGGATAAATTATCCATAGACAACGAAGGCGCTTTGCCCTGGATTGCAGCTGGACAAACCGAATTTGACAAAGCACTGTCGACTTTGACCAAACCCGGACAAATTTCCGAGCCTTTGCTGACCTCCAACGGTTACGAGCTGTTTAAGTTAATTGCTTATAAACCATCAAAATTGAAACCACTGGCCGAAGTAAAAAGCCAGATTTCGGATCAATTAGCCGGTGAAATGGCACAATCACAGTATGCCCAGATTCTGGAGCAATTGACGGATCTGAGCTACCAAACGCCAGATTCTCTTGCGCCTGCCGCTGAAGAGTTAAAACTGCCGGTTGAGCAAACCGAGCCGTTTTCCCGTGAAGGCGGTCATACTGAAATCACCAAAAACAAACAAATTATCAACACGGCGTTCAGCCATGATGTCATGGAGCTGGGTAATAACAGTGAGCCGGTACAACTGGATAATGACAGTGTGATTGTGCTGCGTGTGAACAAACATATTTCCTCAGCAGACAAACCGCTTGCTGAAGTCAGTGAGCAGATCAGCAATAAACTTGCCCTGCAACAGGCCGAAGTAAAAGCCCAGGAGCTGGGTAAAAATCTGTTACTGCCAGCGAATGCCGATAAAGCTGCCGAAGCGGCCGGTATTGATGAGAAAAATCTGGTTTGGCAAAAAGTGGATGGCGCAACCCGTGATTCTGATAAAACCGATGCCATGATCAACGATTTGGCTTTCAGCTTGGCCAAGCCTGACAGTCAGGACGGCAGAGCCCTGGTGAACGGTGATTACGTCATTGTGCAACTGAAAAAAATTAACAACGGCCAATACAAGACGCTGGACAAAGAACAACGTGCCAGCATTGCTCAACAAATCGAAGCGAGCTACGGTTTGATGGATTATGATTTGTATGTCAATAGTTTGGTTGGCAACGCCAAAATTGTGAAAAATTAGGTAAGATCGCGTAGGTTGGGCCCTGGCCCAACATGGGTTTACTCCGAAAGATCGTTGTTGGGCCAGGGCCCAACCTACGCGATCTTACCAGGATTTTCCTTAACTTAATGGCAATGGGGCTGGGGATGAGGGTGAAACTTCAGGTGGCACCGAGCCACAATCAGGAGACCCTTCGCTCCGCTCTGGGCGACACGCTTGAGCATCAGGGTGAAGGGGTATCTCTCAACCCACACCGCAGGCTAAACGTGTCGCCCAGAGCGGAGCGAAGGGTCTCCGTACGCTCCTTCGGTGCCACCTTGCAGTTTCACCCTCATCCCCAGCCCTTCTCCCTAAAACAAGGGAGAAGGGAGTAGTCCGTGCCACTTTTGAATACTCTGGCATGGAATAGACATTTTTCTCCTCATTATTTCCAACAATCCATTATCAAAATTTTTTTCTTGTTTCAGGAGTAAGCACGATGGCACATCAATTGACTGTGAATCAAAATAAACTGACAGACAACCAACTGGCACAGTTGTACCTTGGGTTTTCGCGTGATTATGTCGAATTGTCCGATAGAGGCATGAATGTCAATGAGATTTATCAGGAGCTGTATAGTCGCTTGCATTATTCCCTGGTGAGCCCAAATAGCACTATGTTGCTTCTGAATGAGACTGAAAAAAATAAAGCGAGAAAAGTATTGAATACCTTTTTCTCGGCTTGCCCTCACTACCAGAGATTAGCGCCAGCGTTTCGTCACGTGTTTTATCTTCAACCGTGCCTCACTGTTATTAACCATTATCCCGCATCTGATTGCCACTATTACTGCCACAGCGACGATGCGTTATTCAACTGGATGTTGCTGAGCAGCTTCATGTCTCCCCATACGCACCATCACGGATCTCGCGGCTGCGATTCCGATAACAAAGGGCTTGCTTATATTATCGGGATTATTCTGCTTGCGCTGGTAGCCATTCTGACTCTGGTTGCGTTTTATTATATGTTAAGCACGTTTTTAAACAGCATCGAGCGCTTTGTATATAACGAGGGATGGTTCAAAGCCGGATTGAACATAGCGGGTATTTTGGGCGGTGGAGCTGCTGGCGCCTGTCTTGGAATATATATTGTGGCTATTCCTTTGATCGTCCTGGGTATCGGACTTGGATTGTCTAATCCGCTTGGCTTGGCGATTGCCGGTGCAGTGTGTTTATCCATTGTCGGCGCTGCCTTGTTTTGTGCGTTTACCAATTGGGTATATCCCGATGATAAAGACGCGCTGGATCCCAAAGATGCGCATCGTTTTGCAGTAACGGATGAAGAAGCTGAGCATATGCTGACCAAAGGGATCGATCCGGTCAAAGTTAAATGTGCCATTGTGGCTTTGCGCCAGGAACTGGGCAAGGATCAAGTACCATCGCTGTTGGAGCGGGTGTTTACGAAAAGCGGTGGAGAAAAACAAAAGTTGTTGCAACAGGTCAGGCAGTTACGCCGTGGGGAATTGACTGAACTTAAAGTAGGTACCATGCACTTTAATTTTGAATCGCCCGAGCTGGCTGTGGCGAATGATGCAAAGATGCTTCTCAATGCTGCAGCAGATGATATGCGCTTCGTTTCGCCTGAAATGGAAGAAGCGGAGGAGCAGCGTAAAGGATGTTTTTCTAAAGGGTAAGTTGCGCATGGCTCTCGCCGTACCGCGCATAAAGCGCGGTACGGCGAGATCTTGCCGGTATTTAAGCTCTAACAAACACCAACAACGACCAATCATCCAAATCCATTCGATGCTTCTGAACAAAACTGCCCTCGTAAGCTTCAACAAGCGTTGCAGTCTGTTCACGCAATATGCCTGAAACCACCAGCAAACCGCGCTCTTTAATCAAGCCGTGAAACGAATCACGCAGGGCAATCAACGGGCTTAACAGGATGTTGGCGATCATCACATCCGCTTGTCCCGTCAGCTCCGAGGGATAGGCGATGCTTAATTGCGTGTCATCAATACCATTACTCAGCGCATTGTTTTGGGTGGCCTGCAAAGCCTGGGGATCAATGTCCACGGCCGAGACTTTTTCCGCGCCCAGTTTCAAAGCAGCCAGCGCCAGAATCCCTGAACCGCAACCATAGTCAATCAGCTTCAGGTTTAACAACTCCGCCTGATCCAGCCATTGCAGACACAGACTGGTGGTGGGATGCGTGCCGGTGCCAAAGGCCAGACCGGGGTCGAGAATCAAATTAACCGCATAAGGATCAGGCGGAGTAGACCAGGACGGACAGATCCACAGGCGCTTGCCAAACTGCTGTGGCTTGAAATCGTCCATCCAGGCACGCTCCCAATCCTGATCAGCCAGCAGCTCCAAACTGAATTGCCAGTTTGGATAACGCGCTTCCAGTATTTGTTTGCTATGTTGCGCCAGTTCTTCGTCGGTATACAGCGCCGTGACAACCACCTCAGGCCACAGCGGCATGGTGCCCAGCTCCGGTTCCAAAATGGCGTCGTCGTTTTTATCGGTCAGGGTAATTGACAGGGCGCCGGTTTCTTCCAGCTCATCACTGACCCGTTCAGCTTCGTCTCGTGGACAATGCTCTATTTGTAACTGATACCACACAGCCTTTATTCCTTCAGTAATTTTTCAAGATAATGGATATTGGTGCCGCCGCGTTTGAACGGTTCATCGCGCAGAATGCGTTGATGCAACTCAATGTTGGTTTTGATGCCATCAATGATGATTTCGTCCAGGGCATTACGCATACGGCCAAACGCTTCTTCCCGGGTCGCACCGTAACTGATCAACTTGCCAATCATGGAATCGTAATTGGGTGGTACGGTATAGCTGCTGTAGATATGAGAATCAAAGCGAATGCCGGGGCCGCCTGGTTGATGCAGCAAACGAATGGTGCCGGGAGAGGGCATAAATGTTTTGGGATCTTCTGCGTTGATACGACATTCCAGCGCATGACCACGCAGCACGATGTCTTCCTGTTTCAGGGTGAAAGGCAGGCCGCTGGCGATTTTGATTTGCTCTTTGATCAAATCAACGCCGCTGATCATCTCGGTGACCGGGTGCTCAACCTGAATACGGGTATTCATTTCGATGAAATAGAAACAGCCGTCCTGATACAGAAACTCAAAGGTGCCAGCGCCGCGGTATTCCAGTTCGCAACAGGCTTTGATCACGCGATCGCCAATTTCCTTGCGTAATTCCTCAGATATGCCGGGTGCCGGCGCTTCTTCGAGCACCTTTTGATGCCGGCGTTGCATGGAGCAATCGCGCTCGCCGAGATGAATGGCTTTGCCGTGTCCGTCGCCCAATACCTGAAACTCGATATGGCGAGGATTTTCCAGGAATTTTTCCATATAAACGATGGGATTATTGAACGCGGCCTTGGCTTCTGCGCGCGTCAGGGCGATGGCGTTGAGCAGATTCGATTCGGTGTGAACCACACGCATGCCACGACCACCGCCGCCGCCCGCGGCTTTGATGATAACCGGGTAACCAATTTGCCGCCCCAGTTTCAGATTGAGCTGATCGTCGTCGCCCAATGGGCCATCAGAACCGGGAACGCAGGGCACGCCAGCTTTTTTCATTGCGGCGATGGCTGATACTTTGTCGCCCATCATGCGAATGGTGTCGCCGCGCGGGCCGATAAAGGTAAAGCCGCTTTGCTCAACGATGTCGGCAAAGTCTGCGTTTTCAGACAAAAAACCGTAGCCAGGGTGAATACCAACGGAGTCGGTAATTTCGGCTGCGGAAATAATGGCCGGGATATTCAAATAACTTTTCTGTGAACTGGCCGGGCCAATAC
>Ga0075012_10003178_pt1 | contig 15857 bp, 16 predicted proteins | sample All_14_2_FD_71474 | JGI IMG/M metagenome (GOLD analysis project Ga0075012, IMG submission 71474) | Freshwater microbial communities in response to fracking from Pennsylvania, USA - Allegheny Zone_MetaG_DW_15 | ecosystem: Environmental > Aquatic > Deep subsurface > Groundwater > Drilled... | reverse complement strand
GCATCGATCACGGCGCGGGCGAAGTCGGCGTTCTCGGCGAGGAACCCGTAGCCCGGGTGAACCGCGTTCGCTCCCGACCGCCGGGCGACGCTGAGCAGCTTGTCGATGACGAGGTACGTCTCGGCGCTCGTCGACCCGTTGAGCGCGTAGGCCTCGTCGGCGAGGCGCACGTGGCGGGCATCCCGGTCTTGATCGGCGTAGACGGCGACGGTGGCGATGCCGGCGTCGCGGGCGGCGCGGATGACGCGGACGGCGATCTCGCCACGGTTGGCGATGAGGATCTTCGTGATGCGGGCCATGGTTCCCCAGCCTAGGGGTGCGCCGGGTGCCCCGGTTTGGCGGTGCGCCACAAAAGGAGGGCGGGAGCGTTATCGGTTCCGCCGATGGGCGGGCGATGACGGGTCAGCGGTTCCAGAGATCCGTCCAGCGGCCGCCGAGCTCGTGCACGAGCTTGCGCAGCAGCGGCACCGACAGGCCGACCACCGTGTGCGGGTCGCCCTCGATGCGGTCGATGAAGCCGGCACCCTTCGAGTCGATGGTGAACGCCCCGGCCACGCGCAACGGTTCGCCCGTGGCGATGTAGGCGTCGATCTCGGCCGACACGATGTCGTCGGCGAAGTGCACGACGGCGCTCGAGGCGCGCCCGACCGCGCCGCGCACGGAGCCGCCGCGGTGGTCGATGAGCCAGTGGCCCGAGTGCAGCACGCCGCTGCGCCCCCGCTGCACGAGCCAGCGCTCACGGGCGACGTGCTCCTCGTGCGGCTTGCCGTACACGGTGCCGTCGAGCTCGAACGCCGAGTCGCCGCCGAGGATGAACCCGTCGATGTCGGCCGGCGCCAGGCCCGCGCCGCCGAGCACGGCCGGGTCGAGGCCGGCCTCTGCCTTCAGCCGCGCCAGCAGCTGCACCATCTCGGCGGCCGGCAGACGGCCGTCGGGATGCGCGCTCTCGGCCGCGGCGACGGCCGCCTCCTCATCGACCCCGGGCGCGAACGCGACCGGCTCGATGCCGACCGCGCGCAGGGTGGCCAGCCGGGCGGGGGAGGTCGAGGCGAGATACAGGCGCACGCAGCGATGCTACGGCCCGCACCTAGGCTGAAGCCCATGGGTGAGAACGTGGGCCGCGAGATCGAGCTGACCGTCGACCGCATCGCGCACGGCGGCATAGCCGTCGGGCGGCTCGACGGGCGGGTGGTGTTCGTCTCCGACGCGATCCCCGGCGAGACCGTGCGGGCGCGCGTGAGCGACGACCGCAAGAAGAGCTTCTGGCGCGCCGACACGGTCGCCGTGCTCGAGGCGAGCTGAAGCGCCAGGTGCTCGCCGAGGCGCTGCAGCGGCAGGCGGGCCTCGGCCCCGACGCCCTGCCGAACCCGCTCGCGGTCGAGGCTCTGCCGGGCGACGCCGAGGCGAACGGCCTCGGCTGGCGCACGCGCATCCGCCTGCACGTCGACCCGCAGGGCCGGCTCGGACCGATGGCGTCCCGCTCGCACACGGTGATCCCGGTGACGGATGCGCCTCTCGCGACGCCCGCCGTGCAGGCCGCGATCCCCTTCGCCGAGCGGTTCACCGGCCTCGGCACCCTCGACGTGCTCGCGCCGACCGTGGGCGAGCCGCGCCTGGTGATCGGCGAGCAGAAGCCGAGTGTGATCCGCGAGGTCGTCGGCGAGCGCGAGTTCCAGCTCGACGACACGGGCTTCTGGCAGGTCCATCGCGCCGCGCCGGTCGCGTTGACCACGGCCGTGCAGGACGCCATCGACCCCGCCCTGTTCGACCCGCGCGCCGACAACCTCGACCTCTACGGCGGGGTCGGCCTGCTCGCCGCGGCCGTGGCCGACCGCTTCGGCCCCGCGACCCGCATCACGAGCGTCGAGTCCGACGAGCGCGCCACCGACCACGCCAGCGAGAATCTCGCCGAGTGGGTGGGGGCCTCGGCCGAGACCGGTCGGGTCGACCGCTGGCTGCGCGCGCTCGACGCCGGCGCCTCGGAGGCCGACCGCGCTCGCCTGCGGGCGGCCACGGTTGTGCTGGACCCGCCGCGCTCGGGCGCGGGCGGTGAGGTCATGCAGCTGCTCGGGCGCCTGGCCCCCGCGCAGCTCGTCTACGTCGCCTGCGACCCCGTGGCGCTCGCGCGCGATGTGGCGCTCGCGGCGGAGCACGGGTATCGGCTGGTGAGCATCCGGGGCCTCGATCTGTTCCCGCACACGCACCACGTCGAGGCGGTCGCGACGCTCGTGCGCTCCTGAGCGCCCGGCGAGCCGCGCCCCCCGTTCGGGGTGACTCCATCAGTACGATGGAGCACAGCACCGCCGCGGGGTTCGCGGGCGCAGTGCCGCGTTCGAAAGGTCCGGTTCCGAAGCAGTGGTCTCCTCTGGCAGCAAGAAGGTGCGCGTCGCGGTCGTCGACGACCACGAGTCGGTGCGGCTCGGGCTTCAGGCGGCGTTCGAGAACGCCGGATTCGACGTGCTCTCCACCGCGCCGAGCGTCGCGGAGCTGATCGAGCTGCTCGAGGGCCGCGAGCCCGACGTCGTCGTGCTCGACCTGTCGCTGGGTGACGGTTCGAGCGTGACCGAGAACGTGAAGGCCGTGCAGTCGCTCGGAGCCGGCGTGCTGGTCCACTCCATCGCCGACCGCGTGGCCAGCGTGCGCGAGGCCCTCGCGGCCGGAGCGGCCGGGGTGATCCCCAAGTCGTCCGCGACGAGCACGGTCATCGCGGCGGCCGAGACCGTCGCTCGCGGCGAGGTGCTCAACAACCTCGAGTGGGCGAGCGCGATCGATGCCGACCGCGACTTCGCCAAGGCCCAGCTGGGGCGGCGCGAGCGGGAGATCCTGCACCTGTACGCGAGCGGGCTGCCTCTCAAGCTGGCCGCCCAGCAGCTCGGCATCGGCTACTCCACCGCGCGCGAGTACCTCGACCGCATCCGTGCGAAGTACGTCGAGGTGGGGCGCCCCGCCCCGACGAAGGTCGACCTCCTGCGCCGCGCCGTGGAGGACGGCATCCTGCCCGGTCTCGATCCCGACGGTGATGACCAGGCCTGAGCCCGCGCCCGTCATCGCGACCGGCGCGCCGAAGGCGTCGCGCTCCTCGTCGCGGACACCGCAGCAGAAGCCGCCGCAGCGCACCCCGCTCAGCCGGAAGCGCGTCGACACCGTCATCTCGCGATCGGTCGCCTGGTTCGGCATCGTCTTCGGCCTGCAGGCCGTGCCGGGGCTCCTCGGGCAGTACGCGCTCGGGCAGCCGCTGTGGTCGGCGATCACGGTGGGCGCGATCTACGGCTCGCTGCTGGTCGCCCTGCTCTGCTCGACGATCAAGCGCTGGGTGCGCCCCGCGCACCTGCTCGTCTCGATCGTCTACGCCGTCGCCCTGGTGACCTGGCCGTTCTTCCTGGCCGACCCCGCCGTGCCGCAGCAGGGCGACCACTGGCTGTACCAGCTGACGACGGTGGCGACGGCGACGGCCGCGATCGGCCTCCGGGTGCGGGGTGCCTTGATCTACCTCATCGTGGTGCCGCTGATCTACGGCGTGATCCGTGCCACCCCGCAGGGCGGCGGGGGCCCCTGGGAGCTCGGGCTCTTCAACGCGATCTACGCGATCATCCTCGGCGGGGCCGTGCTCATCATCGTCACGATGACCCGCGTCGCGGCCACCTCCGTCGACGAGGCGCAGGGTGCGGCGCTCGACAGCTACGCCCGCGCCGTGCGCCAGCACGCCACCGAGGTCGAGCGCGTGCACGTCGACTCGATCGTGCACGACAGCGTGCTCACCACCCTGCTCACCGCCGCCCGGGCCGAGACCCCCGAGCAGAAGGCGCTGGCGGCCCGCATGGCCTCCAGCGCGATGCGGCACCTCGAGGAGGCGGCGCTCGTGTCGCCCGACGACGGCAGCACCGTACGGTTCCGGCAACTGGCCGACCGCATCGTCACGGCCGCCCGGCAGATGCAGGTGCCCTTCTCCGTGCGGGTGCGCTCCCTCGACACCCGGGTGATCCCGTCGGCGCAGGCTGAGGCCCTCTACTCGGCCGCGGTGCAGGCGATCATGAACAGCGTGCAGCACGGCGGCCCGCCCGAGGTGCGCCGCTGGCTGCGCGTCTCCGGCGTGCACGGCGGTGCCGTCGAGATCGAGGTCGGCGACGCGGGCGCGGGCTTCGACCCCGCGCACCTGCCCGAGGGCCGCCTCGGCGTGCGGCGCTCGATCATCGAGCGCACGGCCAACGCCGGAGGCCGGGCCGAGGTCGTGTCCGCCCCGGGCTCCGGCACCGTCATCACGCTCTCCTGGCCCGTCGTGCCGAGCGAGGATGAAGAGGTCGAGCAATGAGGATCGGCGTGCCCCGCTCGCTCATCGTGACGATGGCGGCCATCTTCGCGGCGTACCACATCGTTCTCGGGCTCTACACGATCGACCTCGCCGCCGATCCGATCCCGGTGCTCGTCGCCATGGTGCTGTACGCGAGCGCGGTGACGCTCAGCATGCTCCCGGGGCAGCCGCAGCGCATGTCCACCTGGCTCGCCGCCGGCAACGTGCTCGTCTGCCTCGCGCTGTGCGTGCTCGTCGCCTCGCAGCTGGACCCGGCTCGTCCCGGCGGCCTGGGCTACGCCACCTGGTACGTCGCGGCGGTCGGCACGCTCATGACGATCACCTCGACGCGCCGCCGCCACCTCTGGGCCTGGATCGGCATCGCCGTGCTCGTCGTCCACACCATCCTGTGGGGCGGGCCGGGCCTGCTGCTCGGTATCGGCGTGATCGGCAGCATCTCGTGGGTGGCCGTGTCGCACATCCTGTCGGGGGCGCTGGCGCGAGCATCCCGCGACGCGGCGCAGTTCGCGCGCGCCGAGCGCGAGGCCACCGACTGGCAGGCGGCTCAGGAGGCCCACCTCTACGAGCGGCAGGCGCGCCTCGGCCAGACCGGCTCGGTGGCCGTGCCCATGCTGACGATCATCGAGCAGTCGGGCGGCGAGCTGACCGACGAGCAGCGGCAGGAGTGCCTGCATCTCGAGGGCGCGATCCGGGACGAGATCCGCGGGCGGCGGCTCCTCGACGACGCCGTGCGGCGCGAGGTCATGGCGGCGCGCCGCCGCGGGGTCGCGGTGACCCTGTTCGACGAGGGCGGGCTCGATGAGCTCGACGCGGCCTCGCTCAACCGCGTGCTCGGCACGCTTGCCGAGGCGATCCGCACGACGTCGGCCACGCGCGTGATCGCCCGCACGGCCCCGGCCGATTCGGAGACCGCGGTGACCGTGGTCGGCCTGACCCCCTCGGCGTCGAGCCGCGCCCGCGAGCTGGGCGAGAGCGACGACGATGACGAAGACGATGCCGTCGACCTCTGGCTGGAGATCCCGCGGACCAGCCGCTAGGGAAGCGTTAACGACCGAAGGGCCGGAGTACCCATCTCCGGCCCTTCGTCATGTATCGAGGGAGTCCTGCAACCCGAATGCCGAGCTCCCTCGCCCCCCAATCACAGAACCGCATACCCGAGCGGTGGTGATCGGCGGTGGACCAATGACAGGTCCACCCGTTGAGACAAGGATGCCAAGTACAGCGAGGGTGCACAGTCGTCATTTAGGGGGACGTTGGGGGACAAAATCTGTACCCCATCACGTCGATAACCCCGCTTTTCTGCGGATTTCTCAGCACTCGGGGAGCGGAACCGGGGGACATATCCCCCGAAAGGGGGGTCTCGTCAGCAGCCCCGCATGCCCCGGCTGGCCGCCCAGGCGCCCGGTCCGGCGGCCACGATCGCCCGCATGCCCCGCCCGCTGCGCCGCCAGAGGTCGACGGGCGGCTCCACGCGCTCGGCCCCCCGCGCCGCCTGCTCGGCGAGCACGGCCATGATCACGGCGTGGGTGGCGGCGAGCTCCTCCTCGGTGGGGCTGCCCGCCACGACGCGGATCGCGGGCACCGCATCCGTCGCCGCGGACGACGGCGGCTCGCTCGACGGCAGCCCGCTCACAGCGGGATGTTCCCGTGCTTCTTCGGCGGCAGGCTCGCCCGCTTGCCCTTGAGTGCGCGCAGCGCCTTGATGACGGCCACGCGGGTCGCGGCCGGCTCGATGATGCCGTCGAGCTCGCCGCGCTCGGCGGCGAGGAAGGGGCTGGCGACGTTGTAGGTGTACTCGTTCGCCAGGCGGGTGCGCACCGCGGCAACGTCCTCACCGGCCGCCTCGGCCGCCTTGATCTCGTTGCGGTACAGGATGTTCACCGCACCCTGCCCGCCCATCACGGCGATCTCGGCCGTCGGCCAGGCGAGGTTCATGTCGGCGCCGAGCTGCTTCGAGCCCATGACGATGTAGGCACCGCCGTAGGCCTTGCGGGTGATGACGGTGACGAGCGGCACGGTCGCCTCGGCGTAGGCGTAGAGCAGCTTGGCGCCACGGCGGATCACGCCCGTCCACTCCTGGTCGGTGCCGGGCAGGTAGCCGGGCACGTCGACGAGCGTGAGGATCGGGATCGAGAAGGCGTCGCAGAACCGCACGAAGCGCGCGGCCTTCTCGCCGGCATCGATGTTGAGGGTGCCAGCCATGGCGTTCGGCTGGTTGGCGATGACACCGACGCTGCGGCCCTCGACGCGGGCGAAACCGATGACGATGTTGGGCGCGAACAGCGGCTGCACCTCGAGGAAGGATCCCTCGTCGACGACGTGGTCGATGATGTCGACGACGTCGTACGGCTGGTTCGGGCTGTCGGGGATCATCGTGTTGAGCTTGCGGTCGTCGTCGGTGATCTCGAGCTCGACGGCCGACTCGTACTGCGGCAGCTCGGCCAGGTTGTTGTCCGGCAGGTAGCTGAGCAGCGCCCGGGCGAAGTCGAAGGCGTCGTGCTCGTCGCTCGCGAGGTAGTGCGAGACGCCCGAGGTGCGGTTGTGCGTGAGCGCGCCGCCGAGCTCCTCCATGCCGACGTCTTCGCCGGTGACGGTCTTGATGACGTCGGGGCCGGTGACGAACATCTGGCTGGTCTTGTCGACCATGATCACGAAGTCGGTGAGGGCGGGCGAGTACACGGCACCGCCGGCGGCCGGCCCGCAGATGATCGAGATCTGCGGGATCACGCCCGAGGCCGCGGTGTTGCGCCGGAAGATCTCACCGTACTTGCCGAGCGCGACCACACCCTCCTGGATGCGTGCGCCGCCCGAGTCGAGGATGCCGATGATCGGCACGCCGGTCTTGAGCGCGAGCTCCATGACCTTGATGATCTTCTCGCCCGCGACCTCGCCGAGCGAGCCGCCGAAGATCGTGAAGTCCTGGCTGTAGACGGCGACCTGGCGGCCGTGGATCGTGCCGGTGCCGGTGACGACCGCGTCGCCGTAGGGCCTCTTGGCGTCCATGCCGAAGGCGCTCGTGCGGTGCCGCACGAACTCGTCGAGCTCGACGAAGCTGCCGTGGTCGAGCAGCGCGTCGATGCGCTCGCGAGCCGTGAGCTTGCCCTTCGCGTGCTGCTTCTCGATCGCGGCCTCGCCGGCGGCGGTCACCGCCTCGTGGTAGCGCACCTTGAGGTCGGCGATCTTGCCGGCGGTGGTCGACAGGTCGGGGGGGCTCGTCTGCTCGGTCACCGGGTCAGCCTATCGACAGCACCCCCCGGGCACGGGTTGGTGATCGCCCACAAAAACGCGGCCCTGCGCCTAGCCTGAGCCCATGACCGATGCCGCACCCGCCGACCCGATGCCGCTCAGCCGCGCCCTGGCCCCCGCGCTCGACTGGCGCGCGGCCTGCGCGTCGACCAACAGCGAGCTCGTCACCCGGGCGGCCGATGCGCCCGACCTCGCGGTGCTCGCCACCGACACGCAGACAGCGGGGCGGGGCCGGCTCGATCGGGTCTGGTCGACGCCGCCCGGCTCGGCGCTCGCCGTCTCCGTCCTGGTCCGGCACGAGGGAGCCCCCGATCCGCACCGGCTGGGCTGGCTGCCGCTCGTGGCGGGCGTGGCGATGGTCCGCGCGGTCCGTTCCCTCGGGGTGGCGGATGCGCGCCTCAAGTGGCCCAACGACGTGCTGGTCGAGTCCAGCCCCGCGCCGGGCAAGCTCAGCGGCCTGCTCACCGAGCTGACGCCGCACGGCGTCGTGATCGGTGCCGGGCTCAACCTGACGGCCCGGATCGACGAGCTGCCGGTGCCGACGGCGACCTCGCTCGTGCTCCAGGGTCTCGCCGCCGAGGAGGCCGCCGTCGATCGCGCGCTCGCGGCCTACCTCGAGCAGCTGCTGCCGCTCGTCGCCCGGTGGCGCTCCGAGCCGCGGCCGGCAGACCTGCGCGGCCTCGTCGAGCCCGAGCTGGGCACCCTCGGCCGCGCGGTGCGCGTCGACCGCCCGGGGGCGGCGGTGCTCATCGGCATCGCATCCGGCCTCGATGACGACGGGCGCCTGCTGGTGCGCCCCGCCGACACGACGGAACCGACCATCGCGATTGCCGCGGGTGACGTGACCCATCTGCGGTATGAATAGGGCATGACGGGGGAGGGACGCGCACCGGAACGGGTGATCGCCCGCCTGCGGCCGCACGCTCGGGCCCTGGTCCTGCCCTCCCTGGCGCTCATCGCGCTCGCCGGCGGTTCCACCTACCTGGCGTTCACCCTCGATGAGCTCTGGATGCGCCTCCTCGCGCTCGGCATCGGCGTGCTGCTCGCCGCCCTGCTGTGGCTGCTGCCCCTGCTGCGCTGGCTGAGCACGCAGTACGTCGTCACCACGCGGCGGATCGTGCTCAGCCGCGGCCTGTTCGTGCGCACCCGCAGCGAGGTGCTGCTCAGCCGCGGTCATGACGTGACGTTGCGGCGCTCCGGGCTGCAGGGCGCTTTCCGCTCGGGCGACGTGCTGCTCAACACCGGGCTCGACCGGCCGATCGTGCTGCGGGATGTGCCGCGCGCCGACCTGGTGCAGGCGGCCCTCGGCGACGTGATGGAGGCCAGCACGACGTCGATCCCGGTCGTGCGGCGCGCTGCCGACACCGGCGACCAGCCGCGCCGCGACCGCTCCGACCGCTGAGCGGTCTGACCACCCGCGCTCCGCTAGGCGTTCTCGCCTTCGAGCCGTGGCGCGCGGCCGGGGTGGAACACCCACCAGCGGTAGAGCGCGAAGCGGAAGGCGCTGCCCAGGCCGAGCCCGACGACGTTGGTCGCGATGTTGTCGGCGAGCACGCTCGTGAAGCCCAGCACGTAGTGCGAGATCACCAGGCACCCGACGGCGATGAGCATGCCGCCGATGCTGACGACGGCGAACTCGACCGCCTCGCGCAGGGCCGGTCGGCGCCGCTCGAGCCGGAAGGTCCAGTAGCGGCTGCCGATCCAGTTGACGACGATGGCCACGGAGGTCGAGATCACCTTGGCGATGACCGGGCCCTCGACGATGACCTCCGGCGCGAGAACGGTCAGCCGCAGCGCGTTGAACAGCGCAACATCGACCACCAGGCCCACGAGCCCGACCGTGCCGAAACGAGCGAGCTGGGGCAGCAGGGTGCGCATCGGTCCTCGGCGGGGGCGGTGGTCGGCCAGAATAGACGGGAGTCGTCCGCAGTCTAGTGAGGAGCATCCATGGCCGTCGTCGGCGTCATCGGGGGAGGCCAGCTGGCGCGGATGATGATCCCTCCGGCGACCGCCCTCGGTCTGGAGATCCGCGTGCTCGCCGAGTCCGCTGAATCCTCGGCCCGCCTTGCCGCCTCCGCGGTCGGCGACTACCGCGACACGGCCGCCGTGCTCGCCTTCGCCGAGGGCTGCGACGTCATCACCTTCGACCATGAGCACGTTCCCCAGGAGGTCCTCCGGGCGCTGGTCGCCGCGGGTGCCGCCGTGCACCCGGGGCCGGATGCCCTGCTCTACGCCCAGGACAAGCTCCAGATGCGCGAGCGCCTGTCGCAGCTCGGCGTCGCGCAGCCCGACTGGGCGCGCGTCTCCTCGGCCGACGAGCTGGCGCAGTTCCTGTCCGATCACGCGGGACGCGCCGTGGTGAAGACGCCGCGCGGCGGCTACGACGGCAAGGGCGTGCGTGTTGTCGACGACCCGGCGCAGGTGGCCGACTGGCTCGCCGACGGCCCGTTGCTGGCCGAGGAGCTCGTCCGCTTCGACCGCGAGCTCGCGCAGCTGATCGCCCGCCGCCCGAGCGGCGACGCCCGCCTGTGGCCTCTCGTCGAGACCGTGCAGCGCGGCGGCGTGTGTGCCGAGGTAATCGCTCCCGCCCCCCAGCTCACCGACGCGCAGGAGCGTGCCGCGGCGGAGATCGCCACGACGATCGCCCACGGGCTCGGCGTGACGGGCGTGCTCGCCGTCGAGCTCTTCCAGGCGACCGATGGCCGGGTGCTCGTCAACGAGCTGGCGATGCGTCCCCACAACAGCGGCCACGTCACGATCGAGGGATCGACCACGAGCCAGTTCGAGCAGCACCTCCGGGCGGTGCTCGACTGGCCGCTCGGCGACACGACCCCGCGGGCGCCGTGGGGGGTCATGATCAACGTGTTCGGCGGGCTGCCCGACGACCGCATCGCCGCGGCGCTGGCCCACCAGCCCGAGGCGAAGGTGCACGCCTACGGCAAGGGTCCGCGCCCGGGCCGCAAGGCCGGCCACGTGACGGTGATCGGGGCCGAGCTCGACGACGTCGTGTACCGCGCGCGCGCCGCGGCCAGCCACTTCGACGCCTGAGCCCTACCCTGGAGGGCATGAGCACACCCCTCGTCGCCGTCGTCATGGGCTCGGACAGCGACTGGTCGGTGATGCAGAACGCCGCCACGGCGCTCGACGAGTTCGGCATCGCCTTCGAGGTCGAGGTGCTCAGCGCCCACCGCACGCCGGATGCGATGATCGCCTACGGGCGGGCGGCGGCCGGCCGGGGCATCCGGGCCATCATCGCCGGGGCCGGAGGCGCGGCGCACCTGCCCGGCATGATCGCGAGCGTCACGACGCTGCCCGTCATCGGCGTGCCTGTGCCGCTCGCCTACCTCGACGGCATGGACTCGCTGCTGAGCATCGTGCAGATGCCCGCGGGCATCCCCGTCGCGACCGTCTCGATCGGCGGTGCCCGCAACGCGGGGATCCTCGCAGCCCGCATCATCGGGTCGACCGATGCGCCCGTCGCCGCCCGGCTCGCGGACTTCGCGGCCGACCTCGAGCGGCAGGTGGCCCAGAAGAACGCGGCCCTGAAGGCCTCGCTGCCCTCCTCGTGAGCATCGCCCCGTGAGCCACACCGCTCCCCTGCGGCATCCCGACACCCGCGATGCCGCCGCGATGCGCCGCCGTGCATGGTGGCTGCTCGGTCTCAACCTGCTGATCCCCGGCAGCGCGCAGCTGCTCGCCGGCGACCGGCGCTGGGGCCGCTTTGCCGTCGGCGCCACCTTCGTGCTGTGGGGAATCGCCCTCGCCGGCCTGCTGCAGTTCCTGCTCTGGCGGCCCGCCGCCCTCACCATCGCCACCAACGTCGTCGTGCTGTGGATCGCGCAGCTCGGGCTGATCTTCTACGCCGTGCTCTGGTTCGCCACCACGATCGACGCGCTGCGGCTGGTGCGGCTCGTGCGCACGCCGCCGAACGCTCGCCTGCCGATCGCGCTGTTCGCCGTGATCAGCATCGTGCTCAGCACGGGCACCGCCGGCTACGCCGCGATGCTGACGGGCGTCGGGCGCGACGCACTGGGCTCGGTGTTCGGCGGCGGCGGCATCGTCGCCCCCATCGACGGTCGCTACACGATCCTGCTGCTGGGCGGTGACGCCGGTGCCGACCGCATCGGATTGCGACCCGACAGCATCACGTTGGTCAGCGTCGATGCGAGCTCGGGCGCCGTGACCATGGTCGGTCTGCCCCGCAACCTGTACTCCGTGCCGTTCGACGAGAGCTCGCCGCTCCACGAGGTCTGGCCGAACGGCTTCGACTGCGGTGACGATTGCCTTCTCGCCTACTTGTATCCCTGGGCCGAGGAGCATCCCGAGTTCTACCCCGATGCCGAGCGCACCGGGAGCACGCCCGCGATCGAGGCGATGCGGGACGCGGTCGAGGGCGTCACCGGCATCCCCGTCCAGTGGACGGCGCTGATCGACATGGCGGGTTTCGAGCAGCTCATCGACGCTCTCGGCGGCGTGACGGTCACTGTTGATGAGCCGGTCACCCTCGGGATCAACGACGGGCCCGTGGTCGGGGTCATCGAGGCGGGGGAGCAGCGCATGGACGGTTACACCGCCCTCTGGTACGCGCGCAGCCGCTACCAGCTGACCGACTTCGATCGCATGGAGCACCAGCGCGACATCCAAGAGGCCATGCTCCGGCAGCTCGACCCCGGGACGGTTCTTACTCGGTTCGAGGCGATCGCCCAGGCGTCGAGCGATCTCGTGCGCACCGATGTGCCCCAGGGAATGCTGGGGGTCCTGAGCGATCTGGCGGTGCGATCGCGTGAGCACGAGATCCGTCGCCTGGAGCTCGTTCCCCCGCTCATCGACAACGTCCGCCCCGACTGGCAGCTGATCCGCGAACTGGTCGCCGATGCCGTGGCGCCGCTGCCGGAGCCGACGGCCACGCCGACCCCGTAGTGCCGGGTTCCGGCCTCGGGGCTGCGACGGACGTCGGTTACAGATCGGCGTGTAGCTGCCAGGTCTTCTCGGCGGAGTCGCGCCAGCTGTACGCCCGTGCGCGGTCGCGACCGCGCACGACGAGCTGCTCGCGCAGCACAGCATCATCGAGCACCGATCGCACCGCTTGGGCCAGGCGCTCGGGGTAGCCGGCGGCATCGTCGCGGGGCACGACCACCCCGGCGTCGTTGCAGACTTCGACGAGCGCGGGTGCGTCCGAGTGCACGACCGGGGCGCCGAGGCTCATGGCTTCGAGGGCGACGAGTCCGGTGCCGGCCGACAGGGCCGGCGCGACGACCATGGTGGCCCGGCTGTACGCAACAGCCAGCTCGGACTCACCGAGAGCGCCGAGCGCGCGGATCCTGCCCTCGAGAAGTGCGGTGGCGACCGCATCGCGCTCGTCCTCGAGCTCGGCGATGAACAGCTCGAGCTGCGCAGTATCGATGCCCGCGATCACCAGGGGAACCTCGGGCCGCTCCGGCAATGCGGCCGCCCGAATCGCCGCCGGCAGGCCGCTCCGACCGTCGAGCGTGCCGACGGCGAGCACGTACCGCTCGGGCAGGCCCAGAGCGGTAGCGCGTGATTCGGCTTCCGGGCCCGGGTCGAGGGCGGGGCTGACAGCACCGGCGATGACGCGCACCCGGTCGCCGAGATCGAGGTGCTCGGCGAGGTCGACAGCCACGGCGTGGGTGGGGACGACGACGGCATCGGCGTACCGCTCGGCGCGCTTGGCCATCGCGCGGATCCAGGCGGCAGTCCGCGGCGCCATCGCCTCGGGGTGGGTGAACGCCGTCGCATCGTGGATGGTCACGACGACCTGCTCCCCAGGATTGTTGACCCGGTCGTGACGGGCAAGGGGAGCGAAGAGGCTCGGGGCATGGATCATTCCCGAGCCCGGAAGCCGGGTGAAGCCGTGCTGCCAGGCGGCGGCGAGCTGACGGCGGTCGAGCGCGCTCTTGTTCAGAACGGCGAGCCCGGGGAGCGCCGATGTGATGCGCTCGTACTCGGCGGGCGGGGACGAAGGAACGAAGCCGGCGACGTCGCAGCCGCGCGGCGCGGTCTCGATGAGTGCCCGGGTCAGCTCGAGGGCGTAGCGGCCGACACCGCGCGGCACCGCCTCGCCCACCTCGTCGAGCACGACGCGCAGCGTGGTGGTGCTCATGCGAAGATCCCCCGGCTCATGGCGTCATCGAGTGCCGCTCGCCAGTGACGCATCGGGTCGAGGCCGACCCGCGCCCAGCCGCCGTGCGCGAGCACGGAGTTGGCGGGCCGGCGAGCGGGGCGCACGAAGTGCGTGCTGTCGGTCGGAGCCACGCTAGCAGGGTCGCCCCCGAGATTCTCGACGATCGCTCGAGCGAACCCGTGCCATGTGGTGGCCCCGCCGTTCGTGCCGTGCAGCACGCCGCTGCGCACGCCCGCAGCGAGCATCCGTGCCGTCTGCTGGGCGAGATCGAGCGTCCACGTCGGCTGCCCGTGCTGGTCGTCTACGACCGTCAGGGTGCCGCGCTCGCGATAGAGCCGAATCATGGTGCGCACGAAGTTGGGGCCGTGCTCGCCGTACAGCCACGCCGTACGCATCACGATCGTGCCCTCGGGGTGGGCCGCCCGCGCGCGTCGCTCACCCTCGGCCTTCGATCGGCCGTAGGCGCTGACGGGCCCGAGCGGGGCGTCCTCCGGGTAGGGGCTGACCTCGTCGCCGGAGAACACGTAGTCGGTCGAGTACTGCACGAGCACCGCACCCGCGACGGCGGATGCGCGCGCCAGGTTCTCCGCCCCCGCGGCGTTCACCGCCATGGCCGTCGTCTCGTCGCTCTCGGCGTCGTCGACCCGGGTGTAGGCGGCCGCGTTGAGCACCACGTCGTGACCCGCCACCGCGGCCGTGCACGCCTCCGGGTCGAGGATGTCGAGCGCCGCCCGGTCGAGCGCTGTCACCCACCAGCCGGCCGCGCTCAGCACCGTGACGAGGTCGGTGCCGAGCATCCCGCCCGCCCCGGCGACGAGGGCGCGGCGAGCGGGAACGTCGCTCCCTGCCCCTGCCCCTGCGCTCACTGCCACTGTGCTCACTGACCCTGCGCGCGGTAGCGAGCCTCGGTTGCGTCCTTCTGCGGAGCCCACCAGGCCTCGTTGGCGCGGTACCAGTCGATCGTGGCCGCGAGCCCGGCGGTGAAGTCGGCGAACTGCGGGGCCCAGCCGAGCTCGGTGCGCAGCTTGGTCGAGTCGATCGCGTAGCGCAGGTCGTGGCCGGGCCGGTCGGTAACGTGGTCGTAGGCATCAGCCGGTTGTCCGAGGGTCGTCAGGATCAGCTCGACGACCTCCTTGTTGCTCTTCTCACCGTCGGCTCCGATCAGGTAGGTCTCGCCGATGCGGCCCTTCTCGAGGATCATCAGCACGGCGGCCGAGTGGTCGTCGGCGTGGATCCAGTCGCGCACGTTCTCGCCGCTGCCGTAGAGCTTCGGGCGCTCGCCGCGCAGCACGTTGGTGATCTGGCGGGGGATGAACTTCTCGACGTGCTGGTAGGGCCCGTAGTTGTTCGAGCAGTTCGAGATGGTCGCTCGCACGCCGAACGAGCGCACCCAGGCGCGCACGAGCAGGTCGCTGCCGGCCTTCGTCGACGAGTAGGGGCTCGAGGGGTTGTAGGGCGTGGTCTCGGTGAAGCGCGCCGGGTCGTCGAGCTCGAGGTCGCCGTAGACCTCGTCGGTGGAGATGTGGTGGAAGCGCACGCCCGCCTTGCGGACCGCCTCGAGGAGCGTGAACGTGCCGATCAGGTTGGTCTGCACGAACGGGCTCGGGTCGTGCAGCGAGTTGTCGTTGTGCGACTCGGCGGCGTAGTGGACCGTCGCGTCGTGCTCGGCCACCAGCGGCTCGACCAAGGTCGCGTCGGCGACGTCACCGACGACGAGCGAGACTCGGTCCTCCGGGATGCCCGCCAGGGCCTCGCGACTGGCCGCATACGTGAGCTTGTCGAGGACCGTGACCGTGGCATCGGTGGTGGCTACCAGGTGGTGGACGAAGTTGGAGCCGATGAAGCCGGCGCCGCCGGTCACGAGGATGCGCTGCATGGCCAGCAGTCTAGGGACGAAGAGCCCCGAGCCCCGATTGGCTAGGGTCGCCCCCATGCGCGGCATCATCCTCGCCGGTGGCACCGGCTCCCGTCTGCACCCGATCACCCTCGGGATCAGCAAGCAGCTCGTGCCGATCTACGACAAGCCGATGATCTACTACCCGCTCTCGACGCTGATGCTGGCGGGCATCCAGGACGTCCTGGTCATCACCACGCCCCACGAGGCGCCGCTCTTCGAACGGCTGCTCGGCGACGGCTCGCAGTTCGGCATCTCGCTCACCT
>Ga0075012_10003172_pt1 | contig 15880 bp, 14 predicted proteins | sample All_14_2_FD_71474 | JGI IMG/M metagenome (GOLD analysis project Ga0075012, IMG submission 71474) | Freshwater microbial communities in response to fracking from Pennsylvania, USA - Allegheny Zone_MetaG_DW_15 | ecosystem: Environmental > Aquatic > Deep subsurface > Groundwater > Drilled... | reverse complement strand
TACCGTGCGGGCAAGTTCCGCAACACCAAGCTGGCACGTCAACAGGCCGCCAAACTGGAGAACATGTTCACCGACATCTCTGCCGGTGAAGTCAAGGTGTTGCCGATCATCGTCAAGGCCGATGTGCAAGGCTCGCAAGAAGCGCTGGCATCTTCGCTGCTCAAGCTCTCTACCGACGAAGTCAAGGTTCAGTTGGTGTTCGCTGGTGTTGGCGGTATCAGCGAAAGCGACGTCAACCTGGCCATCGCCTCCAAGGCTGTTGTCATTGGCTTCAACGTGCGTGCCGATGTGGGCGCCCGCAAGCTGGCTGAAGGCAACGACGTTGATCTGCGCTACTACAACATCATTTACGACGCTGTGGACGAGTTGAAAGCGGCCATGTCCGGCATGCTGGCACCCGAAAAACGCGAAGAGGTCATCGGCTCTGCCGAGATCCGCACGGTGTTCGTGGCGACCAAGATTGGTACCGTGGCGGGCTGTATGGTCACATCGGGCCAGGTCAACCGCAACGCACACTTCCGCTTGCTGCGCGACAACGTGGTGATTTACACCGGCGAAATCGACACGCTCAAGCGCCTGAAGGACGACGTGCGCGAAGTCAAAGAAGGTTTCGAGTGCGGTATCAAGCTCAAGAACTACAACGACATCAAAGAAGGTGATCAGCTGGAGTTCTTCGAAGTCAAGGAAGTGGCCCGCACGCTGTAAGCGCGCACCGGCAACACAAATACCATGGTAACCCGCAAGAAGTCATCCACCCCCAACCGCGGTTTTCGCGTGGCCGATCAGATCCAGCGCGATCTGACCGAGCTGATCGCACGCGAGCTCAAAGACCCGCGGGTGGGCATGGTCACGATCAATGCGGTCGAGGTCACGCCCGATTACGCCCACGCCAAGGTGTTCTTCAGCCTGCTCACAGGCGACCCACAAGAGACCTTGCAGGGCCTGAACACCGCTGCCGGTTTTCTGCGCAGCGGCCTGTTCAAGCGCTTGCACATCCACACGGTGCCCACCTTGCACTTTGTGTTTGATCGCACGACCGAGCGCGCGGCCGATATGAACGCCTTGATCGCCAAGGCCGTTTCTTCTCGCGCCCAGGAGGACTGACCATGCACGCGCCACGCACTCGGGTGCAGCGGCGCCCTGTGCATGGGGTGCTGCTGCTCGACAAACCGCTGGGTCTTTCCAGCAATCAGGCTTTGCAAAAGGCCAAATGGTTGCTGCGTGCTGAAAAAGCAGGGCATACCGGTACGCTGGATCCTCTGGCCACGGGCGTGTTGCCCTTGTGTTTTGGTGCGGCCACCAAGTTCAGCCAGATCCATCTGGATGCCGACAAAATCTACGAAACCACGGTGCGTCTGGGGCAGAAAACGGCCACGGGTGATGCCGAGGGCGAGGTCATTGAAACCCGTCTTGTGACTTGCACGCCTGGCCAGGTGGTCGAGGTGCTCGACCACTTCATGGGCCCCATTGCCCAGATTCCACCGATGTACAGTGCGCTCAAAAAAGGCGGCAGGGCCCTCTACGAGTACGCGCGCGATGGTGAAACGGTGGAGCGCGAAGCCCGGAACGTGGTGATCCACGATCTGGAGTTGCTCAATATGCAACTCACGGGTGAGAATCCCAGCCTGCATTTGCGGGTGCGTTGCAGCAAAGGTACCTACATTCGCACGCTGGGCGAGGACATTGGCGAAGCGCTGGGTTGCGGCGGTCACCTGACCATGTTGCGCCGGGTGGCCACCGGGCCATTTGACGCCAGCCAATGCACCACGCTAGAAGCGCTGGAAGCCGCCACCGAAGAACAGCGCCTGGGGTGCTTGCTCCCCGTACAGACCTTGCTCAAAGACTACACGCCGGTGTCGCTGGAGGCGGAAAGTGCCGGACGTTTTCTGAGCGGTGTGCGCCGTCGCGGCGCTTGGCCCAACAATGCACAGGTAGCGGTATTCGGGCCTGTGCCTGGGGGCTGTGCCGAAACAACAACCGACCGTGTGTTGCTGGGTAGTGCCCACATCGACGGCGGTGAACTGATCCCGGGGCGGCTGCTGAGCCCCATCGAAATACAGCAAATCCTGGAAACCTCACCGGAACTCACATCATGAGCAAACAAATCCGCAACATCGCCATCATCGCCCACGTGGACCATGGCAAAACCACCATGGTGGACCAACTGCTGCGCCAATCGGGCACCTTTGCAGAGCACGAAAAGGTGGTGGACACGGTGATGGACAACAACGCCATCGAAAAAGAGCGAGGCATCACGATTCTGGCCAAAAACTGTGCTGTGAGCTGGCAGGGCACGCACATCAACATCGTCGATACCCCCGGTCACGCGGACTTCGGTGGTGAGGTGGAACGCGCCCTGTCCATGGTGGATGGCGTGGTGTTGCTGATCGACGCCCAGGAAGGCCCGATGCCGCAGACCCGCTTCGTGACCAAGAAGGCGCTGGCCCTGGGCCTCAAGCCCATCGTGGTGGTCAACAAGGTGGACAAGCCCGGCGCCAACCCCGACAAGGTCGTGAACGCCGCTTTCGACCTGTTCGACAAGCTCGGTGCCAACGACGAGCAGCTGGATTTCCCCGTGGTTTACGCCTCCGGTATCAACGGCTGGTCGTCGCTGGAAGAGGGTGCGCCGGGTGAGCAGTGGGGTCCTGACATGTCGGCTTTGTTTGAAACCGTGCTCAAGCACGTGCCTGCGCAGACCGGTGACCCAGAAGCGCCTTTGCAGTTGCAGATTTCTGCGCTGGACTTTTCTTCTTTCGTGGGCCGCATCGGTGTGGGCCGCATCAGCCAGGGCACGATCAAGCCCAACATGGATGTGCTGGTGATGGAAGGTCCAGATGGCAAGTCCATCAAAGGCCGCATCAACCAGGTGCTGACCTTCCAGGGTCTGGACCGTGTTCAGGCGACCGAAGCCGGTCCTGGCGAGATCGTGCTGATCAACGGCATCGCGGACATCGGGATTGGTGTAACCATCACCGACCCGCTCAACCCGGCTCCGCTGCCCATGCTGAAGGTGGACGAGCCTACCCTGACCATGAACTTCTGCGTCAACACCAGCCCGCTGGCGGGTCGCGAAGGCAAGTACGTGACCAGCCGTCAGATCTGGGACCGCCTGCAGAAAGAGTTGCAGTCCAACGTCGCCTTGCGCGTCAAAGAAACCGACGAAGACGGTATTTTCGAAGTCATGGGCCGTGGTGAACTGCACCTGACCATTTTGTTGGAAAACATGCGCCGCGAAGGTTACGAACTGGCCGTTTCCAAGCCGCGCGTGGTGTTCCGCGATGTGGATGGTGTGCGCTACGAACCCATTGAGCTGGTGACCGCAGACATTGAAGAGCAGCACCAGGGTGGCGTGATGCAAGCCCTGGGCGAGCGCAAGGGCGAACTGGCCAACATGGAGCCGGACGGTCGTGGTCGCGTGCGACTGGAATACCGCATTCCGGCACGAGGCTTGATTGGTTTCACCAACGAATTCTTGAACCTGACCCGTGGTTCCGGTCTGATTTCCAACATCTTCGATAGTTACGAGCCGCACAAAGGCGATATCGCCAGCCGCAAGAACGGTGTGTTGATCTCCATGGACGACGGTGAAATTTTCACCTACGCCCTGGGCAAGCTGGACGATCGTGGCCGTATGTTTGTGAAGGCCGGTGATCCGGTGTACGAAGGCATGATCGTCGGTATTCACAGCCGCGACAACGACCTGGTGGTCAACGCCACCCGCACCAAGCAGCTGACCAACTTCCGTGTGTCCGGCAAGGAAGATGCGATCAAGATCACGCCACCGATTGACCTCAACCTTGAGTATGGTGTGGAGTTCATTGAAGACGACGAGTTGGTGGAAATCACGCCCAAGTCGGTCCGCCTGCGCAAACGCTTCCTGAAAGAAAGCGACCGCAAGCGCAACAAGTAAGCCACTTGGTGCAGGGGGCAGTCACCTATTGGGGTGACTTGTCCGGTGTTGCTTGTGCGCCTTTGCCTGTTTTTCTTCAGAGCTACGATATGTCCTCTTCTCGCCAACTGAGCCACACGCAGGCCGTGGCGTTGATGGTTTTGGTGACGCTTCTGTGGTCCAGTGCTGGGGTCGTTTCTCGGCAGCTGGAATCCGCCGCACGATTTGAAGTCACGTTCTGGCGCAGTGCCTTCACGGCCTTGTCGCTTTTGGTGATCCTTCCCGTCTGGCGCTATGCCAGCGAACACAATCCGGCGCACGCCTTGACTGAGCGCTCCGGTGTTGGGCAGTTCATGCACAACCACTGGGGCGTGTTGCCAGAGTCCCGCGCGTTTTGGCTGTCAGGTGCTTGCTGGAGCGTCATGTTCACGGCATTCATGTTGGCCCTGACCTTCACCAGCGTGGCCAACGTGTTGATCATTCTGGCGGCAGGGCCGTTGTTTACTGCGCTCGTGGCCCGCTTTACCATCGGACAGCGCCTTCCGCAGCGCACCTGGATGGCTATTGTGGCGGCCGGTGCAGGCATCGTTTACATGTACGGTAGCCAGGTGCTCGCAGCCTTCCACGGCGAATCGGCCGGTGCTTCCGATCTGGTGCTCGGCTCCTTGGTGGCGCTTTGTGTGCCCGTGGCGGGAGCCATCAATTGGACTGTGGTGCAACGGAGCCAGTCTCAGGGCGAAAAGATAGACCTTGTGCCCTCGGTTTTGTTGGGGGCGGTGATTTCTGCAATGCTGACATTGCCGTTTGCGTTGCCATTTTCGGCCACGGCTTCGGACGTAGGTTGGCTGGCTTTGCTTGGTCTGTTCCAGTTGGCCATACCTTGCGCTTTGTCGGTGGTTTGTGCACGTATTCTGAAGGCCCCCGAAATTTCACTGCTGGCCTTGCTGGAAGTCATCTTTGGTATTTTGCTGGCTTGGGTGTGGGCGCATGAAAGGCCGACGGCTGAGGTGATGGTGGGCGGCAGTCTGGTCATTGGTGCCTTGCTGGTGAACGAGTTGTTGGGATGGCGCTCTCGGACCGGGGCACCCCGCATACAGACCTTGAACCAGCCCACACGCTGAGCCAACCCCATTATTGTGCACCCACGTCAAAGGAGCTTGATCATGTCCACGCTGTCTGCAGAAAACCATGTTGTCGCCGAACTGCGCGGGCGGGTGGGTTGTATCACCTTGAACCGGCCCCAGGCGCTCAACGCTTTGTCGCTCGGCATGATTCGCACCATCACGCAGGCTCTGCTGGACTGGCGTGACGATGCGCATGTGCTGGCCGTGGTGGTGCGTGGCATGAACAAGGCCGGGCCGTTTGGTACCTTTTGTGCGGGCGGTGATATTCGGTTTTTTCACCAGGCCGCTTTGAGTGGCAACCCCGCGCTGGAAGACTTCTTCACCGAGGAATATGCGCTCAACCATTTGATCCATACCTACGCCAAACCCTACATTGCCTTGATGGACGGCATCGTGATGGGGGGCGGCATGGGCATCAGTCAGGGCGCCAGCTTGCGCATTGTGACCGAGCGCAGCAAGCTGGCCATGCCCGAGACGGGCATTGGTTTGTTTCCCGATGTGGGCGGTGGTTATTTCCTGAGCCGCTGTGCCGGGCGACTGGGCGAGTACCTCGCTTTGACCGGTCTGGTGTTGGGTGGTCGTGATGCCATGGCGGCGGGTCTTGCGGATGGATTCATGGATTCGGGGCGCCTGGTGGGTCTGTGGAATTCGCTGGAACAAACACCGTTTGAAAACGGTGCGTCGGTGGAGCGCTGGTGCGCCAGCCACTTGAATACCTCAACGGCGTCTGTGCCGTGGCCTGTACTTGAAGTCAACCGTGTTTTTGGTTTAAACAACGTGGCTCAAATCATGGGTGCACTGGCCGCCACGGATTCTGAATGGGCGCGCGCCACCTTGGCGACGCTGCACAAGCGTTCACCGCTCATGCTGCATGTGGTGCTTGAACAGATTCGGCGTGCGCGCGGCATGGGGTTGGCCGATGACTTGCGTATGGAGCGCGACATGGTGCGGCACTGCTTTCAGTTGCGCCCGGGTGCGGCCAGCGAGACGGTGGAAGGCATTCGCGCACTGGCGGTGGACAAAGACCACCAGCCTTGCTGGAACCCCGCGCGTGTGGATGATGTGAGACCTGAGCTCGTGGCTGCTTTTTTTGAAAGCCCCTGGCCAGCCCACGCACACCCGCTTCGTTCACTGGGTTGATATCCGGCTGCTGATCCCGACAGCGGGCCTTTTCGAACGACCTGGCCTTCTTGTTGGTCTCAGCGCTGACGGCTTTTCATGGCACGCTCGACCTCGCGTTTGCCTTCACGGTCTTTGATGGTGTCGCGTTTATCGTGCTCGGCCTTGCCTTTGGCCAGGGCCATGTCGCATTTCACCTTGCCGTTTTTCCAGTGCAGGTTTAGCGCAACCAAGGTGTATCCCTTTTGCTCGATCTTGCCAATCAGTCGGCGGATCTGGTCTTTGTGCAGCAGCAATTTTTTGGTTCGCACCGCGTCTGGCGAGATATGGCTGGACGCGGTGTTGAGCGGATTGATCTGGCAGCCAATCAGGAACAATTCACCTTCGCGGATGACCACGTACCCATCGGTCAACTGCACCTTGCCTTCGCGCAGGGCTTTCACTTCCCATCCCTCCAAGACAATGCCGGCTTCAAAACGCTCCTCAATGGCGTAGTTGAAGAACGCTTTTTTGTTGTCGGCGATTCGGCTGTCTACGCCTTTGACGGGAGCGGATTTGTTGGATTTGGTGGCCATGGAGGTTCAAGTGGGGCCGCAGGGTCGAACCTGCAAGGCCCATACAATGGAGTACGGTGCTCATGTGCTGGTGCATGTCGCATCGACATCACGTCGATAGCCCTGGGGCAAACCAGCTGACCGGCGGGTTTTGAACCCGCTTGCACGCAGGTCCATTGTATGAAAACCATTCACAAATCTGTCTTGCTTTGGCACAGCGCTCATGAAATGTTTGCGCTGGTGACCGATATTGAACATTACCCCCAGTTTTTGCCTTGGTGCGAGCACGGCGAGGTGCTGGAGCAGGCAGACCACACCATGGTGGCCAAAGTGGGTATGGCCATCAGCGGCCTGCGTCACAGCTTCACAACACGCAACGTGCACGAAGACAACCGAAAGGTGAGTATGGAACTTGTGGATGGCCCGTTTTCGCATCTCGACGGGTGCTGGGTGTTCACCCCGCTGGGTGATGGCAGCCAACGTGCCTGCAAGGTGGAGTTCACGCTGAGTTACGGGTTTAACAGCGCGACGCTGGCCAAGTTGGTGGGACCGGTCTTTGACAAAATTGCAGGCAACTTGGTCGATGCTTTTGTGAAGCGTGCCGACCAGGTTTATGGCAGCGTTTGACGGATCCCGATGAGCGATCTCCTGAACATCACATTGATCTTCGCCAGTGCACCGCGTACGGTCCATGAAACCAGCCTTGAGTTGCCCACCGGTGTTACCGTCGCTCAGGCTCTGCAGCAGTCGGGCTGGCTGAGCCGCTTTCCTGAAATCAAAGACCAAGATCTCGCTCTGGGTGTTTGGGGACGCAAGGCCCATGGGCATACGCCGCTCAGAGACGGTGATCGTGTTGAGATCTACCGAGACCTGCGCGTAGATCCCAAGGTGGCTCGTCGGGAGCGTTTTGTTGGGCAGGGTGCGCGGGGTGCGGGCTTGTTTACCCGCCGTCGACCTGGCTCCAAATCAGGCTACTGATCAACGCAATCTGCGGTTGGCGATGAAGCAATGCATGGATGGCGGAAGACCTGCGATCTTTCAGTTGACTCTTGCGCTGCATTCGGAGCGGATGATGTCCTGCAGACGTTTCGCTTCAGCAGCCCGACCGGCATCGTCCAATATCTCGCGCTCACCCTTCGCATTGGTGGTGGCTATTCGAATGCCGGAGTCCAGTGTGGACTTGGCTCGTTTCGCCCTCTCGCAATTTTCAGCACGAACCTTGGCCTGACGCTCTTCGTCGGCCTTTTTCTTGGCCTGCTCGGCTTCTTCAGCCTGCTTCTTGCGCGTTTCCAGTTGTTCGTCGCGCCCACTCAATTTGGGCGCAGCGCCCGTGTCGAGCGGTGCAGCCGCATCGGTCCCGGTGGCGGGTGTGTTGGTACCCGCCGCGTTGGTGTTCGGGTGCAAACCGGGGCGTTTCAGAATGCTTGTGTCCGGCACGGATATGGGTGGCGCTGTGTCACTGAACACTTTGCGGCCTGTTTCGTCTACCCATTGCCATTGGGCCAGAACCGAACTGCAGACGAGGCCGGTTAAAAGGCACAGCACCCAATGCCGCCACGGCATGGAAAAGAAAGTTTTGAATTCCATGGGTGAAGTTTAGCGCCCTGGCAGCTTGTCTGATCTGGGGATCTCTGGCTTCCATCCGGCGACAAACAAGAACAGCCTTTCTTTTGGCGACTTTTCCCCATTTGACAGCGCCAGACTGCGTGGTGACCAGTCGGGTTTGCCCGGATATTGGCCGGATACAATATTGCTTTTGGAGTTTTACCCATGCGCCTACTCGGCAAAGCGCTCACCTTCGACGATGTCTTGTTGGTGCCAGCGTACTCCCAGGTCCTCCCCAAGGACACTTCTCTTGCCACCCAGTTTTCCCGCAACATTCAGCTGAACCTTCCTTTGGTTTCCGCGGCGATGGACACAGTGACCGAAGCGCGTTTGGCGATTGCCATCGCACAGGAAGGCGGCATTGGTATTGTTCACAAAAACCTCACAGCTGCCGAGCAAGCTGCGCATGTGGCCAAGGTCAAACGTTACGAGTCGGGCGTGTTGCGCGATCCGGTGGTGATCACACCCCAGACCACGATCCGCCAGGTCATGAAACTGTCGGACGATCTCGGTGTTTCTGGCTTCCCGGTCGTGGATGCAGGCAAGGTGGTCGGTATTGTCACAGGCCGCGACCTGCGTTTTGAAACACGCTATGACTTGCCCGTGAGCGAGATCATGACGCCTCGCGAGCGCCTGATCACCATGCCCGATGGAACGACACCCGCCGAGGCCAAGACGCTGTTGAACAAGCACAAGCTGGAACGCCTGTTGCTGGTGAACGATGCTTTTGAACTCAAGGGGCTGATCACGGTAAAAGACATCACCAAGCAGCTCAATTTTCCGAATGCTGCGCGCGATGCCGCCGGCCGCCTGCGGGTGGGGGCTGCCGTTGGTGTGGGTGAGGGTACCGAAGAGCGCGTGGAAGCCTTGGTAAAAGCAGGGGTGGATGCGATCGTCGTGGACACGGCCCATGGCCACAGCAAAGGCGTTTTGGATCGCGTGCGTTGGGTCAAGCAAAATTACCCGCAGGTGGACGTGATTGGAGGCAATATCGCCACCGGCGGTGCTGCGTTGGCGCTGGTCGATGCGGGTGCCGATGCTGTCAAGGTCGGTATAGGTCCTGGTTCTATTTGCACTACCCGCATCGTGGCAGGCGTTGGTGTGCCCCAGATCATGGCGATTGACAATGTGGCCACCGCGCTGCAAGGCACGGGTGTGCCCATGATTGCCGACGGTGGCATCCGCTACAGCGGTGACATTGCCAAAGCCATTGCAGCCGGCGCCAACACGGTGATGATGGGTGGCATGTTTGCCGGAACCGAAGAGGCACCCGGCGAAATCGTGTTGTTTCAAGGCCGCAGCTACAAAAGTTACCGCGGCATGGGCTCCATTGGCGCCATGCAGCAGGGCAGTGCCGATCGCTACTTTCAGGAAAGCAGCACTGGCAACCCCAATGCGGACAAACTGGTACCCGAAGGTATTGAAGGTCGTGTGCCTTACAAGGGTTCGGTTGTGTCTATCATTTTTCAGATGGCGGGTGGTTTGCGTGCTTCCATGGGCTATTGCGGCTGCCCTACCATTGAACACATGCGCAGCAAGGCGGAGTTTGTCGAAATCACTTCGGCTGGCATCCGCGAGAGCCACGTGCACGACGTGCAAATCACCAAAGAAGCGCCGAACTACCGCGCAGAGTGAGCGCTGTGAAGCCAGTGGCCGTCCTGATGGACGGCCTTTTTGTTTTCTGAATAGCCCACCCCATAACGCCATGCAGCACCAAAAAATCCTCATCCTCGATTTCGGCTCACAAGTCACCCAGCTGATCGCCCGCCGCGTGCGTGAAGCCCACGTGTATTGCGAGGTCCATCCCTGTGACGTGAGCGACGCCTGGGTGCGTGAGTTTGCAGCCGACGGTCAGCTCAAGGGCGTGATCCTCTCCGGCAGCCACGCCAGCGTGTACGAGGTGGATGACAAGGCGCCGGATGCCGTGTTTGAGCTGGGCATCCCGGTACTGGGTATTTGCTATGGCATGCAGACCATGGCCCAGCAGTTGGGCGGCAAGGTCGAGGCCGGTCACACCCGTGAGTTTGGCTATGCCGAAGTGCGCGCACGCGGCCACACGCCCCTGCTCAAAGACATTGCGGACTTTCACACGCCCGAAGGCCACGGCATGCTCAAGGTCTGGATGAGCCATGGCGACAAGGTCACCGAAATGCCGTCGGGCTTCAAGCTGATGGCCAGCACCGATGCCTGCCCCATTGCCGGCATGGCCGACGTGGAACGTGGTTATTACGCGGTGCAGTTCCACCCCGAAGTCACCCACACGGTGCAAGGCAAGGCCCTGCTGGAGCGCTTCGTGCTGGACATTTGCGGAACCCGGGCCGACTGGGTCATGCGTGACCACATCGAAGAAGCCGTACAGAAAATTCGCGAGCAGGTCGGCGGCGAAGAAGTCATTCTCGGTCTGTCCGGTGGCGTCGATTCGTCGGTCGCGGCGGCCCTGATCCACCGCGCCATTGGCGATCAGCTGACCTGCGTGTTTGTCGACCACGGCCTGCTGCGCCTGAACGAAGGCGACATGGTCATGGACATGTTCGTCGGCAAGCTGCATGCCAAAGTGATCCGCGTGGATGCGGCCGAGCAGTTCCTCGGCCATCTGGCCGGTGTGAGCGAGCCGGAGGCCAAACGCAAGATCATCGGCCGCGAATTCGTCGAGGTTTTCAAGGCCGAAGCGGCCAAACTGATCTCAAGTGGTGCTTCAACAAAAGGCGCCAAGTGGTTGGCACAAGGCACAATTTATCCGGATGTGATCGAATCCGGTGGCGCCAAAAGCAAGAAGGCCGTCACCATCAAGAGCCACCACAACGTGGGTGGCCTGCCCGAGCAACTGGGCCTGAAACTGCTGGAGCCGCTGCGCGACCTGTTCAAGGACGAGGTGCGGGAACTGGGTGTGGCGCTCGGCCTGCCGCACGACATGGTCTACCGGCACCCGTTCCCGGGCCCGGGCCTGGGGGTGCGCATTCTGGGTGAAGTGAAAAAGGAATACGCCGACCTGCTGCGCCGGGCCGATGCGATCTTCATCGAGGAACTGCGTTCCACCATCGATCATCCCAGCGGCAAGAGCTGGTACGACCTGACCAGCCAGGCCTTCACCGTGTTTCTGCCGGTCAAGAGCGTGGGGGTGATGGGTGATGGCCGCACCTACGACTACGTGGTGGCGCTGCGCGCGGTGCAGACCAGCGACTTCATGACCGCCGACTGGGCCGAGCTGCCGTACCCGCTGCTCAAGAAGGTGTCCAGTCGCATCATCAACGAGGTGCGCGGTATCAACCGCGTGACCTACGACGTGAGCAGCAAGCCGCCAGCGACCATCGAGTGGGAATGATGGGTCGTTTTTCGTAGGCGTTCAGCCACTGCATGAATGCGGCAGTTGCTGCTGCCCCGCTTCGCGGTGGCTTCACCCATTCCAGTGGCATTTGTGTCAGCGACGACTTGTTGGTGCCTGTGAGTCAGGCGCTCTGTACCATGCCCTCGGCGGCGGTAGCGCAGGCCCGGTTGTGCGCGCGTGCCGTTGGTTGGCTCAGGCAGATCTCCCTCTGTCGCTGTTGGACGTCTCGATCGGACAAGCCACTCGTCTTTTTTTCGTTGCATGATCAACGCTCGGTCCTTGCTCGAAACGCCTATGCCGGTGGTCGCTGAGCACGGCGCCAAGGCAGTGGTGCACTCAGTCAACCTCGACAGCAACGGCAAACAGCTTGCTTGTACTGGGTAAAACCAACCCGATGCCGTAGGCGATGTTTCATCGCTGGTCGGTCTCTGACGTGCCGACCATTTTTTGTCCGTTTGCACTTTTCATTGCCAAAGCATGAACACCCCAACGCCCCTCGCCGCCATCCAGCCAGACACCACCCACGTGTTCCATCGCCAGTTGCACCACGGCTTGCCCGTGGCGGTCAGCGGGCAGGGCATTTCCATCACCGATGCCAGCGGCAAGGTCTACCTCGATGCCTCGGGCGGTGCGGCGGTGTCGTGTCTGGGCCACGGTCACCCAGATGTGATCGCTGCCATGCACGCTCAGATTGACCAGTTGGCTTACGCACACACCAGCTTTTTCACCACTGCCGTGGCCGAAGAGCTGGCCGATCTGTTGATCGATACCGCGCCCGCCGGCATGAGCCACGTGTATTTTGTGAGCGGTGGCTCTGAAGCGGTGGAGGCGGCGCTGAAAATGGCGCGCCAGTATTTTGTGGAAATAGGCCAGCCACAGCGGCGCCATTTCATTGCCCGGCGCCAGAGCTACCATGGCAACACCTTGGGTGCGCTGGCTGTTGGGGGCAACGCCTGGCGTCGTGAGCAGTTCAAGCCGATCCTGATGGACGTGACCCACGTGGCGCCTTGCTACGAATACCGCGATCGCCGCAGCGACGAAACGGCCGAACAATACGGTCAGCGTCTGGTGGCCGAGTTGTCGGTGGCGATAGACGAACTGGGGGGCGACCACGTGATGGCCTTTGTGGCCGAAACCGTGGGTGGTGCCACGGCCGGCGTGCTAACGCCGGTGCCTGGGTATTTCAAGGGCGTGCGTGAGCTGTGCGACCGCCACGGCATTTTGCTGATCCTGGACGAGGTGATGTGCGGCATGGGTCGCACCGGCACGCTGCACGCTTGCGAGCAAGACAATGTGGTGCCCGATCTGCTGACCATTGCAAAGGGTCTCGGCGGCGGTTATCAGCCGATTGGTGCGGTGCTGGCCCAGGGCCGGCTGGTGAACGCGTTTCGCCAAGGAAGCGGCCTGTTCCAGCATGGGCATACCTACCTGGGCCACGCAGTGGCTTGCGCGGCCGCGCTGGCGGTGCAACGCGTGATTCAGCGCGATGGGCTGCTGGTCCAGGTGCGCGAACGCGGGCAGCAACTGCAAGGGTTGCTGCAGGAGGTCTTTGGCGACCACCCCAATGTGGGAGACATCCGCGGGCGCGGCCTGTTCTGGGGCTTGGAACTGGTGGCAGACCGGGCCAGCAAACAGTGGATCGACCCGGTCCACAAGCTGCATGTGCTTATCAAGCGCGAAGCCATGGCCGAGGGCTTGATGGTCTACCCCATGGGTGGCACGGTCGATGGCAGGTGCGGCGACCACATCTTGTTGGCCCCTCCGTTTATCAGCACGCCGGATGAACTCGAACAAATCGTGCAGCGGCTGAAACAGGCTGTGAACCGGTCGTTGGCCGCTGTGTATCGGGATTGAAGCACCTATTGATCCAGCTTTGTTGATTGAGCGTTTACGATCGTCTTGCGTGGACTGCGGGCAACCGCTACCTGGTTACCCGCCCTTGGAGACAACCGGCCTTGAACACAGAACATTCCGCAGACCCGCAGCCTGGCGAACTGAGCAGTTGGCTGCAAACCGCGCCTGGTCAGTACCTTTTGGGTTGGGAGCAGACTCAGTTTGATTTGGCGGTGGCCGATTTATTTGGCTACAACGCCTTGCAATTGGGGCTGTCTGAGCTTGATGCCTTGCGCGCCAACCGTATGCCGCACCGTTGGTTGGCGTTGCCCGAGGAACTGGCGCCATTAGAGCCGCTGTTGAAAAGCCCTGCAGGTGGCCTTGCCCCAAAATCACCTGGGCGCCGTGTGGCGCTCATCACCGATGCGGCTGCTTTGCCATTTCCCGCAGCCAGTCTGGACTTGGTGGTGTTGCCTCACACGCTGGAACTTAGCGCCGATCCGCACCAGGTGTTGCGTGAGGTTGAGCGCGTGTTGGTACCCGAGGGCCGGGTGGTGGTTTCAGGCTTCAACCCCGCCAGTTTGTGGGGTTTGCGCCAAGGGCGTGGGAGGCTGGGAGAACGCTTGGGGCTGGCGGGGGCCGACGCCGCTCGCCTGTACCTGCCCGAGGCTGGGGATTTCATTGGCCCCTGGCGCTTGCGCGACTGGCTGCAACTGCTCGGTTTTGAAGTAGAGTCTGACCGCTACGGCTGCTACCGACCAGCGGTAAAAACCGAAAAATGGCTGCAGCGCACCGCCTGGATGGACCCGGCCGGGGCGCGCTGGTGGCCAATTTTTGGCGCTGTGTATTTTGCGGTGGCGGTCAAGCGCGTGCGTGGTGTTCGCTTGTTGGGTCCCGCTTGGAAGCCCCGGCGTGCGGTGGCTTCGGCTCCCGTGGTGGTGACGAACCGCCACTGATTTCATCCTTGTTATGAAGCTGCCTGCGGTGTGCTGCGAGCACTTTTGTGGTTTTCTTGTTTTTCATGGAGTTTTCGATTGAATCACGTGGTGATCTACACCGACGGTGCCTGCAAGGGCAACCCCGGTCCGGGCGGTTGGGGTGTTTTTCTCAAGGCCGGTGGGCATGAAAAAGAGCTCTGGGGCGGTGAACGCGAAACCACCAACAACCGCATGGAACTCATGGCGGTGATTGAGGGCATTTCGGCCCTCAAGCGCCCTTGTACGGTGGCGGTGTACCTGGACAGTGAATACGTGCGCAAAGGCATCACGGAGTGGATCCATGGCTGGAAAACCAAGGGATGGAAAACCGCCGCCAAACAGCCGGTGAAAAACGCCGACCTGTGGAAGCGGCTGGATGCCTTGACGCACGATGGCGTTCACAAAATTGAATGGCACTGGGTGAAGGGCCACGCGGGCGATCCGGGCAACGAAAGGGCCGACGCGCTGGCCAACCGGGGGGTACCGGGTTAACGGTTTGTTCAACCAGCGCGGAGCTTGGCGACCCGCAAGGTGATTGAACTTCTGCCTGCACCACCGCCTCTTGGCTGTTACATTGTTTTTTTGTGCGCGTCCTGTGGTCGCTGTGTGTCACCTTCCTGATGAATTGAAACATGTCAAACAAGACGCTTTACGTGGTGGTCGCTGCCGCAGGTATCGGGCTGGCTTCTGCCGGCGCCTGGTGGTTTCAAAACCGGGCCGCGCCGGCCCCGGTGGGTGGGCCACTGGTGGGCACACCGCCCACCGGTGCACCCGCTGGAGCCGGTCGCACGGGCGGTGTGCCGGGTGTTGAAGTGGCGCCTGTGAAAACGCTGCGCATTCAGGACGACGCGCAAGCCGTGGGTACGCTGCGTTCGCGCCAGAGCGTGACGCTGCGGCCCGAGGTGAGTGGGCGTATCGCCCAGATAGGTTTTGCCGACGGTGCGCGGGTGCGACGCGGACAGTTGCTGGTGCAGCTGGACGATGTGTTGCAGCGTGCAGAGCTCAGCCAGGCGCAGGCGCAGTTGTCCATTGCACGCGCCAACCTCAAACGCAACCAGGAGCTGGTGGCCGAGAATTTTGTGGCCCAGCGGGTGCTGGATGAAAGCCAGGCCAACCTGCAAGTGGCCGAAGCCCAGGTGGCGCTGGCGCAGGCGCGTTTGCAGCGCATGCGGGTCACGGCACCGTTTGACGGCACCGTGGGTCTTCGCAGCATCAACCTGGGCGAATACGTCAAAGACGGTGCCGATCTGGTCAACCTGGAAGACACCTCGGCCCTCACGGTGGACTTTCGGTTGCCTGAGCGCTACCAGACCCGCATTGCAGCGGGTCAATCGGTGCAGGTGCAGCTTGATGCCTTGCCCGGCCAATCTTTTGTGGCCCGCGTGCAAGCGGTGGACCCGCTGCTCGACGCCAACGGCCGCTCGGTGGCGGTGCGCGCGGTGCTGCCGCCGTCG
>Ga0075012_10003171_pt1 | contig 15880 bp, 28 predicted proteins | sample All_14_2_FD_71474 | JGI IMG/M metagenome (GOLD analysis project Ga0075012, IMG submission 71474) | Freshwater microbial communities in response to fracking from Pennsylvania, USA - Allegheny Zone_MetaG_DW_15 | ecosystem: Environmental > Aquatic > Deep subsurface > Groundwater > Drilled... | reverse complement strand
ATACGACCTTGCGAGCGGGGGATTCATCCAGCGGCGCTGACGCGCCGTGGGCAGGTGGCGTCGACGGCGATGCCGCACCTGCGGCATCGAGCGGCTGCGCCGCCGGGTCGACGCGCTCTTCTGGCGTGGGGGCCTGGTCGTCAGCCATAGATGCGCCCCATGTCACGGATCAGGCCGGCCAGCTGGCGCCGCACCACGTGCAGGCCCTCGCGCTGGCGCAGGTCATCGAAGTCGGTGTCTTTGTCCTGCCGGGTGGCGGCATTGAAGACGGGCCACACCAGGTCGCAGCCGGGCACGTCGCGCGCCACCTTGGTGGCCGTGGTGCGGCCCGGGTTGTTCAGGCGGCCGGTGCGCTTGTCGAAGGTCTTCCAGTCGTCGTCGGCGCACACCAGCAGGCGCTTGAGCGGATACAGCGCGCGAACCAGCGGCACCACGTGCACCAGGTTGCCGGCGTCCCAGGCCACGAACACCGGGAAGCGGCGGTCCACACCCAGGCGGATTGACAGACCAGTGGCGTAGCCCTCGCACACCAGGATCAGCCCGGTTTCGTCGGCCACGTCGCCCAGGCGTAGCGCGCACCCCGGCTTTTCGAACCCCTTGAGGTAGACCTTGGCCCCATCGGGCCGGATGAACTGCAGCGCGCGCAGCGCCTGCTCACGCGGGTAGTCGTAGCGGATGAGGGGCAGCACCAGCGTGCCGGCCGGCAGGCGCACCACCGTGTCTTCCTCGCCCGGCTCGCCCGGCCAGCGCAGGGTGAAGGGCTGCGCCAGGTAGCGGCAGGACTCGCCCGCCAGGCCCTTGGCCTGCAGGTACGGCGACGTGCCCTCGCGCGCCGCCTTGCGCCACAGGTCTGAGGCGCTGGCGCGGGCCAGCTCGGCTTCCTCAAGCGCCCTGGCCCGGGCGGCTTCGAGCTGGGCCACGCGCTGGGCGCGCTGGCGTTCGCGCTCGGACTCGCTCAGCGGCGCCCACGCCACCTCGATCTTCTGGAAGCTGCCGCCGTGCCGGTAGGTGCCGAAGGCGCCGGTCAGGTAACCCTTGCCATCGCGCTCGAACTCGTACACCTTGTACCAGTCCTTGCCGCCCTTTCCGCAGGTGACCTTGCGGGCGATCTTCTTCGGAAAGCCGGCGTCCTTGCGGTCCTGCAGCTCGATGCCGAAGGCGGCCATCTGGGCCAGCACCTGGTGATAGTTCTCCCAGCTGGACATCAGGCCGCGCGCCTCCGGCCGGCTGATGCGGTGCTTGAGCGCTCCCCCGCGCTCCCTTGCGCTCCCTCATCCTCCCTGACGCTCCCCGCGGCGCCCCCGGCAATCCCTCGCAGTCCCTCGCGCCGCAGACGCTGGTCGATCAGACTCGCCTCATGGATCTTCGCATCGGCCCACTGGGCCAACACATCACGGACGATTTCCGACCGGTCGCGGCCGGTGGCCTGGTGCAGGGCTTCGAGCACGGCATCGGTCTCGTGCGTGATCTTGCCGCGAAAGTCGATCAGGGGCAGGCTCATGGGGTGGCCTCTGGTGTGGGCGTGGTTTGCCCAGCCGCTGGGGGCCGGGCTGTGTCGTCAGGCCGCCGCCTGGCGCGGCTGGGGTTCGTGGGCGGGTGGCGTTTGCGGTGCGGTACCCGCGTGCTTCGGGTGTGGCGCTGCGGTGGTGGGCCGCCCCTCTTCAATGGACAATGCAATTTCCACGTCACACCATCCTTTGAAGGGGGCACCCATGAGCACGAAAGAACACTTCCAGACGCTTCGCCGGCTTCACGAAGCCAACGCAGGCCTGAACTACCTGCTGGAAGTCTTTGGCTTCGATCTGGCGAAACAGCAGGGCTGGAAAGACATCGACGGCATGGAAGCCGTCTGGCTGTACCTGATCAACAAACATCACTGGCTCCCCCGCGATGTGAAGGCGATGACGCCAGACGATCTGCGGCTTGCGCTGCATCAAGAGATGCAAGGGTGGACCGCGCCGAAAGCTGCGCGATAACCAACGGGTTCCAACCCTCTTCGACAGCACGGTCAACCCGGTCGTTGGCAACGGCGGCCTCCGCAGCCAGCACCTGCGCACGAGCTTCGGCAAACGAGGCAGGTTTAGCCATGGGCGGCCTCCTGCTCTGCAGGCTGCTGGGCCTGCGGGTTGGTGGATTCGGGGATACGCCAAAATGCGATGGAACAGCTGGAGATACACATGGCCAACATCCGACTACTCATCGCCCACCCCACTCAAAAAGGGCCTGTCTTCATCGGTATCAGCAGCGATGGGCGCTACCACCCCATGTGGAAAAGCGAAGACTTGGGCAGTTACCCAAGCGCTGTCGCAGCGGCGGACGACGTGGCGGGCGGTCATACCTTCACGCCTTCGGACGGCACCGACCTCGGGTCGCTGGGCATCAGCTCGGATGTGGCCGACTGGCTGCCAGCCGGCGACTTCACGTAGAAGGCCAAGGCCTGCATCAGCATGCTGGCATCAGACTCACTCAGTGCAAACCGGGCCAGCGTGCCGTCGGCGCGCAAAAACCCCAGGCCCAGGCGCTTGCGCTCGGGGCAGCAGGGGGTGACGTTGAACCACTCGGCATCGGGGTAGGAAACGGGGAGCATTTAAGCCACCTCCTGGTGTTGTGCAGGCTGGGCCTGCGGGGTGGTGAATTCGGGAATGGTGGCCAGCTCGGGCCAGATGCGCTGCCAGTCGTTGGGGAACATGGCTTGGCGCGTGACAGCGCCGCGGGTGAAGGCCTCGATAGAGGCGCCGTGCACCACTGGTACAGGCTTTCTCCCGTCAGCCATTGCGCTGACGAATGACGATGGAACGCCGAGACTTTTGGCAAGCCGGCCAGCCCGTCCATGCTCTGCCGACAACCATGACTTGAGGATCAACATGATCGGCATTGTATCCCCAGGATACCGAAAAGCAATATCCAGCGGGAAATTCTCATTTATCCACTGGGATGGCCCAATCTTCGGCATGCAGACCGTTCACGAAACAAGACGGCAGCGCGTTGGGATGCTGAAGAAAAAGTACGTCCGTTGGTCGGTGATCAACGAGCTGCTGGGCTGGGACAAAACCAACACCAGGCTTTCACAAATTCACAGCGGGACCCTACGCAGCGACCGAGGTACCCCATACATCATGGGAGACGACACCGCGCGCGAGATCGAGCAAAAGCTAGGACTAGAAAATGGCTGGATGGACACGCCACCATCTCCTGCTGAGCAATTTGGCCACTCGGCACCACTAGACAAAATGGCCGAGCTTATGGCCGCCATGGAGCCTGAGATGCAGTACAAGGTGGTGCGCCTCGTAGCTGCAATGGCTGAACCGGCAGAAGGCACCAACGGCGACAACAAACACTGACCACGTCTACCCGCCAGCCCGCGACAGGGAAGCGGCCAACGGCGGCCGATTTACAGACGACAGGGAGGATCTATGCGACAACTGATGATCGCCGCACCTATGGCAATGGTCTTTCTGGTCAGCGGCTGCGCTGGCTTGGCGCCTTTGCCGCCCGACGCGGACTTCGGTCCGCCACCCGTGGCGTACGAAGAAGCGATCAAGGTGCACATGGAAACAAAGCTAAAAGATCCAGACAGCGCCAAGTACCGTTTTGGCCAGCCACGGAAGGGCTACGCCAACAAGGGCATGGCCCTGGGAGGCCAAGTCATTTTCGTTGGCTACGTCGTGCCGTTCCAGGTCAATGCCAAGAACAGTTTTGGTGGATACACCGGCTTCAAGCCGTTCCAGGCACTGGTCCACGGCGGGAACCGTGGCGTAAAAGGCGTGTTTGATGGCGACTCACACCCGCTTGTTCATGAGGTGGAGTGACTATGGGTTCAGTTCACCTACTCCCTCACGGCTTCACCGTACCGGTGAAGGACGGCCCCGCGACCAGCGCACACCTGCAGGTGCTGACCAGCGGTGGCAACCGCTGGTTCCGGGTCGATCTGGACAACGGAACCAGCGCTGCCATGCAGCTGAGTAAACAGCAAGCCGAGGCGCTGTCAGACGCCTTCCTGGACTTGGCCCAGCGCATCAGCGACTGAACATCAGCGTCACGCTGGTGGTGGGGTAGCCGCCCGTTGCCGGGTCGCGCTCGGGGGTACGCGTCACATCCATCACCCTCACCTTGTCGCGCCCGGTGTGATCGAGGCCGCCGAGCAGAAAGCGCGCGGCCGGCGTCGTTGCATTCAGGCGGATCACCAACAGATCCGCTTCATCCACCAGCTCGGTTGCAGCAATCTCAGCATTGACCACCAGCGGTGGTTTTTTTTCGTCTTGACCTTCCATCTTTAGGCTCCTGTGACGCCGGGACATCCCCGACGGATCGCATTTTCACTCAAAAACATATCCCGTGGATATTGACAGTACGTATCCACCGGATAAATAATCGCCTCCACCAGCCCACCCCGGGCGATCAGGAGGCCAGATGGCACAGCAACACCCACCTTTCCCGACGACGCCTGCGCACAACGCAGAAGCCAAGTTCATCCACACGCTGATCGCGCTGGAGGCTGATGCCGCGCACAGCCGCACGCTGGACCTTCTCAAGAGCCAGTTCCGCCGCAGTCGCTACAAGGAAAACGACGGGACCAAGACCCTCACGCAAGCTCTGGTCGCGCTGAGCGACAAAGCCCACGAGCACTACCGAGGCGCCCTGCGCTGCGGGGAACTGTTGATGTGCTGGCACGGCACCAACGCCACCGAAGTGCCTTTCGTAAGGGGCGCCGCATGAACAGCAGCACCACCACCCACCCCACCGGCATTGAGGCCGTGGAACTGAGCCCGGCCGACGCGGCCGAGGTGCTGAGCGACTTTGCCGGACTGGAGCTGGTGCCCATCGAGGCGGACGCCGAGGCCCTGCGCCTGCAGCGCGCCGGCTTCACGGTGCCGGCGTCGGCGCGCAGCGCGTTTCGCCATGGTGCGAAGGAAGGCGGTGCCGCATGAGCGCTCCGGCCCTGCGCCCCATCGTCGTCATCCACCGCCGCCGTGGCCGCCACCCGGTGCGCCTGGTGGGCCTGTTCACCAGCACCGCCGAAGCCATCGCCCACCAGCTGGACGTGTTGGCTAAGGCTGGCGCAAAAGAGGCCGGGCGCATCAGCGCCCGCGTGCTGGCATGAGCGCCACTGCCTACCGCCACAGCTGCGACACGCTGGGCGTGTGCCAGGACCGCGCCCACCCCTGCAGCACCTGCAACACCTGCAACACCCGCACCAGCGAGGGCACCGCCAGCGCCCAGCTCATCCTGCGCAGCGTGCCGCTGCAGCAGGCCGCCATCCACACCACCGCGCTGCACCGCGTTGACTCGCACGCCCTGGCCGACGCACCCGTGCGCCTGGTGGCCGGCCCGCTGGAACAGCGCCCCACCCTGCGCGCCGTGGGCGGCCAGCAGCGCCCACCGCTGCGCACCCCGCAGTGCGGTGAAAGCGGCATGTGCCTGGCCCAGCCCGACTGCCCGCGCCTGCACTGCGAAGGCCACCCCCAGAACCAGCCCACCGCGGCCGAACGCTCGCCCGCTGCCCGGGCGCGGTTCTGGGGCCTCTACCTGGCGCTGCAGACCGCCGTCGGCCTGCTGGCCCTGGGCGGGCTGTTCCTGGCCCGCTGACGCCGCCACCACCCGCCACCAAGGCCCAGGCCATGGCCCGCCACATCAACCCCGCCGACCTGCCCCAGGTGACCGACGCGCACCGCCGCGCCGCCTTCACCCTCATGGGCTGGCCCGGCTGCAGCTTTGACGACGCCATGGCCGACACCCTGCGCCGCCGCGTCATTGAGGCCTGCGCCCACCAGCTGCGCACCCGCGAATGGCTGCAGCAGCGCCGGCGCGTGGCCCCCATGGTCGCCGGCCTGCAGCAGGCCCTGCACCAGGCGCGCTACCTGCCCCACGTCGGCGCGCAGGAACGCCACGCCACCACCCCCTGGCCACCGGCCGTGCGCGACCTCAAGCGCGCCGCGGCGGGCGACCTGGACGACTGATCCACCCCACCCCACCAACCACCCAGAAAGGGAACCCATGCGCATCTATCTGAGCGGGCCGATGACCGGCATCGCAGACAACAACTTCCCCGAGTTCCACAAGTGGGCCGAAACACTGCGCTCCACCGGCTACGAGGTCGTCAGCCCTGCAGAGATCCAGGAGGCCGGCACCTGGGAGCTGTGCCTGCGCGCCGACCTGCGCGAACTGTGCACCTGCGACGGCATCGCCCTCATGCCCGGCTGGGAGAAAAGCAAGGGCGCCAACCTGGAACTTCACGTTGCGCACCGGCTGGGCATGCACGTCATGCACTTGCCGTTGCAGTTCGACCTGGTCACGCACCTGCATCGCCAGCGCGCCTTCAGCCTGCACACCTTCGGTCCCGGCGAGCGCACTGCAGGCGTGTGCGACCACATCCGCAAGGAACTGGTCGAGGTGCAGGACGCCGCTGGCGCAGGACTGCCCACGCTGAGCGAGTGGGTGGACGTAGTCATCCTGGCGCTCGATGGCGCGTGGCGATCCGGTGCAACGCCGGAAGCGATCGTCCGTGCGATCGAGACCAAGCAGTCCAAGAACGAAGGGCGTAAGTGGCCGGACTGGCGCACCGCTGACCCGACCAAGGCCATCGAGCACGACCGCACTGCAGACGCTGCCAACTAAGTCATCACCTCATTGCCACCATGACCACCGAAACCACCAACGCCGCCGTCCTCACCGTCGAGGAAATCGAAGCCCTCAAGGGCGCCAGCGTCCAGATCAACCACGACGCCACCGACATCATGTCGGGCAACCTGCACATGTGGGCCGGCAAGCACGGCACGCTGCAGGGCACCAACCCGTTCGGGGCCGCGCTGATCAGCGTGGGCAGCGCCACCAAGGTGTTCGACCGCGACCAGTTCGCCATCACAGCCGCACCTGGTGCGGCCCCGGCCGATGCGCCCGCAGCCAGCACCCACCTCCCCGCGCTCCGGCCGCCCCTGGTCGATGCGCCGCCGCTGCTTGCCATCAACAGCCCGACCAACCCGCGCCGCCGCCGCGGCCTGGACGTGGACAGCCTGCGCACGCTGGCCGACAGCATCATCGCCCACGGCCTGGGCTCGCCCATCCTGGTGCGGCCGCTGCCCGCCAGCCGAGTGGAAGAAACCAGCGGCATGGAACCGCGCCCGGCTTACGAGGTGGTGGCCGGCGAGCGCCGCTGGCGCGCCTGCCAACTGGCCGAGCTGCCCACCATGCTCATGTTCGTGCGCGAGATGAGCGACCAGGCCGTGCTGGAGATGCAGCTGGTGGAGAACATCGAGCGCGAGGACCTCGACCCCATGGAAGAGGCCGAGGGCTTTGCGCTGCTGCGCGAGAAGCTGGGCTACACCGTCGAGCAGATCGCCGACAAGATGGGCAAGGGCCGCGGGCCCAGCTACGTGCGCAAGCGCATGAAGCTGCTGGACCTCACGCCCGAGAGCCGCGAAGCCATGTACGACGGCACGCTGCAGCTGTCCACCGGTCTGCTGGTGGCGCGCTACCCGGCCGAAAAGCAGGCCGCCGCCATCAAGCACATCGCCGGCATGGCCACGAAGGCGGCTGACGGCACGCTGGTGCCGGCGCCGTTCCGCGACGTGTCGCTGGCGCTGTACCGCAAGTTCGCCACCATCCTCAAGACCGCCGCCTTCGACACCTCCGACCCTGGCCTGGTGCTGACCGCCGGCCCCTGCACGCTGTGCAGCAAGCGCACCCGCGCGCATGAGGACCTGTTTGCCGAAGCCACCGACGCCGGCGAGGACAGCTGCCTGGACAGCGCCTGCTGGCAGGACAAGAAGACCGCCCACGTGCAACGCATCCGCGCCGACGCACAGGCCCGCGGCCTGCAGGTGATGGACGAGTCCGAAGCCCTGGAGGTGGCGCCCAGCCCGTTTAGCAGCTACCGCAGCGGATACACCCGCCTGACCGACACCGCCTACACCGAGGTGGGTGACGACGGAGAAGAGCGCGTGGTGACCTACGCCGACGCGCTGCGCGCACAGGGCCGCAAGGCCCCCAAGCCGGTGGTGCTGATCAACCCCCACACCGCCAAGGCAGAGGAACTGATCCCCGACGACGTGGCGCCCAAGCTGCTGCCCAAGAAGGTGCAGGAAGAACGCGCCGCCGAGGTTAACGATCTGCTGCAGAAAGGCGCAGCCCGTTATCAAGCCAAGCAGGACGCCACACCGCCCGAAGTGCGCGCCCTGCGCCGGCAGGACGTGATGCGCGCCATCATGTTCCGCCTGTTCGACGCCGTGCGCCAGCGCGAGCGCACCACCGACGAACTGCGCCTGATCGCCGAGCAGTTCATCGCCTGCAACAACGATGCGGCATTCGGCTTCCTGGAACAGTACATGGGCTGGGACAGCGGGCAAGACGGCGACCCCGCCGCCTACCTACGCGAGAAGCTGGCCGCGCTGGACGCCCAGCAGCTGGCCCAGGTCATCACCATGGCCGCGATGGAGGGCGCGCTCAACCTGTACGGCGGCCGGTACGAGGACGAAGAAGACGCGCTGGCCTTCGTCCAGGAACAAGGCATCGACGTGCAGGCCGTGCGCGACAAGGTCGACGAAGACCTGCAGCGGCAGCAGGGGGCGGCGGCGGGTGGTGGTGAAAGCGACGCGGGCGACTCGGTGAACGATCAGGGTCTGGACTCGGATGCTGATGCGGATGCCGATCAGCAGAAAGATGGTGCGGCATGAGCGCGAAGCACACGCAGGGGCCGCTGCTCTACGTGGCGTCGCGCGCCAGCCTGCCCGCTCGACCGGCGATGTGGCGCGAACTGCGCGCCAGTGGTTGGCGCATCTGTTCGACCTGGATCGATGAGGCCGGCGATGGAGAGACCGGCGACCTCATCGAACTGTGGTCCCGCATTGAGGCCGAGGTGCGCGCCGCTGACGGATTGATCCTGTACGCGGAGCGCGAAGACTTCCCGCTCAAGGGCGCATTGATCGAGGTCGGTATGGCCATCGGTATGCGCAAGCCTGTGGCCGTGGTGCTTGGCGGCGCGCCATTCCTTGAAACACGATCCCTGCGCCCAGTCGGTTCTTGGCTTTACCACGCGCGCGTTGAGCTCTACGGCACGGTCGAGGAAGCCCGCGCCGCCGTCGCCAAAGTCACCGGAGGCACCTCAGCATGACCGACAGCATCGAAACCTGCGAAGCCGACGCCCTGCCGTGGGCGCCCGACAGCGAGTTCCCGCAGCTGCTGGCCGCGGCGACCGAACTGAGCAGCAGCGACCCGTCCAGCCACCTGCGCCGCCAGATCCTGGTGCTGGCCAACCTGCTCAACGAAGCCCTGGGCGTGGTCAAGAACGTCGAGGCCGAAGGCGGCGACGAGGCCGAGCTGCTGCAGCACCTGATCACCCAGGGCGACGCGGCCGTGGCCGCGGTGCTGCAGGAGCATGCGGCGGGGAGTGTGCGTCATGGCTGAGAACACCAAGATCGAGTGGGCGCACCACACCTTCAATCCGTGGATCGGCTGCACCAAGGTCGGCCCGGGCTGCGACCACTGCTACGCCGAAAAGGAGCGCGCCAGTACCGTGCTGGGCGTCAAGTGGGGCGCCAACATGCCGCGCCACAGGACCGGCGACGAGAACTGGAAGAAGCCGGGCCGCTGGAACAAAGAGGCCGAGCGCGAGGGCGTGCGCTACCGCGTGTTCTGCGCGTCGCTGGCCGATGTGTTCGACAACGAAGTGCCGGACTCATGGCGCATCGACTTGCTTGACCTGATTCACCGCACGCCGCACCTGGACTGGCTTTTGCTGACTAAGCGCATCGGCAACGCGCACCACATGCTCAACACTGCCGCCAGCAACCTGACCGGCGGGGCGCCCACGTGGTGGAATGCCGAGGCATGGCCAAACGTCTGGATCGGCGCCACGATCTGCAACCCGCCCGAGGCCGCCCGGGACATCCACAAGCTACTGGCGGTGCCGGCGGCGCGGCACTTCCTGTCCCTGGAGCCGCTGCTGGGACCGGTGGATCTGACTGTGATCGACGTCAACGGTGACGCCGAAATCTACCCACTGCGCGGCACAACCGATTGTGTTGATGGAGAGGGAGACCCGGCCGACGACTTGCCAGCCATAGACTGGGTGATCGTCGGCGGCGAGAGCGGCCCCAATGCTCGCCCCATGCATCCGGACTGGGCACGCTCCCTGCGCGACCAGTGCCAGGCGGCCGGCGTGCCGTTTCTGTTCAAGCAGTGGGGAGAGTGGGCCGAGTTCTATCCTGATCTAGGAGAGATCCACAGCATGGAAACCAGCGAGGGTAAGCGGCTGGCCGCTCAGTGCGATGGATTTATCAGTCAAGCCGGCGAGTTCGTCAGGTACATGGATGAAGCGACGACCGATAGCCCATACCGAGGGCTGTCGCGCATCGGCAAGAAAGCCGCCGGCCGCCTGCTGGACGGCCGCACCTGGGACGAGGTGCCCGCATGCTGAGCCCTCAATTCATCCTCCCCATTGCCGGCGAACTGGTGGTGGATCTGTTCGCTGGCGGCGGCGGTGCAAGCACCGGCATTGAACTCGCCATCGGCCGCCATGTGGACGTGGCCATCAACCACGACCCCGAGGCCGTGAGCCTGCACGAGGCCAACCACCCGCAGACACGACACTACGTGTCGGACGTGTTCGAGGTGGACCCCATCACCGTCACCGCCGGCCAGCCCGTGGGCCTGCTGTGGGCCAGTCCGGACTGCAAGCACTTCAGCAAGGCCAAGGGCGGAAAGCCGGTCAGCAAGAAGATTCGCAGCCTGGCCTGGGTAGTGGTCAAGTGGGCCAAGCTGGTCCGCCCGCGGGTGATCTGCCTGGAGAACGTGGAAGAGTTCCAGACCTGGGGGCCGCTGGCCGATGACGGCCGCCCCTGCCCGGTGCGCAAGGGCCAGACCTTCCAGCGCTGGAAGGCGCAGCTGCAGCGCATAGGCTACGTGGTGGAACACCGCGAGCTGCGCGCCTGCGACTACGGCGCCCCCACCATCCGCAAGCGCCTGTTCCTGGTCGCGCGCTGCGACGGCCAGCCCATCGTCTGGCCCGAAGCCACGCACGGCGCGCCCGACAGCCTGCCGGTGAGGCAGAAGAAGCTCAAGCCCTGGCGCACCGCTGCCGAGTGCATCGACTGGAACGTGCCCGCGCCCAGCATCTTTGAGCGTGATCGACCGCTGGCCGATGCCACCTGCAGGCGCATCGCCAAGGGCATCATGCGCTACGTGGTCGACGCGGCCGAGCCGTTCATCGTGAACACCGCCAACAGCAAGACTACTGGCAGAGGGCCCAACACCTGGGAGGCCGGAGAACCGCTGCGCACAGTGACCAGCGCGCCCGGATTTGCACTGGCTGTCCCGACCCTGATCAGCATGGGCTACGGCGAGCGACCCGGTCAAGAGCCGCGCGTGCCAGGTGTTGAGCGCCCGCACAGCACCATCACAGCACAGGGCCAGCACTCCGCCCTGGTCACCGCATTCCTGGCCAAGCACTACACCGGCGTGGTCGGCAGCGACCTGCGCGACCCGATGGGCACTGCAACCACGGTGGACCACCACAGCCTGGTGGCCGCGCACCTGGTGCACATGGGCCACGGTGAAGGCAAAGACGGCACCAAGCGGTTCAGCCACGGCGTGCGCGATGTGGCCCAGCCACTCAACACTGTCACAGCCCAAGGCATGCCGGCCGGCGTCATCACCGCCCACATGGTCACCATCGACAACCAGAGCAGCCAGGGCGGACACCGATCAGCTGACGATCCGCTGCTGACCACCGTCACCGAAAACCGGCACGCTCTGGTCACCAGCCACCTGCTGGTCAACACCACCGGCCACAAAGGCGGCAGAACCGACGCACCACTGCACACCGTGACCACAGGTGGGCACCACGCCGAGGTGCGCGCCTTCCTGATCAAGTACTACGGCACCGACCAGGACCCTGCGCTGCGCGGGCCGCTGCACACCGTCACCACCAAAGACCGGTTCGGCCTGGTGACCATCAAGGGCCAGGACTACGCCATCGTGGACATCGGCCTGCGCATGCTCACCCCGCGCGAGCTGTACCGCGCCCAGGGCTTCCCTGAGAGCTACGCCATCGACAAGGGCGCCGACGGTCGCCCGCTGACCAAAACCGCCCAGGTGCGCATGTGCGGCAACAGCGTGTGCCCGCCGCTGGCGCGCGCCCTGGTGGCCGCGAACTACGCCGAACAGCAGCAAATCAGGAGGGCCGCATGAGCCGAAACCGCCAACGCTTCTACCAACGCATCGAGCCCAACCGCGTGCATGGCCCCGTCGCCGTCAACACCATCGGCATGGCCATCAGCCGCGCCACGCTGCTGACTGAAGACGAGCAGCAACAGCTGCTGCAGTCCCCGCGCGAAGGCTTCGAGCGCATGCGCCGTGGCCAGGCCACCGAGACGGACTGGATCCACCTGGTCACCATCTGCGCCATCGGCCTGTCCATCGAGGACGGCGGCGTCGTGCGCGGCCTGCACGAGGTGCTGACCGAGGCCGACCTGGCGCTGGCCACCATCGGCCAGCGCGCCATGGCCAGCGGCGCCGGGTGGCGATCGCCCACCCTCTACGCCAGAGAGATCGACCAGCTGCAGACGCTGCTGCGCATGCACGCCTTCCAGCTCAGCCAGGTGAGCTGGGGCGAGCACCGCCGCGCCTGGAAGCACGCCGCTGGCTCGGTGGTGCAGCAGGGCGGCCGCGCGGTACGGGCGGCAGCTGTGGAGGCGCGGGCAGCATGAGCACCCGCCCCGCCCTTCGTTACCACGGCGCCAAGTTCCGCCTGGCCGAGTGGTGCATGCAGTTCTTTCCGGCCCACCGCATCTACACCGAGGCCTTTGGCGGTGCTGCCGGCGTTCTGCTGCGCAAGCCGCGCGCCTACGCTGAGGTCTACAACGACCTGGACGGCGACGTGGTCAACTTCTTCCGGGTGTTGCGAGATCCAGCACACCGCGCCCAGCTTGTGCAGGCCTGCGCGCTCACGCCCTACGCCAGAGACGAATTCGACCAGGCTTGGGAGCCGACGGACGATCCGATCGAGCGCGCCAGGCGCACAGCGGTTCGGGCGCAGATGGGCTTCGGCTCGGCCGGTGCCACCAAAGGATCCACAGGGCTGCGCACCGACACCAAGCGCAAGCACACCACCGCCCAGATGGATTGGCTGAGCTACCCGGACGCGATCGCCGCCGCTGGCCAGCGCTTCGCCGGCGTGCTGATCGAGAACCGACCGGCGATCGACGTTCTGCAGCAGCACGACACGCCGGAGACGCTGCACTTTGTCGACCCACCCTACATGCACGAAACCAGGGAGCTGCGGTCCCGAAGCGGCTACAGGCACGAACTGAGCGACGACGACCATGAAGACCTGCTGCAGGCCGTGCTTGAGCTAGAAGGCTTCGTGGTGCTGTGCGGGTACGACAGCGACCTCTACAACACCTGGCTGGACGGATGGGAAAAACACTCAACCGACGCCAGGATCTCGGCCGGCCGCGGCACCGCCATGCGCCAGGAGGTGGTCTGGCTCAACCCCGCCTGCAGCGCAGCGCTGCATTCGACGATGGGCTTGTTTTCGGAAGCAGCATGACCATGACCACCGACCAGCAACTGATACAGGAAGTGGCCGCCCTGCGCGAGACCGTGGCGGCGCTGGTGCAGGCCATCGGGCCGCGGCTGACGCGCGAGCAGCTGTGCCGGCGCCGTGGCTGCCACCGCAACACCTTGGCCGGGCTCATCGAGCGCGGCGTCGTGCCCAGGCCCGACGACACCGGCAAGTTCCTTCTGGCCGAGGTGGTCGAGTACGAGGCCATGGAGCGGCAGCAGAGGGCTGCGTGAACACCACCGATGACCGGCCACAGGTCCGGTCGATTACAGAGTTGGGCTGATGCCCAGAGAGGAAACGATATGACGACACTGCTGATTTGCATTGGAGCAATGCTGGTACTGGCAACACTTGCATACCTGGCTGCATGCGCTGGTGCCGAGCGGTGGCTTTCTCTGCGCGATTGGCTGACCAGAACTGGCTGCAAGCACAAAAACATAAAGCTGTACCACATTGATTTCGACGGGGAGTCGATCTACGTGTGCGAATCGTGCGAAAAGACTATTCGTGTGCCGCTATGACCATTCAGGACCGAATAAACGAACTTGTGGCGCAGCACGGCAGCTTGCGGGAAGTGGCGCGTGTGACAGGAATTGACGTTGGCTACCTGTCTCGGTTGCGCACTGGCGAAAAGGCGGCCCCTGAAACAGACAAGCTGAGCCGGATTGGACTGCGCCGTGTGGTGAGCTACGAACGCATCAAGTCGCCCAACTCGTAACGACCGCCAACATGACCACCCTCATCTACGATATTGAGTGCTACCCCAACGTCTTCACCCTGACCCTGCTGGACGCCGACTCGCCGCTGCGGTGGTGCTACGAGATCAGCGACTGGCGAAACGACAGTCGCTTGAGCGCAGGGAAGCCGGCGGGGAATGGGCGCCGGCAGGACAGGAGGTTACCGACCTCGTTTACATGTCGCTCCATTCCGGCAGCGCCGTTGATCTTGCCAAGGGTCTGCCGATGAGCGACGGAAGCCTTGTGCGGTTCGCGGCATAACGCTGAGCTAAGCCGGACCCAACGGCTGCACTGACGTAGAAAGATGAGCAACTGTAGCCAGCCGTTGGGGCTCGGCTTGAGCGAGGAGTTAGGCGTGGACGAGTACCGCAAGCAGCACGAACAGGAATGGCAGCAGACCGATCAGGAGCGCAAAGCAGCCGAGCTGGCCGAGCGCTACCACCGCGAGGCGGAAGCCTATGATCGCACGGTGTGCACCGGTCCCGTGGTGCGCGGCTCGATCATGCCGATTGGCCCGCATGAAATGGCGCGGGTGAACCGCCACGCGATCAAGTTGCGCAAGCAGATCATGGCCGAGGCCGCAGCGGCGGGCATCAGTGCGGAAGACATGCGGAGAGCCATTGGCCGCCACGGTTTGAATACTCGCTGAGTCGAAAGACCGACAAATGACCACCCTCATCTATGACATCGAGACGTACCCGAACGTCTTCACCCTGACCCTGCTGGACGCCGACTCGCCGCTGCGGTGGTGCTACGAGATCAGCGACTGGCGCAACGACAGCCGCGAGATCATCGGCCTGATGCACCACCTCGCCAGCATCGACGCCACGATGGTCGGGTTCAACAGCGTGGGGTTCGACTACCCGGTCCTGCACACCCTCTGTCGCATGGGTCAGAGTGACGCCAACACGCTGTACCAGAAGGCCATGGCGATCATTGGATCGCAGGACGATGAGGACCGCTGGGTCCACTCGGTCAAGCCGACCGACCGCCTCGTGCGTCAGGTGGACTTGTTCAAGGTGCACCACTTCGACAACAAGGCCCGAGCCACCAGCCTCAAGGCGCTGGAGTTCGTGATGCGCCTGCCCAACATCAGCGATCTGCCGTTTCCTGTTGGCACCACGCTCACACGAGATCAGGTGCAGGTTCTCAAGGACTACAACCTCGATGATGTGGAGGCCACCAAACGGTTCTATCACGAGAGCCGTGACATGCTGCGGTTCCGCCAGGAACTGACGGTCAAGTACCCCGGGCGCGACTGGTCCAACTTCAACGACACCAAGATCGGCAAGGAATACTTCACCATGCGACTGGAGGAATCCGGTGTCGCATGCTACGACTACGGCCCAAACGGTCGCCAGCCACGACAGACCCGCAGGCCCAGCATCGCGCTGCGCGACGCCATCCTGCCGTGGATCAGGTTCGAGAACCCTGAGTTCCAGCGGGTGCTGGACTGGCTGCGCGAGCAGACGATCACCGAGACCAAGGGCGTGTTCACCGATCTGGTGGCGCGGGTCGGTGGGATCGACGTGGTGTTCGGCCTCGGCGGCATCCATGGTTCGGTGGAGAGCGAGATCATCGAGGC
>Ga0075012_10003170_pt1 | contig 15884 bp, 7 predicted proteins | sample All_14_2_FD_71474 | JGI IMG/M metagenome (GOLD analysis project Ga0075012, IMG submission 71474) | Freshwater microbial communities in response to fracking from Pennsylvania, USA - Allegheny Zone_MetaG_DW_15 | ecosystem: Environmental > Aquatic > Deep subsurface > Groundwater > Drilled... | reverse complement strand
GCGATGAACGGCACGCGCGCGGTGCTCAACGACGCACGCTCGGGACGCACCTGGGCGGTGCAGCGCGAGGGTGAGCTCATCGACAACTGGGACGACCTGATCGTCGTCGACGACGATCAGCCGGAGGAGCAGCAGAACGACCAGGACCTCCCGCCGGAAGTGGAGCGGGTGCAGCAGCCTCCGATCGCGGTCGACGACGCTTTCGGGGCCCGTCCGGGCAGGGCCACCGTGCTCCCCGTGCTGCTCAACGACTTCGATCCGAACGGCGACGTGCTCGTGATCGAAGAACTCGTACCGATCGACGAGGCCGTCGGCCGCCTCGATCTGATCAACCAACGACAGCAGGTGCAGCTGACCCTCGCCCCCGGTGCCAGCGGACAAGTTCGGTTCGGCTACATGATCAGTGACGGGCGAGGCGGCAGCGCGAGCGCGGAGGTCGTCGTCACGGTGCGCGGACCGGAGGAGAACTCCCCACCGCAGCAGGTGCGCTCCACCAGGATCACGGTGGCCGACGGCGGGAGGGCGACGACACAGGTGCTCGGCGACTGGGTGGACCCAGACGGCGACGCCTTCTACCTCACGAGCGCGCTCGTGGCGCCTCCGGACCAGGTCACCTCCAAGCCCGCCGGATCTGTCGTGTACTCCGATTCGGGCTCGGGCGGCGACCTCAAGGTGATCACGCTCGTCGTCTCCGACGGCTCGGCCGAGTCCTCCGGCAGCGTGAGCGTCTCGGTGCGTCCCGCCGGTGAGGTGCCGATTGTCGCGGACCCCTTCGTCGTGCTCGCACCGGCCGGGCAGGAGGTGACGATCGAGCCCCTGCTCCACGTGCGCGGCGGCACGGGCACGGTGCGACTCAACAGCGTTCCCGCAAAAACCGACGTGACCATCGTGCCGAGCTACGAGACCGGCACCTTCCGGTTCACCAGCACCCTGGTGCGGAGCCACTATCTGGAGTACGTCGTCACCGACGGCACACTGACCGTGACCGGGCTCGTCCGCGTGGATGTCACGGCCCCGGCCGACGCGAACGCCAAGCCCATCACGGTGCCCAAGACCGTCTTCGTGCAGACGCTGCGCAACGAGCGGGTGGACGTCGCCGCCACCGACGTGGACCCGGCGGGCGGCGTGCTGCTCGTGACCGGGGTGATGAACCTTCCGGCGACCTCCGGTGTCCGCGCCGAGGTGATCGGCCAGCGCGTGGTTCGCGTCAGCCTCGAGAAGCCGCTCGACGACGGTCCCGTGGTCTTCAACTACCGCATCTCCAACGGCCTCGCCGAGTCCGAGGGCGTCATCACCGTGATCGAGATCCCGGCTCCCGCGAGGGTGCAGCCCCCGATCGCCTACGACGACAGCATCACCGTTCGGGTCGGGGATGCCATCGACATCCCGGTGCTGCGCAACGACGAGCATCCCGACGGCCTCGACCTCACGCTCAGCCCCAAGCTCGACCAGCAGCTGCCCGACGACGCCGGGCTGCTCTTCGCCTCCGGCGATCTGCTGCGTTACCTGGCCCCCGACAAGACCGGCAACTTCACGGCGGCGTATCGGGTGAGCGGCCCGGACGGGCAGTCGGCGACCGCGCTCGTGCGCATCGCCGTGCGGGAGGCGGATGCCGCCACCAACAACGCCCCCGTGCCCGAGACGGTCACCGCCCGCGTGCTCGCCGGCGAGTCCGTGCGCATCAGGATCCCGCTGTCGGGCACCGATCCGGACGGCGACTCGGTGCAGTTGCTCGGGCAGTCCACGAACCCGCAGAAGGGCTCCGTCGTCGAGGTCGACGGCGACACCGTCGTCTACCGGGCCGGGGACTATTCGGCGGGCACGGACATCCTCACCTATTCGGTCATCGACGCGCTCGGCGCGCGAGCCGAGGGCACCATCCGGGTGGGTATCAGCGCGCGTCTCGAGGGGGCGCGCAACCCCGTCGCCATCGTCGACGAGGTCACCGTGCGGCCCGGGGTGACCGTCTCGGTGCAGGTGCTCGCCAACGACTCCGATCCCGACGGCAGCCCGCTGACCATCGTGTCGGCCGAGCCGAACGACGCGCAAACCACGGCGGAGATCGTCGGCGATCTGGTGCGGGTGACGCCGCCGAGCACGCCGGGCGACTACGGCGTGATCTATCAGATCGAGAACGAGACGGGCGGATCCAGCCAGAACTTCATCCGGGTCACGGTCGACCCGGATGCCGAACTCGCCTACCCGGTCGCCGAGGACACCGTACTCACCCTGACCGACATCATCGATCGCGACGTCGTGACGGTCGACGTGCTCGCGAACGTGTTCTTCGCCGACGGGGATGCGCGCGATCTGGGGCTTTCGATCCACCCCGGATACAACGCCAACGCGACCGTGACCTCCGACAAGCGCGTGGAGGTCACCATCACCGCGCGCAGTCAGATCATCCCGTTCAAGCTCACCCACCCCGACGACCCGGAGGTGTTCGGCTACGCGTTCATCAGGGTGCCCGGCACGGATGACGCGCTGCCGCAACTGGACCGGCGAGCGCCAGCACTGCGCGTCAACAGCGAGGATCAGCTGCGCATCGAGCTCAACGAGCAGGTCATCGCGGTCGGCGGCGACGTGCGGCTGACGGATTCCAGCACGGTGCGCGCCACGCACGCCAACGGCGATGAGCTCGTCGTCGACGACGACACCCTCGTCTACACCTCGGCGGACAAGTACTTCGGCCCGGCGTCGATCTCCTTCGAGGTGGTCGATCCCGACGGTCGCCGTGCCGTGCTGGTGCTGCCGATCACGGTGCGGCCGCGCGAGAACCAGCCTCCGGTGTTCGGCGGCGGCGTGATCGAGTTCGAGCCGGGCCAGGAGAAGGTGCTCGACCTGGTGCGACTGACGACGTATCCATACCCGGACGACCTGGACGAGCTGGCCTACACGGTGCTGACCCCGGCACCCACCGGGTTCACGTACGCGCTCAACGGCACCGAGCTCTCGTTGCGCGCCAATCCCGGCACCGCGAAGGGGTCGGTGACCACGATCACGCTCGGCGTGCGCGACGATCTCACCGAGGGCAAGGCCGGGCGCATCGAACTGCACGTCGTGCCGTCGACGAAGCCGAGGGTGCAGCCGGCAGCGGACAGCGCGATCGCCAAGCGCGGCGAGACGACGACGATCGATGTGCTCGCCAACGATCAGGCGACGAACCCGTTCCCCGGCGAACCGCTGACGGTGCTCGCCATTCGCGGGCTCGACGGCGCCGACCTGCCCGACGGCGTCGCGATCGAGCCGAGCGCGGACAACCGCAGGCTCACCGTGACGGTCAGCCCCACCGCGGCGCCCGGCGACGTGAACCTGCAATACCAGGTGGTGGATGCCACGGGCGACTCCGATCGCGCGGTCTGGGGCACCGTCGTGGTCTCGGTGCAGGATCGGCCGGATCCGGTGCAGAACCTGGCCCCGAGCGGCTACGGCGACCGCACGATCACCATGCGCTGGAATGCCGGCCAGGCGAACAACTCGCCGATCACGGGTTACACGGTGACGACGAGCCGCAGCGGCACCGTGCTCGACAGCACCACCTGCACGGGCACGACGTGCACCATCGCCACACCGGGCAACGGTCCCGCCGAGGCGGTGACCGTGACGGTGACGGCGACGAACGCGATCGGGGTCTCCGATCCGGTGGTGCTCGCCACGCCGGTCTGGTCGGATGTCATTCCGGCCGCACCCGTTGGTCTCGGCGCCTCACCGCTCGACGGGGGGCTCCTGCTGACCTGGGCCGCCGTCGCGAACCCGGTCGGAGGCAGCCCGGTCGATCGCTACCACGTGACCTTCGGGGCGTACTCGACGGATGTCGACGCGAGCGTCTGCGGCGGCGGCACCTGCTCGCTCGACACCAGGGGCATCGGCGCGCTCACCAACGGCGTCGCGGTGACGTTCACCGTCAGCGCCAGGAACGCCGCGTTCCCGGCGCTCTCGACCTGGAACACGAGCGAGCCGGCCTCGGGCATCCCCGCGGGCCCGCCGATCGCCGGCCCGGCGCCGTTGGCGACCGCACTGAACGACACGACCGTGCAGCTGGACTGGTCCGGCGTCTTCGCCGACAACGGCCGGCCCATCACGAACTACTCCGCGGTGAGCTTCTCGGGCTCGCCCCCGGCCTGCTCGGCCACCGGCGGCACCGCCACGAGCACGCAGTTCAGCGGCCTGCAGGCCGGCACCGAGTACCGTTTCGTGGTCTTCGCCGCGAACTCCCAGGGATGCACTTCCAGCGCCGTGGTCGTCGCCCGCACCCCACCCGCCGTCGTGACGGCGCTCACCACGAGCCTGGTGGAGAACGACGGTCGCTGGGACTTCGTGGTCACGGGCGGCACCCTCGGCGGCGCGGCACTGAGCAGCGACTACACGCTCTACTACACGCTCTCGACCGGCGGCGGCGAGCAGGGGCCGATCGCGCTCGGCCAGCCCCTGCTCGGTGTCGGTTTCGATCACTACGGGCTCGACACCGCGGTGAGCGTGCGCGCGTGCCGCGACTACGGGTCCGGCCCGCTGTGCCAGCCGGCGTCATCCGTCTCCATTCCGCTGGGTGTGCCGGTCGATGCGCACGTCGACGGACTCCAGTGGACACCCGACGGCATCGTCGGCGGCGCATTCGACTGGACCGGATGGCCCGGCGGCGCCTACGAGTCGGTGCAGTACCGCTGCAGCACGAACCCGGGCGGCGGCGGCGCGAGCTTCATCCCTGCCGACACGACCGCACCCGGGCACTGCGACGTCTCCGGTCTGACGCTGCTCGGGGCATACTTGACGATCCGCGTGCTCGCCAATGGCAACCAGGCCTACGACTACACGTACCGCTCGAACTGATGAGGAGTCCCTCCGCATGACTATGACCGTCGAACAGGCGACCTGGTTCTCCGACAACTTCACGCGGCTCGTCGCGAACGTCGAGCAGGTGCTTCTCGGCAAGACCTTCGTCGTGCGGCTCGGGTTCACCGCCCTGCTGAGCGAAGGCCACCTGCTGCTGGAGGACTTCCCGGGCACCGGCAAGACCTCCTTCGCCCGGGCCATCGCCCAGAGCGTCGACGGCACCAGTAGCCGGGTGCAGTTCACCCCCGACCTGCTGCCCGGCGACATCACGGGCGTGAGCATCTACAACCAGGCCAGCAGCGAGTTCGAGTTCCACCCGGGACCGATCTTCGCGAACATCGTGCTCGCCGACGAGATCAACCGCGCGAGCCCGAAGACGCAGTCCGCGCTGCTCGAGGTGATGGAGGAGGGACACGTGACCGTGGACGGCGTGACGCATCCCGTCGACGCACCGTTCATGGTGATCGCAACACAGAACCCCATCGAGCAGGCCGGCACCTATCGATTGCCCGAGGCGCAGCTGGATCGCTTCATCATGAAGGCCTCGATCGGATACCCGGACCACGCCTCGACGCTGCGCATTCTCGAGGGCGCCGGAACGAAGGCGCACGAGACCACCGTGCCGGCCATCGTCACGGCCGACGTCGTGCTCGAGATGGCGAAGGCCGCCCGCACCGTGCACGTCGACCCCACCATCAACGACTACGTCGGCCGGCTCATCGAGGCGACGCGCACCGCGACCGAGGTGCGCCTGGGTGCGAGCGTGCGTGGGGCGCTGGCACTGATCCGCACGGCGAAGACGCTGGCGGCGGCATCCGGTCGCCACTACGTGGTTCCGGACGACGTGAAGGCGCTCGCGGAGCCCGTGCTGGCCCACCGGCTGGTGATCGACCCCGAGGCCGAGTTCGACGGCGTCACCGCACAGAGCATCATCGGTCAGATCCTCATCGAGACCCCACCGCCGAGCGACCGGCAAGCGGTCTGATGGCACGAACCGAGCGGTCGGGGCGGTGGATGACGCGCGCGGCGACGCGCGCGAGTTCGGCGACCTCGGCGGCGCGGTTCGACCCGCACACCACCACCGCCACCCGGGGCCTCACGAACGCCCGCACGCGACTGGTGGGGGAGCGCACCGGATTCCTGGCGGATGCCGTCGTCGCGGTCGTGCGCGCGTCCGCGGCCCTCGGCGACGGGATGCGGCGCGGGTTCGCGCGGGTGGCCGCGGTCGTCACCGCGCTGGGCTGGGCGATGCTCGCGGTCGTGCCGCTGGCGCTCGGCCTGGGGTACGGGTTCGGCTGGATCGAGCTCGTCGTCGCCGGATTCGTCTGCCTCGCCGTGATCGTCGTGGCCGTCGTCTACCTGGTCGGCCGCACCTCGGTGCAGCTGGCGTTGCGGGTGCCGCATCCGCGCGTGGTGGTCGGCGAGCCCGCCACTGGGGAGATCCTCGTGACCAATCCGGATCGCCCCCGCACCTTCGGCCTCACCGTGGAGGTGCCCGTCGGCGCCGGGCTCGCCGAGGCGGTACTGCCGGGCCTGCGTCGGGGGGCCTCCTTCACGCACGAGTTCGCGGTGCCCACGGCTCGACGCGGGGTGGTGCAGGTCGGCCCGGTGCGCACCGTGCGGGCCGACCCGATCGGCATCGTGCGCCGCGAAGTGGTGTGGACCGAGCGGGCCGAGGTGTTCGTGCATCCGCGCACCATCCCCATCCCGAGCACGTCCACCGGGTTCATCCGCGATCTCGAGGGCAATCCGACCAGGGACCTCTCGAACAACGACGTGTCGTTCCACGCCCTGCGCGAATACGTGCCCGGGGACGAGCGCCGCTACATCCACTGGAAGTCCACTGCGCGCACGGGAACCTACATGGTGCGCCAGTTCGAGGAGACCCGACGCAGCCACCTGGTGATCGCCCTCTCGCTCGCCAGCGCCGACTACCTCACCGAGGAGGAGTTCGAGATGGCGGTGAGCGTCGCCGGCTCGCTCGGGGCGCGCGCGATCAGGGACGCCCGCACCGTCACGGTCGTCGCGAGCGAGACGACGCCCGAGTTCGCCAAGCGCAAGGTGTTCGCGGTGCGTCCGCTCTCGACGCTCACGCGGGCCCGGCTGCTCGACGATCTCGCCCTGGTGGAGCACGCCGAATCCGCGCTGTCGATCGTGGATGTCGCCCGCGTCACCGGTGAGCAGGCCAGCGGCGTGAGCGTGGCGTTCCTGATCTGCGGGTCGGGGGCAAGCGTGCAGGAGCTGCGTGCGGCATCCACCATGTTCCCGATCGGCGTGGAGGTCGTCGCGGTGGTCTGCGACCCGGAGCGCACTCCGGGACTGCGGCGAGTCGCCGGGTTGAGCGTGCTGACCATCGGCTACCTCGAAGATCTGCAGAAGTCGCTCGCGAGATCGGCGGCGGCATGAATCGTCGCCCATCGCCGGGTTTCGTGTTCGTCAACCTGGCCTTCCTCTGGCTCGGCGTCGGTGTCGCCGCCGCGGTGCTCTGGCCGATCTACCGCACACCGGCGCTGATCGTGTTGGTCGCCGTCGCGCTCGCCGCCGGCTCCCTGGTGGCGACGCTGGGTGCGGTGTTGCGCTGGTCGTCGCCGATCGTGCTGCTCGCGTCGGTCGGCGTCTTCCTGCTGATCGGGGTGCCGTTGGCGGTGCCGTCGAAGGCGTTGTTGGGCGTGCTGCCGACCCCGGCGGGGCTGGTCGATCTCGTGACCGGGGTCGCCCTCGGCTGGAAGCAGCTGCTCACCATCACGCTCCCGGTCGGCGATTACGAGGCCCTCCTGGTGCCCGCACTCGTGCTCGTCTACGGCGCCGCCGTGATCGGTCTCAGCGTGGCCCTGCGGGCCCGTCGCGGTGAGGCCGCGGTGCTCGCGCCGGTGGGGGTCTTCCTCGCGGGCATTGCGCTCGGTCCGCAGCATCCCGACCGACCCATCGTGCTCGCGATCGCGCTGCTGGTTGCCGTGCTGCTCTGGCTGGTCTGGATGCGGTGGTACCGCCGGCGGCGCGCCATCCGGCTGCTCGCCGTGCAGTCCGCCGCCCAGCCCGCGTCGCGCGATCTGGGCATCGCCGGATTCCGCACGATCGTGGGCGCCATCGTCATCCTGGCGCTGGCCTCGGGCGCCGGCATCGCCGTCGCCGCCGTGGTTCCGCCGACCGTCGACCGCACCGTGCTGCGCACGACGCTCGAGCAGCCCTTCGATCCGAGGGACTACGTCAGCCCACTCTCCGGCTTCCGCAACTCCGTGCGACCCGACACCGCAGACGTCGTGCTCTTCGAGGTGACCGGGCTGCCCGCCGGGGCACGCATCCGCCTCGCCACCCTGGACACCTACGACGGCGTCGTCTACTCGGTCGGCAGCGCGAGGGTGACCAGCGAGTCTGGCACCTTCACGCGCGTGCCGACCACCTTCGACCAGTCCGGTGTCGCCGGGGATGCCGTGACGATGAACGTCGTGATCCGCGCGTACTCCGGGGTGTGGCTGCCGACGGTCGGGCAGTTCGAATCGGTGAGCTTCACGGGTGCGCGGTCCGCGGCGCTGCGGGAGGCCTTCTACTACAACGACGTCTCCGGCACGGCGGCGGTGCTGGGCGGCATCGGCGAGGGCGATGCGTACACGCTCGACGCGATCGTGGCGCGACCACTCGATTCGGGCGAACTCGAGGGGATCGAGCCGGGCACCGCATCCGTGCCGAAGTCCGCGGATCCGCCCGAGGAACTCACCGCGAAGCTCGAGCGGTACACGCAGGGCGCGGAGGGCGCCGGTGCGCGACTGGCGGCCGCACTCGAGGGCCTGCGAGCGGAGGGCTACATCAGTCACGGCGTCGGGCCGGACGAGCCCCCCAGCCGATCCGGTCACGCCGTGGATCGCATCGCCGAACTGCTCGGCGCACCCAGGATGATCGGCGATGCCGAGCAGTACGCGGTGGCGGCCGCGCTGATGGCCACGGAGCTCGGCTTTCCGGCGCGCGTGGTGATGGGCTTCGTTCCGACTGGCGCGCAAGTGCACGGCGCGGATGTCTCGGCGTGGATCGAGGTGAACACCGCCCAGGACGGCTGGGTCGCCCTCGACCCCAACCCGCCGGTGCGAGAGATCCCGGAGGAGCTTCCCGAGGACAATGCGCAGGTCGCACGGCCGCAGACGATCGTGCCCCCCACGGTGATCGAGGAGGAGAGCCTCGACCGCCAGACGACGCCCGAGAGCGAGCAGGAACTGCCGCCGGACCTCAGCCCGCTGCTGCAGGCCCTGCTCGTGGTGGCACGGGTGGCCGGCTGGACGCTGCTGATCGCGGCCATCGTGCTCGCACCGTTCATCGTGGTGATCGCCGCGAAGCTGCGTCGTCGTCGCCTGCGTCGCAGGGCGGCCACGCCCCTGGCCCGGATCAGCGGCGGATGGCAGGAGTTCGAGGATGCCGTGCTCGACCACGGCCTGGAGCCCACGCCCGCCGCGACCCGAAGCGAGGTCGCGTCGGTCATCGGCGGCGACCGGCCCCAGGTGCTCGCGGCCGTGGCGGACCGGGCGGTCTTCGCACCGGGGGAGCCGAGCGCGGACGACGCGGACAACGTCTGGCGAGCGGTGGACGAGCTGCGCGCCGCGCTCGACGAGCCGCTCACTCGCTGGCAGCGGATCAAGGCCCGCATCTCCGTGCGATCGCTCGGTGGTTATAGTGTCAGAAAGCTGTTCAAGCGATAGAGAGTTCGTCCGGTGAACTGCAGGTACTGCTCGAGCGAGCTCCCCAGTGGGGCGCTGTTCTGCGGGGAGTGCGGCCGCGCGGTGTCGTCGCGACGGCCGGATTCGACGCCCGTCCGGGTGCGCGAGCCAGGGCCCGAGGTCCAACCGGAGGCTGAGGACCAGCCGGAGCCAGCGCCCGAGTCGGAGCCGGCGCTCTCGCTGGAGGCAGAGCTGAAGGACGAGCCGGAGGCTGAGCCTGAGTCGGAGTCAGCGCCCGAGCCGGAGGCCGAGTCCACGCCGAAGCCCGAGCCCGAGCCCGTGGCATCCCCGCCCGTCGATTCCCACGTCGACCCCGCCGACCACTGCACGCAGTGCGGCGCCGAGCTCGCGGCGACCGACATCTTCTGCGGTGAGTGCGGCGTGGTGCGTCAGAGCGTGGCTGCGCGCCGCCCGAACGACACCGCGGTGCTCGACCCGTTCCCGTGGGGCCGCCCGCGCGAGCCGGCCGCTCCGCCCCTGGTGATGCCGCCGACGCCGCGAGCGACGAACCTCGTGCCGTCGTCCGTGCCGGCCGCATCCCTCGACGACGACACCGACGAGACCAGACTCGTGGACCGCACCGCCAAAGGAGAGCGCTTCGTGCTGCAGTTCAGCACGGGAGAGAGCGTGAGCGTGAGTGGCACCGGGCTGATCGGGCGGCACCCCATCGCCGAGCCGGGGGAGTATTTCGATCACACGGTGACGATCGTCGATCCGGGCAAGTCGGTCTCCAAGACGCATCTGGAGTTCGGGCAGGATGCCGGCGCGTTCTGGGTGAGCGATCGGTACTCCGGCAACGGCACCGTGGTGCGCGAGCCCGATCGACCCGCCCGCCGGTGCGACCCGGGCAAGCGGTACCGGGTGGTGCGGGGGAGCCGCATCGAGATCGGGGAGCAGTTCTTCGTCGTCAGCTGATCCACAGGCCGCGCGCTGACGCGGCATCCACGCCATCGCCGGGTTCGCGTCGGCGGTGCCGGGATACCTGTTCTGCTGGGAGCATGAGCGTCGATCGCATCGCGGCACCGCGACCGCCCGATGACCCAGCGCCGTACCGATTCCCGGTGATCGCCACGATCGCCCCGGTGATCGCCTCGGTGGCCATCTGGTTGCTGACCGGTTCCGCCTTCGCGCTCGTCTTCGCCGCGCTCGGACCGGTCACCGCTGTTGCGAGCCTGGTGGATGCGCGGTTCGGCTCCCGGCGCACGAAGCGGCGGGAACTCGCGCGGTTCCTCGCCGACGCCGACAGGGTGCGCGACGAGATAGCCGAGCGACACGCTCGCGAGCGAGCCGAGCTCGCCGAGATGGCGCCGTCCCCGCGCGAGCTGGTCGGCGATCCGTCGGCGGACCCGCATCGCTGGACCGCCACCCAGACGGTGCCGGTCGCGCTCGGGCGGGGCGCGATTCCCAGCCGGGTGCGACTGGATGCCGCGCCGCAGCTGCCCGACGGACCGGCCGCGCAGCGGCTCGGCGAGCTCGCCGCCGCCGCCGCGGACCTGCTTGGGGCCCCCGTGGTCGTCGACGCGCGTCTCGGCATCGGGGTGATCGGTCCCGCGCCGATCGCCGTCGCCGTCGTGCGCTCCGTCGCCGTCGGCGTTGCGCGCGCGGTGTCGCCGGCCGATCACTGGTGCAGCTGGAGCGGCGACGAGGCGTGGATGTCGCTGCTGCCGCATCCCGCCGGCCCGCCGCTGACCGCCCGCGCTCCCGCGATCGCGTTCGGACCGCTCGACGAGGGCACACCCACGGTGCTCATCGCCCACGCCGAGTCGGAGCACGCGCTGCCGCCCGGATGCCGCATCGTGGTGCAGTGCGGTGACGAAGGTGCGCGCATCGTGCGGCATCCGGACCACGACCAGCGGCGCGTGCTGCGCGTGGATCTCGTCGGTCGTGTGCAGGCCACGAACGGGGCGGGGCGGCTCGCCGCAACCGCGGCGCGCGACGGCGTGGTCTCCGATGCACGCGCGTTGCCCGGCACGGTGCCGCTCGCCTCCCTGCTCGACGCGATCCCGCTCGCCGAGACACCGACCGGACTGTCGAGCGTGCCGGGCATCGATGAACGCGGGCCCGTGGTGCTCGACCTGGTCGGTCACGGTCCGCACGCCATCGTCGGCGGAACGACCGGCAGCGGCAAGAGCGAGCTGCTGGTCTCCTGGGTGCTCGCGATGGCGGCCGAGCGCGCTCCGCAGCAGGTCTCGTTCCTGCTCGTGGACTTCAAGGGCGGGGCGGCGTTCGCGCCGCTCGAGGCGCTCCCGCACGTCGTGGGCACCGTCACCGATCTCGACGGCGACGGTGCGACGCGGGCGCTGGAGAGCCTCCGCGCGGAGCTGCGGTTCCGGGAGCGCGCCATCGTCGAGGCGGGTGCGCGCGACGTCGACGGCACCGAGCGCCTCGGGCGTCTGGTGATCGTGGTCGACGAGTTCGCGGCGATGCTCGCCGACCAGCCCGAGCTTCATGCGCTCTTCGCCGATCTCGCCGCGCGTGGTCGCGCTCTCGGGGTGCACCTCGTGCTGTGCACGCAGCGCCCGACGGGCGTGGTGCGTGATGCGGTGCTCGCCAACGCCGACCTGCGCATCTGCATGCGCGTCAACAACCGCGCCGACAGCAGTGCGGTGGTCGGCACGGATGCTGCGGCGGCGCTGCCGGCGGGGGCTCGGGGCCGAGGCATCCTCGCGCTGCCCGGAAGCGAGCCGCGTCAGGTGCAGTTCGCGCTCGCGGCCCCGACGGACATCGCCTCCATCGCGGCACGCTGGGCCGATGCGCCGCTGCCGCGCAGGCCGTGGCTGCCGCCGCTTCCCGACGTGCTCGAGGCGGGCGAATCGGCCGGCTTCGGCCTGCTCGACCTGCCCGAGGAGCAGCGTCGGGCGCCAGCGGTCTGGAACCCGGAGGCGGACGGCCACGTGCTCGTGCTCGGCTCGGGTGGTAGCGGCAAGACCACCGCCCTCGCGGCGCTCGCACCAGGAGCGCACTGGTGCGCGGCCGATCCGGCGACGGTGTGGGACGAGCTCGTGGATCCGCCCGTCGGCGTGCTCGTGCTCGACGACGCCGACTCCCTGCTCGCGCGCTTCCCGGTGGATCATCGGGCGGCGTTCGTGGAGCGCCTCGGCCTGCTGCTGCGGGACGGGCCGGGTCGCGGCATCCGGTTCGCGATCGGTGCGCAGCGCGTCACCCCGGAGCTGCAGTCCCTGGTGGCGCTCGTGCCGCAGCGGCTGTACCTGCGCCACGGGTCCCGCCAGGACGTGATCGTCGCCGGTGGATCGGCGGAGGACTACCGAGCGGACTTGCCGCCGGGCGGCGGCTCGTGGCGCGGTCGGCGCGTGCAGGTGTTCTCGACCAGTGCGCCCTCGGTCGGTGACGGCGCTCCGGTACTGCGCGACCTCGAGCCGGGTGGGCTCGCGATCATCACCTCCCGTGCCGAGACGCTCGCGGCGCGACTCGACGGGGCGGTGACGCGCTTGGCGCAGGCGACCGATCCGGCCGAGGCGGTGCGCACCGGCGGAGTCCTCGTCGGCGACGTCGACGAGTGGCAGTCGCGCTGGGGCGCTCTGGCCGCGGTGCGACCGCACGCCCAGGTGCTCATCGACGGATGCTCGACCGCCGAGTACCGCGCGATCACCCGATCACGGCAGCTGCCGCCCCCGCTCGAGGGCTTGGCCGACGTGTGCTGGCGACTCGAGCCGGACGGGAGCGCGAGCCGAGTACGCCTGCCGCTGACGACGACGGGCGCGCGGACTCAGGCCAGGGCATCCTCGAGCGAGGTGTGACCGAGTCCGTGTGCGGCGGCGACCGCCTCGTTGACGACGCTGCCGCCGTGCGTGTTGAGGCCGAGCGCGAGCGCGGGGTCCGCGCGCAGGGCCGCGACCCAGCCCGAGTTCGCGATCGCCCGCGCGTACGGCATCGTCGCATTCGTGAGCGCATACGTCGAGGTGTGCGGAACGGCACCGGGCATGTTCGCCACGCAGTAGAACAGCGAGCCGTGCACGGTGAAGGTCGGCTCGGCGTGCGTGGTCGGCCGGGTGTCGGCGAAGCATCCGCCCTGATCGACGGCGATATCCACGAGCACGCTGCCCGGCTTCATGCGGGAGACCAGTTCGTTGCTGACGAGCTTGGGGGCCTTCGCGCCGGGGATCAGCACCGATCCGATGACGAGGTCGGCTTTCAGCAGCGCACGCTCGATCTCGAAACCGTTCGAGGCGATGGTGTGCACCCGGCCGGCGTAGAGCGCATCGAGTTCCCGCAGTCGCTGGATGTTGGTGTCGAGCACCGTGACACTCGCCCCGAGACCGACGGCCACCGAGATCGCGTTGGTGCCGGCCACGCCGCCGCCGAGCACGACGACCTCCGCCGGACGGGTGCCGGGAACGCCGGGCACCAGCAGGCCCGGGCCGCCGTTGGGCTTGAGCATGACGTTGGCCCCGACGATCGGCGCCAGGCGCCCGGCGACCTCGCTCATCGGGGCCAGCAGCGGCAGAGCGCGCGACGGCAGCTGCACGGTCTCGTAGGCGATCGCGGTCACTCCGGCGTCCACGAGCGCGCGCGTCAGCTCCGGCTCGGCAGCAAGGTGGAGATAGGTGAACATGACGAGGTCGTCACGAAAGAAGCCGTACTCGGCGGCGATCGGCTCCTTCACCTTGAGCAGCAGTTCCGCGCTCGACCAGACGGTCGCCGCATCCGGCGCGATGCTGGCTCCCGCGCTGGCGTACGCCTCGTCCGGGATGGAGGAGCCCAGTCCGGCGCCTCGCTCGACGACGACCTCGTGGCCGTGCGCGACGAGGTCGTGCACGCCGGCCGGGGTGATCGCCACCCGGAACTCGTTGTTCTTGATCTCGCGTGGTACGGCGACCCTCATGATCCAAGCGTACGGGAGCGCTCACGCGGCAAACCATGGATTCCGCACAAGAATCGCGCGTATCGCCGCTGAATTCGTGAAGATCGTGTTACAGGCCGCGCCATCCGCACATCAGATGATGCGTCACGCGGCGACCTTGTGTCAGGATCGATCATCCTGACCCTGACACCGAGGAGTCGTCCCGATGGTTCGTTCATTGCCCGAGGACCCGATCATCCGCCAGTTGGTGGTACAGGCGCGCCGCTCGCAGCTCTCACGGCGTCACCTTCTGCAGGGCGCCGGAGTCGGCGCCACGGCGCTCGCACTCGCGGCGTGCGCACCGAGCGGCTCCGGGGCGCCGAAGCCCGCCGAGGACATCTCCGACACCGACAAGACCCTCACCTGGTCGAACTGGCCCGCGTACATCGACGAAGACGACGACGGCAACTACCCGACGCTCGTGCGCTTCACCGAGCAGACCGGCATCGAGGTCGACTACAAGGTCGACATCGACGACAACAACACCTACTACGGCACCATCAAAGACCAGCTCGCGCTCGGCCAGGCCACCGGAGCCGACACGTTCTGCCTCACCGAGTGGATGGTGGCCCGGCTCATCCGGTTCGGCTACGTGCAGGACCTGGATGCCGCCAACATCCCGAACAAGAAGAACCTCGCCCCCGCGCTGCTGAACCCCGACTTCGACCCCGGCCGCGAGAAGTCGCTGCCCTGGCAGAACGGCTTCGCGGGCATCGCCTGGGACACCGACGTGCTCCCGGACGGCCTGGAGAGCGTCGATGACCTCTGGAAGCCCGAGCTCAAGGGCAAGGTCACCGTGCTCAGCGAGATGCGCGACACGATGGGCCTGATCCTGCTCAGCCAGGGCGTGGACATCTCCGGCGCGGACTGGGGCATGGACGAATTCGCGGCCGCCATCGAGGTGCTCGAGCAGCACGTCACGAGCGGGCAGATCCTCGGCATCAAGGGCAACGAGTACCTCGAGGACTTCGCGAGCGGCAACGCGATCGCGGGCATCGTCTGGTCGGGCGACATCACCGCCGCCAACCTCGAGGCAGGCTACGAGAAGTTCAAGTTCGCGCTCCCCGATTCTGGCGGCACGCTCTGGGGCGACACCTTCGTCGTGCCGATGGGTTCGCCGCGCAAGAAGAACGCCGAGACGCTCATGAACTACTACTACGAGCCCGAGGTCGCCGCCGAGGTCGCCGCCTGGGTGAACTACATCACCCCCGTCGTCGGCGCGCAAGAAGTCGCGGCGTCGCTCTACCCCGAGCTCGCGGACAACCAGCTGATCTTCCCCAACGCGGAGACCCTCAGCAACGCCCACATCTTCCGCACGCTCGACTCGGCCGACGATCAGGCGTTCAACGCAGAGTTCCAGCGTGTGAAGCTGGGCGCCTGATGGCCGGTGGCGCCTTCGCCGAGGCAGGCGCTGATCTCGAACTCGTCGGGATCCACAAGCGCTTCCCGGGCTTCACCGCCATCGAGGATCTCAACCTGCGCATCCCGGC
>Ga0075012_10003168_pt1 | contig 15887 bp, 20 predicted proteins | sample All_14_2_FD_71474 | JGI IMG/M metagenome (GOLD analysis project Ga0075012, IMG submission 71474) | Freshwater microbial communities in response to fracking from Pennsylvania, USA - Allegheny Zone_MetaG_DW_15 | ecosystem: Environmental > Aquatic > Deep subsurface > Groundwater > Drilled... | reverse complement strand
GTTCCGCGTTGAGGTCGAAGATCGCGACCTTCACGCCGTGCGAGGCCAGCATGCGCGAGGTGGCGGCGCCGAGGCCGGACGCGCCACCCGTAACGACGGCGGCCACTGTCTTGTCGAGTTGCATGAGCGATGATTCCCCCAGGATATGATGTCGTGATTGGTTCGCCCGGATTGTTAGAGCATCGCGACCGCGGTTGACCAGAGGTGCCTATCCGCCTCTCGAAACTTGGAGCCGCGATCCGAAAGCGATGGCAGCGAACGGCCGGCACCCATTGTGCGTGCCCTCGTGTTGCGAGATGGGTCGATCGTGTCTAGGTCGTGGACTCATAATTTCTGATCCACAGGCGCGCTGCGGCGAGATGGATTGCAGCGAGGGAGTTCGCTGCGGTCTTGAAGTAGCGTGTAGCGATGCCTCTGAAGTGCTTCAGGCGGTTGTCCTCATGTGGGCTTTCAGCGGGTAAACCGGAAATGGCCGACGTGCGGCCAAATCGACGCGAATGACCCACAAGGGGCATCAATGGCCTTGACCCGGTGCGGCCTACTTTTGGTTTGATAGGGTTCTCTCGGGGCCGCGTCATTTGCGTCCAGTAACGACCTCGGGCGGTCGATCCCGCGCGAGGCTGAAATGGTGACGGTCCTATTGGAACTCCCCCTTCGTGATAGGCAAGGCATCAGGCAACAAAAGAGAGGACCGACCGTATGATCAGCCTAATAAATGTCTTCACGGTAGATCCAGCCAACCAGGATCGGCTCCTCGATTTGCTTGCGCGCGCGACCGATGAATTCGTCAGCCGGGCACCTGGCTTTGTTTCCTCGACCCTTCATCGGAGCCTCGACGGCACGAAGGTGACCATGTATGCGCAGTGGCGCAGCGCGGAAGACTATGAGGCCATGCGCCAGGATCCTGGACCGCTACCCTTTCTCGAAGAGGCGCTCAAGATCGCGAAATTTGAGCCGGGCATGTATGAGGTCGTGCGCACATTCTCGCCCATTGATAGGTAGGCCTCGCCCCCGCGCGCGAATCCGGACTTCCGCTGTTGGCCCTTCGGCGACCTCAGGAGACGTCAGGCGTGCCCCTTGAGGAATCAGCAACGCACCGCCCGTCGGCATGTCGTAGACGTTTTCCGTCACCTGGGCCGTGATCTGCCCGGCAAGTCGGATCGAAGGCCGGTGATGAGAGCCGCCGGAATGACAGCACCCGCCTGCAAGACAAACGGCAAAGCGGGCCGCACCAGCCGGCCGGGACTCGTCGTCTTCCGTCGACAGGCGCATTTAAGAAGGCGACCTTGCGGTCCTGTCCATTCTGGATCGAGACATCATCAGTCGCCGCAGCACCTGCCGACATTGATGGCTGAGACGGGGGAATACCTGCGCCACCAGCGTGTGTTCTGACGATTGCCGCGGGCGAACAAGCGGCTGACGCGCGCCGCCTCCATCTCTTGCGCCCGGCGCTGTTGCTCGGCATCGGGCGATGAGGGGGCGGGCTGACCTTGGGCTGCCACGATCGGCCGGCCGAGATCGCCCGGCAACGGCGGCCCGAGTGGCGGGACATCCCGAGGAAGACCCGTGTGGTCGCGCGGCAGCGCCGCCAGACTGTCCGCCACGCGCGGCCGGTCGGTCGTGTAGAGTTCACGGGGTGAGACGCCCCGCAGCCGGTCGCTCTGCAATGCCCACGGCACGGCGCCGCAGACCAGTATAAGGGTCAGCGCCATCCCGCGAACGCTCTTGTCTCGGCTCTCAGTTCATCCACGGTGAAGGGGCCGTCGTAAGCTGCGAAGCGCCCGTGTACCCGGCCTTTCACGTGACCCCGCAGTGTACCCGAAGAAGCCGGATTCTCTCGAACGGGCACGAACAGTGCCGAACGCCAATAAACGCTCGAAGCCTGATTTTGCGAGCGTTCTGAATGATCCGCGAACGAGCGCGGGCGACAAAGAACCTACGCGGACGGAAAAATGGTGCCCCGAGACGGAATCGAAATTCGTTCTATCTTGTTGAAATCACGTACTTTTTAGAAGAGCGCTGTTCTGGTGTACCCACCAGTGTACCACGCGCCCAGCAGCCTTCGGCCGGTGGCGGTACGCTGACGAGCGACGAGCAGATGAGACGGCGGAGAACCGGAAGGTGTCGCATACAAGCGTGCGACGGGCCGGTGAACCTGTCGTCTCCCCGCCCGCACGTGGGGCGAGATGCAGACTTTGGGCCGTTTGCCGCAGTCGAGTGGCCGCGCAGCGACACGCCGTGGCCGTTTGAACAGGTGAGTTCTGCCTTGAAGATGGCGCGTGTCCGCGGATCGCACTCCTTGCACATGAGGGGCCGAGGTCGATTGGGTCCCGCCCAGCGTTCCAACTCAACGACCGGCCGCGACCACGCTCTCGAATGCGCTGGCGGGGTCCGCGAAAGTCCGAAAAGCCGGAGCGCACGCAGATCGCCGTCCTCAACGTACGCATCCGGTGAAGGCTGCGGCTTGGGGAGTTGACGCAGAGAGGTCAAGCAGCGGCGCGCTGATGCTGCGATGGCTGCCAGTTCCAGGGTAAGAGTTCGTCGATGCGTTTGGCTGGATAGTCCTGTAGGCGTGCGAGGATGTCGGCCATCCAGCTGATTGGATCGACATCGTTGAGCTTGGCGGTCTCGACCAGGGTGTCGATTGCAGCGGCGCGCCGGCCACCCTCATCGGAGCCGGCGAAGGTCCAGTTGCGCCGGCCGGTGGCGATCGGGCGCATCGCCGGCTCGGCGGCATTGTTGCTCATGCAGAGGCGGCCGTCGTCGAGGAAGCGGACGAGCGCGTCCCAGAGGTTGAGGCTGTAAGCGATGGCCTTGGCAGTCTTGCCGTTGGACGAGACCCTGGTGTGCTGCTCGCGCAGCCAGACGCCCAGGGCGTCGACCAGCGGCTTGCTGCGGTCCTGTCGAATGTGTTGACGTTCTGCTGGCGGAAGGCCGTTGATCTCGCGCTCGATGGCGAACAAGGCGTCGATGCGGGCAACGGCTTCGATGCCGATCGGCGCCTTGTTGAGCCGCGCCAGGTCGAAGAAGCAGCGCCGCGCATGGGCCCAGCAGGCGACCTTGAGGATCGGCGCGGGCTTCCGGTCCGTCTCGTAGAGCCGGTTGTAGCCGCTGTGGGCATCGGCCTGCATCAGCACGTGCCAGCGGGCCAGATGCGCTTCTGGATGCGCAGCCGTGCGATCGAGCGAGAAGTAGTAGATCGCCGCCGGCGGATCAGGGCCGGCGAATGGCCGGTCGTCGCGCACATAGGTCCATAGTCGTCCGGTGCGCGTCAGCAAGCCCTGAAAGGCCAACGGGTCACGCGTATCATCACTCGATACCACGATAATAGTGTTGAGTTAGGCCAACTGCAGTCGACACCCAAATCAGGCTACAATGGCCTGACCATCAGAAGCGATACGCAGAGCACGGCACGCTCGGTCGTGCATTCCGATCGATACGGTCCGCATTTCGGCAAGGAGCGGACACTAACCCGCCCTTTGCCAATAGATGTCCCACTCTCAGTCCGACACTGCAAACAACGCGATCTGCGGAAACGCGATAAGCAAGGCGACGATCATGAGCTCGAGTATGACGAACGGGATGCAGCCATAAAACATGTCACGAAGCTCGACATTGGGTGCCATGCTCTTAACGACGAATACATTGAGGCCAACGGGTGGCGTGATGGCCCCAATCTCAACCATTTTCACGACGAGCAGGCCGAACAAGACACCGTCAAATCCAACCCTCTGTACGATCGGAAAGACAATCGGCATCATGATCAAAATCATGGACAGGCCGTCGACGAAGCAGCCGAGAATCAGAAACGGCAGCAGTACCAGAACGATGGTGCCCGTCTGAGACAGGTTGAGCCCGACAACGAGCGATGCAAGATGCGTCGGGAATCCTGTAGTCGAAAGGCCCAAACTGAATAGCCCCGCTCCGATTACGAGTGCAAAGATCGAGCACGTCGCCGTGCCCGTATCGCGGAGACCTTCGAGAACGGCCCGCTTCCTCCCAGGACGCCGAATGACTGCGATCAACGCGAAGAGCGCACCGAGAGCCGCGGCCTCGGTCGCCGTTGCCACGCCGAGATAGATCGTTCCCATCACGGCGGCGAAGAGTATCGCCAGCTCCCAAGCGCTCCCAAGAGCATTGAAGCGCTCTCCCCACGAGGGCTTGGGCTCACTCTTTGGGTTCGGCGCGATCTCGGGCCGCAGCTTGACCCAGATGATGATGCCGATGACGTAGATGATGGCCGTCAGGATGCCGGGCACCAGAGCAGCAACGAACAGCTTCACGAGAGAAACGTTCGTCGCGATCGAGTAGACGACCAGAATGCCGCTTGGAGGGATCAGCACACCGAGCGTTCCGCCTGCCGCGATACAGCCGGCAGCGAGCTTGCCCGAATAGCCCTTCCTGAGCATCTCTGGCAGAGCGACGCGTGCCATGGTCGAAGCTGTAGCGACACTCGAACCGCAGATCGTCGAGAATGCGGCGCAGCCAAAAACCGTCGCTGCGGCCAGGCCGCCAGGCACGCGTCCAAGCCACTTCTGTCCAGCGTTGAACGCGTGGCGGGAGAGGCCTGCCGAGAATGCCATCTGCCCCATGAAGAGAAACAGCGGCAACACGATGTAGGCAAAGTTTGCAGTCGCGCTGTAGGTAAAGGTAGAGAGCAAGAACTCCACCGCGCGCCACGGACGCGCAGCCACGAGCCCGACCATGCCGGCGGCCGCGAGGGCGAATGCGATGGGAAGGCGTGTAAGGAGGAGAGCGAGCATAAGACCGATGATCGCGAGTCCGGGCAGGAGATTCTCGAGCATTATTCGACGGCCTTTTCCGCAGCGGTCGGTGCGACGACACGGGGTTTTCCTACGAGAAAGCGATAAATGTCACAGGCGAACTGCACGGCGAGGAGCCAAAGACCTATCGCCAGTAGGATTCGCGCGGGCCATAGCGGAAACGGAACGATGCCGAAACCTGCCTCTCCTCGCTCGAATGACATCATTGCCTGCTTGCTGCCCGGCCAAGCCAGCAGAATGACGATCGCGAAACAGGTGACGTAACCAAGCAGCTCGAGAAGCTTTTGTGCCCAATCTGGAAGGTGTCGCGTCACCAACTCAATCGAATAGTTCTGACGCTGCTGCTGGGCGGCCGCTAGTCCGAAGAAAACCAACACCACCATCAACAGCTCGCTAAGCTCGACGCCCCCGTGCAGTGGCGCATTGAAGAGGAAGCGGCCCGCGACGTCCGCGCAAACGACGATGATGATGAGGAGCGTCGCAAAGCCAGACAGGATGCTCAGCGCGAGCAATCCTCGTTCCACCCGTTCGATAAGCGAGATCATAGGTCTACCGGTTTAGGGCCGCGGGAGTCGTGGGATTCGGAGGGGCGCTTTGCTCAAGCGCTCCTGCGAGGAACAGGAGACCAACTGACAGACGTCAGCTCTTGCCGCACTTCTGGAAATAGCGTTCAAAGCCTGGCACATATGTCGAACTCATCTCGAATTCACGGACATAGCCAAGGAACTGATCGAGCATCGCGCGGCCGTCTGCCTTGGTTTCGGTCTTGACGCGCTTCAGCCAGGCTTCCTGAAGAGGAGCAACCGCCACCTTGCGGACTTTCTCGAACTCCTCCGGGCTGGTTATGCTGATGCTGAGCTTGTCCTTCATTCCGCAGAGCTTATCCACCACACCGCCGACGCTCTCGTCATTGAATTTCAGCGACATCTTCAGTGCCTCGGCTGACACTTCATCGATGATCTTGCGGTGCTTCTCGCTCAGCTTCTTGTAGCGATCGAGGCTTATGGCGACGACCGCCATCGCGTAGATCCCGAACGCACCGCCGTCAGCGCCGAATTTGCCGACCTCATGAGCGCCACCAAGAACGGTCGAATCAAAAGGTCCGGTCATCGCATCGACGACGCCACGCTGAAGCCCTTCGAGGCCATCAGGCCAAGTCAATGCGACAGGCGTAGAGCCAAGAGCGGAGTACGCATCCGCGATCGGTGGCACGGCCCGAATTCGAATACCCTTGTAGTCGTCGGCCTTGACGAGCGGCTTGCGCGACCAAATCGAGTTCTCCGCCCAAGGGCCTGCGTAAAGAACCTTGGCGCCCTTGCTTTCGAACTCGTTCCGGAAGGCCGCGTTCTCGGCGTATAGCTTGTTCCATGCGAGCGCGACGGCGTCTGCCTTCTGCGACGTCAGCGGCAGAAGAACATTTGCCAGTGGGTACTCGCGAACATTGTAGCCCGAAGGTGCACCGTTCACGACATCAGCGGCGCCACTGCGTAGTGCCGGAAAGAGCTCCGCGCCTTTCACGAGGGACTGGTTCCAAAACTTCTCGAACTTGATCTCGCCTCCGGAGCGCTTCTCGATCTCGGCCATGAACCAGAGATCGGTCTTGCTGGCTGAATAGACATCCGAGAAGTACGTCGCGTAGACGAACTTCTCCGTTGCCGAGGCGCTGTTTGCGCACAGCACCAGAGCACAAGCGGCAATCGCCGTTCGAGTAGTCCTGCCGAGCAGCCGCAAATTCATCATCCTATCTCCTTCTTGGCGTTTCCAACTCCGTGCGGGCTGTAGGCCATGTGTTGCGTGCCTCGGCCCGTCTGTGTTTTCTGTAGTGCAGTGAGGATGTTATCAGAGGAGCCCGCAAAGTGCTCCTCCGAATGAGGTAAGAGGAACGAAGATCAGTTCTTGCCGCACTTCTGGAGAAAGCGCTCGAAGCCCGGAACGTAGGTTGAGGTCTTCTCGAATTCGCGCACGTAGCCGAGAAACTCGTCGAGCATCTTGCGGCCATCGACCTTTGCCTCGCTATTGGCGCGTTTGATCCACGCATCCTGAAGAGGAGCAACGGCGCCTTTGCGGACTTTCTCCGCCTCTTCTGCGCTGAAGACGCTGACGCTGATCGCGTCCTTCTTCGCGCAGAGCTTGTCGACGGCACCGCCAACGCTCTCGTCGTTGAACTTGATCGCCATCCTGGGTGCTTCGGCAGCGACTTCGTCGATGATCTTGCGATGCTTCTCGCTGAGCCGCTTGTAGCGATCCATGCTGATGCCGACCGTCGCCATGGCGAAGATGCCCATGCCGCCAGCGTCGCTGCCGTACTTGGCGACTTCATGCGCACCGCCAAGCACACCGGAGTCGAACGGCGCCGACGACATCGCGTCCACAACGCCGCGCTGCAGACCCTCGAGCCCATCCGGCCAGCTGAGCGCTACAGGCGTCGCGCCCAGAGCAGCATAGGCGTCCGAAACAGACGGCACTGCGCGAACTTTCAGGCCCTTGAAGTCGTCCGCCTTGGTGATCGGACGGCGGCCCCACAACGAGTTTTCAGCCCAGGCTCCAGCGTAGAGGATCTTCACGCCCTTGCTCTCGAACTCCTTTCGGAAGTCTGCGTTCTGCGCGTAGAGCTTGTTCCACGCCAGCGTCACCGCGTCCGCCTTCGACGACGTCAGCGGGAGAACGATGTTGGCGAGAGGGTATTCACGCACGTTGTACGATGAAGGCGCCCCATCCACGATGTCGGCGGCACCGCTGCGGAGCGCAGGGAACAGTTCCGGCGCTTTGACCAGCGACTGATTCCAGAATTTCTCGAACGTGATCTCACCGCCCGAACGCTTCTCAACCTCGCTCATGAACCACAGGTCGGTCTTGCTCGCCGAATAGACTTCCGAGAAGTACGTCGCATAGACGAGCTTCTCTTTCGCGATTGCGGGGCCGGCACCAACCAACACGCACAACGCAGCAACAGCAGCCGACGCGCAGCCACACAACTGATGTAGTCTCATCGTAACGATCTCCTTCAAGGCGTTTCCTATTGTGAGCGGGCGGTTCGGAATCACGTGGCAGCGCGATCTCACCCGTCGATTGTTGAACTTGGAATGCCGAACGACGCTCGAAGGGACTTGCCTTGGCGTCCGGCGTTCAGCAGCTTGCCTATGTAAGCGCGCTCCTCAGGGTATTCGAGACGTCGGATTGGGCACGCACTGCATCGTCGATCGCAGGCGTCATGCCGAAGAAGCCATGGATCATGCCGGCGTATTCTTTGCGCTCAACTTTCGTACCGGCAGCGCCGAGCGCCTCGGCGTAGTCGGCACCTTCATCGCAAAGGACGTCGCATTGCGCTGCGACGACAAATGCAGGCGGCAAGTTGGCGAGACTCTTCGCTTTGATGGGTGACGCGCGCCAATCGTCGGCGTCCTCGGCACTACGAAGGTAATGCTGGGAAAACCACTTCATGGCACCGCTGGTCAGAACGCCGTAACCCTCGCCAAATTGATTGTAGCTATCGGAGCTGAGGCTGTAATCGGTCACGGGGTAGATCAGGACCTGCAGTTTGATGTTTGTGTGACCGGCATCGCGAGCCATGATCGCGACGACCGCCGCCAAGTTGCCGCCGGCGCTGTCGCCGCCGACTGCAAGCCGCGAAATGTCGACGCCGAGCGAAGCTCCTGTATCCCGCACCCAGTTGTATGCTGCCCACGCATCCTCGGCGGCCGCGGGAAACTTGTGCTCTGGCGCCAGGCGATAATCGACCGCGACAACAACGACCTCGGCACCACCACATAGATTGCGGGCGATCACATCATGCGTGTCGAGGTCACCAAATACGTGGCCTCCACCATGACAATAGATGAGCGCTGGTCGCGGGCCCGTGGCGATAGGCCAGTAAATGCGGACCGGTACGTCGCCATCTGGTCCAGGCACAATACCGTCCTCAGCCCTGGCAATCGAGGCCGGCGTGCCGCCGCGCGCACGTGACATTGCATTGAATGTCGCCCTGGCTTGCGCAGGCGTCAAACTCTCGACAGGCGGCAGGTTCGCTTCAGCCAGCGCGGCGAGAGCGACCTCTATTTGTGGATGTACTGCTGTGCTCAACGTTTCCTCGCCTGCTCTGGCTCTTATTATCTGCCGCTTTCGACGGCACCTGCTGCTCTTCGGCAGCAGGATCGAAGTGCTCGACCGAGCCATCATCGCGAATGCGGCGCGTGACATACGCGTACAGCATCGGCGGTATGGGGCGATCAAGTACGATAAAACCGACGCGCAGCATCTGGCTGCGCATGACCGCCTCGGCTTCGTCTGGATCTCCCGACTGTAGCAGTTCTACGAATGTGTCGTAGTCGCGCAGGATGTCGTGGAGCGGGAGATAAGGACGGCCCAGGCGCCGGACATAGATGTTGATCAGGCCATAGAGCGACTGCCATGAGCGGAAGATAAACTCGTTCGATGCCTCGTGGAGAATTTCGTAGAATTCCCAGTGCCCATCGAAGAACGTCTTCTCATCGTTGCGATCGGCCACCGCGCGCATTCTCTCCAGATGAGCCACGAGCCGCCCAAATACGGATGCATTGCCCTTGGCCGTGACGTAGCGCGCCGCCATGCCTCCGAGGACAGCACGCAGGATAATCATGTCCTGCATCTGGTCGGGCGTGGGATCGACGACGAACGCGCCGCGTCCGGGATGAAATTCGACGAGGCCCTCGGATGCAAGGCTCCGCAGCGCCTCGCGCAGGGGACCACGACTGATCTGGAACTGCTCGGCAAGCGCGGTCTCGACAAGGTGCGCGCCTGGCGCCAACCCACCCGACCAAATCGCCTCTTGAATCAGGCGTTTCGCCATGACGGAGAGCGTCGGCGAGCGAACAATTTCAGGCAGCTGCAGCATCCAACAACCCTAGCGAGCGATCGTGGAGAGTTGGCTGCAATTAAAAAATTGTCAACAGATTACCGGTATCGATAAATTGTTGACAGCGAACAACTCGGGCTTAGCGTGAACCAAAATCGCAGTAATGGAGGAATGCAATGAAGGGCGTCGTATTCGCCGGCGACCGGCGTGTGACGTTTGAGGATTTCGCGGATCCCACTCCCGGACCGGGCGAGGTCGTGCTCGAGATCAAGGCCTCCGGCATGTGCGGGAGCGACTTGAAGTTTTACCGCGCGGCCCCTGGCGAAGCTGCAAAGCTGCTCGGCTTTTCAAGCGCGCGCGCCGTAATCGCAGGGCATGAGCCGTGTGGTGTCGTAGCGGCCGTTGGCAGCGGCGTGAGCGAGCGCGAAGCCCGCGTCGGTCAGCGCGTGATGGTGCATCACTACCGCGGCTGCGGTGTCTGCCCGCATTGTTCGACAGGCTGGATGCAGCTCTGCGATGAGGGCGTCGCAGAAGTGTACGGAGCGACCGGCCATGGCGCTCACGCGCCCTATATGAAGGTGCCGGCCCGCACACTCGTAGTCCTTCCCGATACACTGTCATTCGAAACAGGCGCCGCAATCTCATGCGGCACGGGAACCGCGTGGGGCGCGCTCAAGCGCCTGGAACTTACGGGCGACCAGACGGTCGCGATTTTTGGCCAAGGCCCCGTCGGACTGTCCGCGACGCAGCTAGCTTCCGCGATGGGCGCCCGCGTCATCGCACTCGATATCAGCAACGAGCGACTGGCGCGCGCGAAGGAATTCGGCGCGGATGTGCTCGTCAATCCCACGGAGACCAATGCGGTCGATGCGATACGTCAGGCTACGCATGGCCTCGGTGCGCATGTGTCTCTTGACACCTCGTCCTCATCGGAAGCGCGCCGACAGGCCGTCCAATGCGTGCGCACATGGGGCAAAGCGTGCTTTGTCGGCGAGGGCGGGCAGGTTACGCTAGATGTGAGCCCTGACATGTTGCGCCGGCAGGTTACTGTCATCGGCTCTTGGACGTTCTCGACAGTGGGCCAAGCCGAGTGCGCAACGTTCATCGCCGATCGCAAGATCAACGTGGACGAGCTCTTCACGCACCGCTGGAAACTTGATCAGGCCGATGAAGCTTACCGATTGTTTGATCAGCAGACCACCGGCAAGGGCGTATTCGTTATGTAGCGCCCCAGCGAGGCAACTGAGGTCACCGACAAATCTCACGACACGAGAAGGCAGTCACAATGAGCCAGGCCAATCCTGCCAAGGAAGTAATCCAACTAGATGTTGCCGTCGTTGGCGCAGGCCTCGGCGGCCTCTACGCCATCCATCGCCTGCGAGGTCTCGGCTTCAAGACGCGCGCCTTCGAAGCAGGCAGCGGTGTTGGCGGCACATGGTTCTGGAATAAATACCCTGGCGCGCGGTGCGATATCGAGAGCCTCGAGTACTCCTACTCGTTCGATGACGATCTGCAGCAGGAGTGGAGCTGGCCTGAGCGCTATTCCACGCAGCCGCAGATCCTGGCCTACATCCAGCATGTCGCACAGCGCTTCGATCTGATGCGCGACGTGCAGCTTAATACCCGCATCGCCGAAGCGACGTTCGACGCCGATCTCAATCGCTGGACACTGAAGACGTCCAATGGCGAGACGATCTCCGCGCGCTTCTGCATCATGGCGACCGGCAATCTTTCGACCCCGCGCGTACCGGACTTCAAGGGCATCGGTACGTTCGAGGGCAGGTGGTACCACAGCGGCATGTGGCCCGCAGAAGGCGTCGACTTCACGGGCAAGCGCGTCGGCGTGATCGGCACGGGCTCTTCGGGCATCCAGATGATCCCGCTGATCGCCCAGCAGGCCAAACATCTCCATGTCTTCCAGCGGACGGCTAATTTCAGCCTGCCGGCGCAGAACGGACCAATGGATCTCGAGCGTGAGCAGGCTTTCAAGGCCAACTACCGCAGCCGGCGGGACGAAGCCCGCCAGACCGGGTTCGGCGTTTCGGGCTACCCGGTGCCCATTCAGTCTGCGCTCGAGGTGTCCGACGATGAGCGGCGTGAGAAATACGAGACGCTTTGGGATCGTGGCGGCAGCATCGGTTTCCTCTCCTGCTACACCGACTTTCTTGTGAGCGAGGAGGCCAACGAGACGGCTGCCGCGTTCGTGCGGGAGAAAATCCGCAGCGTCGTCAAGAACCCCAAGGTAGCGGCCCTGCTGACACCGACGGATCACCCAATCGGCACCAAGCGTCTCTGCCTCGATACCGGCTACTACGAGACTTACAATCGGCCGAACGTTTCGCTGGTCGATGTGCGCTCGGCTCCGATCCAGGAGATCACACCCAAAGGTGTGCGAACCGCTGATCAGGAATACGAGCTCGACGCCATCGCATTCGCGACTGGTTTCGACGCAATGACGGGTGCGCTGCGCGAGATCGACATTCGCGGTGCCGATGGCACGCATCTCGCCGACAAGTGGGTCGGCGGACCCATGACCTATCTCGGCATCATGGTCGCCGGCTTCCCGAACATGTTCATTGTCACCGGCCCCGGCAGCCCCGGCGTCAAGAGCCAGATGATTCACTCGATCGAGCAACACGTCGACTGGGTGTCCGATCTGCTCAAGACAGCGTCCGAGCGTCAGATCCGCCGCATTGAAGCCGATACCGACGCGGAATCGAACTGGGTATCGCACGTCAATGAGGTTGCCGACGGGACGCTCTATCCACGCGCGAACTCCTGGTATGTCGGCGCCAACATTCCCGGAAAGCCCCGCGTGTTCATGCCATACGTCGCCGGTGTCGGCGTCTATCGCAAACTCTGTGACGAGGTTGCCGCGGACGGCTATCGAGGCCTCAAGCTTTCATAGATTGCAAAGGGATAAGTCCGCTTGCGCGCCCTCCTGCAAGGAGCCCAAGATGATCGAGTTCGCCCTGACCGATCGCGGGCTGTTTTTCGGGTTCAGCTCGCGCCCCAGCCCCTGGTGCTAATGCTGATCCTCGCGCGCCTGTGTCGCGACTGCTGTAGGCGTCCACGACAGCAAAGCCAGCAACGCAACCCCTAGACGACTCGACCGCCGATCTTCCGATAGGTTGGGCCTGTACCGTAGGTTCGGTGTTTCTCAAGGGTACGTCCGGAGAGGCTGAGAAAACGTGCGGCTTCCGGCGTTCGTAAAAAGCGCGGCGGCAAGCCGGCGGCGGGATCGGGCATGCGGATGGGCCTCGCCGAAGACGACGATGTGATCGAGGCATTCCCGCCGGATCGATCCAATCAACCGCTCCGCGTGCCCGTTTTGCCAAGGTGAGCGCGGCGCCGTCGGGTGAAGTCGGGTGCTTCATGGGATCAATCGGCGAAGTAGGGCGCGAGATTCTCGTTGAAGATCGGCGAGGCGGGCGTTCATAGCCGCCGCCTGCTGGGTGTAGAGCCCGTGGCGGTACATGCCATTGCGCTTGCCCTTCGGCGCTCCACCACGCGCCCCGTGGAAGCGGCAAACGGTCCAGCCGGTCACGGCCGGAGCCTGGCAGGGCATCCGCGTCCGCTTCGATGTCGCCGTGCAGCGCGGGCTTTTCTGAAATGGATAGGTCGCGTTCATGAGGTTGCCTCCGTCTTTTGTGGTGAGCCCCTCCCCCCGGTGGCGACGTTGCCCACGATGGCCTGGCCGCCCTCGTTGACCGTCACATGCTCCACCCGAACGGTCTGCTCGCCCACGCTCCGGTATCGCTTCAGGGCCTCTACCTGCGCCGTGAAGGTCCGCGCCAGCTTGTTGAACGCGCGCTCGGCGCTGTCCTGCTGAGGGATGTTCTCAACATTGTTGAGACGGCGCGCGAAGGTCATGGTCGCATTGTGAACCGCCGCCATCTGCGCCGCCAACATCGCCTCGATCTGGTCGCGTGGCTCCACGCCCTTGACCATGGAAAGCATGAAGTTGACCGCGCCCGCATCGACTGTCTGCCCCTTGGAGGCAACATTAGCGATCTGGACGAGAATGCCGCCCAAGAAGTCGAGATCATTGGTCCCGACCGCCCCAGCCAATAGGCAGGCGGCTACGGCCTTGTCAGGGTGGTCAAAGTCGAGCTTGCCGCTCTCCTTCCCTTCTCCGACCGTAATGGCCGGAGCGGCGGCTTTGCCCCTCACACTGGCACGGTAGGCGGCCACCACCTCGCGCTCCTGTGGAGTCGGCTCGTAGGGCTTCGATGGCACCGACTTGGCCGGCGCATCGGGATTTCGTCCCGACCGGGGCGGCTCCGCCGCATGACGTTTAGTCGGGGGCCGCCCGTCCTCGCGAGCGCGCTTGCGCTTGGGCTCGTTGCCGGCCCCGCGCCGCGCTCTCGCTCCCGTCCCGCTGTTCTGATTCTGCACCGACAATCGCACCTCCCTTGGTATATCTACCTGTGTCCCCCAGAGCGGGACCGTTGAACGTCCGGAATCCGCAAAACCGTCCCCTTCACGGAGACAGTTGGGCGCGATGCGAAGGGCACTGACCCTGTCAGGGGGACCGGCTGTCCCTCTCGGAGGGACCGCGAAATGTTTTCGTCCTATGCCGCCATTCCCGGCCGCCAGCGCATGAAGTCTTTCGAGCCCGTGGTCGCGTTGCCTACGGGATACTCTGTGAGAATCCAGCTCGTTGCCTTCCCACGTCCGGACGCGGCCTTCATGTTGAACGCCCCTACTTCGTTCGGTCGAATAAAGCCGCGCTCCTCCAGTTCGTTGAAAAGCTTGGCCGCAAGGTTCTTGCCGCAGCCGAGACGGCGGGCCGCTTCCCGTACCGACAGGAACAGTTCGCCGTTGTTGCGACCATTGTAGAGCGCCTTCAACTCGACTAGGAGCGCGCGACTGCCCATTGACAGGGAGCAATAGGCGGCCGATTTCAATTCCCAGCGGTAGAGACGGGCATGATGCCCGTCTCCCCCGACGCTGCGGCCGGTCGCGTTGACACGGCGGCCGGGCTTCCGGTGGCGCTTCTTCACGCTGCTTCCGGATCTTCTTGGGAGTCGGCCACGAAACGCAGAGTCACAGGCGTTTCAAGAACATGCCGACCGTGCCATCCGCCCGGATGTTCCTCTCGCTCAGTACGGATTGCGAGCCCGTAGCGGGTCCTCAAATCGTGGGTGTAGGCAGCGAGCCGGTAGGCCCAGGTCGCGGCTTCCAGCGCCGTGACGCCACGGTCGCCGCTATTCACAAGAGCAATCAGCGCCTTGGCTGTCTGCCCTCGCACGACGAATGGCCGGTCGCCTTCAGGCGCGAGTGCAACGGCCTCGACGTAAAGGCGAACTCTCATTTGTCACCTCCCAGGTTGGCGAGTTCGGCAATGAGACGTGCGGCGCTGGGCGACGTGATCCCACAACGTCGGCCAATCCATCGGGCGGCCCTTGGAGCGTCATCCCAGCGGCGGCGCTCTATCAGGTCCAGAAGTGGGAGGGGTTTCGGTTGGTCATTGCGGCGGCGTTTCGGTAGCTTGGGCATGGTCGTGTGGTCCTTAGGGGGATTGTGCGATCTGCTTTGCCCCGGCGCGGTCTGAACACCGTGCCGGGGCTTCGCGTATCAGGGGGCATCGCTGGTTGAGCGACGGAGTCCGCCTAGTCGCGACGCTGCCCAGGTATCGAGGCCATCGCGGGGATAGAGGGGTGTGCGCCCCGCCTTGAACGCTGGCGGTCCATCGCTCCGCGTCGAAAAAATCTTTGCGAGCGTCGAGCTCGCCAAGATGATCCCGTACTGCTGGCGAAGGTAAGGGGCGGGCTCAGTGCGGTTGACCTTGGGCGGGATGCAGGCCTTGCATTCCTGGTCCTCGATGACCTCGCGGATCCAGTCGGCGTCATAGGCACGATCGGCGAGCACGACGGCCCCTCGGGGCAGATCGTTGAGGAGAAGCTCCGCCATCGGCGCGTCGTTGGCTTGTCCAGGGGAGAGCTCGAGCTGCACCGGCAGGCCATTGCCGACGACGCGGACGTGCAGCTTGGTCGTCAGTCCTCCACGACTTCGACCGATACAAGCGTCTCCAGCTTGTTTTTTTTGGGCGGCCGCCTGCTGATGCACGCGCACGACGGTCGAATCGATCATCTGCACCTTGCCGTCATGAGCGGCGATGATGGCGTCCATCAGCCGATCCCAGATGCCGGCCTTTCGCCAACGATTGAAGCGGTTGTAGATCGTGGTCGGCGGGCCATAGCGCTCCGGCACATCTGCCCACGGCGAGCCGGACCGGAGAACCCAGAAAATGCCGTTGAGACACGCCG
>Ga0075012_10003167_pt1 | contig 15890 bp, 13 predicted proteins | sample All_14_2_FD_71474 | JGI IMG/M metagenome (GOLD analysis project Ga0075012, IMG submission 71474) | Freshwater microbial communities in response to fracking from Pennsylvania, USA - Allegheny Zone_MetaG_DW_15 | ecosystem: Environmental > Aquatic > Deep subsurface > Groundwater > Drilled... | reverse complement strand
GACAACGATGCGGACTACGTGACGTCGCAGGACATGCTGGCGGAACTTGCGGACGACAATCGCCGCGTCGTCGGCTTCCTTCGCGCGGCCCATGGCGTGTGCGAAGCCCATTCCGACGTCGCCTCGACCAGCCTCATCGAAGTCTGGATCGACGAAGCCGAACGCCGCGCCTGGTTCCTGTTCGAAGCGACGCGCGCGGCGCGCTGATCGTCGAGATTCACGCGCAGCGAGGGACACCAGATGTCGTACGACTATCCCATTGCCGCGCTGTCCGCCGGGGTTACGGCCCCGGCGTTCAGCCTGCCTGCCACGCCCGACCAAAGGGTCTCACTGCAGGATCTCCGGGGCAGCCCGATCATCCTGGCATTCTACCCGGCCGATTGGAGCCCCGTCTGCGGGGACCAGATGGCGCTCTACAACGAGATCCTGTCCGAGTTCCGGGAGCTTGGCGCGCAACTGGTCGGCATCTCGGTCGACGGCGTCTGGTGCCATGCCGCCTTCGCTGCAGATCGGAAGCTGCACTTCCCCCTCCTCGCCGACTTTGAACCGAAAGGCGACGTGGCGCGGCGCTATGGCGTCTATCGCGCGGAGGACGGCATCACCGAGCGGGCGCTCTTCGTCATTGATGCGCAAGGCGTCATTCGATGGAGCCATGTTGCACCGCTCGGCATCAATCCCGGCGCAGAGGGCATCATTGCCGCGCTGCAAGACCTCGCTAACCAGGAGGTTCGGTCATGAGCCGCCTGGCCATTCCCATCGGTCATGAGGACCATGTCCAAGGTCCGGATACGGCCCCTGTCACGCTCGTCGAGTACGGAGACTACGAATGCCCGTATTGCGGCGAGGCCTATCCGGTTCTCAAGGCTGTCCAGCGGAAGATGGGCGATGCCCTGCGTTTCGTCTTCCGGAATTTCCCGCTGGCCGAGATGCATCCGCACGCCTTCCACGCGGCGGCCTTCGCGGAGATGGCGGCAACCGCCGGGATGTTCTGGCAGGCGCATGACCTTCTCTATGAGAATCAGGATGCACTGACGGATCGGGACCTGCTGGCCTATGGCCATCGCCTGGGCCTGCCGCAAAGCCGCCTTGCCGAGGCCCTCGACGGAGGCTTCGACGCGAAGATCCGCGCGGACTTTCGTGGCGGCGTGCGGAGCGGGGTCAATGGCACCCCAACCCTCTTCATCAACGGCCTCCGCTACGACGGTGCCCGCGATGCGGGAACGCTGATCGACGTGCTGCGGTCAGTGGCAGCCGCCCCCGAGAACTCGCGCGTCATCCGCTGACGATGCACGCACGCCGATATTTCGACCCATCTTCATCACAAGGAGCAGATCCCATGCAGAATGACTATGTCACCACCGAGGACGGGGTTTCGATCTTCTACAAGGATTGGGGTCCGAAGGACGCCCAGCCGATCATGTTCCACCATGGCTGGCCGCTGTCGTCCGACGACTGGGACGCCCAGATACTGTTTTTCCTCAAGGCCGGCTATCGCGTCGTCGCGCATGACCGCCGCGGGCATGGCCGGTCGCAGCAGGTGGATTTCGGCCACGACATGGATCACTACGCGGCGGATGCCGCGGCCGTGGCGGAGCACCTCGACCTGCGCAATGCCGTGCATATCGGGCATTCGACCGGCGGTGGCGAGGTGGCCCGCTATGTCGCGAAGTTCGGCGAGCCGCGCGGCCGCGTGGCCAAGGCGGTGCTGGTCAGCGCCGTGCCTCCGCTGATGCTCAAGACCGACGCCAATCCCGGCGGCCTGCCGATCGAGGTCTTCGACGGCTTCCGCAGCGCGCTCGCCGCCAACCGTGCCCAGTTCTTCCTCGATGTTCCGACCGGCCCCTTCTATGGCTTCAACCGTCCCGGTGCCACGACCTATCCTGGCGTCATCCAGAACTGGTGGCGGCAGGGCATGATGGGTGGCAGCAACGCCCATTACGACGGCATCAAGGCCTTCTCCGAGACGGACCAGACGGAAGACCTGAAGGCCATCAGCGTGCCGGTCCTCGTCATGCATGGTGAGGACGACCAGATCGTTCCCATCGCGGATGCGGCGCTGCTCTCAGTGAAGCTGGTGCAGAACGGCGTGCTGAAGACCTACCCCGGCTATCCGCATGGCATGCTGACGACCCATGCCGACGTGATCAATCCGGACCTGCTGGCCTTCGTCAAAGCCTGACGCTGGCCGGATCACACGCGAGGGGGTGGACGGCGTGCCGTCCGCCCCATCTTGCGTTTCGGCACTGGTTTCAGTCGCAAACCGCAAGGCCGTCACCGCCGGTTCACGCAAGGTTAAGGCGGCAGGTCTGTTGGCCATGCAATGACGCGCGATACTTCGAAAGAACGCGCCGTGCTTTCCAACGACAATCACGCCGGAACTCCTAGAACGGGACGAGGCACCGATGGCCGGCAAGCGCATCATTCGACCCTATCACGACGCAGCGGGCGGTTGGGGTGCCTTGCGCGCCACCGGTGCCGCGCTGATGACGCAGGACGCAGGGCTGCGCGGCACCGCCACGCTGCTGCGGATGAACCAGCCGCAGGGCTTCGACTGCCCTGGCTGCGCCTGGCCGGATCCGAAGCACACATCATCCTTCGAGTTTTGCGAGAACGGTGCCAAGGCGGTCGCGTGGGATGCCACGCGCCATCGCTGCACGCCGGAATTCTTCGCCGCCCATAAGGTCACCGAGCTCGAAGCCTGGAGCGACCACGACCTGGAGATGCAGGGCCGCCTCACGCATCCGATGGTCTATGATGCGGCGACGGATCGCTATCGCCCCATCGCCTGGGACGACGCCTTTGCGCTGATCGCCAGTCACCTGGCCGCGCTGCCTGACCCGAATGCGGCGGAGTTCTATACCTCTGGACGCACCTCGAACGAGGCAGCCTTTCTTTACCAGCTCTTTGTGCGCGCCTTCGGCACCAACAATTTCCCCGATTGCTCGAACATGTGCCACGAGCCGACCAGCGTCGGCCTTCCGTCCTCCATCGGCGTCGGCAAGGGCACAGTGCTGCTCGAGGATTTCGACCGCGCCGACGCGATCCTCATCTTCGGCCAGAACCCCGGCACCAACAGCCCCCGCATGCTGACCTCGCTGCGGGACGCCGCGCGACGAGGGGCGCGCATCCTCTCGTTCAATCCGCTGCGCGAGCGCGCGTTGGAACGCTTCCAGGCGCCGCAGAGCCCGGTGGAGATGGTGAGCATGTCCTCCACGCCCATCAGCGACAGCATCTATCAGCTCCGCATCGGCAGCGATGCCGCGGTGCTGAAGGGCCTGATGAAGGCGATCCTCGAGGCGGATGACGCGGCACTCGAGGGCGAGCTTCCACGCTTCCTGGATCACGTCTTCATCGCCGGCCACACAATGGGCTTCGACGCCCTAGCCGCTGACCTTCGCGCGACGCGCTGGGAGGACATCGAGCGGAAGTCCGGCCTGGATCGCTCGGCCCTGGCACAGGCGGCGGGCGTCTACATGACGGCCGAGCGCGCGATCCTCGTCTATGGCATGGGCGTGACGCAGCATCGCCGCGGGGCGCAAGTGGTCCAGCAGGTGGCCAACCTTGCGCTGCTGCGCGGCAATGTCGGTCGGGAGGGTGCCGGCATCTGTCCGGTACGCGGGCATTCCAATGTGCAGGGCGATCGCACGATGGGCATTGACGAGAAGCCCTCGGAAGCCCTTCTCGACAGCCTCGGCCGGCATTTCGGCTTCGCGCCGCCGCGGGCGCATGGACACAATATCGTCGCGGCGCTTGAGGCCATGCAGCGCGGCGAATCCCGCGTCCTGTTCGGCATGGGCGGCAATCTCGTCTCCGCGGTGCCCGACTGGCAGAAGACGTGGCCGGCGATCCGGGCGCTGGATCTCACGGTCCATGTCTCGACGCGGTTGAACCGCAGCCATGTCATCCATGGCCGTGCGGCGCTCATCCTGCCCTGCCTTGGCCGTACCGAACGGGACATCCAGGCGACGGGACCACAATCCATCACGGTCGAGGATTCGATGTCGATGGTGCATGCCTCCGCCGGGCGCAATGCCCCGGCCTCAGAGCATCTGCGCAGCGAGATCGCCATCGTAGCCGGCCTGGCCCGGGCGGTGCTCGGCCCGGACTCGCCGATCGACTGGGAGGGGTTTGCCGCCGACTACGACCGCATCCGCGATGCGATCGAGGCGGTGCTGCCCGGCTTTCAGGGCTTCAACGCCCGGATCCGCGAGCCAGGCGGCTTCCATCTCTCCTCGCCCGCCCGGGAGCGGATCTGGATGACGCCGTCCGGCCGCGCCCACTTCCTGGTCTTCGACGGGCTGGATGAGGACGAGCACGAGAGGGACCCGGACGTGCTATGGCTCGCCACGCTGCGCAGCCATGACCAGTACAACACCACGGTCTACAGCCTCACTGACCGCTATCGCGGCATCCGGGGCCGGCGCGACGTCCTGTTCCTGAATGAGGCGGAGATGCGCCGGCGCGGGCTGGTGGAGGGTGACCGCGTCACCGTCACCACGGCCTCGACCGACGGCGTGGAACGCCGCATGGATGGCCTTGTCGTCGTCCCCTATTTGCTGCCCGACCGCTGCTGCGGCGCCTACTACCCGGAAGCCAATCCGCTCGTGCCGCTCTACCTGCATGATCCGGTCAGTGGCACGCCGGCGTCCAAGGCGGTTCCGGTCCGCATTGCGCGCAGCGCCGCGGCTCGGGTCGAGGAGGCGGTGTGATGGACGCGCTCATCCTCTCACGCCTGCAATTCGCGGCGACCATCGGCTTCCACATCCTGTGGCCGACCTTCAGCATTGGCACTGCCTGTTTCGTCGCCTTCCTCAGCTTCCGCTGGTGGCGCACGGGCAATCCGGTGTTCCGCGATCTCATGCGCTTCTGGTCGCGTCTGTTCGGCCTCAGCTTCGCCATGGGCGTGGTGACCGGTCTGGTGCTGAGCTACGAGATGGGCACCAACTGGTCGGGCTTCTCGGACGCGACCGGACGGGTGCTCGGACCGCTCTTTGCCTATGAGGTACTGGTCGCCTTCTTCCTCGAAGCCGGCTTCATCGGCATCGTCCTGTTTGGCGAGGGCCGCGTGAGCCGGGGCGCGCATGTGGTGGCCTGCTGCATCGTGGCCTTCGGGACCCTGCTGAGTGCGGCGCTGGTCCTCGCGGCCAATTCCTGGATGCAGACGCCTGGCGGCGTGTCCATCGATGCCGCCGGACGATTCCACGTGACGGATTGGCTCGGGGTGATCCTGACGCCGTCCTACCCCTATCGCGTGCTGCACATGCTGGGCGCGAGCTTCCTCACCGTCTCCTTCCTGGTGGCGGGTGTCTCCGCCATCCAGCTGCTGCGGGAGCCGGGACAGCCCGCGGCACGCAAGGCCTTCTCGCTCGCCATGTGGGCCGCGCTGATCCTGGCGCCGACCCAGATCGTGCTGGGCGACATGCACGGGCTGAACACGCGCCAGTACCAGCCGGCCAAGCTCGCCGCGATGGAAGGGTTGTGGGAGAGCGGGCGCGGCGTACCCGCCACGCTGTTCGCCTGGCCCGACATGGCACAGGAGCGCAACCGCTTCGCGGTCGAGATCCCCCGGCTCGGCAGCCTCTATCTGACCCATTCCTGGGATGGCGAGGTCCAGGGGCTGCGCGCGGTGCCGCGGGAGGATCGGCCCAATGTCCCGGTCGTCTTCTTCGCCTTCCGGATCATGGCAGGCGTCGGGATGCTCCTGCTCGCGGTGGCGATCATCGGCGCGCTCCTGCGCCTGCGCGGCCGCCTGTTCACCTCGCGGCGCTTCCAGTGGCTGACCATGGCCGTGTCGCCGCTCGGCTTCGTCGCCGTGATCGCCGGCTGGACGGTCACCGAGGCGGGCCGCCAGCCCTGGGTGGTGTACGGCATGCTGCGGACGGCCGACGCCGTCTCGCCCGTGCCGGCGGCGGCAGTGGCGACGTCGCTGCTGCTGTTCCTGCTTCTCTACGCCACCCTGCTGCTCGTCTTCATCGGCTTCGCCACGCGCCTGATCCTGCGTGGCGTGACGCCCCAAGCAGTGTCAGCGCGCCCGGTCGGAATTCCCGCGCCGCGCGCCATCGACTTTGATCGCGGGAGCAAGTCCCATGGGTGAACCTGTCCTCTTCGCCGTGCTGCTCGGGCTGTGCGGCGTGATCTATGTGCTGGCCGACGGCTTCGACCTAGGCATCGGCATCCTGTCCCTGATCGCCCCGCGCGAGGATGTCCGTGACGCGATGGTCGAGGAACTGGAGCCGATCTGGGACGGCAACGAGACCTGGCTGGTGATGGGGGCGTCCCTGCTCTGGGCGGCTTTCCCCATGGCCTTCGCGGTGCTGCTGCCGGCCTTCTACCTTCCGGTCATCGGCATGCTGCTGGCGCTCATCCTGCGTGGCGTGGCGATCGGCTTCCGGGGACACGCCACGCGGTTCCGCCCGCTGTGGGATGCCGTGTTCGGCGCCGGATCCGTCGTCGCGGTGCTGGCGCAGGGCATGATCCTTGGCGGGCTGATCAACGGCGTTGCCGTGCGGGACGGCCGGTTCGCCGGCGGCGCGACGGATGTGTTCAGCCTGCTCGGCCTGCTGTGCGGCCTTGGCCTGATCGGCGGCTATGCGCTGCTGGGCGCGGCCTGGCTGATCTGGCGTTCGCATGGCAACACCCGCACCTTCGCGCGGGAAGCGGCCCACGCCGCCCTGATCGTCACGACGGTGATGCTCTTCGTCGTCAGTCTGTGGACCCTTCTGGTCGACCCGCAGGTCACCGAGCGCTGGTTCGGCTGGCCGACCATAATGTGGCTGGCGCCCGTGCCGCTGCTGGCGCTGGTGGCCGCGATCGCCGCCTGGTTCAGCCTGTGGGGGGAACATCGCCTGCGGCCGTTGCTGCTTGCAGTGGTGATCTTCCTGTGCGGCTTCGTCGGATTGGCCGTCAGCCTTTGGCCCTACGCCATTCCTCGCAGCGTCACAATCTGGGCGGCCGCGTCCGATCCGCAGAGCCTGCGCTTCATCGGCATGGGCCTCGTCATCGTGTTGCCCGTGGTGCTGGCCTACCAGGCCAATGCCTATCGCATCTTCGGTCGCAAGCCCGCGACCCCGTCGAAGGGATATGGTGCATGAACGCGATGACGCAGGCAGCACCGGCCGGCATCGGAGGACCGATCCCGGCGAACGCAGGGAGCGCATCGCTTCTCGGCGACATCGACCTCGCCGAGGAGGTTCCCGTCGCGCTCGTCTACAATGGCGTGTCGCATGCGGTGATGATGGCGACGCCCCAGGACCTCGAGGAATTCGCCCTGGGCTTCTCGCTATCCGAAGGTGTTCTCGCGGATCCGAGCGAGCTTCTCGATATCGAGCAGCGGCCGGCGTGCCTCGGCATTTCGGTCGAGATGACCGTGACCCATGAGCGCTTCGCGGCGCTGATGGCGCGCCGGCGGAGCCTGGTGGGACGGACCGGCTGCGGCCTGTGCGGGGTGGACAGCCTGGAGCAATTGTTTCGATCCCACAGCCCCGTCACCGCCGATGCCGCGGTTGCGCCCGCCGCCATCGCCCGTGCCGTCGCGAGCCTGCCGGCACGGCAGGACCTGCATCGGCGCGTGCATGCGGTCCACGCCGCCGCCTGGGCCACACCCGACGGCGACGTCGTGCTGGTGCGGGAAGACGTCGGACGCCACAACGCACTCGACAAGCTCATCGGTGCGCTTGCCGGCACTCCGGCGGTCGGCGCCGAGGGCTTCGCCATCATCACCAGCCGCTGCAGCTATGAGATGGTGCAGAAATCGGTGGCCGCGGGCATCGCCGTGCTGGTCGCGCTGTCCGCGCCGACGCGCCTTGCGATCGATGTGGCACAGGATGCGGGCCTGACCCTGGTCGCCTGGGCCAAGGGAAGCCGAGGTACGGTCTGCACCCACCCGCAGCGCATCCTGTGATGTCCGGCTTCTGCGATGCGGCTGCCTGGTATGTCGCAAGACGCTGCAGCATGCGCCCTGGATGATGGCCTCGCCACGCACGGCATTCCGACGTCACGGGAGATCATCCATGCAGCCCTTGATCCATCGCCGCCTCTTTGCCGGAGCGGCCGGTGCAGCCGCGGTCACCGCGGCGCACGCCGCCAGCTTCGGCAATCCTGACCAGCCGCCCCAGGGTGCCGTGAACGCCCCGCCCGCGAGCCTGTCTGATCCAGGGCCGCGCACCCCCGCGATGGACCGGCTCTTCCCCTCGCAGGTCTCGCCGCCGCCTACCGATGTCGGCGACATGCAACCGTTCTGGAGTTCCTTCAACATCGCGCATCGCCGCATCCAGGATGGCGGATGGGCGCGGCAGGTCACGCAGGACGCCTTCCCGATCTCCGGCTCCATCTCGGGCGTCAATATGCGCCTGGCGGCCGGCGGCATCCGGGAGCTGCATTGGCATCTCGCATCCGAATGGGCCTACATGACGGCCGGGCGCTGCCGCATCACCGTGCTCGATGCCGCGGGTCGCGCCAGCGTGCAGGATGTCGGCGTGGGCGACCTGTGGTTCTTCCCCGCCGGCACGCCGCATTCGCTGCAAGGCCTCGGCCCCGATGGCTGCGAGTTCCTGATCGCCTTCGATGACGGCTCGCAGTCGGAGTACAATACGCTACTGCTCAGCGAATGGCTGGCCCATACGCCGCCCGAGGTGCTGGCGGCCAATTTCGGCGTCCCGGCGGAGACCTTCAGCCCCATCCCGCTCCACGGGCTCTGGATCTTCCAGGGCACCGAGCCGGGGCCGCTCGCCGCCGACCAGGCCGCGGTGCGCTCGGGCGGCGTGCCGCCGCTGCCCTTCACCTACTCGCTCGGCGCCGCGGCACCTCTGAAGGAGACACGGAGCGGATCGCTCCGCATGGCCGACAGCTCAATCTTCAAGGTCTCGACGACGATCGCAGCGGCGCTGGAGACCATCAAGCCGGGTGGCATTCGCACCATGCACTGGCACCCGAACGCGGATGAATGGCAGTACTACATCCAGGGCCAGGGCCGCATGACGGTTTTCCGCGCCGGGCCAAGGGCGCAGACGGCGGACTTCCATGCCGGCGACGTCGGCTTCGTGCCGCGGGCCAGTGGTCACTATGTGCAGAACACCGGCGACACCGACCTGGTCTTCATCGCGTTGTTCCGAACCGCGGAATACCAGGAGGTCTCGCTGATCGACTGGCTGAAGCGCACCCCGCCGGCGCTGGTCGCACAGCATCTGCGGTTGGACCCGGCGACCCTCGACCGGCTGGTGAACAGCGATCCGGGTGTCATGCCCACCTAGCCCGGACAGGCATGCGGTTGCCGCTGCCCCCCCGCCCCCCGGGGGGCAGGGGGCCTAAACGTTCGTATGGTTTCCGCGGCGCAGCAAACATGGCAGCGTTCGAACAAGGTGCATCCATGTCAGGTGACATGGCCGGGAATGGCGACGGACCAGTGGACGGACATGCTACGAATCACATCCCTTCGGCCTCCGCGCCGTCCCCGCCTGGCGGTGGGCGACGGAACGGACCGGAGGTGAACCGCAAGTCCCTGCTGGCCATCGCCCTTCTCCTCGCGCTGGCCATCTTCCTTGTCGACACCACCTCCCCGGTGGAGGGCGCCGTCGCGGTGCTCTATGTCGTTGTCGTGGTGCTGGCGGCACGGACCGGTCGCCGGCGGGATATTCTGGCCGCCGCTGGTTTCACCATTGTCCTGACGATGGCCGCCTATCTGGACACCCATGGCTTGGAGCATGCGGGGTCCTTTACGCTGCGGGCCATCGTCAGCCTGTCGGCCATCGCCATCACCGCGGTGCTGGCGCTGCAGGGTTGCGAGGCCACAGCGGCTCTCATGCGCAGCGAAAGTCGCTATCGCCGCATGTTCGACGCCAGCCGGATCGGCGTCGTCGAGGAGGATTGGCGTGCCCTTCGGGCAGCCGCGGCTGGTGGCGGACAGGCGTCGCGGCCTGGTCGTCCCGGAGCCGATGACATCCGCTGCCAGGAGATCCAGCGCCTCCGATCCCTCATACGCATGATCGACATCAACCCGGCGATGCTCGCCATGCTCAATCGTGGGCCGGCCGCACCCGGCGACGCCGGGACGGGAAATCTCGGCTTCGTCAGCGATCGGGCTTTCGCGGAGACGCTGGATGCGTTCCGGCGCGGCGAACCGTTCTTCGAGCATGAATCCGAGCTCATCCGCCCCGACGGCACGCGGATCCCCTGCCTCTACACCGTCACCTTCCCACCGCCCGGCGATCCGGAGGGAACCGTGCTGATCTTCGTGGTGGACATCAGCGAGCGCCGGCAGGCCCAGGACGCGCTTCTGGCCGCGCAGTCGGAGCTGGCGCATGCTTCGCGCACCGCAACGCTCGGCGAGTTGTCGGCCTCGATTGCGCATGAGGTGAACCAGCCGCTCATGGCCGTGGTCACCAATGGGGAGGCCGGGCTGCGCTGGCTCCATCGCGCAACACCCGATCTCGGCGAAGTGGATCAGGCATTGCGCCGCATCGTCGCCGAAGGCAACCGCGCCAGCCAGATCGTCGCGCGCATCCGTTCCTTCCTGAAGAAGGCACCCGTTCAACAGGAACTCCTGGGCGTGGTTGCGATCATCGACGAGGCTGTGCTTCTTGTCGAACGAGAGCTGCTCGCGGCGCAGGTGGCGCTCGAGATCGAGATCGCACCGGACCTGCCCCCGGTTCGCGGCGACCGGATCCAGCTTCAGCAGATCTTGGTGAACCTCATGGTCAATGCGTCCCAGGCATTGACCTCGCGCAATGCCGGCCGCCGGCTGCGACTCACCGCGGCGCTGCAGGATGATGGCTGCATCGCCATCACCGTCGCCGACAACGGCCCCGGCATCGGGGAGGCGGATCTTCCCCGGCTGTTCGAAGCCTTCTTCACGACCCGCCAGCACGGGATGGGCATGGGCCTGGCCATTTGCCGGACGACCGCCGAGGCGCATGGCGGCCACCTGTCCGTCGACAGCCGCCCCGGCGAAGGCGCAAGCTTCCAGCTCCGCCTTCCCGCCATCATCGTTGAGGACGCCGCGGCATGATCAGGCCGACGCCCCGTGCCACGCCGGCGCAGACGCCCGGCCCCGAGGCGATCGTCATCATTGTCGATGACGACGCCTCGGTGCGGGAGTCGCTCGACAGCCTGTTGCGGTCGGTCGGGTTCGCGACCCGGCAGCACGCCTCGCCGGCGGAGCTCCTCGCGACACCGATCCCCGACATGCCTGGTTGCATCATCCTCGATGTCCGCCTGCCGGGGATCAGCGGCCTCGACCTTCAGGCGGAACTGGCCCGGATCGGGGTCGCGATGCCGATCGTCTTCATGACGGGCTTCGGCGACGTCCCGATGAGCGTCCGCGCCATGAAGTCCGGGGCGGTCGATTTCCTGCCCAAGCCCTTCCGGGACCAGGACATGCTCGATGCAGTCGCGACCGCGGTGGGGCGTGACAAGGACCGGCGCAGGACAGCCCTGGCGGCCCATGAGCTGCGTCAACGTTACGAGACCCTGTCCCTTCGCGAACGGGAGGTCATGGCCCATGTCGTGACCGGTCTCATGAACAAGCAGGTGGCCGGCCTCATTGGACTAAGCGAGATCACGGTGAAGATCCACCGCGGCAATGCCATGCGGAAGATGCAGGCCAAATCCCTGGCGGAACTGGTGCGCCAGGCCGAGGCGCTCGGCCTGCCACGGCCTTAGGTCGGTGCCTGGCAAACCTCCGTATGATTCCAAGACGGCCCGGCAGCGACCATAAGAGAGACAGCCGAGTGATCGTTCCCCGCTCGCGGAACGCGGCCCCGAGGTTCCACCGTTGATGAGTCAGCCCGCTGAGATTGCCATTGTCGATGATGACGAAGCGGTGCGGAACGCTTTGTCCAGCCTGCTGCGATCATTCGGGTATGAGGTCCGCGGCTACGCGTCCGCGCTGGCCTTTCTCGAGCAGCAGACTCAGGCGGATCCGGGCTGCATGATCCTGGATGTGCAGATGCCCGGCATGGATGGACCGCAGCTCCAGGCGAGCTTGCTGGATGCGGGCCGCCGGTTTCCGATGATCTTCATGACAGCCTTTCCCACCGAGACCGTGCGGCGAAGGGTGATGGACGCGGGCGCCGTCGCCTATCTCAGCAAGCCTGTCGATGGCGCGACCATCTCGCAATGCGTGGCCCTGGCCTGTGGAGCTCATGACGAGGTGCGACCTGCGTCGCGTGAATCTTCGAGCTGACGCCGCGTCTATCCGCAATAGGGCCCTTGATCCAGGAAGATGCGGCCTGGAGGTCAGCGGATCTTGCCGGTTCGGAGATCAGACGAAGGAGTGGGCCGTGAACGCGACACACCATGACGACGCGAAAGCCACCGACTCTGCCAAGGACGAAGCTCGAGCGAGGGAAGAAGCCCGCCTCGATGAAGCGTTGGAAGCCACTTTCCCCGCGAGTGATCCGATATCCATGGCGCAGCCGGCGCGGCGGGGCGATCGATCGGGCCTTGCGCCCGATGGGGTGCGACCGAAAGGACGATGATGAAGCGGCACGCCTTCCGGCGCGTGGCCGACGATGCCGGACGCGCCGACGTCTTGGACCGCAACTGTCGGCCTGCATACTTCGACCATCATGCCACGACACCGGTCGATCCGCGCGTGCGCGTGGCGATGCATCCCTACCTCGACGAGCTCTTCGGCAACGCGGGATCGGCTGAACACCGGTATGGCTGGCAAGCTCAGGCCGCCGTCGAGGGGGCCAGGCGGCAAGTCGCGCAGCTCGTTGGCGTCCACCCTCAGGAGGTCATATTCACCTCGGGTGCGACCGAGGCCAACAACCTCGCCCTGCTCGGCGCAGAGACAGGCCCGCGCCGTCACATCATCACGACCTCCATCGAGCATGCCTCTGTGCTCGCCTGTGCCGCCGAGCATGTCCGCCGCGGCGGCAGCGTGACGTATCTTCCCGTCGAGTGCGATGGTCGCGTTGATCCGCGGAAATGCGCAGACGCAATCCGGGCGGATACGGGCCTGATCTCGCTCGCCCTGGCAAATCATGAGATCGGTTCGATCCAGCCCGTCGAAGACATCGGTCTTCTGGCGAAGCGCCACGACATTCTGCTTCATGTCGATGCTGCGCAGGCCGCAGGACGGATGCCCGTCTCGCAGGCGGCGCTCCGCGCCGACTTCATCAGTCTTTCGGCACACAAGATCTACGGGCCGCAGGGCATAGGTGCCCTGATCGTGGCAAGGAAAGCCCGCGAGCAGATCCGCCCGATCCTCTTCGGTGGCGGCCAGGAAAGAGGCCTACGCCCGGGGACCCTGCCGGTGCCGCTCATCGTCGGCTTCGGCGCGGCGGCAGAGCTCGCGACGGACGCGCTGGCCGAAGAACCACCACGGGTTGCGGCCCTGCGGGACCTGCTGCTGGATGGCCTGCGCGCAATTCCGGGCATTCGGGTGCACGGCGGTCTTCGCCATCGGCTGGCCGGCAATCTGAATGTCGGTTGGCCTGGGTTACTGCCACGCGACCTGATTTACCTCCTGCGGGATGACGTCGCGATGTCGTCCGGCTCCGCCTGCGGGTCTGGCATCCTGCATCCGTCGCCGGTGCTGAGGGCAATCGGCCTGAGCGAGGAGCAGGCGCTGCAGGCACTTCGCATTGGGTTGGGACGGTTCAACACGCAAGAGGAGGTCAGCGCGGCAGCGCGAGCCATCGTGCGGGCCGCAGAGATCCTGCGAGAAGGCGAGGCATGACCGGGCTTCATCGAGAAAGGGCCGTCCCGAAGCCCAACACCCGGCTGCTGAGCCGGGTTCGGGCAGGCAACCTCAGGGGGGGGAAGGTCACTTCAGTTCGCCGCGCTTCGAACGCCCTTGGCGCGCACGTTGCGCGCACGCCTGGGGCGGGTCCTCTGCTGGCCCGGGGCGGCTGATCAGTGACTGCCGGGTGCGTCGTTGTGCAGCGACAATGCAGCGTCGCCGCGCACCGGCGGAAAGACCTGCCAGGAACTCGCAGCGGCAGCGAAGCGATCCCCAGCCTCTGCCGACGGAAGGGTGGCGGGCCGGCGATCCCATTCCGCCCGTCGCCAGGCATTGGGTGTCATGCCGACCACACGCTTGAACACGGTCGTGAAATGCGCCTGGGTCTGGAACCCGACGGCAAGGGCGATCTGAACGATCGGCTCCTGCGTCTCGCCCAGCATCTGGCGCGCATGCTGGATGCGACGGTGCGTCACGTAGTCATGCGGGCGTTGGCCTGTGGCCAGCTTGAACTGCGCGGCGAAATGCATCTCGCTGAGTCCTGCGCAGGAGGCCAGATCAGCGAGCAGGATGCGCTCCCCGATATTCGTATCCACATGCGCTTCCACCTTGCGGAGCTTCCACTTCGGAAGCGGCGAGACGCGCCTGCGGCCCTGCTGCACGCCCGGTTCGCGCAGTGTCGCGAGGCGGCTGAGAAGACTGGCGTGGAAGGCATCGGTGTAGAAGCCGCTCAGCACGGCCTCGGCTTGCTCGGACGGGAGCAGGGCATGAACGAACTGCGCCATGATGGCATCCGGGCCGATATGGGCAGTGCCCGCGCTGCCTGCGTGATCGGGAGCGCTCTCGAACGCCATTGCGGTGAACGTCGCCATCGGTTTCGTCTCCATGGTCTCGATGGGCCCATGTGACAACGGCCGGCGCGCCGGCGACATTCTACAGCAGGTCACCGCGGTCGCACTTTCGCGTAGCAAGTATAAACCTTCGTATGCCCCTCCGCGGATGTGGACGGAAACGTGAGTTCCGCCCGGTCGATGTCGTGGGGAACAGACAATGCGGGCGCGCCCGCCGGGAGAATGTTTCCGCGCCCGTCCCTAGCTTCGATCGCAACTGCGGATCCGTCGTCGTCGGCCGCAGGCAGCAGGGATCTCTCCGTATGAAGCGGCCATCGCTCTCCATCCTCCTCGCACTGCTGGCGCTGTTCTCGACGCGTGGCATGGCACAGCCGGCACCCGTGCCCGTGGAGGTCGCGCAGCTTCGCCTGGCCGACGTCCCCATCACGCTGGAAGGCCTCGGCACGGTCCAGGCCTTCAACTCTGTCGCCGTACGGGCCCAGGTCGATGGCATCCTTCAGCGCATTCAGTTCAGGGAAGGCCAGGAGGTCCAGGCCGGCGAGGTCCTCGCGCAGATTGATCCCCGCCCCTATCAGGCGGTCCTCGACCAGGCCATGGCCCGCAAGGCCCAGGACCAGGCGCAGCTGCAGAATGCGCAGCTCAACCTCCAGCGCTACGCCGACCTTGCGCGGGATGACTTCGCCTCGCGTCAGCAGCTCACGAACCAACAGGCGGTGGTCGCTCAACTTCAGGCCCAGGTGGCCGGCGACGAGGCAGCGATTGCGAGTGCGCGGGTTCAGCTCGACTACACGACCCTGACGGCACCCATCTCCGGGGTGACCGGCATTCGCCAGATCGACGCCGGGAACCTGCTGCGCGCCGCGGATGCGACAACGATCGTGGTGATCACGCAGATCAGGCCCATTGCCGCGGTCTTCACCCTACCCGCGGAGAGCCTCTCCGAGATCCGCCGGGCCATGGCCGCGGGGCCGCTTCAGGTCACGATCCTCGAACGGCAATCCGCCCATCCCCTGGGACAGGGCAGCCTGCTGCTGGTCAACAACCAGATCGATCCTTCGAGCGGCCAGCTGCAGCTCAAGGCCGAGCTGCCCAATGCCGATGGGGCCCTGTGGCCGGGCCAGTTCGTCACGGTCCGCCTTCTCCTGAGGGTCGACCGCGCCGTGCCGACCGTGCCATCGACGGCCCTCCAGCGCGGACCCGACGGGTATTGGATCTATGTCGTCCAAGGCGACCAGACTGTCGCGCCGCAGCCCGTTCGTGTCACGCGCATTGCCGATGGCATCGCCGTGCTGGAAGGAGGCCCCCCCGCGGGCTCGACGGTCGTCGTGAGCGGCCAGTTCCGGCTTCGTCCGGGC